>JACCDR012646027.1_pt1 | contig 22076 bp, 26 predicted proteins | sample 7446431 | NCBI WGS metagenome assembly JACCDR01 (sample SAMN15323443, study PRJNA562643) | freshwater metagenome | isolation source: river surface water | place: USA:Blue River Watershed | collected 2017-08-17 | reverse complement strand
ATGCCAGTGATGGCATGGGGGAGTGCCCGCCCGATGGTGCGGACTGCAGTGTTCCCTGATGGCATGGCGCCAGCGAGGGAAGCGCCAGTTCTTGCGCCTTCTCTCGTGGTCAGTCCTTCGAGGCGCCCCTTTGCCGCTTCTGCGAGCGAAGCGTTCCGGCGCGTCTGCGAAGCATCGGCCGCGTAGTTGATGCCCTCGCCGATCTTGCGGCCGATGGCGTAGCCGGCGAGCGGCGCGGCAACGTTGGCACCAACCTTAGCCGTGATGCCGAGGCCCGATCCTGCTTCTTCCGCCCGTTTGCGAGCAGCCTCGGTCTTGAGGTTTGTAGCCTCTGTTTCGGCGTCTGTCTTCTTGCCAGCTTGCTGGAGCCTCAGCTTTTCAAGCTCAATTTCCTGCCTTTTCAGGTCGTCGGCACGCTCTCCAGCCTTGGACGCACTCTCTCTCGACTGACGATCAGACTGCTCACGGTCTTCGCGCTGAAAGGCGGCATCTGTCGTTCCGCCCCAACGCCCGTCGATAGTGCCTCGATAATATCCGAGCGCTTGCAGACGCTTCTGTTCTGCTTTACGTTGCTCGGTCGTTAGTTTGTTGAATTCCTGCTCATTCATTGGAGCGTCCTAATGAGGGTCGCGAAAGAGATTGCTTGCATTGAAACGGCACCCGGCGTGTTCGGACTTGCACCTACGAGATCGCAGAAACGCGCGGCGAAGCGAGAAGCCGAGGCCAAGAAGAAGCGCCGCAACGAGCGCTGGGAAAAGGTTGGCGGATACTTGGTGGTGGGCTTCGTCGTATCGAGCTATCTCGCCATCATGTTCGTCTGGATATTCGCCGAAACGATATGGCCGATGCGATGAGCAAGACATTCGACGAAGACGTTGACGAGATTAGGCGCGCCCTGTTCCTTCACCGCTTGGGTCCATATCGCGGCATCATTCAAAAGTCTTATCGCCCAACGCGATTCGAGATCGTTATGGCCGCCGCAATATTCGTCGCTGGTTTGCCTATCGCTCTCGTCTTGCAGGCTATTCGTTGGTAGCTGCGACCGTTCCAAGATCCGCCGCAGGGCGACGCCCCACACGCGCTAACTGACGGATTGTCAACTGCAGTTCGGCCCGCTCACCTGCTGTCTTTGCCTCTGCAGCTAGACGCTTGAGCATGGGCAGCACTTCTGCCGGATCGGTGGCCGTAAGGATGCGAATTCGCTGCTCGGCGGCCTGCTGCCCGATCTGACGGGCTAAGCGATTAGACAGGTTCTCAAGGATCTTCCCGAAACGCCCGGTCATCAGATCTGCGGCGGCGCGCGGCCCTTCCATAAGGGCTGCCATTTGATCTTGCATAGGCGCCGTTCGTGATCCGGATAGGATATCACGCGCCGTCTCCGTCGTAACGGCCTCGCCTTTTAAGCGCTTAAGCAAGTTCTGGCCGCGTTCATAGACCTGCTGCTCTATCGCCCGCTGTGACCTCTTGGCCGATTTCGGCGCGGGGTACATCGTGTTGATGATTTCGTCGAATGCGTCGGTAGAAAACTGATCGGCTGCCGCATTGCCTCTTTTTACGTTTAATGCATCGTCCATCAGCTTGCGCTCAAGGGCAACGCGCATGAGTTCCTGCTGGTTGGGGGTCATGCTGCGAAAATCGCGCATTCCTTTGCGTGTCTCGGGTGTCAGGCGTTTTCCGAGGTCCGAGCCGCGCGCGAGAATTCGCTCTATCGATCGGTTTTCAGAAAACTTAGCATCAGCTTCCGCGAGGGCCTTGTTATTCCGCCGTGCTGCATCGTTGATCGCCGTTCTAAACTCCGACAAGGAGGCTGTGAGTGGCGTGGATTTACCATCCTTTTTTGATGCGGCAATCATCTGATCAAGTTCGTAGCGGGCATCCATGAACTCCCGAACGTCAGTGATCAGTTCGCCCACTTTGCGCTGCCGCAATGGGCGCGAGAAGTCATCCTGCTCCCGAGCGACATTCAAGCGCCGCTCCAGCCATGCGACTCTTTTGGGATCGGCATTATTCGCCACTGCATCTTGCAACTTCTCTTCAAGCTCGGTGATGCGCAAGGAGGTTGCGGGCGACTGAGGGCGCTCTTCCATCACGGGCCGATAGAACAGGTCCGCAGCCTCGTTTAGCTTCTGGCTGACCTCGCCCCTGCGCCCAAAAGCGCGCTGTCGCGTGGCGCTCACAACCCCACGCAAGTCCACTGGCTGCGCAACCTTGTAGGCTTCTTTGTATGCCGCCGTTTCCTCCTGCTTCGCGGCTCCAGAGAGGCGTGTAAGCTCGTCCTCGAAATTGCGTCCTTCGCCCCCTGATTGCTCAATGATACCGGCTGTGCGTCCTGGCTGCTGCCTTTGACGGCTGATCAAACGCTCTGCCGCCATCGGATCGCTGGTAATTCCCATGTCCGCGCGCGCCAAATTGGCCATTGGCATCGCGTTGCCGCTGCCTTGCTGCAGCTTCGCCATATCCACGATGTTCGTGGGCGTCGGATTCTGATCAAGATAGCGCTGCATGTAGGATCTGGCTGTGTCGCCGGTCAGACCGCGGCCCTGCGCGTCCTTCAGATGCGCGAAATCGCGAACGATGTCGTCAGCATTTTCCCCGGCAAGCTGACGCGAGATGATGTCGGCTAGGTCATCCTCAGTGAAGTTCCGATTTGCCAGGTTCGTACTGCGAGCGGGCGTGACCCCGCGGCGCGCCTCTTCAAAGTCGAAACCAGCCCTGACGCCTTCGTCTGCAATGTCTTTGTAAGCTGCCGCTTCTGGATTTCGGGCGCGCTCCACCATGCGGTTGCCGTACTGAAGGCCAGAACGAACGCCGCCATACGTGCGAGACGCCATGTTGACGGCATTTGGCGCGGCAAAGCCACCAGCCAGACCAAGGGCCAATTCCCCGGTTGGGCCAAGTTCATTTTCCCGCGCCGTCGCAACGCCGAGACCCGCTCCAGTCGCCGATGTGGCGTCAAGCGCAGCGGCTCTGGCGGGATTGCGGGCAATCTGCCCCAACATGCCTGAAGCGCCAATGCCAGCCGTTCGGCCTGCCTGGATCATCCCCGCCGATGGCAATGCCGAAGCGCCTGCCACCTCGCCAACGGCTTGCGATACACGGCCAGCCTGCGTCTGGGCTGGGCCAGCGGCTTCGTTGTATGGCAGGCTCGGATCGTTAGCGCGGCGTGCAAGTTGAAGTTCAGGGATGAGGTCGCCGTAGCCCATCTGTCGGGACACGAAGTTGACGGGAGCCCGGATCGGCGCCCCAATCATGTTCAGCGTGGCGTCAATCCCTTCATTGGCGCCATAGCTGAAGCCTTTCGCCATATCGACGCCAATGTCCGGCTTCGGCTTCTCCTGGAAACCGAACTTCCGCCGCATGGCGTCGCGCATGACCTCATTGGGCGTGTCGTCGGGGAACTCAACAACAATCCCGTCAGGGCCTTCAACATTGATCGGCATTATTCGATTTCACCCGTCTGAGGGTTGAAGCGCATCGTCTTCACTGGCCGTGGTGCATCAGGGTTCGAAGAAGGAGCGGCGCCGAGACCAGACTTCTTTTGCAAATCGGCATAGGAAGCTTTCATCATGCGCTCCAAGTTATCGAGCGCCGCAAGGTACTGCTCCTTAGACTGAGCCGTATCCAGGTTGGCGATGGCCTGCTCTCCCTTGGCTCCCTCGAAGTCGGTTACTTGGCCGGCTCCCTTGAGCGCGTCGCGGGCCACCATGAAACTCTGACCCGTGGCTTGCTTATTCAGAGCCTGGAAATTGTAAGCTTCGGTGCCGGGAATCCAGCTTCTCGGGTCAAACAATGTCGAGGCGCCGGTGCCAACGTTCAGTCCAGGGTGATTGCGCAGGGACTGCAAGGTCTGGAATGCGTTTTCGACGGCAGTTTTAGCGGCCGGTAGCGCAATTTGCGCCTGCCCTGAGGCCTTGCCCAGTTCTTCCTGACGCTCTTTGCCGGAAACATCCTTCTGAATCGTGCCCCGTTCAGCGCCAGTCTTCTTGTCAATGAGCTGAGTGCCAGTGCCAGTGTCAACCTTATCAACGCCGGTTGCCCACTTGGCGCCCTCAGGAAGTTCGACGTCTCTGCGCCCACCGGCCTTGCTCATCTGCGTGTAAACTAAGTTGCCATTCGCATCGATGTAGCCCTTGGTGTCGGTGCCATATTCGGCTGCGTCCTGGCCTGTCTTCTCCGTCCCAGCGAGAACTTGACCAGTCACAGTGTCCACTATCCCCTGTTTAGATGGCCGATACCTTCCGACCTGCGTCTTCGGCGAAAGCGCAGCCTCCAGCAGCTTCATCGCGATAGGCGCGGTCTGCGGGTTCATCGAGAGTTTCTGGATGATGGAAGCTGTTTGCGGATTGATGCCGAGCGGGGATGTGTTGGCAGCGGCAGGAGCGGCCTGCGGCGCTGCGGTAGCGCCAGCCTGCGCAGGACGCCCCCCAATCGCCGTTGAGGCCGCATTGCCGTATAGGTCATCACCGTACTGCCGCGAAGCCTGCCCGTGCTCCTGCATCGTCAGGGCCTTCAGGAAGCCCTGCATGCGCGCGGGATCATCAAGGCGCAGGTCCTCATTGGGATCGACGCCCATCGTGCGGGCGATGTTCGCCGCTGCCTGAGTGTTCCCCGGTGTCCAGCCCATGTTGCCGGCGATGAGGTCATTCGCCGAGCGCTTGCCTCCCTGATACTTCCTGTAGGCGAGCGATGCGGCGGCGTTCATCCCGTTCTGGGGATTGTCGAACACCATCTGTGGGTCGCCTTGGTCCCGGTTGACCGAGGGGCCCTGAAGTCCGGGATAATTCAACGAGGGGACAAACTTGATATTGCCCGGGTTGTTGTTCCTCATGCCGGCAGGAAGTGTCGCGTCTCCTGGAGAAGCAACAGGCTGGATGGGGTAAGGCCGCCCAGCCGCCGCTGCCGAGCCTTCTGCGGCGGATACGGGTCTTGGAGTGGACGGGGCAGGCGTTGGCGAGACACTCGATGACTCCCGAGGAGGGCTAGAGCCTACGCCAAGCGCCTCGCCAATGAGGCGCCCTGCCTCATCCTTCTGGGCTTTCTCCTGCTGGTCGATCTCATAGAGTTCGCGACCGCCGACGAGAGCCTGTGCGACACGGGCGAGCCCCTGTGTCCAATGCCCAACCGGCGAATAGTCAGCGCCGCCCTGGACCATGGCGCGGGCAAGCCGGCGCTTCTCCGCCATATCCTCGGCGCTCGTTCCCGGAGCGATTAGAAAGCCCGTCGTTGCCATCGCTTACATTCCCTGGAAGCCGCCACGAGCCCAGCCGCCAAGGCCGGCACCCGCAAGGCCGAAGATGCCGCCCAGCATCGCGTTGTGTGCGCCAACCTGCTGGTTGTAGTTGTTCGAGACCAAGCCGGCGTAGTCGACACCGCTCACCGGGGTCTGAGGCGTGTTCACATAGTTCGGCTGCTGGACCTGCGAGCCAGACATCAGCGCAGAGAGTTCGTTCAGAGGCTGGTTGCGCTCGGTCAGTGCTTGGTTCGCCGCAGTCTGGTAGGCGCTCAGGAAATTCTGATCGTAGGCACCCTGACGCTGCTGCGAAAAATCAGACATGGCGCGACGATAAGCTTCGGTGCCTGGCCGGACGCCTTGGTTCAATAGCTGCGTTTCCAGAGACTGTCCCTGCCGATCCCACTGCGGATCAAGGAACGTGTTCTGCATGTCGGTGAGCTTCTTGGCCTGCGAAGCTTCGAAGTTGAATGGTTGACCAAGCGTGCCAGCAACATTGTTCGCCTGAGTGTTGCCGATATCGCCCATCTTGCCGGCTAGTGACGAATAATTATCGAACAACTTCTGCATCTCAGGCGAGTAAGTCTGAGTTGCAGTCCGGATCGGCGTGCCATCGCTGTTATAGCCGCTGGTGCTATAGGTCAGGCTGCCTTGTGGTGTTACCTGGTTAACGCTATTGAGGTTGCTCTGCGCTATGGCTGTGTCCTTGTTCATTCCAGCTTGCGCATTCGCAGTCTCTGTAGGCGAGGGCGGCTCGGGAGCGTCCATCTTGCTGTTCACATCCTATTGCGCGAAATTCGCAAATCAGATAGCCCTCTTCTTGCGTAATCGAGGGAACTATCATGACTGACGAAGAAAGATTTTGGTCTAAGGTTGAAAAGGCAGGCCCAGACGACTGCTGGCTTTGGACTGGGAATAAGCATTCACGTGGCTACGGTGTATTCTGGCTTAACGGCAAAAGCATCAGAGCAAATAGGTTTGCACTAGAGCTAGCGGAAGGCCCCGCGCCGTATGACGGCGCAATGTCTTTGCACTCATGTGACAATCCGCCATGCTGCAATCCGAAACATCTTCGTTGGGGAACAGCGCTCAACAATATTGAGGACAGAATACTGCGGCGTGGCCCAATGCATGGCGAAAATGCTGCCAATGCCACAGTTACCAATGATGTAGTCGCCAAGATATATCGGATGCGTCTGGACGGCCTCACCATCCTGGAGATTGCCGGAGAACTTGGGCTCCCGGATTCGACCATAGAGAATATTTACGTGGGCAAAGCTTGGTCGCATCTCCTCGGCGTGGACGGAAATCCGACCCTTGAGGAACTAAGGGCCAAGCGCAAACGCAAGAACCCGAAACGCGCCAACAACCTCGTAATTACTGACCCAATCGCAGATGACATCCTGCGCTCGCGTTTGGCAGGCCAGTCAGCAAAGCAAATTGCAGAACGGCTCAATCTGCCACTGGGAACCGTCTCCCCCGTCTATTCTGGGTTGGCTTGTCAGCACCGACTGGGGGTTGAAGGCAACCCTACCCTTGAGGAACTAAAAAGCGTCTGCGCACCGAACCCGGGCCACAAGCTGACAGAGGACGACATCGCCGAAATAAGATCTCTGTTGGCCCAAGGCTTCTGGGGATCAGACTTGGCCAAGCGGTATGGTGTCAGTAAAGCGACGATTTCCAACATCAAGAGTGGGAGGCGATAGCCAATTCTTGGCGTTGTCAGGGAACAAGGCATAGACGAACGCGTCATGACGACGGTTCGGCCCGTAATAGCGTCTTGCAAGGGACTCGAACTGGAACCCCAGACGGGGGAGGAGATCGCGCATCGTTTGATTGTCGCGCCGGGTGCGTGCGGTGACGCGTGTCGCTTTCAGGTCAAGGAACAGATGCGCGTAGCAGGCTCGGATTGTGCGTCGGGTTAGCGCTCCGGGGCCATAGATGGTCAGATCGGCGTTCGCATGGTTCCAGCCGTTAAGAAGCCATCCACCGATGAGAGAGCCGTTATCGTCGGTAATCCCAATCGCCTCGAAGGGTGGAACGAACCGAACCCCCATCCTTTCGCCCATCCAGGCGCCGACTTCGGCGCCATGCCTCGTCAGCAGGCGCATTCACACATAGCCCCCGGTCTCAAACGTCGTGTCAAAGCCGTTGATCCGCAGCGTCGGGGCTAAGTCTGCGCCTCCCGTAGAGAGCACGCTGGCTGTCATCCGGATGGAGGCGCAATAGCCGATCCCCGACACCGTCACCCATTCTGCCAAGGTGCGCTGCGTGGCGGGCCAGACGTCCACATCCCACACGGCAACATCCCATAACGCCGCAGGGTCAAGGCTGGAGTTGGTCGTTGATGGCGCGGCGTCATCCCGGAAATCGACATTCAAGGCGATGCCTGGGGTTAGCTGGCCGTCCGTGGAGATGATGGGGCGGAGCATCGTCCAGCGCTTCTGGTTGCCGCGAAGACCGAAATAGTTGAAAGCGGTCTTCATATCGACGGCGATGGAGGCGCCATTATCCGACCCGCCGCGGTCGGCTTCGTAGACCACCCCCGCATTGCCGCCGAAGAACAGGCGATCCTGGAACGTCTCCCAGCAGTTGGCACCCATGCCAAGGAAGCGGCACCAAGCCCCGGTGACGGTGTTCATGACATACTGTTGCTGAGAGGAGCCTTCCAGCGCCGGTACGTTGAGGATTGCCATTGTGCCGCGCGGGTATGAGATCAGCTGCCACCCGAAATTATCCGCCCAATCGCGGGCAGCCTGGTTCATCACCGGCTGGATGTTCGCGGTGAGTGCCACCCGGATAGCAGCGCCGCGCTCAATGACAAGCGACTGTGAGATTGGGAGTACGCCGTCAATCGAGATGATGGCAAGATCGGCGCCGACGCGGGTAAAACACCTGAACCCGATGGGCGGTCCGATCTGGAAAACCCCCTTGAGTGTCCAGCTCGCCGCGCTGTCAGGATCGATGCCGGTATAGATGGCAACTTGGCCCTTGGATGACACGAAAGCCGCGTAATCGTCGGGGCCGTCGCCACCATCCACGGACCATGTCCCCATGGCAACGAGATGGCCCCCGAGGTTGAAGACGCCGCCAAGTTCGAACTCTGTCGCACTCCCCTGGATGGCACCGGCTGCCAGATAAGCCGCCTTCGTGCTATCCCTCAGGACGAACCAGAGCCGGTTTTTGTGGACGTTGACATTGATGATGTCTTCCTCGGCGATGCCGGTGATGACAACCGAGCTCCACGCAGAGCCATCGAAATAGCGCGGCGTATCCGTGCCATTACAGCACCACAGGAAATGTCCGCCCGTCGTGGTGAAGTTGACGTGCTGCCATCTCGCGTTGGAAAGCCCGGTGACATCAGCAGATGGCGTGTCCGTCGTGACATCGTAGATCGTGTCATTGGACGCGGCGAAGAGAGCATCGTCTGTCAGGGACTGACCGTGATATGCCATCAAGCTCTCAACGGCCGCGGTCTCTCCAGTGTCACAGTGCTCAACGAAACCTTTGCGCAACTCGACATAGCCGGGCTGGCAAAACCAATTATCGAGCACTATCGCCCGCTCAGGAGGCATGGCTGCAAGCGGAGAGATCGCATCCCAGCCGCCCACTGGGGCAGGCACGGACGCCCCCCTTGCAACAACACCTCCTCCTCCGGTGCGCTTGTTGCGCTGCATGACAGCGGTCAAGCGCATTTACAGCGCGCTCCGGTCAGGGAAGTTGCCATCTTGGATTTGTCCGGAATTGAGGAGGAGACTCCGCCCCTGCCTGCGCGACAGACACAGGGGCTTCGTGCCGCCGTCGCGGGATTTTTCGCGGCTGACCCAGTCGATGTATTCGGCTTGCAGGTCTGCAAAGCTAAAGCCTTTCGCCTGCCAGAACCGCCACTTCACCCCGAGCTGGAGCAATCCATCGGGAAAAACCACCTCATCATCATTCGCGGTGAGCTTGTCAGCGGTTGTGTCATCTGACTTATTCACCCAATGGTTCGAGATGTACTCCCAGACGAGAGTTCCGGGATAATCGCCTGATGCCTGAGGCGGGGGCCAGATGCGAAACGCGGTCGGCAACCTCCCGACCTGCCGGAACTTGCGCCGAGGCCCCATCGGGACGATGCCAGAACGCTGCCATTGATCGACCTGTGGTGACTGCGGCCCGATCATCTCCCACTGAAACCGACGATCCCACTGCGTCTGATCGATGTAGCGATCAAAGTCCGTGGGAATGTCGAAGGTATCCCTGGTAAAGGTCAGATCGGTCGCGCCGCTGGAGTCAACGACCTGTGTCAATGTCACCTGCGTTGCGCTATCCACCGATGCTATCCGGGTGGCATTCTGGACGCCCACCCCTGACACCGCGTAGGCGGTTGACAGCCCTGTGGTGGAAGAAATCCCCGTGACGATGCGAGAGCCTTCGGTCGTCGTGCCGGAAAGAACGCTCGGGGCGCCAAACTCGATGACATACTCGGTCTGGAGCCCTGTCCAGTTTACCTCTTTCATCAGGTCGGAGCCGGTGCGGTTAGCGAGGGCAACGAGCTGGCGTGTTTGAGGGTCTGTCGCCGTGACAGCCGAAGGCCGGCTGAGACCGAGTTCGTCGGTCACAGCTTGGAGGATTTCCAGGAAGGTGGTCATGGTATAGCCACGGATGCGCCGCCAAACGCTGGGGACACATCCACGACCGCAATGCCGCTGCGATTGAAGACGGGGACTAGAGCGCCGGCCGGGTCAATAACTGTGGTCATCGCGTTGAGCCTTTACGACGGAACCACGGCCGCAATCGAAGCCGCTCGCCAGTTTCCGGAGGTGCATTTGACAAGATGCGCGCCGCCGTTGGCGGGTAGAGCAAAGCTCTGATTTGCCGTGCCGTTCTGGATCGTCCCGCCGCTATGCGGGAAGACAAGCCCGGCAGTGGCGGTCGTGTTGAAGATTCTCACCTCATCTCCGAGTCCCGCGTCTGCGGGAAGCGTCACAGCACCATTCGCGCCTGCGACGTTAGCGAGAACAATCTTGTTGCCCGCACCCCTCAGGAGGCCGCCAGTGCTGCCCTGAGTGGCCGCCGAGGTCGTGACACTAACAATCGTCCACCCCGTGCGCCGCGCCTCCTCAGCGGAAACGCCAAGGCCCATCAAACCTTCTGTTGTCGCCATCTAAATCAGTCTCCGTTTTGAGCGCGTTTGCCGCGCGGGGATTTCTCACTCTTCAACGCGTCGTTTTCGGACTGGAGGGCTTCGTTGATGCTGACGAGTTTCGCGACCTGAGCCGTCAGCGTGTCCAACTGACTCTGCATCGCTTGGAAGCCCTTGCCCTTCTCAGCTGAGGACATGAAGTTCTGGGCCATCTGCTGCCACTCACGGGCGCCGAGGCCGATGTTCTGAAGCTGGCTGTCGTTCAGAGCGGCAAGCTGTTCCACCGTGGTGATCGCCAGCGAGTCCAAGGTTTTCACGACGCCTGGATTGTGCGGGAACAGCGTCGATAGCGGCGTGCCCTCAATCCTCTGCTGGCCCTGAGCCTCAAACTGTGCCCATGCCTGCGGAAAGCGGACCTTGTCTTCGTTGCGCACAGGGCGTTCGACAGTGTCCTTCTCGCCCGGTTGAATGATGCGGACGAAGGGAACGGACTTGTAAATTGGCCTGCCAGCCTGCTGGCTTTCGTAGCCCTGAAGTTCGGCCTTCATGTAGAACTGCCCGAGAGCACGGTCTTTGTACATCACGCGCTGGGCATTGGCCGCTGACCCGTCAAAGGTCATCGCCAGGTCAGGTATGGCGTCGAATGACATGTGATTTTCCTGGTTGATGAGGAAAGTGGAAATGAAGGGGGCGACCGAAGCCGCCCCGGCTGGATTAGGTGTTATTGTCGGTGTCAGCGACAGTGCCGACTGTCGGCCAATTCAGAAGCCCAACGCCGTTCCCGGCGCCGCCCGTAGCGGTAGTCAGTGTCAGTCCGCGAATGAGGTTGCTGGAGCCAAACGTGGCAGAAGTCGCGCCAGCTGTCGCCGTGGTGTACAGCGGGACGCTAATCGCCGTGGCTGCCGAGGTGAGGACAGCCGGAGCCGGTCCTTTGCGCTGCGCCCAGAAACCAGTTCCAGCAGTCACTGCGGTCGTGGCGGCGGCCACGACGCCAACTTCGCGATTGTAGATCGCTGCCGCAGTCGTCAGAACCGTCACGTTGCCCGTGTTGCCAAGCGGCAGCATGACCAACTGACCGGCCGCCAAAGCCGCCGTGGTGGTCGCGAATACATACTCACGACCGGCAGAGTCCATGCCCCGCTGTCCAACGCGGAACGGCAGGGGCGTTTCCAAGCTAACCGGATAAACCAGTGCCGGATTGATGCCTTCGATATACATGTGATTTCTCCTTTCCCGGGCTTAGGTGTTCGTGAGAACGCCCTGGAAGATGGCGCCGGACAGGGTCATATTGCCGGCCCACCCGATGAGACGGATCAGGGCATCCTGGTTCACCGAGAACCGGTCAGGATCGAGCGGGACCATGTTCCGCTGGCTATGCGGACGCAAATAGATGTAGTCGGTGTTGAGGAAGAACATCGTTGAAGCCGGAGCACCGCCGACAGCGCCAACGCCGCCCGCACCGAAGACGTTGCCGTCACCGGTGAAGCCCTGGAAGCCGCCATCCAAAACCACGTCTGCATCCATGAACTTCAACGACATGAAGCCAGACTTGGCGCTGCCGCTATCAGATTGGATGCGCTGGATGGCATGAAGCGAGCGGTTGTAGACCGTCCAGGCGTTGTTATCCGCAAGGATGAGATCCACACGATCCGGGCCGCGCATCGTGCGCGTCCACAGATTCATCATGTACTCATAGACGTTCGACGGGCTCAGCGCCGCGCCGCCATCCGTGACTGCGCGATAGACCTGATTTTGCCAGAACGACCAGTTTGCACGGTCGATACCACCGACGACACCAGAGGTCGGGGTTGCCGAAACAAGTGCCTGAAGGCCGGTGATCTGGCCGGTGATCGAACCGTCCGAATAGACGTCGTAGGCAAGACCGTTGCGGAAGGTACGTTCCGCGTTGGTCACGCGGCTTTCGAGCAGATCGATCACGGCTTCTTTGCCGCTGTTCTGGAGCATCTCAAGACCGGAGATCGATACTGACACGGCAGCCTGACGGATCGGGTATTCCGCCGCAGTGAAGACGTCGGAAGGCTGAATGTTGATCAGCTCGTACCCACTATAGCGTGTAAAGGTCGAATTATTCGCATATTCGATCTCTTGCACGATAGTGCGGCCGCCCGAGAACGGCTTGATTTTGCTTTTGGAGTTCAGGCGATCAAGGACTGCATTGTTGCGCAATGCTGTTACCGCACCGGCTCTTTATCCGGTGCTTCACCAGCTTCAAATTCGCTGGTGGTCAGACTATCTCATCAGTCTTTCTGGGAAGACTGCCGGGCGCTCGTGGGCGGATTATTCTTTCGTCACCGCCTAGTCGTTAGAGGTTCCGCACCCCTGGGGCTTTCGCCTTACATGTGCGGCTTCCTACGGGATTGGCGTCTCAGCTTCCCCCGTACGTCGATCATGCTGTTTTTTTCAGAGACCGAAGCTTTTCGAAGAAAATAACCTTGTCTTCGTTGGTGGCTCGATTGGTTTTAAGTCGGCCGCGTTGCTCTCCATGGGTTTCATACCAGGAGATGGCAAGTTCCGCCTCAGCCTTTTTCACCACCAAATAGGGCAACAGAGCCTTCAAAAGCTTCACCGTATCATCGCGACGCCGGATATTAATCCGGTAAGCCTGCTTTGTGGAACCCTTGGGGGTCCTACTCTTGTCGAGAGAGTAGAAAACCTCTATGGCTTCACAAATTTCTGCAAGCTTCATCACCATAGCTGAAGATGTCGTATCTATCCTGACATCCACACTGACACTACCGCCAGTAGAATACCTGTCCCGATTCGTCCAACAACCGCAGATACATCCTTCTCCATCTACGATCCCAGCGAACCAAGCAATATCAGTGTCTTTAGCCATGTGTACGGTATACTGAAACTAACTGCAAAGATCAAGCTTCACCCGGTTTAAAGTGACCCGCAATCTTAAGTCACTGAATCAGCGAGTTTGCCACTACGATTCCGAAGGGTAGTAGTGACAATCTCGCCAAGGTTGGGAGACGGCATCGTCTCATCCTTTCACGATGTTTGGCTTTGATTGGGTCAGTCGTGGGCGTCGAAAGCAGCGAGCAGATCTTCGCGAACGGACCCCTTCGAGCCGATCGGGGCTGATACCGATCCTGAAGGAGCGCCCCTTACCGATACCGCTGCGCGCTGCGCGGCTTCAGTTTTGGCGCGTTTCTCTGCTAGGGCTTTGTCGGCTGCGGCCTGGCGCTCTGCTTCGGCTTTGCTGAGGCGATCGTTGATGATGGCCTCGCGGACCTCCGGATGAAGCATGCAGGCTTGGTTGTATGCGTTGTCCAGATCGGCGCGGAAATCTCCAGTTCTCTGGACGATACCCGTATCGAAGAGACGGCTGATGGTCTCTTCCACGTCGGAAAAGTAGCGGTACTCAGGTTTACTGCGGAACTCATCGACCACCTTTGCAGCCGATCCAACGAGGCGTTCTTGATCCGCCTGGATACGGCTTTGAAGCGTGGATTCGAGGGAACTGACTTTCTCCATGAGGGGCGCGATCAACGGATTGACGGCCTCACGGATATAGGGGTCATCATCGACACCCTGAGACGGCGCCGCCTGCCCGTTTTGATGGGGCTGGGACGCGCCGAACATCTGCTTAAACTGCTGGGGGGAGACGCCCATGTTCTGGGCGATTGCCATCACCCCCTGCTTGAAGTCGCGGCGAAGCAATTGCTCCATGCCGACGTAATTCTGTAGAGCCGCGTCCAGCGTCGTGCCGGAGTTTCGGGCCATATCCGCATAAGGTTTGAGGCCCTTGAAATCGCGGAGCTGAGCGAAACCGTTGTCAACTTCCTGCTCACGCTTGGCGATGTCGGCGCGGACTTCCGGGGGCAGCCGGTCCCATGCGGCTTTCGAAGCAACCGACCAGCCAGGAGGTGGCTTGCCCTCGATTGATTGCGGCGCGGGCTGTTCGACCTGCTGGTGCAGCGCGGACTGTTGTACCGGGGGCTGCTGCGTCTGATCTGCGGGCGCCGTTGCGTCCTTGGCGGCAAACCGGCCCTTCTCGTCCCGAGCGCGCTCGCCAGCGGTCCTGGTGTCAGCCTGCTGGTCCTTGGGCAGCGTCTCCGGCTTCGCCTCTGTGGCGGCTTCCTTGCCCGCTACGGGAGCCTCTGACTTATCGTCATCGCTCCAACCATCAAACGCCGCCTCAAGCGCTGAACGCACGCTGTCGTCTTCGGCCACGGGGTTGATGTCCCCGCCCGGCTTTTCGTCAATCATGATTGCCCTTAGAGTTTAGCGCCTGCTGGAGAGATCGTCCCAGACGCGGTTGATTTCCTCTCGCAGCCCTGAGGGAAGAGAACGGTCTACACGGTCAACCTGCACCTCGTTGCCGACCTCGATGCAGCCTCTCGCCCGTGTCTCATCCCGGAAGCGGGACTTGCTGTCGTACATCTTGCCGTTGGCAGGGTGGAACATGCCGTCCATCGTGTCGGAGATAATCCCGCTGTTGCCACGGCGCCGAGATGAAGCCTTCGGCTTGTTCAGACTGCGCCACTCATCTGGAAGTGGGTTCTCTTTCATGAAGCTCAGATCGAGCCCGCTCATGCTGACTGCCATGTGGTGCCCTCAAAGAAAAAGGCCGCCGAAGCGACCTTGGTCCGTGGTGATGTCCGATTGCTCAGCGCAACAGCGCCCTCGCCTCTACAGCCTCACGCATGAGGCGCCATTCCTCGTTGTCTGGATGCTGCACGTTGACATAACGGCCTGTGTCATAGTCGAGTTGCCATTTGTTCGGCTGGCTATCGACGATGGCACGATCTGGCGGTGACATCTCGTGATATTCGGTGCTGCTGAGGAAGGGAGCGTCCGGCCAACTCATGCGCGCCACTCGCCCGCATTTACCCGAAGCGCTTGTTTGTCCGGGGATGTCAGCCCGCCCCCGCAAAATGGAATTTCGTGGATTCGAACCTTACGAGCCATCGCCTTCTCAGCGGCATACTTGCCGGCGTCCTCTGGGCAATGAAAGGCCAAAAGATCCTCGCCGCCCACGCTATTGGCGACAGCTACAATCCACACGCATTCCTTGTCGTCACTCACTTATCCGACCTCTGGTTCTGGCCCTACATCTTCGCCTTCTGCTGCATCTGCTGACTGGCGAGTGCGGCTTTGTTCCTGTCTGCTTGTTCCTGGCGCTGCATGGACCGGTCATCGAAGTCCGCTTGACGATCCAGAGACTGCTGATCCATGGCGGCTTGCTGGTATTGCTTTTGCGCGTCGAGCTGCGCCTGACGATCCTGCATCGCAGCCTGATCCTGCCTCTTCTGCTGGTCAAGGGCAACGCCAGCTCGCATCTTTTGCATGTCTAGATCGAATTTTGCGACTTCGATCTGACTTTTTCGAACCATCTCTTCCATCTTCATGCGGTGCTCTTCCCGCTTGTACTCCATTTCCATGGCCTGCTGCTCGGCCTGCATCTGGCGATCCGCGGCAGTCCGCTGGGCTTCTGCCTGAAGCTCCTGCTCGCGAGCCTGCATCTCCATCTGCATCTTCTGCATTTCGACCTGAGCTTTCATTTCCTCAGGCGAGGGCTTGGCCTCCTTCGGCTGAGCCGCTTGCTGTTCGAGCTTGGCGATGGTCTCCTCAAATGCAGTCTCAAGCTCTCTGCCGGCGCGGAAGCCTCTGACGCCGAACAGCATCATCTTGCCCATGAGCGGGATAAGGTCTGGCGCTGTCATGCCAACTTCGAGGGACTGGCCGATGAACTGACCGGCTGCTGTCAGGAACTCAACGCGAGCCTGCTTCTCCATCTGCTGGTCAGGCTCGATGGTGCTATCGGTCTCGATGTCAATGCGGAAACCGCGAAGCTTCTCATCACGCAGGAGCTTGATGGCAGCCGCGAACTGCTCGTCGGCTTTCTGCCGCGCGATCTCCATCGGATCAGCCTGCGGCATCGGGATGACATTGCCGCCCTGTGGCACAGGAGGTGCCATCGGGGGCTGCCCAGGCTGTGCCATCGGCTGCTGCGGCTGCGCTGCCTTCTGTGCTTGGATCTGCTCTTCGACACCCCATTGGTCATAGCCTGACATCTGGCGGATCGTGTCATCCGAGAAATGCTCGGCGATGATCTCCGCCATGATGGCAAGCGTGTCACGCGCGAAGCGTGCCATCTCCGCCTGGCGGTCTGTCAGGCGCAGGTTGGCAAAGTTGCCCTTGATGCGCTGTTCTGTGGCCGTCTTCTGCGCGCCGCTGCTAAAGCCGCGCACGATGTCAGAGATGCCGGTGATTTCGTACAGGTCGTTCTTGACCTGCTGCCGCGCTTCGTAAAGGCGGATCAGCACCTCTGCCATCTCTTTGATCGGAAGGAACGAGATAGCACCGATCATGCCGCCCTTCTCGGCGAAGGCGGCCCATTGGTCCACCGGGAAAAGCTTGTTCTCCCCACCGTCCTCCAGCAGCCGGCCAAGCTCGGGGAAGCTGGCGTCATAAGCGCCTGAGGCGCGGATGGCATCGGTGAGCAGTGCTATCCTGTTGGTGAGGTCGTCGAGTTCCCTCGCCTGATCCTTGTACAGGTGATAATCTGGAACGGGGATGACAGTGTCATTCGTGGTCGTGCCAACCATCGGATTGGGCGTTGGCCAGAAGCCGTCAAGGCTGAGCGGATCGTCGACCACCTCCAGCGGGCTCTCAGTGTAATCTTCGGCGAGGAAAATCACCTTGCCACTGGATTTGTCCCAGATCTCCCAGACTGTCGCCTTCTTCAAAAGCTCGTTCTCAGGCTTATTGGCATCCTCCGATGACATGCCGTTCGGAACGTGATCGAGAGGCACATACTTGATGAACTTGGCCGCGCTTTTAAAGCGCTTTTCCATCTGCTCGCGTGTCATGAAGGCGCGGAATGCCTTCCATGTCACCTCGTCTTCGACGCGAGCCGGCGAGCACAGGTAATCGGACCAGTGGACGTAATCGACGCAGGTCTTCTCCGTTGCCACCAAGCCCTGCTTGTAAGTCGGCTCGTAGCGAACGCGATTGACGCCTTGCGCTGTCAGAAGGTAGTCATCGCGCGCCAGCCTCACCGATCCGTGGAACTTGCCAACCTCGATCTGATACATAAGGGTGCGTTCGAGGATGCGGCACGCCGTCCGTCCGATCGGATCGCGGTCAAGAAAGCGACGCTCGACAACGGCCTTTGGCACCTTGGCGTAAATCGCCGGGCCAAGCGTCTGCACATTCGACCACATGACGTTAAATCGGCACGCGCCGTCTTTTTCGGAACGCTCGTCCCGATAACGCTTCATGATCTTCTTGTTGGCGTCGAACCACTTCTTGCGATCCTTCTTCGCAAGAGTAATCTCCGTCTTCCAGCGGCGCGCGAGGCCAGCCGGGTTCGATCCGAACTCGCTAATCCGCTCTACGGATTGAGCGTCGGCGGCGACCTCAGTCATGGATGATTAGAACCTTCCCTGCAGGTAGACCGGGCAAATGTAAACGTGCCCGGTGCCCGCTCCCCCAGATACGGCAGCTGCGTGCGTGATCCCGGCCCCTGGATCAATGAACACAAGCTGACCTGGAGGCAGCGGAATATCAGTCGCAGCCGCGGTGACGCTCACTGACGTGCCAAATCGAATAAAGGCTATCGTCGTGTCAGCATTGCAGACAGCATATGCCGTAGAGGCTGCCGAGGCAGGCTTGTTGACAGCGCCAACTACTGGCGTTCCCCCGGTGAGCGTAATGTCCGTGCCAGTGGCGGCCTTCGAGATGACCGTCATTTAAGCGACTCAGCTTTGCTGCACATGTTAATATGATCTCCTTCTCTGCTTGCGCTCATGATCGCGCCAGAGGTCTTCAAGGTTGACTTGGTTCGGGGGTGGATCGGTGCCGATTTGGAGAATGCGGCCCGGTTGTTTTTGCGGTTCTGCGCGTAGTTCTTTGTAGGCCATCGCCATGTAGCGGAAGGCGTCAGCGCCGTGGCTCGCCCAGTCGTGAAACGGCGTATCCTTGAAACATTTCTTGTCGTCATCCCACTCGGCGCGGTACTGACGGAGTGTTTCCAGCCCCTTCTCGCATCGCTTTTCGTCAAACCAGCAGCGTTTTATGGTCTGCCTCGTCGCTGTGATGCCGTCCTCAACCTTGTGCATTGGGACAAGACGCGGCTTTCGCTTGAGGCTGATCAGCGTTTCGATGCGCGTTCGACCGGTCCCGAGTTCTTTGACCTTGGCGTCATGAGGGACAAAATCGTAGCCCCACTCGTAGGGCTTCTTCTGCAGGATCTCGACGCACTCAGGGATGGTCTGGTTGTGGGCGCCTTCGAGATAATCGATGACGCGGATTTCCCCGTAGGCGACCTGAAACATCCAGATCGCCATATTGATGCCCTTGCCCAGATCCCAGGATGTGTGAACGGGCAGAGAAGGCTCATATGCAAGTTCAAGGATGCGCCCCTCGCGTTCGGCGAGGACCATCTGCTTGCCGTAGTAGGCGCCAAGGATGGCTGCCTCAAATGAGCAGTAGTACTCCTGCTCTATGAGAGCGTCGCCAGCTTCCTCCCCGAAGATCGAGTGGTACTCATGGCGCTGCTCTTCCACGCGGCTGAGAGGAAAGCCCGTCTCATTGACGGTGAGCACCTCTGCAAACCACTGCGGATTTTTGCGGGCCATGTCGAGCATCGTCTTGACATGATTGCGGCCACGCGGCGTGGTGATGAAATCTGCCCAGCCGTTGTTTTCGAGCAGGATCGGTGCGAGCAATGCCCACGCGCTTGGGTTTGCGAGAGCCCATTCTGAGAACACGATGCCCGCAGGGGGAGCGCCAACAAGGCTGTCAGGATTGTCCGAGCCGACAACTTTCCAAATCGATCCGCTCTTGAACTCGATCGTCATCGACTGACTATCAGTTCGCCTGCGAAGCTCCTTTGGAAAGGCTTCGTCTATGCGCCGCTTCCCGCTGTGCGGATTGATGGCTTCCCAAATGGCCTTGCGCGCCTGCTCGTACATCGGCAGGCAATGCCAATAGTTGGCTACGCGCGTATGCGCCGCAACAGCCGCCTTGTGGAGCGAGACGTCGTCCTTGCCAGCGCGTCTGTGCCAAATCAACAGACTGCGCTTGATGCCCTTTTCCCACGCAACCCACGCTGGCTTCTGGTAGTCACGAGGACGCCAGCCATTCGGGATCAAAACATCAGGCATCAGAGAAGCGAATGATCTTTACTGTAAGTGGGCTGTCGCTATCGCCCGCCACGGTGAGCGGAAGGACGCGCCCGAGAAGGGCTGCAAAAGTGCGCGGGTCTGTTTTGGCGAGCGTTACGAGGTAATCCACACCCCCCACCTCGTTGAAGGCGTTCAAGATGGCATCCTTTAGGGCCGCGGTGGTCTTGTTGACGCTGCCCTTTCGACGCCCCTTACCTGCGTTACCCTTAGATTTCCCTACTTTAGGCTGCGAAGCGCCCTCAGTCCCACGTTTGATTGCGGGCTTGGCTTTACGCGGTGGCATTCCTTTTGGCTCTTAGTTTGCGCATGCCGTCACGGGCGCGCTGTCGGTTGATATCGGGGTGAGTTTCGCGCCACTTGGATTGGCGACTGGCAGTTGGCTTTGTTAATAACACTGGCTGGCTAACGACGGGCGGCGACGGCGCGTCGTTAATAACGCGGGGTGTGCAGAGATGAGCCCTCCCAACAAGGGCGAGGTTCTTGCCGCATATAGGACACTTGCTCACTGCTACCCTATGAATTTCAGATAGACACAGATGCCGAGTGTCACCGCTGCGATGTCAATAAGGGCGATTGCCCCGACGATGATGTTAATAACCGCTTTTGATGTCATCGTAAGCTGACATTGCCACCAGGAGAATAAACACGGTGGCAAAATCTCCGGCGAGCCAGATCATCTATAGATATATGTGTCAGGCTGAATCTTCGTCTGGGTGAAATGCATCAGACGCGCTTCGCGCTACTTCATCCGGGCGCTTCAAGGATGCCTTAACAGGCTTCAGATGCGCGAATGCCTCGCGGATCTTTTCCTTCGTCGCCTCAATGGAGACGCTTACGCTTGCAGGTGTGTCATCCGCCTCTTTAAACGGATAGGGCAGCATCTTGGGATCGTGCGTCATGTCCGTATCCATCCGAAGTTCGCGCTTGGCAATTGCCCGAGACCGGCGCTGGTACTTGCGCTTCCAATAGGCATTGTCGCCAGCGTGGACGAACTTGGCACGCATGCGGCGATAGCGGCGGCTGAATGTGTCAACCTCTCCTCCGCATATGGAGGGGATGTCAGGGCCGTGTTTCATGTCACCTAACCCGTGTCACCTGCGATCCAAGCCCGGCCCCGTGCTGGGCTCCCTCAATTCACCGGCGCCCGGTACTCCGTCTCGCTGCCATCGGGATGGCAGATGATGCGCTGGCAGATCGGGCACCCCGCCATCTGCTGTTCGATGGCGGCATCGCCCTGAAGCTCGCAGAGTGGCGGGCCGGCGCAGACGATGACCTCAGGATGGTCGTTCGGGTTGCTGTCTGCCATCGAACACTCCCGTGAGAATGGCAGCGGGGAAGACTGCCCTTACCCCTGCCACCGCCTGCCATATCTCGGTCTGCGCCTGCCATGGCAGACACATGACCCGCCATGCAAGGGCTTTGTTCCCGCCATCGACGCTGCCCCCGAGGAGCGCATCGAACTGGCGGGGTGAGAGCGGGGAGCGCTTGGCCACTGCGGCTTCGAAGGCGGGGCGGTCAAATGTCATGCGTTACGCTGGAGGAAGGTATCCGTCCTCGCTAGGCGCGGAGAATCCCCTTCGGGCCAGAAGATGTGGATGCGACGTTCGTCATCCCGCTCAAAGCAGTTCGGGAACCGGCAGATAAAATCGATCAGCCAAGGCATCTCCCTAAGCTGGATGTCAGTGAGGACTGAGTGGTTCCCCCAGACCTGAAATGGGACCTCCGCTGTCTCTGTCATGCCATCCTCTCAAGTGCCGTCTCTCCGAGCTGTCACGCCATCGCAAGCTAAAGAAAGGATAATGGCGTTTCCTTTCTTAAGCGCTTGGCTAAGGAAAGGATGCCGCGATTGGGCTTGCTGCAACGGCTCCCGACAAGCCGCGTAGCCTGTTCTCTCCATCGCAGCTACCGAACAGGGCCAAGTCTCGCTGCGAAATTGATGCCAGGAGCCCATCGAGCAATCCAGATCCTAAGGCCCCTGGGCTTAAGTCCGGCAGAAGCGCGTCCACCGGGGCCTAACCGCATGCGGCTAGGATTGCCTAATTGCAGGACCCGCCGTAACGGTTCCCGAGTTCCTTCCGCCTTGGGCGGATGAACAGTTACCGCAGGTCCCGGATCGACAGCACGAGGGATGGTCGTCAGTGTCAGCCCTTTATCCGGTGGGCTACCACCCTCGCTCTGCGGTTTCAGCCACACGAGCCTAAACCCGCGCGGTCCTCTCAGGGATGCTGAGAGGGGGTAAACTTGGCTCCGTCGCAGCCCTCCGGGAGGCTATGCGTCGGAGAAGGGCTAGGTCTGCGGAGCCAGCGTCCCGGTAGCTCCCCTTCCCCGAACTGCGAAGGGAAACAGGCTCAAAAGCACGCGGCACGTAGGTTCGCACTCTTGGCCTGAGTATTGTCCCGCCCTCTTTAGAACGGGGAGACTAATGCTGTGCGGGCCTTTTGCGAAAGCATCGCGCAAAGATGACCGACGCCCACTCCTGCCAAGTCATTCACCGGCAGCGGTTGACTTGGATATCCGCTACTGCCCGATATAGGGGAGCTGCCCGGATGTATGCGGGGAT
>JACCDR012345633.1_pt1 | contig 22076 bp, 25 predicted proteins | sample 7446431 | NCBI WGS metagenome assembly JACCDR01 (sample SAMN15323443, study PRJNA562643) | freshwater metagenome | isolation source: river surface water | place: USA:Blue River Watershed | collected 2017-08-17 | reverse complement strand
TAGACCAAGGCGACAATCAAAATTAATAAATTTCTTCACGTGCCCGCCATCATCTTTACTGGCCTTGGAGACTTTAGTGACCTGTGCCCCGGTCTGAATCACGCGACCCTCGGTGCCGTCAGCTTTTCGCATTTTCCCGATTGTAAGAATGTCTTTGAATTGCTGTATCGCGGTCACTGCCACGCCGTACCCAGTCAAACGAGGGTGTGCGAGGAGAATTTCCCCGGTCTTACGATCTGCATCTTGTACATCCAAGATACCGAGAACAATGACGTGTACCTTTTCTTTCTCTTGTGCTTCGCGCAGAGCATTGAAGACCTTATCCATCATTGCAATGATAGTAGGCGGCTCTTTGAAATTGTCATGACCACCACCACGTGTCTGACAAGCGTTCTTAAACAGGTCTGTCTCGCGAATTAATTTTTCGAGCTCGGTGAGTCCGTCGAAGACAACACTCTCAATTTGGGCTTTCTTGAGGGCTTCGGGCTTAAGGCATTCGAGTACCCTTTTATAAGCGGCGTCTGGCTTAAGTTGGCCGCTTTTATCTCGGTCGATACACACTGGCACAATGTTGTTTGTGCTTTTGCGAGCCGATGCAACGCCATGAGACTCTGCACTGAAGTGTAGGTAAAGAATTTTACCAGGAGCCGTACCAGCCAAGTGCGACTTTCCAGCGCCGGATGGTCCGAGCAACGCAAGGAATAATAGATCATGGTTTGCCTCACTTACTTCGTTTAACAAGTCAATCATAGTACGGAGTGTCCTTTCTCAGTGATTGCGCTATGCGCGTGTTCTGTGCTTTTCTTGCTTCTCTTATTTTCCACTCAAGAACAGCTATGTCCCCTCGCTTCAAAAAATCTCTGTAAACAGGCAGTGGTAGTGGCTTCCATCCCAGCATCTTTTTACACTCTCTGTAGTGATGCAGGACTGGAATCTTAGAGGCTCGGAGGAAATCAACCCCCTCCTGTGCTCTCTTATGCATCGCAAATATGTCTCGTGAGTATCCAAGGTAGAACTCGTCTACGTTCATGTGTACTCCTTCAACAGCCGCTCCAACGAAATGACTTCAAGGTCATAGTTACCGTCTCGGACATTGTGAAGGCGGCAAATCCCTCTCCAATGTGCAGCTGCTTGAGGACCTTTGTACGATTCATCGTGAATATGGAAGGCCCCTGCTACCAGGCCGTGAATCACACTTCCATTCGCCAGTTCTTTGCGGGCGTAGGAGAGCTCCTGACGATGCCCCTGCACAAAACTGAATCCGATCTTATCCAGCATTGTCTTCGCTGCACCGCCGATTGGCTTTCCACTCATTTGGTTGTAGAAGTAATGACAGTAAGATATACCGTCAATGGTTACGGGAGTAAGGTAATCATGAACCTTCCAGCCCTTCAAATTCAAATCGTGATAGCCGATTTTACCTTTCAAGTGAGGGTGTTCTTTTACTGCGCGGGCAATGCGCTCTTCATGATTACCGATTGTGAAGTGTTTCTCTGGCTTATAGCCCCAGTTCTCGGACAGAATTCGCATACCTTCGTTACCGGCCTCGATATCGTCCCTATAGCGTTGCCCTTCTGCTTCCAATTTAGAAGAATAGGAGCTAAGACTGGGCATATCCCAATGGTCCCCGATATGAACAACAACGTCCGGTCGCTCTTCTGCGATGAAATTACGAGCCGCCTGTAGGTGTTTAAGAGGGACACCCTTCTTGACCTGGGGATCAGTAATAATCACGTGTGTTCTGTACTTACGTTTTGTCATTTCCTTCCCCAAATCATATTAATTTCTGCAAATTCATGTTGTAATTCCGGGTAAACGCGGGACCAGGCCGGGTCTAGGATGTGCCCTACGCACTTATCATCAGCTGCGCGCAGTCCACGGTATAGACGCTGTATAGTATTCTGGACACCCCGCAGTTTGTACCAATACTGTCCGTCACTTAACCCCATTCTTTTCTGTACAAACGGGTCTCCCATGTCGGGAAACATGACATTTGGGATGATTACCTGCTCACATTGGCTGTAGGGCAGGTCGATACCTTCCGCACACCCCGCAGCTAACCATATCCCGCCATCATTCACGAATTTCTTCTTGACTTTCGCCTTGTTCTGGCTAGTATTCGTAAGAGGTCGCAAGTCCTGCAGCAGGTCCGCTAGCAGATTTTGCTGCTGATAGGTGACGTGAACCAATGTTGGCACCCGATTTGCAAGATATATATTGCGAATCTTGATTGAGAGTGTCTGGGCGTCCTTTCTAGTCTCCTGTGGGACTGGATCGAAGTGTACAGGGCGGCGTTCCTTAGGGGTAAGGTTCTGCCGTTGATTGTAAACTAATGAACGACCAGCCGCGATAATCTCGGCGTCAAATTGGGACATCGTGCCTGACATGGCAACAACTCGGCACGCGTTCGTTACGGACTTGATCAATCCGGAAGGAACACGAGTCGGAGTCAATACGACACACTTTTGAGGGCGGCGTCCGCCGATAGGTATCATGGCCTTTGAGATCTCGAATACCTGATGTTGGGAGCCCTCCAACAAAGTGTCTCGTAGTCTGGCTATCTTGGCGAACTCTTGGAACAGTTGACCAGGCGCGTCTGGAACACTAATTGCTTTCTTAAGGAGGTCGTATCGATTATAACACCATTTGATAAGATCCCCTTCTGTCTTGGCGTTCTCAGGGATCTTAGTCTTGGACACCGGAAACACGTAAGCAGAGAGGTACGTCAACATGTCAACAAACAGGTGAGCTTCGTCAATGACGATCATGCTGGGTTCCCGCAATCCGCGTTCACGTGCGAAGTGGTACGACAACGGATTAAAGATCGACGGTATAGTACGAGCTAATTTATGTGCAGCCGCGTACTCGTCTTCTGTAGCGTAGTGGTCCTTACCCATGACTGCATTCAACGGGTAGTCCTTAAGATAAGTCTCACCGATTAGGTGATTGTTGGAGGTTATAATATCAGTTGGGGTAAACTGACGTTGTAGGCAGCGGGCGACTGCTGATTTACCGGAACCCGGTGGGGCGTTCTCGGCCACAACAGAGAAACCGTCACGTAGAGATTCGTCAATGTCATTAAGCATTGTTGTTTGAATCGGTCGCAATGGCCGTCCGGTTCCGTCGCCCCAGTTCTTTGACATTTTGTCTGCGTTCTGCATTCTCTGCCTGTGTCTTGGCTGTGTGGCATACGTCGCACAATGCTTGCATGCCGGTATGAGGGTCTATGAACGTCCGGAAGATGTATTCATGCCAAGTCGGCATTGTTCCATCCAGTGGGACAACAGGATCTTTGTGGTCGCACCATATTTGGTAAGGAACATCTGGTCTCGGCGGAAGTTCTAGTCCTGCCTTTTTCGCAGCCGTGCATTCTAACTTCCATTCTTTAATGGTTGCACTGTCCGCTTTACCAAGCTTTTCCTTACCGAGTACCTGGCACTGCTCACATCGATTCCAGATTGTCTTTTTGTACCCCTTACCGTCTTTCTTTCGAACCATGATCTCAACACGTGATCTCTTCATAACGTGTTTTCGACCTGGCCAGCGGAAATAAATCTTTCGAATTGCTCCGCGTATTTGCGCCCTAAAGAAAGAATCAGTCCAAGGTTCTCCGGGTTCGCATCCGATTGCAGGGGGTATGTCTATAGCACGTTGTTCCATCGTCGCCTCCGTACGACTTGACTTATAATAGCGGTAGAAAGTTGCATTTCTTTTGCTATTGATTTTTGAGGTTCCGTCTTAGCGCGTTCTCTGATTTCTCGTACTAATTCTTCGGTTAATTTACTGTTATGATGCTCCTCACCACTTCGCATAAGTCCTAATTCTACAGCATGCTGTACGTTTCTCTTTCGAGAGACCCACTCTAGATTGGAAACACAGTTATCCGTTTTAATTCCGTTCTTATGGTTCACAACCAGTCCGTTGTCTGGGCCTATAAAGGCGAGCGCTACAATTCGATGCACTTGCATGTGCTTCTTTTTCCCGGTACACATAACCAATGAGACGCGGTGATACCCATAAGAAGTCAGTGTAGGCTTCAGTTGTTTCCAGGTTCCGTTAACAATACTACGTACTTGTCCTGAGTTGGATACTTGATACCCTAGAAATCCCGGAACTAGACGCCACTCTGATGTAAGGCCTGATCCACTGCTCTCCATATTTCCTCATCGCTTTTTGGGTTCGGGAAAAATTTGTTGGCCCAGCAGAGCAGACCAGAAATCAAGTCGCGGTCCATTCCGGCCTCGATCATTTGCATGGCTGCACTCCAGTAGCTTGTATGTCTCATTCCCGGCATCGGAGCGTCTAGAATCAAGCTCTGTGCTCGGTGCAAAGCAATAGTCGCTAGCTGTGCATCTGAGAGAGTATCGGGGTTTACTACTTCTCTCTGTGGTGCTTCCAGCATTGGTATCGATAATAGACGCGAGCCCGACCATTCCATGACCTTGTGTTTCTTGATCCCCGTTTTCGGATGCAGACGGCCTGGATTGGATAAGAGTCTTCCATGTTGATATAATGAATAATCGCAGGCAATTGTCCAGGACTTCAACAGCTGGCTTTGTGAGTAAGGCACATCCTTGCCGTGCATTGGTTCGATCTTTACACATACGTGGTATCCCTTTCCTCCCGAGAACCAAACCGTGAAACTATAGTCCTCTTCTTTCAGACGGGAAGCCAATTCCCGCGCCCTTTGGCGCGCTTCTTCAATCTCATCGGCGTCGAAATCGACCCAGAGTCGATCGGAGTATACAGCAAAGCGCCCCATTCCCTTGGAATCACCCTGTGCTCTGATTGCTGCTGCTGCATGAGCGTCAAACGCGTACACCGTACAGTAACCAGAATCAGGGCGACTATAAATATCCGGAAGAGAACTTCTAGGAACCATGGTTCCGTTTCTCTTGTTAGGCGTGAGAGCATATTCATGAAATAACACTCCAACCTCTTAAAATGGAAGATCCTGGGTCGCTTGTGTTGTTGCTGTAGTTACGTTGATAACTGCCTCTTTCGCTGTGAAAATCTGCGTTACGTTGATATAATCAGCATTCTTGTCAACGTACTTCAGACCTGCTTCCTGCGCTGCAGCACGTGCCGCCTCTTTAGTGGCAAACACGCCGTCAACTTTTGGAGTCTCGTGGTCCTTGTCTACGACTTGGAATTGATCTTTACCAACGTACTTGACGTGCGGGCCTTTATAACCAAGTGTGGCGCGGATTGTCTTGCCAATCAACTGTTCTGGATCACCGAACACTTGGGCGACTTGGTCCATACCGTTCTCGTAGTCGAATTGAACACCGAGACCTCGCAAGAACTCCTGAAGCTTCTCAAGAGGGAACGTAGACGTACCTTGAAACAGGAAACTGTTTCTACATTCAACTGGGATCAACAAGCTGTGACGCATTGTTTTACCTTCTGGGCTTTCAAGCTCCGCCTTTGCTCCGATCCAAGCACTGTCTTTCTGATTCAGACTCTCATCGAAAGTAAAAGTCTTAATCATCAAATCATACGTGCCCGGGTCTTGAAGGAAGTTTCCGCTTGACTGGGCAGCTCTTGCATCGTACTCTGATTTAGAGAGCTCGGGTTTAGAGCCTGTTTTGAAACTTGGGATCATACTTGCTCCTTCTTTTTGTCTTTGTTCGCTTGGCGACGTTTGGTAAGAACTTTGATGTTGAACTTCTTTGACTCGCGAGGCGCTTCAAACGCCTCTTTAGCTTCTAGCAGGAACTGTGCCACAGGCATTGTTTCGTTCTTGTATTTCTCGCAAGTAGCTGAAAGTGGGCACGAAAAGCACGGATTTTTAAATTTCACTGTCTGTGGCATAGGGGCCGGGGGCACTGTAGAGGTTTCAGTCAGGCACTGCTGCAGACCAGCATACCAGCGTGCCAAGTCCTTAGCATTCTTACGGTATTCAACGCCGTCCAAAGAAATGACACCATCTGTCGATAGTTTAACCAGTATTTCCCGCTCTTCCAACGCCAGGTAAGCATCGAATTCTTCTGACATTTCGTAGTATGTGACAATCAGTTTTCCGGTATCGCGCTTCAGGAGCGACAAATAACTGACGAGTTGTGCCAAGTGATTGGCGTCGACGTCATTGTCTTTGAACACGGTCTTGTGTAGCCCGTCGGACGTAGTGGACTTCTTTTCCCCGATTGTACCGTCTTCGAAATCAAAGTCTACACGGAAGGCGATCTCACAATTCTTGAAAGGAATGGAATGCGAAACTTCCCGTTTATATGACACTTTCTGCTTGTCCAGTTTCATCGCATAGCGCGTCTCATCAAGCGTGCCTAGGGCAGAATGCTCTTCGGCGATATTCGGCTTCATGCTGTACTTGTGCGCTCCACAATGAGCCTGAGCCCATAGGAAGCGGAAACAACTACCATTCTTCGTAGTCTCCACAAGAGGCCCACTCATAAATGCTGCACTGGAGGGGTATATTTTATAAATTCTTTCCGTCATTTAGATACCTCTTTAGTGTGAAAACGATAAGGTCTTTCAGGGTCAGGCTCATCACCTTCAAATCCATGCGCTGTGCAATCCTCGTTTGTGCAAGACTTATCTACGTAGATACCCAACATTATCCGCACATTTACTGTTGACCCGCATAGTTTACAGATTTTCATGTCCTCCTCCTTCTTTTGGTCGGTGCAAAGAATTCAGGGTCAACCGTTTCCCCATAATAATCCAAATGTATACGACTCTTTACCCCCGGATCTCCTTTACTTTTCCAGCCGTAATCCCATTCCGTGTAACGGGGCTTGTTGCTCTTTGGTACGGTATACTGTTGTCGCTGATGGAAATTGAGTTCGTAGGTTATTTCTGCTTTTAGCCGCTCTACATCTTCGGAAGTACAGCCGGCATTGTCGCAAAGTTCTTGTAACGCTGTGTTATCCCCCCAATAAAACGCCTTGGCAAATTTTGTATACCAGTCCTTAGCCTCTTGATTAAATCCGTCCCAGCCGTCTACCACCCAATCGTCCGGCTGATACCAGCGTTTCTTTTCAGGGGGCACTTGTACCTTGCTCACATTGCACGCTCCTTCTGGCGCGTCATTGCGCCTGGTCCACTATATGCAAGAACCTGGCCACAGTCAAGACACTGTCTGCCTAAAGATTAGACACCCATTCCTCTCGGCAAGGGTTGTTCCAGACTGGGGGTCACCCCGTCAGACCCGCGTATATAGACCTGCCTCTGTAGCGAACGGAAAGAGGCCTACAATCGACGGAAGGAGGTCGGCCGCTATCGAGGTATTGTTTTCTCTTAAAATTGATTCTACCTGGCATTGTGTTGTTTCTAGAGCGTCAACAATTATTTTACATTCCTTAAAAATAATTTGTCGAAATTTAACTCTATAGGGATGAGGGACAAGTTTGGGGGGTAGGGGGGAAAGGTACTCGTTACTTATATTGTAGTTATATAGTGAGTAAATAAATAACAACAATGTCAGTAACTTAATAATAAGTACTTAATAATACAATACAAACTACTAATCATTAACTATACGATACAATGCCTAGAACATTGTGTCGTATTTATATTTTATACGAGACAAAAAATGAAGCGAGTGCCTAAATCTTTGACAGTTCTCGGTAAGAAGATTCAAATCGTCCGCGTTCCGCTGGAAGACTGTCATGGTGCCTACAAGCACGACAGTGCTCTCATAGAGCTAGACACAGCCCTCCCTGAAGACAGGGCCTGGCAGGTATTACTCCATGAGATGGTTCACGCCTACCTGACAATCTCAGGTGTTGCAGAACTAATGGACATCCGTCTTGAAGAGGCGGTCTGCCGCGCGCTAGAGAATATCTCCGAAAACGTGCAGCTTAAGCGGTTAAATGCATGACAACCCCAAAAGACCTACTCGACAAAACTCTGCAAATCATGCAGCGCCACATTTATCAAGTTGAAGCCGAGGCGATGCAGATCACAAAAGACGGCAAGATGCGCGGCTTTTCCGCCTCGGACTCACAAATCCTAGAGCGATACGCTAAAGTTCTACAAACCATGATTAAAACCCCTACAAGCGAGAAAACTGACGAGTTGGACAATCTGTCCGACGAAGAGCTGTTGCGCGAGCTAGAGGAGGAAGACAATGATAGCCCTGAGACCGATGAAAATTGAAGACTACAATTTCATTTCCAATTCATATTTGAAATCGTACCGTAATGCTCCGGGCGTGTCTATTCTCGACAATCCCACATACTACAGTGAATTCAAGCGTAGATTGGACTACCTGCTCCTGACGAGCGAGTGTGTTGTTGCTTGTCATATAGACGATCCAGATCAAATATTCGGTTACAGAATCGGCTCTGTTCCAGTCTTGCATTACGTGTATGTGAAATATCCGTTTCGTAGATTTGGGGTGGCCAAGGCTCTACTCAAAGAGTTTGACCTCGGTAAAGAGTTTACGATTATAACTCATCAGCCTAAGCGCTGGTCCGAGTTAATGAAAAAATACAATTTAGTTTTCAACTCACAATTAGCAAATCCAAAGGAATGAGCCAGATGAAAATTCTCTATGCTAAATTTTTCCAGCCCGTACAGCTTTACAAGCAAGGTGACGCACTTGAAACCACTTTGTCCGCCACGGAGAAGGACTACAATATTGAAATTGTAAGCCTTAAGGGAGTGGATCTGCTCGCGATTCGTCGCGTGGGCGGAAATAAAAACAATGTCAGTTACGTTACGTTAAATAACCTTTGTTTCATGCGAGTAGACGATGCAAACCTTGACACCGAGGCAACGCCAAGCCGCAAAGGCCCTAATAAGGCGACGGCGAAATCGGATCAAGTGGTTTAGTACGAGTTTCAAAGCGCAGCTGGATTTCGTAAATGATCCAGCAAAGCTTAAGGCCGGACTCTGTACACGTCGTGCAGGTAAATCAACCGGAGTTGGGGAACTGGCTATCAAAGTCGGACACGAAAACCCCGGAGTTTCTATCGGTCTGATCGGTAAAACCCGCGATTCCATCAAAAAAATCTACTTTAAAGACATTTTTAAGCCTTTATTCACCCGCATCGGATGGGTTGAAAATAAAGACTATTGGATCAATAAGACGGAACTATCCATCGAGTTGAAAAATGGCTCAATGATTTATCTCGCGGGCGCGGATGCGAACGAAGATGAGATGAATAAGTTCCTCGGTCAGAAATACAAACTTGTAATTGTTGATGAAGCGTCCATGTACGCGAACATCAACCTCTACACGTTGATACATGAGATTCTAGAGCCCGCTGTAGCTGACTACGAGGGCACCATCATTATGATTGGTACGCCGAGTAACTACCTCGGTTCCTACTATCACAAGGTTACTACGGGCAGTAAGGAGGCTGCGCGCTGGTCCGTACACAAATGGACCTGGCAAGATAACCCGCATGTAAGCCGACAAATTACCACACTGCTTGAAACCTACAAGAAAACAACCCCAGGAATCGAAAAGACTGCAGGCTACAGGCAGCACTGGCTTGGTGAGTGGGTTGTAGAATTGAGTGCCCGCGTGTACAAATACGTACCCGAGCTCAATGCGAGTGAGCCTCGCACATTCGACGGTTATCAGTATGTATTAGGCGTCGATCTTGGGTACGAGGATGCCACTACGTTCGTTATAGGCGCGTGGTCGCATTACGATACGGTCTTGCATATTGTTCACGCTGAGTCTCACACGAAACAAAACCTTACTCAAGTTGAGCAACGCATCAAGCACTTGCAAACGCGTTTCGGGATCGGTGTGACGGTGGTTGACGGTGCTAGCAAGCAAGCCGTCGAGGAGCTTCAGACCCGCTTCCAGATCCCTCTGCAAATCGCCGACAAAACGGGTAAAAAAGATTTCATTGAGTTGATGAATAACGATTATCTTATTGGGCGCATCAAAATTATCGAGAGCCATTGCAAGCCTCTTGTTGAAGAGTACGAAGGTCTGGTCTGGGACGAAGAGAAACTTGACCGAGACCCGGAAACAAAGCGTGTTCGAGGTAAATGGGAAGAGGACCGAAACTGCCCCAACCACTGCGCTGACGCCGCCTTATACATGTGGCGATGGTGTTACAACTATGCCCACATTCCTAAGACAAAACCTTTAACACAAGAACCAGAAATAGAGCAAGAGCTTTTACAGAAGCTAGAAAGCGAAGATGAAAATGAGCAATGGACCATTGAGTCAGTTAGTCAATTCGATTTCGGAGATTGATTTACTGTTCACTATCGCCCGCAAACATGGCGTCAGACATTTAAAAGTGGGGGACATTGAAGCCGTTATCGGCGATCTCCCCGAGCCTACTAAACCAGAGCTTACGACTGCTCGCGCGGACGACAAATCCGTAGCAGATATCGATGCTGAAGCCCAACATTTATACCGTTCAATCTAGGAATAACGCATGAATTCGCTCGTTACAACTCCAAGAGGAGCCAACTATGAATGGTGGACTCTTCAAAAGGACCACGCGCATTCGGCTCTAATAAACTACATTAAAGCCATTGAAATGGACCAGTCCGCACGACGACTACAATGGCTTCAATACGCGCGTATGTACCAGAACCAAAATCCCATGGTCTGGTATAGCTCATTGGCAAACAGCGCGGCTTCGTTTGCGTCTCTTGCTCGTTGGTCAAGTCGTAACGTGATTAAGTCTTGTATCGACACAGCAACAAGCAAGATCGGAAAATCAAAGCCTCGTCCTGTGTTCTTAACAGAAAATGGTAGCTATGAACAACAGCAAAAAGCCAAGGGCCTAACTCAATTTCTAGACGGCCAATTCGATCAGATGGAGATCTATTCTAAAGGCGCCATGGTCTTCAGAGACGGCGGTATTTTTGGAATGGGCGGCCTTAAATTCATGGTAGATACCGACGCCGGCACTGTCGAGTGTGAGCGGGTGATCATGGACGAAATTATGGTCGATGATGGGGATGGTATATATGGAAAACCCCTTCAACTGCATCATACAAAGCTTGTTAGTAAGTCCGTACTTCGCGCCAAATTTCCCCGACATGAAAAGGAAATTGACGCCTGTCGCTCCGCATTTGAATCGTCTGCTGTGCGTTCTTACAACGCAGAACTCGTAAAAGTTTATGAGACGTACAAGCTCCCATCGAAATCCGGAGCCAAAGACGGACGTTTTGTTATCAGTATTGAATCAGCAACTTTGAAAGATGAAACATGGGAAAAGGACTATTTCCCGTTCGTATTTTGGCGATGGTGTCCGCGTGTTAGTGGGTTCTGGGGGCTTGGTATCGCAGAAGAGCTTTACGGCACCCAACTTGAAATCAACAAACTGCTGCAAAATATCGCCAAAGCTCAAGACTTGATCGCCGTACCGCGAGTATGGGTACAGGCTGGGTCTCTGGTCAAGAGTCGTATCGACAACCAAATCGGCGGCGTAAACACCTACACAGGCCAGCCCCCTACATTCAATACCGCTACTGCCATGACAGGTGAGATTTACAATCACTTAAAATGGCTTGTCCAGTCTGCGTTTGATCAGATTGGTATTAGTGAAATGTCGGCCACAGGCCAAAAACCTTCGGGCCTTGATTCGGGTGTAGCCATACGTGAATACGAAGACGTTACGTCCGAGCGATTCATGGTTATTGGCCAAGCATGGGAACAGTTTTATCTCTCCTGCGCAAAAATGGTTGTGGATCTTAACAAAGATCTAATGGCGTTAGGCAAGAACCCCAGTGTCAAAATCCAAGATAAGGACTTTTTGGAGACAATCGACTGGAAATCGGTAGACCTGGCCGAAGATAAATACATCCTTAGATGCTTCGCCGCCAACATTTTGCCGACTACGCCCGCAGGCCGATTGGCGAAAGTGCAAGAATTGATACAGGCCCAGCTTATCCCAATCGAAGAGGGACTTAAGCTTCTGGATTTCCCAGACTTCAAAGCATATCGAAACCAGGCCCTGGCAAGTAGTGATCTTACCGATAAAATGATCGATCAGATTCTTAACAAAGGTAAGTATATGGCCCCCGAGCCTCAGATGGACCTGGCAAGGGCTTTGTCAGTCGGACAGCTGCGATACTTGGAAGCCAAACTAAACAACGTGCCTGCAAAACGTCTGGCTTTAATGAGCCGGTGGATTGAGGCCGTGAAGTCTCTCACTCCTGCAGCGCCTGTGGCAACAACACCAATGGCTCCCATGGAAAACCCTCTAGCAACCCCAGAAGCGGCCCCACAGTCGCCTTTGATACCTTTAAATGGATAGGAGTTTTGAATGACAGCGGTTAACGCGAACGCACCGCAAAATGTTCCCCCCGTTTCTCAAGAGGCCCCTCAAGGTAATCATACGCCTGCAGATAACTCTTTTGAAAAACGTATGGCTGAATTGGTTCGACGTGAAAAAGAGATCCAAAAGGCCAAAGAAAGCCTAAAAGGTCACGTGAGTTTGGACAGCTTGAAAGAGCGCGCCAAACAAGATCGCAATAGTGTTTTAAAGGAATTAGGCATGGAAGACCTGATTCCTAAAGACGCTGACGATCCCGTCTCTATTCTGCAAAAACGCCTGGACGCGATGGAAGCAGAAAAAGAACAAGCCCGACAACAGCAAGAGCTTGAACGGTATAAACAAGGTCTGAATGAACGATTGAAAAGCAAGCAAGATGATTTTGAGTTTGTACATCTTCTCAATCTTCAGGACCGAGTTTTTGAATCAATCCATCAGCACTACCAGACCACCGGAGAAATGCCGGATGAGTTTGAAATGGCCGGTAGGATCGAATCTCTCGTTCAAGAACAGCTCAATGCTGTCAAGAGTGCCAAGAAACTTTCGGATTGGTTTAAGTCTTCTGCATCTGATCAAAAGCCAGTACACCCACTCGACAAAAGCCAGACATTGAATTCGAGTGACAATGCCGTGACTCCGCCCGCTCCGACAGAGAAACCTCGCAGTAAATACGAGGAAATTCAAGCCTTGGCGCAGCATATCAACTTTGAAAAATAATAAGGAAATCTAACTAATGGCTCTCGATCTTACCTCGTTTGAATTTGCTACTAAGCAGTATTACACCGACGCTCGCGTACGTGAAATGGTCTACAAAGACGCCCCTTTGCATGCCCTTCTCCCTAAGTTTGAAAACGCAGGCGGTGAGAACATCCCAACGCCCCTGCTCTACGGAAACCCTCAGTCTCGTTCGGCTACTTTCTCTGTAGCTTTGGCCTTGTCGACTAGCTCTAGCTCCAAGGGTGTTAAGTTCCTCGTAACTCGTACCCATGACTATGCGATCGCAACGGTCGACAACGAAACAATGCTTGCTACTCAGAGCGACAAAGGTGCCTTTATGGCAGCCGCTGTCACGGAGTTTGACGGTGCCTTGAACGCCTTGGCACGCTCCCTCCATATCGCAGAATATGGTAACGGTAGCGGTGTAATTGGTCGCGTCGACGCGGAGCCTTCGGAAAATGTTGGCTCGTTCCAAATCCAACTCGACGATCCTGAATCTGTCACAAACTTTGAAGTTGGTCAAGTCCTTAATATCTGGTCTGCAGAAAGCGGCGGCTCTCAGCGTAATGCTGACGGTTCTACTACAGACCTGTCTATCAGCGGTGTTGATCGTGACGAGGGCATCCTGACAATCAGCAACACATATAGCTCTTCCGGTACAATCGCAGCAGGTGACTACATCTTCTGCAAAGGCGACCGTGGTCTGAAAGTTAAAGGTCTTGCTGCTTGGCTTCCTGCAACGGCCCCTACTTCTGGTGACAGCTTTTTCGGTGTTGACCGTTCTGCGGACGTAACTCGTCTGGCGGGTATTCGCTACGATGGTCGCAATATGCCGATCGAAGACGCCCTCGTTCAAGGTGTTCGCCGTGCAGAACGTGAAGGCGCGAAAATCAGCCATATTATGGTTAACTATCGCCGCTGGGCTGAGCTTGAAATCTCTCTCGGTTCGAAAGTCGTTTACGTTGACGTCGCTAGCGAAGCCGGTGTTGGTTTCCGAGGTATCCGAATCCAAGGTTCTAAAGGTTTTATCAACGTAATCGCGGACTTTAACTGTCCTGACAACGTTGCTTATGCCCTGCAAATGGACACTTGGCAGCTTCTGTCTCTCGGCCGCGCGGTCGACTTTATCACAACTGACGGTAACAAAATCCTCCGCCAATCGGCTGCTGACGGTGTCGAAGCCCGTATGGGTTACTACGCACAGCTGCGTTGTTTCGCTCCTGGCTTTAACTGCCGTATCCAACTGTCCTAATTAAAACTAGGGGACTTCGGTCCCCTTTCTTTGGAGTAATAAATGGCTGGTTCTAAAATTAGCCGCAGCCCTACCCGCTGGTCTTACGAGAAGGAAGTTGGCGATCTTTACTGCACGGTAAATATCGGTGCTTCCGGAGCAGTAAGCTCGGTAACAGGAGCTGCAGGCATTCTCAGCGTTGCTAAAGAGGCGACAGCTGGTCAATACACAATCACCTTGGCGGCTGGGTATCAGCGCCTCTTGCACGTGAACGCTCGCGTTGTAGCCGCTTCGGCGTCTAGCGTTGCAAACGTACAAGTTCTGGAAACACCTTCCACTCTTCAAGACGATTTCAAATCCGCCAACGCTATCACTATCCAATGTTTGGATTTTGCTGGCGCGGCTGTAAACCCCGCAAGTGGTGCAGCTTTGATGTTGAATCTGGTTGTACGCTTTAACCCGTCTTCTGTGTTTGACGGCACTATCTAAGGGAGGGTTTATGCTTCCCTTTGAAGAAAAGAAAACACCTATGACGGTCGTCGATGGATCTACTGAGGATTTGGTACACGTAGCTAAAAAGCGCTCGCTGCAGCGTATCATGGAAGCCTTCAAGGCTAACAACATCGACAAGGCTTACGAAGCGCTAGAAGACCTGCTTGAACTTTGCGAAGTAAGCAGGGATTAATTAATGGGGGCCTTCGGGCTCCCTTTTTTCTTTCGAAGGAAATAAAAAATGCCTACTACACTTGAAAACTTGCGGGACCGCGCACGGTCTCGAACAGATATGGTCGACTCTGAATTTGTAACTGACACCGAATTAGACGCCTGGCTTAACCAGGGGTATATGGAGCTCTACGATCTAGTGGTTAATGCTTTTGAAGACTACTTCACAGTCTCGGAAGCATTCTCTATTTCATCTGGCAACACTGCACCATTGCCCCCCGATTTTTACAAACTCAGAGGCCTTGATTTTAATTTCAACGGTAAGTTTATTAATTGTCGTGAATTTAATTTTGTAGACAGAAATTCTACAAATAACAATGTTAACTGGATGTTTAGTTATCTCCCGAAGCGGTCGTACCGCATCATGGGAGACAACCTAATCATTCTTCCAGAGCAAGACGCTCTCGGCGATTACAAATTATGGTACGTCCCGGCAGCATTCTTGCTTACAAGCTCATCCAGTGAACTTCCTTCCGCACTCTCAAAATTCGGCTGGGATGAGTACATCGTCCTTTACGCTGCAGAACGAATGCTTAGTAAAGAAGAAACTGACGTTGCAGATGTTGTTAGAGAACGGGGGGAAGTCGCTCAGCGCATTACAACTATGGCCGCAAATCGTCAAGTAGATCAGTCAGAGACTGTTCAAAACGTAACAGATTCGATCTACCAGCCAGGAGCATGGTGGTATGGATATTAAAGCCTACAGACGGCCAGAGCAGATGTCCCCGGAAGGACAAGCGATTACCCAAGCTCTCGCAGAATACTTACAACAAATTACACCTAATCCTTTTATTCGCGGACAGCTTATACAGAGATTGGACCTCTCGACTACCCCGACAAGAGTCGCGCATAAATTAAACACGATCCCTAAAGGATGGATTATCACTCGTATAGACGCCGATCAGACCGTTTATGAGGCGTCGACCACCACTCCGTTTGATTCTCGGTTTATCCAGTTGGTCGCCTCAGGGGATTGCACCGTTGATATTTGGGTTTTTTAAAAAGGAATATACCTATGTTGAACACTCAGAATATAGACCTTGTGTTTACGCATGGGGTAGATAATAAAACAGAGTCTAAAAATGTTACAGGTAATACGCCAGTTACAGCTGACAATATTCGGTATGATAAAACAGGGGCTGCTATCCCTCGCGGAGGGGTAGCGGAAACTGCTCTGACCTCCAGTATCGTTGGAGACACAAGCCCTGCATTTGGGGCTCTGGCAGACACCAAAGCGCATTTACAGATGAGCAGAGGCTCAATTTATAGAATTTCAAACGACAACACAGCTACTCTTTCTGGATCTGAACTCCGGGGGGATGTAACTCGAAGAGTTCTTGGAAACTGTAATACTCGCCGTGTGGCCGTAGCTACAGATGGATCAAATTTAGTGTGTACGGTGTGGGGGAATGATAACTCCATAGTCATGGACATACGCGACGCAAGTGGAGCGGTAGTCGCCCAAGGCACTTCTAATATCGGGTTTCAAGCTAAGAGTATAATCGCACTATACGCAAATGGTACATTTTATGTGATGGTTCAAGGAACACAAGCCGCAGTCCCTGTATTTTTTCCTCTTTATATCTCAGTGTCGTTAGGGGTTGCATCAGCAGGGGTCGTGACATGGACTTCCCCTACCCTCACAAACTCCGTACGATGGGATATTTGCACAGATGGTACGAATATATATTTATTCCATGCTACAAACAGTGCTGCCTCTACTTCCATCAGAAAATTCACAGTATCGGGAAGCACTTGGACCACGGCGATCACAATTGCAGGTCCATCAGTTGCGGGGGTAGCGAAGGGCCTGACTTGTCTTTGCCCCTCAGGCATGACGGGTGTTTCTCTTGTGGTCGCTGTAGGAGAAGACGCAGGAAACGCCAAGGTAGCGTTTTACAACTCCTCTCTTACTCAAGTGGGAACCACACAGTCAGCCACGGATGCATCACGTCGAGCCCAGCTGGGAACAATAATTCAAATAGACTCAACAACTATTGAAGCCTGGTTTGCTGGTATAGATTCAGTTGGGACTCAGATGGTACATACTTCTATCAGAGCTACCACTTCTACAGGATTTTCGTACACTCGTCCGTCTATAGATGCATTGCCATTGGCCCATGGGTTCATATCAGATAATCGCGCATATCAGTTGATGGACAGCATCACAGAGCCTACGTACGGGTCTCAAGCAATCTTGGAATGGCTACGTACAACTGGATTTGTGGCTGACGTGGCGTTTGTACTAGGGGCGTCTAAAAACTTAGGTAATTCCGATCTTTCAACAGAATACACGCTCCCAAAAGTCGCGACTCTGGCGGATCGTATTTTTATCCCTTCCGCGTTTATAGGCTCAACGGCTGGACTTACAACCTCTTCCCCGTCAGCTAATAATATTGCGCTTGCGGCAGTCCTGACCCCACAAACCCAAGCGTCTGTCGTCATCATCACCACTTCTGAATATCGAACGGGAGTTATCGACAGATTAAACAACCAGGCTCTGGCTTTGGCAGGAAGTCCTCGGGTCTACAATGCATTGCGGGGGGTGGGGGGACCGTGGCCAGAAATGTCGTTAAAAACAGGCACTGGTCGACTGGATGTTGACACAGGTACAGCACCCATAAACGGAGCCGGAACTTATTCATGTGTGTTTGCGAAAGTGGTTAAGTTTCCCAACGGACAAGTTTATAGACTATATTCCCCGATTTATGTTGCAAATTTGACTACCGGCTCAATCCGAGTTACCACAACTGCACTTGATTTCTTTGGAACAGGCGGCCAAGGAACGTATGAAATCGAATTTTATAAGACAGAAAAAAATGGAACTGTTTTATATTTAGCCAAAACTTTTACCTCTAACGCCGCTTACACGGATGTCATTACCGACGCAATTCTTGTAACTGGTAGACTGGCTGATGTAAACGGGGACGAAATTCCTCCTGAAATCGCATCTGGGGCACGTATCGCTACACAATGGAAAGACCGTATTGCGCTGGTCTCGGCGGATAGCGGAACTATTATAAAGTTCAATAAACCTGTCCAGTACCCTATCGGAACGTGCTTTGCCCCCGGTCTTGAAATCGACGTTGGTAACACCGGAGGAAACATTACCGGCCTCGGACAAATGGACAGCCCTCTTTACATTTTCAAGCGTAATCAAATTTATTACATATACGGAGATCCCCCAGGCCCAACGGGGGATAATGGGACGTTAAACACTCCCATTTTGTTTAAAGACGGCTTAGGGTGCTCTAGCCCGCGCAGTGTGATTTTAACTCCTAAGGGACTGATGTTTGCTTCAGACAAGGGGTTTTACATCATTCTCCGAAATCAAGAAATCACCCCCGTCGCAGACGGCCCGTATGAGTATAGGACGGAAACAGTAACTGGATCGGCGATAGACGTTGAACAATCGGAGGTTTATTTCTCTTATGAAGACGGTGCAGTCTGGGTTTTCAATTACGAGTTAAATGCTTGGTATAAATGGACTCCTACTGAGGACTGTAAAGGCTTAGCAATGTCCAGTAATGGACTTGTAGCGTCAACACAAGACGGATTCTGGGAATACTCTAAAGACTTGGAATTGGATATTTTAGTAGACACTGCAAATCAGATCGACACGGACTTTAGAACCGGCTGGTTCCGAATGTCAGGTATTCGCGGGTTTCAGCGCGCACGTCGGCTCTATATTGAAGCAGAAACAATACAAGATTGTAATGTTACTATCGAAGTGTATACAGATTATTCAACTACGCCTGCGCAGACTTTCAACTTTTCTCCTACAACGTCGGCACGAACTCAATTTGATTTACACTTGGCGAAACAGAAATGTGAAGCCATGCAATTCAGATTTATTACCGATGCTGTGGGTATGAAATGGCTCGGAGCGACCCTTTCGATTGGGGTTAAGCAAGGTCCTGATAAGTCTTCAAGTGCAAATTTCAAATAAGGAAAAAATATGGGATTGTCCATGAAAGGGCTGTCTAAAGGCGTGTCTAATTTCGTTGGTGCGCCTGGAAAAATCATAAGTTCCGCTGGTAAGGGGGATCTTAAGGGGGTTCTCGGTGGGGTCAGCCAAATTCTTGACCCAACAGGTATAACTACTGGCTTTATAGAAAGTAGCAACATACTTGGGAAAAATCCTTTCTCCACTCAAGGCGCAGATACTTCCGGTCTCTCTCGTTATAGTGAACAGACACTAAACCCGGTAGCCGATAGATTTACAGAACTAGGAAATACAGTGATAACTAGCCCGACGATTCAGGCGGGTAATGTAGATCCAGCGTTTCGTAACTACCAGCTAGGACTCGCTCAACAATTGCAACAGCAAGCTATGGGTCAAGGTCCTAGCCTAGCCCAGCTTCAACTTCAACAAGCAACGGATCGGTCGATGAACCAGTCTCTTGGGGCTATACGTGCTGCTACGGGTCCAAATGCAGCCCTCGCGGGACGTACAGCGGCCCTGGCAGCGGCTCAGCAAATGGGCGCTGCAGGCAATCAATCTGCACAGCTGAGACTTCAAGAACAACAAGCGGCTCAAAATGCTTTGGCAGGTCTTACCGCCCAAGGGCGTACAGCGGACCAGGCAACACAAAATGCACAGATCCAAGCCCAAACAGCCAATGCCCAGCAACAGCTTGCAGCACAGCAAGCACAAGCAGCGGCTCGCCAAGCGGCTGCTGAGGGACTAGCAGGCGCTCGCACAACACAATTGGGAACTCAGGCTCAAATCTTGGGGTATCAGAACGATGTTGCAATGCAACGCTCTAAGAATTCTACCGAAATTGGTAAGGCAGGAATCGGGGCTATCGCTTCTGGCTTTTCAGCTGGTCTAGGAGGTTAACCATGGCTGAAATATTAGAAACACTTGTAGACGACGACGCAATTCAGGGTCTATCTGATCCCCTAGGACAAATAGGACAAGCGATAGGTCTTGAGCAGTTTGTACAACCTATGGAATATGTGGACGCTACAGGAATTCCTTCAGTTCCGTTCCCTGAAGCGCCTGTTGTTCCTGTAGAAGGCGAACTAGGCCCTGCTGCTGTCCCACAGGGAGACGCTCTTACTGCAGGCTTCCCAGAACAATTAGTCCCCGTTAAAAAGGGGTCGTCTTCTACAACAACAGAAACACAAGAGCGCTCACCTGAAACCATAGCTGCAGAACAGACGGCTAAGGCTGCCGAAGCTGAGCAACGAGCCGCGTTAGATCAACAAGCTGCAGCGCTAGATAAACAAACAGAGGCCGAGTCCAAGAAAGAAGAGGAACGCTCCAAGGCTATTGAGCAAATAGAAGTTGCACGAGCCCGCACTCTCCTTAAGCAACAAGCAGAGTTTCAGCAAGATTTGGCGGACATTGAAGCGAAACAGGCCGAACTTGTTAATATGAAAGATGAAACATTCTGGGGAGGTAAGTCTTCATCTGATCGCATCGCCGCCGCGATCTCGGTAGGTCTTGGTTCTTTCGGACAAGCCATGACTGGTAGCGGGCAAAACGTAGGTATGGTTCTGCTTCAGCGTCAGATGGATGAGTTTGACCGCAACCAAAAACGTAAATATGATGCCCGATTGAAAGAAATCGAAGGCATGCGCACGTCTTTGGACACTAAACGCGCCCTAGCACGTGACGCAGAGAAGGCCTTTGACGCTACCAAGCTCGCCAAGCTCGCCAAGATTGATGGTATGTATGCCAGAGGGATCGCAACGGCCAAAACCGAAGCTGTTAAAGCGAGTCTTGCACAAAAACGTGGCGAAATTAGTCAGCAAGCAGCTAAAATCCAAATGGATCAAGCGTCTAAATATGAACAGCGTATTAAGAAGAATACGACTAATGATATAATTGAAATGGTCAAGGCGTCTAACACAGCGGAAGGTGTCAAGCAGAACGACGAAGCTGTTAAAAAACTTCTTAATGATAATGCGAATATCGCTAAAGTTCGTTCCCAGCTTAATTTGGCTATTAAACAGATACGTGACCCCAGCATTGATATTGAACGTAAGAAGGGCATCGGTTTTGATATTCTCAAAGCTGCTAACTCTTCTCTTGGTCCTGACGTTGTCGGTGCTGATGAAGCCGCGCGTGGAGCCTCTGAACTCACTCCGTCCATCGCTAAAATTTCAGAAAACGCTCTTAAGTACGGTGGTGCAGGTGCAGGAGCGGGGGCGGCTATCGGAGCGATTCCTACCGCAGGTATTGGTACCCCTATTGGAGCAGCAGTAGGCGGGGGACTAGGTGCAGTGGGTGGGGCTATCAAGGGTCTTTTGGAAGAAATGCAGAAGCCAGGCGGCGCTCGTCTTGCCCCAGACCCCGAAGCCTTCGCTCAACGTCTGGAAACTATTCTAGGTAGAATCGATGGTGGCATAAACAATAACGACGCTCTTATCAAGTTAATGAAACGCGGGCTGACCCAATCTCAAGCCCAAGCGATTATCGATGGAGCGAATAAATGATCGAAATCGAATTGATTGTCGGTACGATGGGGCTCAATAACATCCTAGCCGATCGACTTCCTAAGTATTCCAAGGCCTTGCTTGAAAGAGCGGGGTCTACTCTTTCCGCCTTCCGTAAGGGGGCTGACACGTTCGCGAAACAAAAAGAGCCTGGCGATCTACCAGAAGAAAACTACAGCCTCAAGACTTTCGAAGAAATCTCAGAAAAGCTCTTGGAAGATCAAGAGCTTGTAAGTGTCGCAGAAGGGCTTTCCACCTGGCCGTCAGAACTCCAAATGGAGGTCATGATTCAGCTGGCAGACGTGAAAGCGTACCTTCTGGCGATGCTTCCTGCCAATGACGTGTCAGGGGCGTTGATGGGGTTTGAATTACCTGTCAATGACTCAGACAAATTCCGATTCATGTGGCAGGCAAACCTTGTAGACGATGTAAGGAAGTTCATTGACCTGCTCAACGCAGGAGCGATAACTCCGATTGAATCCGAACTTATGCGGACTCTGTTTCCTGAAACGCATGACTACCTTCTTGTGGAAGTAATGGACAGGATGCTTGAAGCCGCGGTTGATGGGTCCATTCTCGAATGGGAAGGAGGGTGGCGAAAACAGGCCTTGTCTGGTTTCCTTAACGTCCCTGTAGCTAGTTTCTCAGATATTATGCAGTTCCAGACAGGTATGCAGGATAAGACTGCAGGCAGACCTAAAGGCCCAGGAGCAATCCAGGTCGCACAAATGAACCTT
>JACCDR010700499.1_pt1 | contig 22102 bp, 32 predicted proteins | sample 7446431 | NCBI WGS metagenome assembly JACCDR01 (sample SAMN15323443, study PRJNA562643) | freshwater metagenome | isolation source: river surface water | place: USA:Blue River Watershed | collected 2017-08-17 | reverse complement strand
TTCACAACGTCCAGCTTCGACACGCGAATCGCGTCGATAGCCTCACCGATACTGCTGGGGAAGTAGCCTTGAAACGCTGCGATCTGATTGACGTAGGTGTTGAACAGGCCATGCTGCGTCTCGATCACGAGCCGGTCATCGCAAGAACCGATGCGCCACTGATGCGCACAACGGATACTTACAAAACCAGTGTCGTAAATAACGCCGCCCACCCGTATATTGAAACCCCCAAGGCTAGGGAGAACCCGATCAACTTCAAGCACTCCGTCTCTGTCGAGCACTTTTTGGGTGAAGGATTCTTCGCGAGCAGCAACATTTCCGCCGAGTGCAATACACCCACGAGCAGCACAACGACGACCGCCGTCAAAGTTAGCAACCAGATCATGGAAGCCTCCCATAAGAATTGCCCCGGCATCATTGGCCTTTACGTAGTAAATGCCTTTCTTGATTCCCATCCCTTGGGAATGGGCCTCGATCACGGTGTCATTGAACCGACGACGGGTCATGTCCACGTCGTAGTCGTTCACACCGAAAACAAAGCGCGTCATAGTAGTCGCCCCTTATTTGACTTCGATTGCCAGGTTGAAACGCTCAGCCAATTGCTTGGCCACGATTTTGCTGCTGCTGTTGATGCACATCTCGACAGCCTTCCACAGATTGGCATTGTCGAACGGGATCAGGTCGTCCATGGCAGCAACCAACGCACGCTGAGTCTGATTGAACGCCCAGCGCATGTGCGCCTCGTCCTTGATCCAGAAGTTGGACAGAGTGCGGTACTCCACGCCGTAGGGCTTCGGACGGAATGCGCCGGCCTTTCCGTACATCGAACGACGCATCACGTCATCATCCAGCAGTACGCTCGGCACGCCCAGGAACAGGTCCATGGCCTTGATGACCTTGTCCTTGTGTTCCTTGGCGAAGTCGCAGCCGATGTGGATGTGTCCTCCAGCGGTGCGCAGTTCGGAGCCATCGGGATTCTTGGTAGCGGCAGGCTTCTCGTTCTCATTGCCGGTGTAGATGCAGCAGTCAGGGTCGCAACCGAAGGTGCGGGCTTGTTCGTTGTCCAACTGATCAGCCGGGAAGAACTTGGATGCGGTGCCGTAGTCCAGGGTGCGGCCAGTCGGGATGGCCAGCTTCTCGATGTGAGCAAGCACATCCCTGATCTGAGCGACCCACTCGTCCGCGTCAGCAGTGGCGCCGATGTTGAACTCAGCGGCCACGTTGTCTTCCTGGATGGCGCAGCCATTGTACTTCGTTCTCAGCACGGGAAGGGGCTCTTCTTTGCTGCCGCCGAGAATATTGACGAATGAGGCGGGGATATACGGCGCTGCAATATACTTGCCGAAGATTTCCGGATCACAACCGAGAGTTACCAGTTTAGGTGCAGTAGTCATGGTGTTACTATTCCTATTTAAGTTTCACTTGATGTTCCCCAATCATTGGGAATGCTTAGATGCGTTCGGCTTGAGCTTTGGCCTCAGCCTCGGTCTTGACGGAACCATACGGCGTCAGGTATTCAACGCCATTGTTGCCGATCACCAGCTTGCGAACGGTGAACTTGCCTTCGCCGTCCTTGGTTGCGAACTTCACATCATTGGCAAACTTGCTGCCACCCACGATGACGATGGGCCGGAGTTCTTCGAAGCGTTTGTACCAGTCGGGCAGCAGGGCCAGCACTTGCGCTTGATTCAGGATTTCAGCACGCGGGGCTTCGTCGGGTTCCCAGGACAGCGAGTACACGCATTCGCGGTGCATCGTCATAGTAGTACGGCCGAACTTCACGCGCACCACTTTCTCGCCTACATGGGTGGAGCGGTCAACGATGCCGATTACATTGCCCTCGATGTTGGCGGTCAGCACGTCGTTATCCACGCCAATATAGTCGCGGGCGTTGTCCAGGTATTCGCCGATCACCTTGGCGTTCTTGACGATGCGCACCATCTCGCCCTTGGAATAGGCGACTTCATCGTACAGGACGGCCGAGTCAGCCGGGATGTTGGACTTTTGCTTCACGCCGATGGTATACACCTGCTGGAAGTTGTCGTCCATGCCCTGCTCACGAATCTTCTTCGTGGATTGGACGCCCTTGATAGGCGCGTCTTTCTTGACGTAGATATACGAATCGTTCTTCGGATTAGCCATTGTTAAAAACTCCAGATTAAAAAGAAAAGGGACAGCAGAGTTGCCAGTCCGGATACAGTGGCCAGCCACACCAGCCATTTAGGCTCTTTCGCTGGGCTGGTAATGGCGTTCATGGACACCCAGAACAGGATTGCCGATGTGAGCAAGCACTTCACTGCGATTGCTGTCATGTCGCTTACTCGGTGATAACGCAGGCAATAGCCAGTGCGAACGAGGCTACGCCACTCATAACGACAACAACAAGCAGCAGCCTCCGGTACGAGTCCATCCTGTAGATATGGTCCATCGGGATGTTATCGCCACTCCAATACGCAAGGTTCTCTTGGTGAGCGATAGCTTCCTCCGTCTTAACAAGCAAATAGAATGCTCCGAAAAACACGAGCAAGCAAAGAACAAGCCACATTGTCGCCATGTTATTTCACCAAACCAGCGCTTGTTCAGCTACAGCGCCTACACCCTGACTTGCAGCTTCTTTAACGGACATGATAACCCTCCTTGCGGGCTACTACTATGACGATTTAGGACTTATCCATTCCCAATTGGGAAAGGAGTTCATCTGCGTATTCAACGGCCATACGAACGCGCGCAGTCTGATCGGATGCACCCGTATAATCACGGGTACACGCCAAGATGCCAGACAGCACGGTAGTTGCGGTTTCGAGGCGACGTTGATTCAGCTTCTCTTGCAGCGCCTTCTTGATGCGGAACTCGAACCGCTCGTAATCCTTGGCGGATACGCTCAGCCAGCGAGCGGAAGCTTCAGTTGTTTCGCGCATTCTATTTCCTCCTTGATCTTAAGGTAGGCAGCGAGTTCCTCCTCTGCCCGCTTGAGTTCAGCTTTAGCCGAAGCAAGCTTAAGCTTAGCGATAGTGCAACGCCTGGTCACCCATTGGTATTGCTCGCCATTCACTGAGGGCGGGGCAAGAGTCGGCACATACGGATGTTCATACCATCCCGCGTTGTCCATCTTAGCGCCGTTTCCCAACTCTTGGGAATGAACGAGCCTGAGGACGATAGCGCGGGCGCTCTTTGATAATCACCCGCTCACGAATGATCGTTTGACTGTGAGTGCTGCGGACACCGGGAGCGCTAGGCATATAGCGCGGTTGAGCCTGCTGACCACGATTGCTGATTGCATTACCGACGACGCTACCAATTGCAGCGCCAGCACCGGCTGCGAGGCCAGTAGTCAGAGCATCACTGCCAGCGTCAGCGGTAGGCGCATAACCAACGACGTTGCCTGATGCATCGGTGACAGGCAGTTGCTTGGCCATTTGAGCAGGCTCATTGCAGCCAGTCAAGGCGATAGACAACGCTACGATAACAGCGACTAATAACGGACTCATGGTTAAATCTCCTCTTCAAGTTTGTCACATACGGACTTTCGATCTTCGTCGCGCCCGTCTTTAAGGATTGCCTTTACATAACCACGAGCGACAAAGTATACTCGGTTTTCTTCGCGCGCCCACTCTGGCAGTAGGTAAGCATACGTCGTTGCCTGCGCGCCATGCCCGCCACCCTTGCCGGCGTCAATTGCAACGTACTCCGCGCCGCCAATATTGAACACATGGGCAGACAGCAGCGCAACGCGAGTGCGTCCAAGTCCCTCATGCACCTCGCCAACGAACGAGCGCGGCCATTCAGCCTCTCGGCCCATGCTAACTACTGCATAGGCTGGATAGATAAATCCTTCCTTTGCTCCTTTGAATTGCATGCTCCACTCCAATACGAATTAACCGTGCATGTGCGCATGTTTAACCATGCATTGCAACGACACGGCGACGATTGTTAATGACTCGATAGTGCAGAGACTCAGTGTCAACGCATATCACCTTGTTGGCGTGGTGCTCTACTACGCGCAGCAGCCGGCCACTCGCCGAGAACAAATCAAACTCACGCAACTGCGCCAGCCGGACAACATGATTTTGTACGCCCAATTTCATTGTCTTCCCCAATCTTTCCCAACAGTTGGGAATCTTTGATTGCCCTTCGGGAATTACCCCGCGCCAAGGACAAACAGGATGGCGCTACGGATAGCACGCAACACCGCCCCGAGCTCACCTATCTCTAACAGGAATCCGCCGAACAGCATGATGCAACCAAGAGCATAGACGAACTTGGTAGTTTCAACCGCCTCCTTATCGGCCATTTCTAAGCTCATTTTGATATCGTCCCATTGTATTGGCCGTAGTACGGATTTTTCACGACAACGTATTTAACGCGGTAGCGATTTTTCGCATTGAGGCATGCGGCTGCGCGGGCTGCATCATCATAGCAATCAAACGCAGAAAGCCATGCGCATTGTTGCATCCTGTCGTCAATGAGATAGGTGTAGTACGGCTTGCCTGTCGGCGTCTGAACCCATAATGGCATGGGGAAGCATTCGAACACCGGGCATTCGCTATCAGTGCGAGTACATACTTTCTCGCTGGCCTCCAGCCAAGGCGAGTACAAGCGCCAGAACCCGCCGTTAGTGCGAACGATTGCGAGATGCGAAGGAAGGGGAATGGCTTTGCTTTTGAGCTTGGGCATAACAAACCTCATACATATGGCGAACTAGTTCGCAGACAAGAATAAAAAAAGCCAGCCCCCGTTAGAGGGCCGGCAAAGGAATTGCACTATGGCCAGCGCAACACGTTTGATCTTTAGGCGACTTTCAGCGCCTTATCAAATGCCTCAGCAACATCGGAGCTATCCAGCAGCTTGCGCGTTGCAATCATGGTGTCAAAGCATTGTTTGGCGGCTTCGCCCACAGCGTCGGACTTGGACAACGTGAGGTCGGATAGCAGGAAGGTGGCAAGCTTAACCTTGTCCAATTCGGACATAGCCTGTTTGTTGCCTTTGAACCATGCCATAACATCATGGAAGGCCGCAGTATTGGACAGAGGGGCGGCTGCGGGCGCGGCCTGTTCTTTCTTCTCTGCCGCGGGGTCCACGATGGGCGCAAGTTCGCCAGTCGCTTTCTTGGCACCACCGCCGCGCTTGGTCAGCTTCGGCAACTTAGCAAGGGCTTGGTGATAGCCGCCAGCGTTAAACAGAGCCTTAACGGACTCCTTGTCGAAGCCATGCGTTGCCGCATTGTCAGCAATGGCGATGGCGTGGACGCGCTTGAGTTCAGAGCGGCGGTTCTGGATGGACTTGATCAAAGGCGCATAATCAGCGTCTTCCTTGATCTTGTCGATAGCCGTTTCCATGCCTAGCAGGAACAGCGTGAAATCGGATTGCAGCATGTCAGCAACTGCTACTGCTACTTTAGACAGAGACAGAGACATTGCATCGTGTTTTTTAGCTTGGTCTACAACAAACTTGTCACCAAGCTTATAGGAAGGGGATTTAGTTACGTCTTGGCCTTGCGGCATAACTTGAGCATTAACGATTTGTTGATTAGCCATTTTACTTGCCTCTTTCAGTTATCGCGTAATCCCTTGCGGGCTTCGCTGTTTCCCAACGCTTGGGAATCTGTTTCGCTTTCGCTATTCCCAACTTGGGAAAGCACTTAACTACATACAACAACGTAAAGAACATGGGCAGGATTGCGAAGCCCTTGTTTACATCTTGAGATGGATAGTCTCATGCCTAGTTATAGGCTGTCAACTACCTAATTCAAGTTTTTTTTACTACTTAGCTCTGAACACAACGCGAAGCTATTCGCTTACGCAACAAACGGACGTACTAAGGCCCATGGGACGCCGCGGGCTTACATACATACACATAAGCTCTTTGAAGCGGGCAGGGCTATCCGCCTCTGTGACTATCTCAGGGAATTGGTCTGCATCGTCCTGATGGACAATGAAGCTTTGCACGTCGCCAGTAACACGGGAGAAGCGGATAGTAACAGCGATAGCCGGCGTCATACCTTGCCCCCTTTGTTGCTGTCTTGCAGGCCGCGCGGGTCTTGACGCTCATTGACGAACAGAGCCACCGCATACTTAGCCTGAGACAGAGTGATACTGAACGCCTTGGCAATGTCTTTATTAGACATCTCTCGCTTGATCTTGAAATTGCGAAGATCAGCGATTTCCTCAGCAGTCCATTCCTTGCGCTTAGCATATTCGCCATTCCACTTACGGCCATTCTCACTAACAGTCGGACCCTTATGCTTCTTAGGGTATTTCTGTTGTTTGGCCTTTTGCATGGATGCAAGCAAGTCACCGAGAGTCGGGCCATGCTTGAAGCCCGTGGGAGAGCGCAGCTTGCTGTTAGCCTTTGCAATGCCTGCACGGCTTCCCGTCAGGGCACGGCCAGTCATGATGGAATCAGACATATTCTAAACCCCTTCCTAAATTGTCATAAGAGCGTAAGCGCTATCGGCCTTGTAGCCTCTGCACTTGGTATACCTGAATCATACTCGCACCTATTCCCCTTGTATGCTTAAAGATATTAATCAAGATAACGAGCTCAATAGAAGCTCCCTATTAAACGTCTATGGCCTAGATGTACCGTTGCATATGTTAAGAATAGATCGTGCTTCCTGTGGGGCTTAAAAGGGCAGGAACAGGCATTCCCAAGTATGCATCTAGTCCCCTGTAAGTATGCCGGTGTTTATATCAGTCAATAGGGCAGAGATATATGGGGCATGGATAGATGATAGGGCTACGTAAGTGATTGAGTTCATTGGATAGGTGAAGCACACCACCATTAACTCATTAAACAATAGGGCTATTAATATTAATGGGCATGATATTTATTTATTAATACAGTGCAGTTTTTAAGGGGGGTAGGGGGAAAATTAGGTGCAGTCCATGAGGGTGTGTCACAGAGACAGGCACTGCTATATATAAAATAACATAGGGGCTATTGCGCAAGCGCATGCTGAGCACTACGTCTCCCTGCTGATTTATTGCTATATATATTTCTAAACAGAGGGGTGTTATATTATAGCTCGGGTCGGTGCTCCGGCACGAGCGTCCTTCAGAGGGGCCGCCTTGCCGACCCTCGCTTCGCATACATATATAAACAGTGGACTGTGAGGTAGGCCCACACCGAACGAACAGGACACGGAAGATCTGCTTAGCAGTAACAGGAAGAAGTGTAGTGCAGTACGTAGACTACGTATGTAGGCAAGTACAAGCTACATAAATAGCACTGAGTTTGTAGTTCTAGTGCGTCTTGAAAAGCTCTTGCTACTTCTCTCTGAGAAGAGTATAATCAATTAAATATAAATATATAGTCTTTTGTATTTGTATTTAAGTATTTTAAAGACTTTAAGTATTTATAGTCTTTATTATTAATAGAGGGTACTACAACTACAAGACAGAAGTCAACATCTATGTTTTACGAGTTACTTGTGTTATCTTTACACTGCTGTTATCCTGTTAGTGTTAAGCAAAGAAAGAGGAGTACTGTACATGGGAAGAGGTTCTGCTGCTAAAATAGATGTTGCTCCTCCAGAGCGAGATACTAGCAAGAAGAAGATTATGCAGAAGATTGACGTAAGTCAGTCTGCTAATGGTGTTATCAAGGATGGTGTGTTCTATCCATCTAGAGGTGGTTTGCTTGGTCGTTCCGGTAAGACTGACCTTGGAATGCCTGGTAAGCGATACCCAGAGGAAGCTAGATATGCTGCTGTTGCAGTATGGATTAAGTCCGGCTCTCTAACTGTGTCAGCACAGGAAACTGGTGTTGATATCAATACAATTAAGTACTGGCGCAAACAGAAGTTCTGGCATGAGATTGCAGAAGAGATTCTGAATGAGGATGCGCTCAAGAAGAATGCTCGACTCTACAAGATTGTTGATAAGGCAATGGATGTAGTTGAGGATCGCCTTACTAATGGCAACTTCCAGTATGACCAGAGAACAGGTCAGATTGTTCGTGTACCAGTTCAAGCCCGTGATGCAAGCTCCATAATGGACAATGCTTTCTCTCGTGCTCATATTATCAAGAAAGACCAGGAAGCGAAGGTTCAAGTTAATCAGGATGACATCAAGGATCGCCTATCTGAACTTGCTAATAGCTTTGCTGCTTTCGTAGACAAAGCACACGCCAATAAGAACAAGAATCAAACGATCTTAGAAGGCGAAATCGTCGATGTAAATAATGAAGAGGATGAACAGCAATGACATATGCAGCTCTATCTGCCATTCTTGGTGAACAGGTGTTTGCAAAGTCAGATAAAAAGCGACTTGGCGATAGGCCTTCTGGCGTTAAGCAAATGCCAGTTCCTAAGTTTAAGTCTGCTGCTACTAAAAAACAATCTGGCCGAGGTCGATAACATGCCAAGCACAAGTCCTAAGCAAGCGAAGTTTATGCGAGCAGCGGCTCATAATATGGGATTTGCCAAGAAGGCAGGAATCAAACAGTCTGTTGCCAAAGAATTTGTTCAAGCTGACTCGCGCAGTGCAGCTAACAAGAAGAAAACGAAAGGAGGTAAGCGTGCCGTCAAGCGATAAATATAAACGCAATTACAAGCAGGAAGCAAAGACAGCTAAGCGCCGTGGCGAAACTGGTAATGGCTCTAGTTCTGGTGATGCAACTCGTCATCGTGCCCGTCGAGCATTCATTGATAAGCATGGAACGGCAAAAGCTGCCGGCAAAGACATCGACCACAAGAAGATGTTGAAGAATGGCGGTTCTAATTCTGCTGGTAATCTACGAGCAGTATCTGCATCAACTAATCGGTCACGTAATGGCCACAAAAAGGGAGAGAAGTAATGCCGTTAAGTCGAGCACTTCGTGAAAAAACTGTATGCAAGGACACTCCAGCATCTCTTCGTTGGCGTAAAGCACCCATTGGCGCCCCTTGTCCAACTAAACGACCTGGTCCTAATGTAAACGACCAGAAAACAGGAGCACGATAACATGAGTAGTCCCGTCAAGCTTACTAAAGACGTCATTCAGGGTTTCGCCAACACTTGCTTGATTCGCAAGTTTGATGGGGCTACCGAATCTCCTGAGTTTCACCGTGAATTATGGGATTACGCATGCTCTCCATATGCAAAGGTTGCCATCGGAGCGCCGCGAGGCCATGCAAAGTCCACTGCCGTTACTTTCACATACCTAATGGCATCAATTCTGTTTAGAGAACGATCGTTTGCAATGATCGTAGCCGCAACAGAAGGTCAGTCCACATTGTTCTTGCAAGATATTAAGCGTGAACTAGAGGAATCAGAGGACATTCACGCACTTTTCGGAGTGATTCACTTCAAAGAAAAGGATTCCTCAACAGATATTATTGGCACTTTTGCTGATGGTGAGCAGTTTCGCATCATGGCAAAGGGTGCCGGACAACAGCTTCGTGGCCTTAAGTGGAACAACAAGCGCCCTGACTTGATCGTCATTGATGACCTAGAGGACGATGAAGCTGTAATGAATAAAGACCGTCGTGAGAAAATGCGCAGATGGTTCTACTCGGCTCTGCTGCCTTGTATGTCCGCTAATGGCATCATAAGGATGGTAGGAACGGTGCTGCACATGGACTCTCTCTTGGAGAACTTACTGCCCAAGACAAGAGAAACTAATGCAATCAACACTCCATTGGCATGCAAGCGACCGCGCCCAGTTGCTGGATGGATGTCAGTTAGATACCGTGCCCACGACCCTAGCTATAAGAATATCCTTTGGCCTACACGATTCCCAGAGGACAAGTTACGTGACATTAAACTTGATTACACATCAAAGGGTTTGTCTGACTCATACTCTCAGGAATATTTGAATAATCCGATTGATGAGTCTTTAGCATTCTTCCGAAGAGAAGACATGATTCCTTATAGCGAAGAGGACTTAGATGCAATCGATGACGGGACAAGACCACTCAACTACTACTGCGCATGTGACTTGGCAATCTCGGAATCAGAGAAGGCCGACTACACTGTATTTGTTGTTGCTGGCGTTGACTCTACTGGCATGCTTTATATCCATGATATTGAACGTGCTCGAATGGATTCTCGTGAAATCATTGATACTGTAATTGCATTGCAGCAGCGCTACGATCCAGAGGTATTCACATTCGAACAAGGTGCAATTGAGAAGTCAATTGGGCCTTTCCTGCGTGAGGAAATGATTAGAACAGGCGTCTATGTAAACATCAACAAGATGTTGCCTACTAAGGATAAGCAAGCGCGTGCTCGCTCTCTTCAGGCTAGAATGCGTGCCGGTAGAGTTAAGTTCAATAAAAATGCCTGGTGGTATCTTGCATACGAAGATGAGATGTTGCGATTTCCAAGAGATAAGCACGACGACCAGGTAGATGCCACTTCCTGGCTCGGCCTTACTCTTGATAAACTAATAGAGGCTCCAACTCGTGAAGAAATTGATGAGGATGAGATCGAGTTGGAATTGCGTGCCAGTGGCTTAGGCAGTGGCGGACGAAACAGATACACGGGGTACTAAAACACATGAAGATTGAACAAATGGTAAACATGGTAAACATTGCACTGGAACTAGATGAGCAAAAGCTTATCTCAATCGGCGCTGATGTTTGCGATGACTTTGAAGATGATGACGCATCTAGGGCTGAGTGGCTTGACCGGTCTAGCGATTGGACTGAGCTTGCAATGCAGGTCACAGAGGATAAGACGTATCCATGGCCGAACGCTGCAAATATTAAATATCCTCTGCTTACTATCGCATCTCTGCAATTCAATGCTAGAGCATACCCGGGTTTGATTCCTGACTACGAGGTTGTTAAGGGTAGAGTGATCGGGTACGATCCGAGCGGAGAGAAGGCTGAAAAAGCAGCTCGCGTTGGCAAGTTTATGTCATTCCAAATATTCAATAAAATGAAAGATTGGGAACAGGACATGGACAAGGCACTGCTTGCCCTTCCCATTTTGGGAACCATGTTTAAGAAGACATACTTCGATCCAGTAGATGAGCAACCATGTTCTCATCTTATCTGGCCGCGAGACCTTGTTGTTAACTACTACGCAGACTCGTTGGAAAAAGCTCGCAGGGTCACTCATGTTATCGAAATGAGCAAGAACGATCTTAAAGAGCGCCAAATGGCCGGCATCTACTTGGACGTAGAGCTTGCCAATCCAAATGGCATGGGCTACGATAATAGCATGGAAGCACGGGCTAACTCCGGAATGCACAAAGGTGGAGACACCAGCGATGATCCATATGTTATCCTTGAGCAACATCGCTTCCTTGATCTTGATGATGACGGCTATGAAGAGCCGTATATCGTAGTCGTAGAGCGAGACTCGCAGAAAGTTCTGCGTATTGTCGCACGTTACGATGCATCTAGTATTGTATATAATGCAGATGAAACTCTGCGCAAGATCAATCCAATTCATTACTTCACGAAGTTCCCCTTCATACCAAATCCAGATGGTGGTTTCTATGACCTCGGTTTCGGTATTCTGCTTGGGCCAATCAATGAGACGGTTAATACTATCATCAACCAGTTGATTGACGCAGGAACGATGAGCAACATGCAGGCAGGCTTCTTGTCTCGTAGCGTGCGTCTTAAGGGCGGCGAAACCGCATTCTCCCCAGGTGAATGGAAGATGGTTAATGCCACTGGTGACGACCTACGTAAAGGCATTTTCCCCTTGCCAACAAGGGAGCCATCTGCTGTTCTGTTCCAGCTGCTTTCCCTTTTGATCACATCCGGCAAAGAACTTGCCACTGTGTCTGAAATCATGACAGGGAAGACGCCCGGGCAGAATACCCCAGCAACAACCACCATGGCCGCTGTTCAAGAGGGCATGAGAGTGTTCACTGCAATTCATAAGCGATTGTATCGTGCCCTCTCTGAGGAATTCATGAAGCTTTACAAGGTCAACAAATACACTCTGAATGACGAGGAGGAATTTGTTGATTTCGGAACAAATAAGTCAGGTGTTTCTGGTCTTCAAGACTTTAAAGATTCTAAGATTGATGTTGTCCCTGCCGCAGACCCAACGCTGTCCTCGGAAACTCAGCGCGATGCGCAAGCACAGTTCCTGATGGGAATCTTCCCCGTTATTCCGAATAAGGAAGAAGTTCTCCGTTTGGTTCTTAATGCACAGCACATTCCAAATGTGGATGTTCTTATGCAAGCTCCGCAAGGACAAGGCCAGCAACAAGACCCCAAAGCACAGGCTGAAGCTCGGGCTATCGCAGCAGAGACTCAGTTAAAATCTCAAGAAGCTCAAATGAAACTTGAGATAGAGCGTATTAAAGCTCAAAATGAGCAAGAAGTTCACCAAATGAAACTTCAACTCGAAAGAATGAAAATCGAGAATGCTCAGAAGAAAGCAATGATTGATGCACATATGTCCGCTCAACAAGCAATCCAATCTGGAGAGCAGCATGCAAACAATATGAATATGCAGCAACAATCACATCAACAAAATCTTGCAATGGCAGAACGCAGTGCATCTCACAAAGAGGAGATGGACAGGGCGAACGCCATGAGTAAACAAAGACAACAACGTAGTAAACCGCAACCAAAAGAGAAAGGTGCAAAATAAATGAGCGAAAGTCAAGCTTGGTTTCAACATCCCATAACTCAACAAGTTATTTCTGATCTCGAAGATGCGGAGAAGCAAATCCTGGAGGATTGGTCTTCTGGTGCATTTACTCGTGAGGATGGTACTGCAACCATTCAAGCGAACTCTCGGGCCATAGGGGCCATCCAGGAGATTCGAGTCTTGGTTAATTACATCAAGGAGAAAAAGAATGGCGGTTGAGGCTACTGGTTATTATGTAATTGTCCTTCCGGATGTTGTTGAAGAGAAGTCTCAGGGCGGGATTATTCTTGCTAAAGAGACTTTGGATTCCAACAAGTATGCAACAATTCACGGCACTATTGTGGATATTGGCCCTATTGCGTGGCACGGATTCGGCGATGGTCGCCCATGGGCCTCTATAGGTGATCGTGTTATTTATGCTCGTTACGCCGGCAAGCGCCTCGAAGACCCGGACAATCCGGAGCTGGAGTACGTACTCATGTGCGATAATGACATTCTTGCAATTACCAAGCGAAAGGATAGTGAATAATGGCTACTGATGCTGAAGCTAAGTTGGTTCTAGAATCTGCCAATACAGATACTGAAAATACTGAGAATCATATCGTTGAATCGGACGCTGTTTATTCCGAAAAAGAACAACTGGCAATGACTCAGGGATGGATTCCGAAAGATAAGTTCGAAGGTGATGAAGATGAATGGATCAGCGCTGCTGAGTTTGTTCGTCGAGGTCAACTGTTTGGTAAAATCAATGCGCAGAAAAATGAACTGCGTGACATGCAGAAGACCATTAAAGCCCTGGAGGCACATCATCAAAAGGTGCAGCAAGCGGCGCTTGAGCAGGCTCGTCGTGAGCTTCGAGAGCAACGCAAGGATGCACTTGAGACTGGAGATATTGATCGATTCGATAATATCGATGAAAGTCTTCGTGAGCTTGATAAGCAAGCAGCAGAGGAAGAGCGTAAGCAAGTAAATGCATCACAAGATGTGAACGTTGCCCATGTTCAATCTCTGCTAGAAGACTTTGTATCCCGTAATCCCTGGTACGGCAAGGATGCAGAGCTAACAGCACTTGCAGACTCTATTGGCACCAAAATGAATGAACGAAAAGCTCCACCTGAAGCTGTTCTTGCAGCAGTAGAAGAAGCCGTTCGTATTAAGCAGGCATCTTCCACCCAGCAACGCCGTACTGGTCACAGTGCGGTTGAGGGTGGCCGAGCAACAAGTAAACAACCGGCCGCTAAGTTCTCTGAGAAGGACCTGACCGGCGAAGAGCGTCACGCGATGGAAATGTTTATCCGTCGTGGCGCAATGACTAAAGAACAGTACATGAAAGATGCCGCGCTGACCCGCGGTATCTCTCTGTAATCCGTAGAGGAGAATTATAATGGCTCGTGTAGCAGCAGAACGCAACTCCGTTCGCCCGGAGCGGCCGTCCGCAGTGGACTTTGACTTCCGTAATAAATTGGCTGTACGTAATCTTGATCCGTCGTTCCAGTATCGTTGGGTGAACAACGAACCTGGTCGCGTATATGAGATGACTGAAATGGGCTATGAGCTTGTGCAAGACCCGATGAAGATCGGCGACGGTGCAGAAGTATCGGCCAATCAATTAGGTAGCGCTGTGCAGCGTCAAGTTGGCCAAGGCACTCTTGCGTATCTAATGCGAATTCCTCGTGATCTGTATGATCGAATGCAAGCAGCGAAACTTGCTGATATCCGTGCAATTGAGGAAGCGCTACAAGGGCCGGCTACCGAAGGGCAGTACGGCAACGTATCTATTTCCTGACTTTTGTAGGAGATTTAATTAATGGCAAATAAATCGCAAACTGGTTTTGTGGTTGCCCATACTCGAAACGGCTCTCCGTTCAATGAGGCGGGTGATTCGTATGATGTTGTTGCTACTGATGCAACTGCATTGTTTATTGGTGACCCCGTTAAACTGACTGGCGCAGTCTCCGCCGATGGAACCCCGCAGGTTACTGCATGTGCTGCTGGCGATATTCCTGTCGGTATCGTGGTTGGCATTGTGGCCGACCTAGACTATATTAACGACAAGTATCGCAAGCCAAATACGCTTCGCAAGGTTCTGGTGGCCAACACTCCTGATCTTGTGCTGCGAGCACAGTTTACTGGCGCTCCTGTGGCGTCTCCGGTGGGCAAGTACGCTGCGTTCATTGCTGGTGCAGGCAACACTGCTACCGGCATGTCTGGCTACTCTCTGGCGGCTCCCGGCGCTACTGAGGCGCAACTGAAAATCATCGGCGTATCCAAAGTTGTTGGTAACGATCCGGCTCAAGATAACGTCACTTATGACGTTGTTTTCCATCAGCATCAAATGCTGTAACAAGGGAGGTGATATATGAGTGGTATTATTAATAGCGGCGGTTTCGCAAAAGCACTCTGGCCCGGTGTGAACTCTTGGTACGGCAACAAGTATTCTGAGTGGGAAACCAAGTGGGATAAGTTGTATGACAAGTATACTTCTGACAAACAGTTTGAAGAAGACGTTGGTATCACTGGTTTTGGTCTGGCAAATATTCGTAGCGAAGGCTCGCCTATCAACTACGATTCGATGCGTCAGAGCTTTATCACCCGGTATCGCCATGTTGAGTATGCTCTGGGCTTTATCGTTACTCGCGTAATGTACGAAGATGATCAGTATTCTCTGATCCAGAAACGCGCAGAGGCACTGGCGTACTCCATGCGTCAGACCAAGGAAATCATCGCTGCAAATGGTTACAACCGAGCCTTTGTCGGCGCTGGCAATCCGACTTACGGTGATGGCAAGACCATGATCGCCAACGACCACCCGAACATCCATGGTGGCACTTGGTCGAACACCCTTGCTGCGGCAGCTGACTTGTCTGAGGCATCCCTGGAGCAGGCTTACATTGATATTCGTAAGTTCACGAATGATCGTGGCCTGCGTATCTCTGTAAATCCGAAGTCTATCATCTTGCCGCTGGAACTGGAATTCGAGGCAACTCGTATCCTGAAATCTGAGTACAAGACTGGCACCAACAACAACGATATTAACGCACTGGTAGCTACCAACAAGTACGCCGGCATGGTCGTTGTTAATCCGTACCTGACTGACCCGGATGCATGGTTCATTCGAACAGACTGTCCTGATGGCCTGAAGTACTTTGAGCGTGTTGCAGATACTTTTGCGACCGACAATGACTTCGATACCGATAACGCTAAGTATAAGGCCCGCGCCCGCTACTCGTTCGGCGTTACCGACCCTCGTGCTATCTACGGTAGCCCGGGCGTATAATAACAACAATATAGTTCTGTGCTTAGGCCGGGGGCTTAACGGCCCCTGGCTTTTTTTGTATCTATACTAACTAAAATATAATAACACTTCGGTGATGAATATGATTGGAAGCAGCGGTTTAACTTTCAGCATCGGTGGAGGCATCCCCGACCCGTATCGTTTCGTTGTTGGGTCTGACGGGAAGCTAAATGTATATAAGAATGATATCCTGATTGGCAGTCAGGATGAATACGGGGAGTGGGTAAGGAATCAACTTACAACTGGCATCGGCAGCATACACCTAGGAGAATTGCACAGTAATGGCTCTGCCGGGGAGAATGTAGTTTGGGTTAATGAGAACAGCAGCATCGCATACTACCCTCCGTGGTCTGGCGCAACGCTTGATGGAGTCACCTCCTATCCCGCATCGGCTCGTGAACTTGGCTCTTTGTCTAGTTCGGAAGTGTACGGTCCAGTAGGAACGGCAACTGTAGCATACCAGGATATCACTTCTGTCGCTAGCAATACCGTTGTATTCAGAATTGGGTTCTATCCAAAGGAAGCATATACTGGGAAACTTAGGCTTCTAGTCGAACTAACTCCTGGCGACATCGAGGTTGTATCGTTTTACTTCGATACGACTACATCAGTAAATGTGTACAAAGAAATACAATTAAATTATCCTCTTTTTGCAAAAGCAGGACAGCAATATCGCGTATCGCTTATGAAGGCTGATGGCAATCCACTTCTTGTGACTGCTGCACTATCCGATAATGCAAAGCCGTATCGCAAGTTCTGGGCACGATCATTTACTGACAGTGAGGTTATCACGAAGGGTCATCCCGAAGATATCGCAAGACTTCTTGAAACGCTTTCTGGAGCGAATCGTCTTGATGCATCTGCTATCAAGAACCTAGACGTTGGTGGATTTGTCGGAATAATCAACTTTGCTGGTGGCTTGTCTCAGTTTGCAAATGCAACAAAGGGCAGTTACTGGAAGGCTACTCAAGCTGGATCGCTTGGCGGTGCGACATTCGCTATTGGTGATCAGTTAACATGTAAGAACAATGTAACTGGAACGCCCCCTAACCTCACTGACGCCACTTATTGGGCAATCAATCCGAACACTAATGCAATTGCAACCTCCTCTACTGTTGGTATGGTTAAGGTAGGCAATGGACTCTCTGTTGCTGTTGATGGAAATGTTACAGTAAAACCAGGTTTGGGCATCTATCTTGATGGCTCTGGCCAGACTGCTGTTGATGCCGCGAATCTGGATGTTACGACGCTCAAGAACGCTAGCTCACTCGTAAATGGCATTTATAAGGGGCAGATCAATGGCTCATCGACTCTTTCGACGCTGACGGATGCGGTCCGTGGCAACTGGTGGATTTGCACGGCAGCAGTAACTATCAGCGGTCAGTCTTTTGCAGTCGGAGATCAGCTGTGGTGCTTTGCAAATGTATCTGGCGTTCCGGCTGATCTTAGCAATTTCAACAAGGTTCCAAATACCACATCGAATGCGACGACCACAACTGCTGGCATTGCGATGATAGGAACTACGCTTCCTCTGGATGTAAGGAACACTACAGATGCTGGCACATCAACTGCTTGGGCTCGATCCGATCACCAGCACGCGCTAGGAACCACAACGAATATTAGCTCTCCTTCCGGGAGTTCGCTGATTGTAAATGCAGCATCTGCTCCAGGATACTTGCGTACCGGGAATACAACTAGGGTTGAGTGGTCTGATACTGCTTTCTATCCATCTTCCGGACAGACAATTGACATCGGCAAGACTGGCCAGGTGTTCGCTAATGTATATGCAAACAGAGTAAAGTCTGCTGCATCTACAGCACTTGAAATTGATGGTACTTCTGGTGGGTTCTTGTCTAATGCAGGTACGAAATATTTATCATGGAATGGCTCTGCATTTTCGCCTCAAACAACTAGCGCATACGATTTAGGGACTTCTTCTCTGAAGTTTAGGAGTATCTATCTTGATACGAAGGCTGCTGGTACGGCTGACGACACCGCTGCATCCACATCTTTCGTAAATACCGCAACAGCCTATACAAAAGCTGGCATGGACTTTACGAACGCTACAAGGCCAAGCAGAATATTTCGCGATATCGTTTGGATGTCTTCTGCTGGAGGCTCTGCAATAACTCCATCTAATGTTCAATTCATTGCAAAAGACATTGATGATGCAGAGAAGTTAGCTGTGTATATGCTACAGCAGTTGGTTACATTCCTTAAGAATCTGGAGAATGACAACCAGTACGACCAGATGATTGGCGCGTGGCCGGCAAATGCTTCGCTATCTAGCAAGTTGGCATCCGGCTCGTTCCCAGCAACGCCAAGTTCTGGTACCGATATGGATAATACTGTCACTATCGCTGCTTCTGCAAACTACGCGACTGAATGGTTTGAGCTTGTTGTGGCATCATCGCCAGATGGGGCAACCGTATGGACCACATGGGTGAATATCGCACTATTCGGCTCCTCATTGGATGCGCAGGTTACATATCCGTTTAGGATGGTGTATCAAACCGCACGAGGAGATAACCTTACATCGTTCCCAACAACATCAATCAGCTCAATAGCGGGCACTGCACCAAAATGCACGGCAAGGACTTCATACACTGCACCTGCCGCAGCATTCCTGCTATGGCCAGAGGTTGTATCTATAGAACTTCGTCGTTAATAACAAACAACCATAAGGAGAATTACATGCGTCCTTCTGTGATTGAACAAGTAGGCACTGGTTCCTCTGTAGCCTACCCTCTTGATCATACCGCTTCTACCTATCAGGTTTCTCTTAGAACAACTGTAACTGGCACTGCAACATACTCAGTTGAGCATACAATGGAGAACATTCTTGCCGGAGAACAGGCCACATGGCGAGAGCATGATACCATTCGTGACGTAACTGCAAACATGGAGGGGAATTACTTCTTCCCAGTAACTGCCGTTCGATTAACAATCCAATCCGGAACTGGCACGGTGGCTCTGCGCATCGTTCAGCAGACTGGCAAATAAGACTGTAGGAGGACTCTATGATGACAGCAACTTCTTCTGACTTTACGAACCATAGAGTCCAGCAACTTGAAGTTAAGCTAGATAGAATCGAGCAACTGATGATTCAGTTGGCTACTGTCGTTGTTAGACAGGAAGATATGGGGAAGCGTATTGATAAGCTTGAAGACGATCAAAAGGTGCTATTTCGGTCAGTAGCTGGCACATCAATCCTCCTGATAGTTGGTGTTGTTCTTAAACTTCTAGGGGTTGGATAACTATATGCAATCATACTTAAAGCGAGGTTCATACAACGCAGTATGTGATGGCTGTGGGTTCAACTACAAAAAAGGGAAGCTCCAGAAGAGATGGGATGGACTAATGGTGTGCATGCTTTGTTTCGAACAAAGACATCCGCAGGACTACGTCAAGGGCCGCAGAGATCAGTTTGCGCTTCCTTGGACAAGGCCCGTAATTGCACCTGAGTTCATTCCGGACAATCTTGATATTCGGCTTTATGACGAGATAACTCCAGTAGATACAATCTCCAAACACTTCTCCATTGATATATCCAACAAGTATACTACTAGTGGAGCTGCGATTAATGTGCTTGCCATTAACGGCGGCATCATCATGTCAAGCAAGTCTGAATCGGTAATGGTTACTGATTCTGATATTGTATCTGCAGATAGATCATACGCAGATGGAGTTGGTGTTGCTGATTCGATTATTGTCAGCAGGATGATCAGTATTATTGCGTCCGACATCCTGGTCATGACTGACGCTCAGCGGATGAATATCTCTAACATAACCCACGAAAATATTTACGTAACAGACGACCAGCGAAACTTTGTATTCAACAGGATCACTTCGGATTCGGTGACAATTGCTGATCAAATACAGATTGTAGGTGCGCCACCTTTGCGCGGAATTAATTCGTTCGAAGTCAACTCGGACGATATAAATTAACAGGAGATTATTAATATGATCGAAAACACTGCAACGGCATCGGGCCGTGTTCGCATTTATAAAAATGATGAACTAATTCTAGATACTCCGAATATGGTTGTCAATTCCGGCCGTAATTACTTGGCGTCTTGTCTTGTTAATAACAACACTGCTAGAGTTACTCATATTGCAGTTGGCTCTGGCCAGACTGCATCGGCGCTGACAGATACTGCCCTTGTCACCGAAATTGCTCGCAACGCAGCAACTGGATCGAACACCAACAACGTTGCGTCGTTTAACTCTCAGTTCGTCGCTGGCGTTGGCACGGGTCCATGGTACGAGGCTGGCATGTTTACTGCATCCTCTGGTGGAGTCATGTATACCCGGACAACGTTTCCGGTCCAGAACAAAGGGCCTAACGACGTGTTTACTGTTTACTGGGACGTGACGGTATCTTAATATGGCAAATCTATTTAGTTACGCAAACAATGCGTCAACCACTCTTTCTTCTGCAATTGCATTTGATGCAACCACTATCCCGGTTGCGTCGACTGCAAAGTTTCCTAACTCGTTTCCATTCTACATTACCGTAGACGATAGCGTAGGCAACATTGAGATCATGTGGGTGACTGCCAAAACGGGTAGTTCGTTCACTGTTCTTCGTGCTCAAGACGGCACTACTGCAAAAGCATTCCCTGCAAATATTACTGTAGAGAACAGGGTTGTTCAACACAACCTCAATCGTTTTGAATCAGCTGCAACAGATGGCGTGCTTATTGATGGTAGCAAGTCTATGACTGGCACACTCAATCAGAACACGCTTAACTCTGTTGCGCTCTTCCACGTTGGCTCTGTTGATCAGAATACAGTATCTAATTGGTATATAGGCGGAGCTGGTGTGCAGATGAACATCAAGAACACCAACTACAATTCTGCTGGACTGCGCTGGGTGCGCGACGGTGCTGGCTACGGTATCGCAGCAGTAAGTGCTGTTGATGGGTTCCCTGGGTCTCCTGCTAATACTCGGCTGCTGTTTAGCCTCCGTGGCAAAGATAATGCCATGTCCATATACCAAGACTATCTGGAAGTTGGTGGCACGGCCCAGTATCTTCCTAACGGGAATGTGAATAGTTCTGCATGGACTCGCGGTGCTTCTACTGATCTTAAGTCTTACATCGACAAGGTCATCCCGAATACGAATAATGTGGCCACTATTGGTACAGTTCAGGCCAATGGCTCCGGAACGCCGTTGAGTGCGAGTGTTATCAACAAGTGGTTCTTCTTGTTTGACGGCTCTGGCAGCAACACGTATTCTGGCCCATATTTCGGTCTGCCGAACGCGAACTTTAACTGCTTGCAGCCAACAACCAGTACAGTTCAGGTAACGTACTTCAGTCTGAATGCTGCTGGCACTGTAATATTCTCACCAAACGGATCAATCCAGGGCAAACAGGTCGTAATCATCACCTCGTCTGCCGTATAACTTATGGAGGCAAGGCAAAATGAGCGCTCTGTTTAAACCAAATAGCAAGAAGGTCATTGAGGGAGCACTACGGAAGTGCGGCGTTATCGCAGAGGGCGAATCTCCGAATGCGGATCAGATCGCAACCGCTATGGACGCCTTGCGCCCACTAGTAAAGGCATGGCAAACGGACGGGCTGCAAACGTGGCTACTATCTACTGCGCTTGTGAGCGCGGTTTCTGGTCAGGGAACATATACCAGTACTGAGCTATCTCTGCCAAAGTTAATGAGGGTGTACCATGTCAGCGCGCTGAACAACACTGGTAAGAATGCATCTATCCTTAATCGAATCTCCATTCAGGAATATTATGATTTGGGAGCAAGGTTCTCTCCCGGGCAGCCAAATCAGTACTGCGTGGTGGACGACAAGGAAGAGACTAAGATCAACCTATTCCCCGTCCCTGATGATTCCTTTGTTGCAGATTACAAACTGACCATTGTATACCAGCGGCCATACAACGACGTAACTGGCTCCGCCGAGACTGATGTACTAGATTTCCCAGACCAGTGGGCAAAGGCGCTAACATATGGCCTAGCAGCAGACCTGGCGGATGAGTATGTTCTTCCGCTGAGGGAGCGACAATGGCTAGAGGCGAAGGCTAAAGAAGCAAAGGAGGATGCAATCTCGTGGTCTATTGAGGACTCTTCCGTATACTTCCGAGCCGACCAGCGGTTCGGTTGGCAGTTTAGGCAAACTGGAAATTAAATTAGGAGGAATCTTTAATGTTTGAACAACGTAAGATTCACTACTGGCAGCATGTTAGGCGCTGGGGCGGAGATGGTGGCGATAGCGGTAGGGGTATCGGCGGTGCAGGT
>JACCDR011448170.1_pt1 | contig 22112 bp, 22 predicted proteins | sample 7446431 | NCBI WGS metagenome assembly JACCDR01 (sample SAMN15323443, study PRJNA562643) | freshwater metagenome | isolation source: river surface water | place: USA:Blue River Watershed | collected 2017-08-17 | reverse complement strand
CGATCAGCGCGCCGCAGAGCACGTTCGTGAATCGCTCGCCCCAGCTCGCGCCGGGCGCGACCTTGAGGCCCACGAGCGAGCCGGCGATGCCGGCGGCGGCCGGATGCGTGAGCGCGGCCTGGATGTCGATGTCAGGGGGTGCAGGCATGGTTGTCCTTCGCTCAAAGCGCCTCGATCGACCAGGTCTGGTTGGCGGTGTCGCTGATCGGGCTGGCCAGGTTGCTCGTGCCGCCGTTCTGAGCCGCCATGAAGAAGACCTGCTGCCCCACGGTCAAGTTGACGACGCCATCCACCTCGAAGGTGGTCTGGCCGAGCCCGGCAGAGAACGCGTGCTTCTTGTCGATCAGGGTCTGGGAAAAGACGCCAGCCACTGCGGCACCAAACCCGCACGACATCGTGGTGGCTGTTGCGTTGGGCGTGAGGGTGATCCGGCCACTCAGTCGGTACAGCCCCGAGTAGGGGACCGTGAACCAGCCGTTGGTCGAGTCGTAATAGGCGCCACGGTCATACAGCTCGGTCGCAAAAATGACCTTGGCCCCGATGGCGCCGTAGCCGGTGGTGCCGATGGTCGTCCCGGCTGCGGCGCGCACCAGGGCCCCCACCTTGATCATCAGGTCTCGAATCGGCTTGCGGTCTCGGGTCAGCAGGGCGACCGTGTTGGCGTTGTCCCCGGTGAACAGATCGGCATCCGCGAATCCGAAGCCGGCGTTGTCCAGAATGCGCTGATCGACGTTCAGCGCGACGATATTGCCGCCCGCACTGTGAAGATTCACGAACACGCCCATGGCGGGTTTCGTGCCACCAGCCTCGATTCGGTGGATCACGTCCATCTGGATCTGCGCGACGCTTGGGCTGGTGCCGCCGCCAATACTGATTGCCGTGCGCGGCCAGTAGCCCTCCCCGGGGTTGTAGGTGGCGTTGAAGTTGTGCCGGTGCACGAAACGGATTCCCCCAAATCCACTGATCGACGTCTTGTTCAAACGGATCCCGTTCTGGACGTCATCCAGCTCCGCCACGCCGATCGTTGCCCGACTCGGAGACCCACCAGTTGATGCGGTTGCGGTGCCATCGTCCACGGCCCACCCCTTCACCGTCCCCATCGAGATCAGCTCGACCTCGTTGCCAGCGCCGAGCCCATACCAGCCGCCGCCCTGGCACTCGATGACGCGCAGGTACGCGATCTTGTTCAGCGTCAGGCCGACCCAGTTGCGGTTCTCCAGCCCCATGCCCACGCACCGGTTGGCCTCGATGCCCTCGAACTGGCACGCGCCGACGTGGTACGGGTCCGGGTTGTTGGTGGCATACAGCGTTTCAGGGAGGTAGATGCAGGAGCCGCCTGCATCGTTGAGCCGCATGTGCCCGAATCGAATGGCATTGCACCCGCGCAGGGACAGGCCATGCTGACTCGTTGCTTGAGCCTTGCCGTTCTGGCTGAAGGTGATGCCTCCGAGGTGACCGCCCAGCCAGAACTTGCCGGCACCGCTCACGGCGGTTCCGTTGCTCAAGGTGATCATGGGGGCGTTGGTCGCGTCGGCACGCAGGAACGTGACGGCCTCGTAGCCATCGGTCGTGATCGTGGGCCAGAGGGTGTCCACGTGTCCGTTGTCGAACACCAGGACGCCGGCCGTGATCAGGTAATCCCCGCGCGGGATATGCCCCCGCCCGTTGATGATGGCTGCATCGAAGAAGGCCTTCATGGCCGTCGTGCTGTTGGTGGCTCCCGTCGGATCGCACCCGAAATCCGTGACGGCATCCAGCGGCTGCGCATTCAGCTTTTCGTCGGCGGTCGAGTCGATCGCGCCCGTCGCATTGGCCTTGAATGCCAGCAGCTCAGATCCGGCGCCGTCTGCGGTCGATGCCAGCGCGTTGACGCGCTGCACCGCCTCCAGCAGCTGGACCCGGGCAGCAGCCGGCGAATCCGTGCCGGCGTCGAGGTTGGCAATAGAGATGTCAGCCATGGGCTCACCTGTAGAGCGTCACCGACGCCCGATAGAGGATGGGAGCGGCGCCGGACACGGTCCAGCGCACCTTGAAGAAACGGGCGGTCACGGGCCCGGTCGGGACAGCCGCCCAGGCCGTGTAGGTCACACCGTCGACGCTGGACTGGTACTCGGACACGGCCGAGCCGCCGGCCACCTCGGACACGCGAATGCGGGTCGAGGCCGAGGTCAGCGCATCGATGACGGGGTGCTCGTAGCTGATGACGCCCGACGATCCGGTGGTCCAGGCCGTCCAGGTGTCCCAGGTCAGTGGCAGCGCGTCCCAGGTCGAGACACCGATGTCGACCAGCGCGTAGCCGTCGATCGCTGCACTGGTCTTGGTGCCCGGCCAGGCCAGCGCGGCCGGGTCGACGGTCAGGAAGGCCGCGCCGAAGCCGGCCGCGTCGAAGACCGCCTGCAGGAACGTGGCCGAGGCCGACTGGTTGCCGCTGGTGTCGACCGACTTGATGGCCAGCCAGAACTCACCGTCGCCCGGCGAGCTGATGATGCGGCTGCGCTCGTCGCGGGACGCCTCCAGCAGCGGGACCATGGATTCCCAGGGCCTGACCGTCGTGCCTTCGGAGTAGCGCACCAGGAAGCCCGACAGGTCCAGCGGCGGCGCGGTCAGGTCCCAGAAGAACGCCCGGGCCGCGTTGGGCTGCTCGACCACCGTGAACCGATCCGGCGCGGCCGGCGGCTCGGTCTTGCCGACGACGGTGTGCTCGATCGTCGTCCAGGCGCCTGCACGCCGCAGCGAGTTGACCGGCCGCACGCGCACCAGGATCACCCGGCCGTCCTGCAGCGGGCCGATGTAGGCGCCGGTCTCGTCGCCCAGCGTGGACGCGGCGGCTTGCCAGGCGTCGACGGTGGCATCGCGCCACTGCACCTCGATGCGGCCACCCTGCACCACCATCGCGTCGGTGGACTGGGTCCAGGTCAGGCGGGCCCGGGTGACGATGGTGCCGTCGAGCGCGAGCTGCAGGTGCGCCGAGCCGCTGGCCGCCGTCAGGCCGGTGATGCTGGCCGGCGGCGCGAAGGGGCTGGGCAGGGTCGTGTTGGGCGTCAGGTCGACGGCCGTCGCCTCGCCGAAGTTCCAGTCCCAGACTGCCGACGCGGTCTCGCGCAGCGTCAGGCCGATGGTCCAGGCGTCCGGGTCCAGCTCGCGCTCGACGACCTCGAAGATCTTGGCCGAGAACCCGTAGCGACTCAGGGACAGCGCGACGATGTCGCCCGGGCTCAGGTCATAGGCCCGAAGGTTGGTGCGCAGCCGCACGATCATGGCCTGGCGGGCGCGCTCCAGCTGGATCTTGGCCAGCCGCTGCGCGCGCATGGCGTCGATGCACATCGTGCAGGTGGTCTCGCTGACCAGCTCGATGCCGCCGTCGTCGGCCAGGTAGGTGGCATTGGCCACCGCCGGCGCCTGGACCTCGGTGTACTTGGCGTCGGCCGCGCTGTAGGTCGCCACGACCTTGTTGATCTGGTCGCGACGGGCCGCCCACGGCTGGATGGTCGGCGCGCCGGCCAGCATGTCCTCGGTGATCGTCAGCACTGCCGTGCGGTGCGCCCCGACACGAAGCCGCCAGCGGCCCTGAGTCCAAACGACCGAGCCAGCGCCGGCCTGCACCAGCGCCTCAAGATTGGTCTGCCTGCTGCCGTCGCTGCTGATCGTGCCGTTGACCGTGTACCGCTTTTGCGTCGCGCCGCCGGCCGTCAGCGTCACGAGCTGGTCGGCGATGTTGGCCTCGGCAATGAGTTCGGCGGCCGGGATCTCCGCGCCAGTCGCGCCCAGGCCGTAGGTGGCGTCACGCAGGTAGTCGGCGATGCAGAGCGCGGCGTTGTCGCTCCAGGTCCAGGTGCTGGGTGTCGCGAGCCGCTGCGTGCCGGTCCCGCCCGCGGTCGAGTCCAGGCGCGGGTCGTAGACCTTGCGGCCTCGAACCACGGCGGACACGGACGGCAAGCCAATCTGGCCGAAAAGATCCTGATCGAACTCAAGCCGCACGTACACCGCCGCGAGGCCCTTGCACAGATGCGTCGTGCTGCCCCACTTGCCGGCCGACTCGGTCACCAGCTCGGGGAACGGCTGCGTGCCGGCCGTGCCACCCAGGTGGTGCCGCACACGCACCCGAGGGACCACGACGTTGACCTCGTAGGCCACCGTATAGCCCGTCGACGTGTAGCTGCTTCCAGGCGACGAGCTGGGCGAGTAGGACACCACCAAGCCCGCGACCGTGAATGGCGCGGGCCGAGTCTGCTGCTGGCCGCCGTACTGCCAGCCCTGGGTGACCGAAACCACCCGGACCAGGGTTTCGCCAGCCGCCAGCGGGATCGTGACCGACGAGGCCCCGCCGGTGATGCTGCGCACGTCCTTGCGGATCGTGGCGAAGTCTCCGCTCTCGATGAAGCCGGTCGTGGCATTCGGCGCCGGCAGCAGCGTGTCGTTGAGGTACACGCCCTCAATGGCGTCGATCTCATGCCCGGCCAGCGCAACGACCAAGTGCAAGAACTGCTGCTTGTCACCGGTGCTGTGCGCGAACAGGATGGGCCCGGACACCCGTGCCCGGCCGTAGACCACCGCCCGCGCCGCCGTGGCGGTCTTGAGCATCTGGTAGCGGTCTTGCAGCGACCGGTTGTAGTCGGCGCGGGCGTTGCGGGCGCGCCGGCGCGCGTCCATGTCAGCGTAGGTGCCGGCGGCGAAGGTGGCGGCGGCCAGATAGCCAGCGTAAGCCCCGCCCGTCAGGTAGACCAGGCCGGCGCTGATGAGGTTCGAGAGGAAGCTCATCGCCCGTCAGACCGCGAAGAATGCCTTGCCCGGCCAGACGATCTGGCGCTCGGCCAGGTCAGCCACGAACTCGCAGCACCGGTCGCCCGGATACAGCGCCTGCTGCTGCGCGTCGGTGTAGCGCACCGGCCGGGCGCGGTCCCACACGGTCAGCATGTGCTCGGCGGTGATCGTGACGACCGGTGACTCCGAGCTGTCGTCGATGGCCATGGTGTCCATGAGCCCGGACCAGACGTTGGTGTCGACCTGGAGCGCACCCGAGCCGTCGATGACCGCCATGCGCAGCGTGCACGGCCGGCCCTGCACGCGCTCGGTGAGGGCCAGCGCGATGTTGGCCGTCGGCGCGCCGGCGATCTGGATCTGCAGGCCCTGAGCGCTGCCGCTGGTCTCGGTCACCGGCGCGATGCTCAGCACGCCCTGGCCGGCGATGTAGGTGTTGCCGCCGTACACGACGTCGTGGCCGAGCGTGCAGATGTAGTCGGTGCCCGACGTGAAGCCCAGCTCGATGAGCGAGAAGGCCGGCAGCCGCGCAGACGCCAGGGCCGTGGCGAACGGGGTGTCGAGCGCCCGCGTCATGCGAAGACCTCGACCAGGCCGAAGGACATGGCCGGCGCGAGGTCGGCGCTCTCGAACCCGCTGACGACGTCCGGGTTCTCCAGCCGCCACAGCGAGGTCGGCCCGGCCAGCGTCACCGCCGCGCCGCCCGTCACCGCCGCGCGCAGCATGTGTCGCACGGTGATGGTCATGACGCCGCCGCCGCTGGCGGTTGCGTCATCGGTATTCATGAGCAGTTGACCACCCACCGACAGCAGGTCACCGGCCAGCAGCGTGGTGGACGCACCGCAGCCATTCAGCGTCAGGGTCGTGGCGAACTGCGCCGCCGCGCTCGCGGTGACGCCCGCCGTGTTGATCGTGCCGCGCGGGCGCGAGCGGGTCTGGTCGCCCATCTGCAGCACGTTGTCGCCGCCCGTCTTGACCAGCAGCGCGAGCAGTGCGCGGCGGTCGGCCCAGCGCTGCGGCGGCATCGTCACGGTCATGACCCAGCGAGAGCCGGGCAGCGTCACGGTCTGGGTCGCGCCAGACAGCGGTGAGGTGTTGGTGCGCGTGTTGGTCTGCACCCCGAAGGTGACCTGCTGCGGGATCCATGCGCGGCCGCTCGGCCAGGTGTAGGTGGCCATCAGCCCCGTCCTCTGCGCTGGGCGTCAGCGACGCCCGCAATGGCCGCCTGTCGCGTGCGCTCGGCCACCGCGGCGAGCTGCGCCGAGGTGACCACGTCGCCGACGGTCTGGTTGATCGTGATGCTGACGCCGCCGGTCGGGCCGCTGGGCGACACGGTGCCGGCCTGCGAGCCCATCATGAGGAAGGACCTGCCGCCGACGCTCAGCACCTCGGGCGTGCCCAGCTCGTTGATCTGGTACAGCCCACCGGCATCAACCGGGCCGCCGGTGGCGCGGCGCTGCACCGGCCCCATGAAGTCAGCGGCCGACTCGTCGCCGCTGTAGCTGGTCTGGACGCCCGAGAAGTAGTTGACCGCCGCACCCAGCAGCGAGGTCACCATGCCGGCGCTGCCGCTGCCGCTGGTCGCGCCGCCGATGAGCTGGCGGAACTGCAGCCGAGCCATCTCCGACAGCACGCTGCTGACCAGCTGCCGGGCCGAGAACTTGCCCGTGGTGACCCACTGCACCCAGGCATCCTCGGAGTCCCGCAGCAGCCCGGTCATGATCGTGTCGTTGGCCTGCCGGATCAGGCCGGCGGTGTCCTGGTAGTCCTCGACCATCCGCTGCCATTCGGGCTTCAGGCTGTCGACCAGCTCGGCGGTGCGCGCGCCGATGTAGGCGGCCAGCTCGTCCTCGGCCTGCCGGCGGGCGTCGTCACCCAGGGATGCGAGGTCCAGGCGCTCCCGGATCTGGCGTTCCTCGATGGCGATGAGGGCCCGGCCGCGTGCCTCGGCACTGGTGATGCGCGAGGCGTCGATCTGCTCGGCCTGCTCGGCCAGCTGCTTCTGCGCATCCAGCGAGGCGCGCACACGGGCCAGGATGGCGGCTGAGTCGTCGGGGATCGCGAACAGGTTGACGCCGTTGGCGATGGCCTTGCCGTTGTCGATCTCCTTGAGCTGCAGGGCAATCCGGCGCTCCTGGATGCCCAGGCGCTGCGTCTCGAAGTCCTGCAGGGACGCCTGCTGCGCAAGACGGTCGTCGGGGCCGGTGGTGGTGCGCCGGGCCTCCAGCGCCTTGAGGCGGTTGAGGTTCTGTTCCTCAGCATCCAGCCGGGCCAGGTCGATGGCGCGCAGGGCCTCGGCGTGCTCGGTCGCGCTGATCTGCTCGCGGGCATAGGCCTGGTCGTAAATCGCCCGGGCCGTGCCCAGGTTCAGGCTGGTCTGGGCCAGCCGCTGGGCGGCGCCGGCCTTGGCGATGTCGAGCAGCGCGCGCTGGTGCCCTTCGCTGCTGTCGCGCACCTCCGCGTTGACCTGGTCGAGCTGGGCCTTGCCAGCCTCGGCCGCCTGCTTCTCGAACTCCTGGGCCTGGGTGATGCTGCGCAGCTTGGCGCGCAGCGCGGCCTCGTCGGCGGCCAGGTCGTCGCGGATGCTCTTGCCCATCAGCCCGCCGAACTTGATGTTCGCGCGGCGCTTGGCGATGTCGTCCAGCTGCTTGTTGATGGACTCGATCTGCTGTTCGGGCGTCTCCTTGCGCCCGATGTTGAGCATGGCATCCCATGCCTCGGACGCGACTTCCTTGACCGACCGCCATGCCCGCTGCAGGGTGCCGAGGTTCTGCTCCAGCTTCGGGGCGCGCTCGTTGATCGAGTCGGCGTAGGCCTCTTGAGCCAGCCGGGCCGCGTCGGCGGTCTTGCCCTGGTCCTGCAGCGCCTTGATCTGCTTGAAGACGCTGGCGGTCAGGAAGTTGGTGCTCTTGTTGAGCTCCAGCGCAGCGTTGACTGGGTCGCGTGCCAGCGAGGCGAAGGCCTTGGCCGTTTCCTCGACGGCCGGGCCGCCGGCGCGCTCCAGCGCGATGGCCGCGCCTGCCACCTTCTCCAGCGCACCGGCCGCGACGCCGCCCTGGGTGACCAGCACGTCGAGCGCTGCGGCGGCCTGGCCGCGCGAGCCGCCGACCTCGTCCAGCCGCTGCGCCATCTCGCCGAGCTGGCCGGCAGTGACGCCGACAGCGTTGCCGGTGAGGATCAGGGATCGCTGCAGCCGGTTCGACTCGGCCTCGCCCTGCACGAAGGCTGCGCCGACCGCGATGGCGGCCGCTGCGGCCAGCGTCAGCGGGTTGGTCAGCAGCGGACCGATCGCCTGCCCGATGCCGCGGATCGCGCCGCCAAAGCTGCCGAAGCTGTCCTTGATCTGGCCGCCCTGCTGCAACAGCACGGTCAGCGGACTGGCACCGCCCTGCAGCTGCGTGGCGATGTCCGTGAACTGGGCCGGCAGGGTCCGCATGGCCGCCGCCGTCTGGGCGGCCGAGACCTTCGCACCGCTGGCGGTCTTGTTGAGGGCCTGGTCGACCTGCTTGAGGCCGGCTTGCGCCGCCGACGAGTCGGCGGTCAGGACGATGCGGATCTGCTGGTCAGCCATCAGCGCGCCCCCTCATCTGCGCCATGAGCGCGAGCGCCTGCGCCTCCATGTCCTGGAGCGCTGGCCATGCCTCGCGCAGCTCGGCCGGCGAGATGCCCGCCATGTCGGCGAGCCAGGGGATGACGCTGTAGTCCAGCCCGATGAGGCCGGCCGGCGCTGCACGCCACTGCGTGATGCAGGCGTTGAACAGGCGCAGCGGGATGTGGTGCTCGGGCCATACGTCGATCTGCTCGGGTTCGCGCTTGAGTTGATCGGCCGTGATGCCGAGGAATGCCAGGGTCTGCTCGTCTGCTGCGGTGCGCTTCGGTGGCCCGGCGAGCAGCGCCCGGACCACCTCGGTCAGTTTTTTGCCCGGCTCTCGGTGAGCGCCGAGACATAGGCCGCGAAGATCTCGCGCCCGGCGGCCGGGTAGGCATCGAGCAGAGACGCCAGAGCGGCCTGGCCGAACGGGACATCGCGGTCCTGGTCGTCCTTGACCGCCTCCCAGCCGGTGACCACCTCGCCCAGGTACTCGGCGTCGTTCACGACGCTTTGCTTCGCGGGCTTGGCAATCCAGGCCGACAGGGCCTCGCGGCCCAGGTGACGGAACTTCAGCCGCAGCGTCGCGGGGTCTGCCGAGCCGGGCACCGTGACGCGCACGTCGGCGACGAACTCGGGCGCGGGGTTGAAGCGGAACATCACCATGGGCCGGATCCGATCAGGTCGAGTAGGTGATCGGCAGGGCCGAGAAGGTCAGCGACACGTTGGCGCGCAGCGTGCTGTCGTTGATCTGCGGCACGTCCGACATCGACCAGTAGGCGTTGCCCACGGTGCGCGAGCCGTTCGGGTAGACCAAGCGCACGGCCGTGGCCGTGGCCGTGTCGGCCGCCGCGCGCACGGTCGAGACCCAGCCGAGGCTGTTGTCGAAGTAGACCGGCATGGTCAGCTCGACAGGGCTGCGGCGCGTCGGGATCTGGCGCTTGGTGCGGTCCTGCAGGGTCGTCACGTCGGCGAACTCCTGATCGCCGCCGCTGGTCTGCAGCTCGGACGTGACCTGCGTGATCGCCGTCCAGGCCGTGATGCGCCGGATGGTGCCGGTGCCGCTGCCGGCGGGATAGTTGGTGGTGCTGACCGTGTTGACCAGCTCCAGCGTCACGTCGTTGGTCGCCACGGTCTTGGCGCGCACGACACGGCCGTCGAGCAGCGACCAGCCGCTCGTGATTTCGAGAAAGTCGCCTGCCACCACGCCGTGGCCGGCGCCCAGGGTCGCGACGGCTTCCGTGGCGTTGGTGATGGCGCTCATGACCACGGCCGTGCCGTAGGTCGAAGCGATGCTCGGCGTGGTGCCGACTGCGAGGGTGACAGCCATGTCAGTTGCTCCTGGTCCTCAGACCGTGATGTTCGTGAGCGCGCCGAAGTGGCGCACCGTGTAGATCGCCTCGACCGCGCCGATGCGTTCGTCCAGTTCTTCCTGGTCCCACTCCAGCCGGAAGGCCTTGTCCAGCAGGTAGCCGGCCGGCTGCAGCGTGGTCGCGCCTGCGATGCGGGCGTGCACGGTCTCCAGCAGGCTGGCCACGGCCGCGTCGGGCGTCGTCGGCTCGATGGCCGAGCAGACGCACAGCACGCCCACGGTCGTGACCCACTCGACCAGATCCATCTGCCCGGCGCCGCGGCTGTTGACCACGCGCAGGCTCACCATCTGAGCCTGGTCATCGGCCATGGGCCGGGTGCGGTGCCGTTTGACGTTGCCACCCGCGACGGCCGGGCCGACGAGCAGCGCAGCCTCGATGAGGTCGAGCAGCTGCTGATGCGCGATCACGCCGACTTCTCCAGGAAAAGCTGCGTGACGCCCGTGCCGTCCGGCTGGATCTCGGCGACCTTGAAGGTGCCGGCGCCCGGCACCACCAGCACCGCGCCGATCGCGATGCCAGCGGTGCTGCTGGGCAGGATGAAGGACGAGCGGCCACCGGCCGCCGCGCCGAACCCGAGGGACGCCTCGGCGTACTCGCGGTCGTAGATCCCGCGCACGCTCTGACCCGCCAGCGTCGCCGTGATGGCGAAGCCGGCAGTGTCGAAGAACGGCGCGAGACTTTCCGCGAACACGGCCGGGCCTCGATCAGGTGGTCAGCGCGTCGACCATCGTGGCGAAGGACTCGACGTTGCGCACGGCCACGTCGACGTCCTGCAGGGCCACGACACGCACGGTGCCGGCGGTGCTGCCGGTGTAGGGATCGACCATCAGATCCAGGCCGCCCCACATGCCGATCATCAGGTCGGCGAAGTTGCCGAAGATGATGGCCGAGCAGACGCCCGAGGACGTGCCCTTGGTCAGGTTCGACGGCACCGCGTTGGTGACGCCCACCTGGTAGCCGTTGATCGGCGTGTCGCCGTTGTCCCAGACGGGCATGCCGTTGGTGCCCGAGAACTTCTGGGTCGACTTCAGCTTGCCGCGCACCTTGACGTTGGTCAGGTAGCCCAGCGAGCCGATCGCGGCGTTGCCGACCGCGACGTTGGTCTCCAGGTCGATCATGTTCTGCCAGGTAGGGGCCAGGCCGTTGGTGCCGCCGATGACCGACGGGGTGACCAGGGTCAGCAGGCCCGAGGGCTGGTTGCTCGCGCCGGTGCCGCTGATGGCGGCCTGCTGGATCGCCAGACCCAGCACGGTGGCGAGGTCGGCGTTGACCATCTGCTCGACGTCGATCGACGTCTGCAGCAGCAGGCGACGGCCGATGTCGGTGAACGCGCCCACGGTCTTCGGGGTCATGGTGACCTGGCCGACCGTCTGCTGGCTCTCGGTCGGTGCCGAGTTTTCCGCCACCCAGAAGGCGGTCGCGGCGCCCGTCTGCTTCGGGATCGCGACGTTGCCCTGCAGGCCCGAGAGCATGCGGGTGCCCATGCCCTGGATGACCATGGCGTTGCGCAGCAGGTCGATGAACGAGCCGGCCAGGAGGTCGGTCGCCACGAGGTTGCCGCCGGCGGTCGGGGTGCCGACCACCAGGTCACGCTTCTGGACGTCGTAGGGGACGAACAGGCCGCGCGAGGCCTTGCCCATCTTCTTCGAGGCGGCGTCCGAGCACTCGCGCTCGAAGGCGGCGGCGCGCTGGATGGCGGCGTCCTGCGGGTTGGCCAGTGCGTTGATGGCGCGGACCACCGAGTAGCTGCGCACTTCCTTGTCGGTCATGCCGATGTCGGCGGTGGGCAGCGGCTTGCTGGCCATCTTCACCAGGACTTCGCCCTGGAACTGCTCGACCGTCAGGCCGCGCTGGATGGCCGACAGGGCCATGTCGGCACCGCCGGGGATGGTGGCCGCGATCTTCGCGATCTCGGCGGCGTGGTTGCGCTCGGCAACGACTTGAACGTCAGACACGGCGTGTCCTTTCTGCTGTGGGGTTTGGGAGGCCTCCGAGGCCGACTTGTCGGCCATGGCCTGCATCGCGAGGGTCTCCGAGCCGGCCACCTCTTCCGCCGAGTCGTCCTCTTCTTCGGACTCGGGCGGTTCGGGGTCGACCCAGACGGTGGTCTGCACCACCACACCCCGCTGCTCGGGGCTGGTCGGCGCGGCCGAGCGGCCGACTCCGACGCTGGCATCGGCTGGCACGGAGACCAGCGACACCTCGAAGGGCTCCCAGTCGTTCACGCGATAGGTGTCCAACCCATCGACGCTCTCGACCAGTTGCGCCTTGTGGATCATGTAGCCGACGCTCACGTTGCGGCGGATGCCGTCAACCACGTCGCGCCACACTTCCTCTGCGCGTGCGCTCTTTCCGAAGCGCACGACGGCGCGGGCCACCCGGTCCGCACCGATCTCGACAGATTCAACGACGCCCACGACATCGCGCATGTCGTGGTCGCACAAGAGGTTCGCACCACTGCGCAGACGGCCCTGGCGCATCGCGGTCGCGGTGCAGTCCAGGATCTCGACGCCCCATAATCGCTCATAGGGGGTCTCGCTCGCAAAGGCCAGCTTGGCCGTGCGCGCCGCCTCATCGATCGCAGCGCGCTCCACCAGGAAGCCGCGCGCCTGCTTGACGTGGCCCTGCAGCTTGGCAGGCAGATCGGTCGGCGTGGTGCTCATGCATGGCATTGCATCCCTGGGCCTGTCTCATGCGTAAGCCACGCGATGAGACACGGCAGGCTCAGCGCGTGAGCCTGCGGCGGGCGATGGCGATGGCGACGGCGTCGCCTGGGCCATGACTCGACAGGCCATTGATGGCCGAGGCGGCGCGCTGCCGGTAGACATCGGTGTCGCTCTTGAGCGGCGGCGGCTCCTGCACCGACCACGCCCCGGCCTGAACCGTGCCCACGTAGCCATACACCCGCCACGCCCCCACTTGCTGCCCGCCCACCATGGCCGGTGCCAGGACCGACCAGCTGCCGCTGATCGCCGACACGATGACGTTGCGCACCGACCAGGCCGAGCTGGCCGAGCCTGCGACAGCCGTCCGCACGCTCCAGGCGCCGGCCTTGCTGCCGGCCACCGCCGCGCGCACGGTCCACGCGCCGTCCTGGGTGGTGCCGATGCTGGCCCTCACCGACCACGCACCATCGACCGCGGTGCCGACGATGCCGGCCGCCAGCACGCTCCAGGCGCCGGCATGGGTGGCGGCGACGGCGTTCCGGACCGTCCACGCGCTGGCCGAGCTGGCCGAAACCGTGTTGCGGATGGTCCAAGCCCCGGCCTTGGTCGTGCCTGCGTAGACCCTCACCGACCACGCGGCCGATCTGCTGCCAGCAGCGAATACCCGGGCCGACCACGCGCCGGCCTGGGCGGCGGTCACCGCATTGCGGACTGTCCAGGCCCCTGCCTTCGTCGCGCCGACCAGCACCGCCGCGGCGACCTCGGAAGCCGCGATCCGCGCGAGCCGCGTGTGCGCCATGGCCGCGCCGGACAGCTCGGCATCGCGGCCGACCGACCAGCTGCTCGACGTGCTGCCGGCCGCCAGGTTGCGCGCAGACCATGCGCCACTGGCCGAACCGGCCGCCGTGGTGCGAATCGTCCAGCTGCCGTCCTGGGTGGCCGACACCAGCACGACGGCAGGCGCCAGGAAGTCGGCGATCAGCAGCGTGCCAGCCTGCTGCTGATCCCAGGTGTCCGAGCCGCCGCCGATCCCGCGTGGAAGATCGGCTTGCGGGTCGCGAATGCTCATGTCGGCTTACCCGTGGGCGATCTTGCCCTGGCCGCGCACCGTGCCGGTGCTGGTCGTGCCGCACAGCATGAGCATCATCAGGCAGGCGTCGTTGGGCACCTCGGGCAGGCCGAGCTGGGCCCAGTCGAAGGTCTCGGTCTTGTTGAGCAGCGGTGCCGACACGCTGGTTCGCGGCCGGGTGGCGGTGATGCCGAAGTTGCCGGCGGTGCCGGTGGTGGCGCTCAGGGTAACGCTGTTCACAGCCTTGATGAACTTCCCGGCCGATGACGACACCAGCGGGTACAGCCGACCGGCGCGCGGCGTGGCTCCCAGCGCGATCGCGGCCAGGTTGCCGGTGGTGTTGTCGTTGTAGGTCACGTTGACGGTCGCGTTCACGCCCGTCGAGCCCATGGCCGTGTAGACCTCCAGCCACCACTGGACGTCGCTGTAGTTGGTGTCGCCGATGCGATCCGCGCCCGGGTTGGTCGTGACCAGGGACAGCGCGCCCTGGGCGGTCGTGACCGTGCCGGACAGGCCCGACATGGCGGCCAGCCGGTCGTGGATCTCCAGGTTCGAGGCGCTGTTGCCGAACTGGACGGCCAGCCAGGCGAGGTACGAATCGGCCGGCGCGGTCTGGTTGGCGAAGCCCATGGCGCCGGTCGTGGCGTTCGTGGGCACGGCTGCAGCGCCAGGTGCAGCGCCTGCACCCGGCACGCCGCCGGCAGTCCAGAGACTGAAGAACTGCCCGGCCGCCGCGTTGGCCAGCGAGGCCTTGTCGATCACGATCCGGCTGGAGTTGTTCGCCAGCGCGTCGATCAGCTGGTCGCGGGTGGTGATGGTCATGGGTCAGTCCTGGGCGTAGTAGGTGATGCGGACGATCACAGCTTGACCAGTCGAGGCACGCCGAATCGGAACCGCGCCTGCCCGCCGGATGCGCTGCTCAGGCCGACGTTCAGCACCATCTGGCACGCCGTCGTGAGGTTGGCTGACGGTTCGGACAGCACCAGCGGCAGAAAGACGGCGCGCCCCTTGAGGCTTGGTGCCGGCAGGCTGCTGGAGAAGATTGCGCAGGCATTCGCAGTGTGCACCACGCGACCGGCCGCAGTCTTGTAGAGGTCCAGGCGCGCATAAAGGCCGGTCATCGTCGGGGCAAAACCGGACAGCGGCAGCCACTCAAAGTCGAACTCGGCAGCGATGACATCGCCTGCCAGCAGCCCCAGCGTGCTGATCGGGAACGGCGCGTTCATGAGGATCGTCTGCGATCCAGATGCAACGGTCGCATCGACAGTCCACATCTGCAGCCCGTCAACAACATCGATCGAGCTGGCGGTCGGCGTAGCCCCAGAGAAGGTGAAGCCGTTCGGGCGAACGCCGCCAGCGTAGGCGGTTGTGCCCTGCATCATCGCTTCGGGCATCAGATTCGTGCCAGGGTAAGACGGCCCAGCAGAGGGACCGAACATGCCCGCAAGAACGGCCGCCTCGGCCTGTCCCAGCAGCACTCCGCCGTTGATGTTCAGGTGGATGCCGTCATTGCTCAGGCCCGGAACGAGGCGCCCATCAGCCGCCTGGATGCCGATTGCTTGAGGATCCAGGTAGACCACGCGCCCGCCGAAGCTGGACGCCATGGCCTTGAATGCAGCATTGCATTCGAGCACGGCCTGCCGAACCAGCTCTGGCGTTGACGACGTGGCGGCGGAGCCGTCCCCGTAGCCAAAGATCCCGCAATCGATCGCTCGCGGAATACCTGCGAGCAGGCGCCCCAGGATCTTTCGGTGGTTGGCGATGCACGCCGCCACCGTCGCGGCGTAGTTCCCGGCGTTGACGCCTTGAAGATCGTTGATCGACCCGCCTCGGTAGGCTGCAACGTCGGGCTGCACGCTGATGGCGTCCGCGATGGCCTTCCGGGTCGCGGATGCCACAGCGACATCACGGTTCAGCATGAACAGCGTGGTGTCGCCGCTGACGCCGCAGTTACCCACCAGCCTGGCGCGCGGGTAGAACATCGACGTGATCCACTTGCACGCCTCGCCGCCGCCGATCACGGTGGCACCTGATGGCGGGAAGGGCGCGGTGACGGTCCGGGTGTCGTAGCTATCCGGCGACGAGGAAATTCCGATGTTCGCCGTGCTGTCCCCAAAGGTCACAACGCGCACATCGGACAGACGATGGCCGCGCAGCACTCCGGACAGCGCGGACTCTGCGCCGGCAGCCGTCAGCCCGAGAACGCCAGTCGAGCCTGCAGATGCCTGCTCACTGGTCAGGCCGATCGGTGCCCCCGTCAGATGGTTGTTCACCACCGCCACGTCACACCCCCACGCCCACCAGGGCCAGCGTCAGCCCGGTGGCATCGCTCACCGCGTCGACCTCCCAGGCCCAGTCGTCCCAGGTGCTGAAGATCGGCACCGAGTCGTAGGTGCGCGAGGCGTTGAGGTTGAACGTCGCCAGCGTCTCGGGCTTGCCGCCGATCACCCAGGCCGTCAGCCGCACCGTCGCGCTGACGCCGACGCCGGACAGCGCCACCTGCGCGGTCGCGCCGAACTCGGGCCACTTGGTCAGGCTGGCCGGGTTCTTCGTGCCGGTCGTGCTGATGCTGGTCAGCGTGTCCGTGAGCTTGGTGCCCATGGCGTCAAACCGTCTCGCACTGGTAGCCGAGCGACCAGGTGTCGTTCGCGCTGCTGCCGCTGCCGGCGGTCACGGTGCGCCGCAGCCAGATGGCGCGGTGCTGGCCGGGCGGGATGTCGCCGAGCGCAAGGCCGGTACCGGCCGTGGTCGGCGCGCTGAAGGTCACGGACGTGGGCGCCGTCGTCTCGTTGGCGATCGTCTGCTCGGTGCCGTTGACCGCGCTGGTGCCAACACCGATGTCCAGCGTCGTGCCGGCCAGCGGCGTGTTGGCCGAGACGTAGACCACCGCCGCCGTCATCGTGTCCGTGGCGGACGCGTTGTGCAGGTAAACGCAGCGATACTCGACCCGGCCGGCAGCCGCCTCGGCAGCCGAGACCGCGTCGAACAGCTGGTCCACCGTCGACGACATGGCCGAGCTGCTCTTGGCTCCGCCTAGCGCGGCGTTGCCGACGGAGTTGGCCGCGCCGCCGGAGAGGCGGGTCACGAAATCACCAGTGATGATCGACATCGATCAGGCTCCAGAAGATGCGGCCGGGGCGGCCTGTTGAGCGTTGGGTGCGCCGGGCTTGGGGTCGTAGGCCGGCATGGGCACGCCGTACAGCTGGGCCAGCGCGCGGGCGTCGCCGATCTGCTTGAGGACTTCCTCGAAGTCGTTGCCCATCGTGGCGGCCAGCTGCTGCGGCGCCATCGCGCCGGCCTGCACCGCCATGACCTTGGATTCCATGTCCGAGCGCGGGTCGACCCAGTCCCAGCGACGCGGCTGCCACTCGTGGCGCGAGAACTTCGAGACCTTCGCGGCCGGAAGGGCCGACCCGTTGGGCATCGTGATCGCGCCGGACAGCAGAGCCATCTGCAGCCAGGCCCGGAACACCGGTTCCATGAATGCGCCGATGAACCACGACTGGTCGGACGACCAGCGGTCGCGCTCTTCCAGCGTGCCGCTGCGGATGCTGCTGAAGCTGACGCCTTCGAGGTCGTTGGCAAGCGAGTGGTAGGCCACGCGCCAGCCGGTGGCGATGCGCTGCAGGCAGGTCTTGGCGAACGGCCCGAAGGCCTGCTCGGGATACTTGCTCTCGTGCGCGATGAACGTGGTGCCGGCCGGCAGCGTGTCGTAGGTGCCGGGCTGGCTGGTGGTGATGGCCTGGCCACCATCCGTCTCGGCGGCCAGCGCCGGGGCCTGGCCGTCCGGGGTCTGGAAGAACCCGTAGTGGTTCGCGCCATGCTCGGCGGCCAGCAGGGCCGACAACATGAAGTTGCCCAGGTGGTGCAGGCTCAGCATGCCCGGTGCCATCCAAGGGATCCCACGGCACTGCTCGGCGCGCTCGACGCGGAAGGCGTGGATGAGCTCATCCATCGGCACGCGGATGCGCTGGCGGCCGGTGCGCGCGCCGTCGCTCGGGTGCGCCGAGAACAAGTGCAGGGCCAGCGGGCGGCGGTAGTCGTCCACCTCGACGCCCATGACCACCGCGTTGCCGCCGTAGCTGCCGTTGAACGCGGTGTCGATGCGGTCGACGTCGATGGCCTGCAGCGCGAAGCCGAACTTGTTGCCGGCCGGCGAGCCCTTGACCATGCGCACCAGGAACTCGCCATCGGCCGGCAGCCCGCCGACCAGCTGCTCGCAGAGGTCGCGCAGGCTCATGCGGCCGGTGATGTCGCAGCCCGCGGCCCACTCGGCCCAGGCCGACTCGATCGCGGCGTTGGCGAGCCGGTCGGGCGAGCCCGGCCGGTCCTCGATGCGGGCCTGCAGGCGCACGCCATCGGGCCCGACGATGTTGGCCTCGACCATGCCCCGGAACTTGCGGGCGTAGTCGTTGTTGTTGACCAGCTGCCGGGCACGCGAGCGCAGGCGATCCAGGTCGCCGCGCAGTTCCTCGTTGATGCTGGCCTGCGTGGCGAACCAGTCGGCGGTGAGCCGGTCGATGCGCGCGCCCTCGAAGCGGCGCAGCTGGCGGCCGGCCGGCGCCTTGCCGGTGATGGCCGACGCGATGCGCGACCAGAATCCCTGTCGTTGGCTCATCGGCCGAACCTCACGGCGATGCGGCCGGGCACGCCTGCGCCGCGAGCCACTGCGTTGGCGGCGTCCTCGCGGGCCACGTCCATGCGCAGACGGTCGCGCAGGGCCAGAAGCTCGGGGATCGGGATGTGGCGCAGCTGGCGGCCGGCGATCTGGTACTCGGCCACGCCGCTCGATGCCCGGCCCATCAGCATGGCCTCGACGGCATCGAGCGACTGGCGGGCGGTGCTGCGGGCGTCGATCGCGGTGCCGAACGCCGGTTCGATGACGATCTGGCCGGAGCCGACCGTGAACACCTCGCCTGCCAGGCCGGCCTGGGCGCGCCACGAGTAGTCGCCGGCCGTCCAGCCAGCGGTGGTGGCGGCCAGCACGTTGACCAGGTGGTCGTCGCCCGATGCGGTCGTCGTGAAGCTGTAAGCCGCGCCGGCATTGACCAGCCGGTAGGTCAGCACCCACCCGGCCGATGCCGGGAAGTCAGGCAGCGACCGCAGCCACTTGGCGGTGTCGCCCGCGACGAGGCGAGCGGGCTCGGTGTATGGGATGGGTGCGCTCACCCGTCCGAATATCCGGCCGGGCCTGTCTCATCGGTAAGCCACGGCGTGAGACAGCGCCTAGCCGGCCCGGGTCACTCGGCCAGGATCCGCATGATCGTGGCGCGGCTCAGGTCGTAGCGACGCATCAGCAGCGGCACGCGCTCGCCAGCCTGGAAGTCGCGCCGGATGGCCTCGTTGCGCTCGCTGCGGCCCTCGCCCTGCCGGACGGCGACGTAGGGTTTGCACCGCCCGAACACGTCGCGCACCTGCCGGTCGGCCGCGTCCAGCACGGCCTGGTTGAGCTGGGGCGCCAGGGCCAGCACGCACCGCATCGTGTACTCGACGACATCGTCGGAGTGCGGGACGGCGGCCAGCACAACGGCCGGATCGGCCTGCAGGGTCATCTGGGCGGTCTTGGTCACCATGTGCGTGCGGGGCCTCGTTGGCGGCTGGGTCGGTTGAGGTAGATCGGGCGGGCCGGCTGCGGCGCGGCGGTCGGCGTCGGATCGATGTCCGGCTGGGCTTCAACCGTCAGGGGATCCTGGACAGTTGCAGGGGCGGGTGGCGCAGGCTTGGCCGGCTCGAACAGGTCGACGGTCTGGCCGGCGACGGGCTGCACGGCGGCTTCGAGCCGGGCCCACTCGCCCTCGCGCAGCCGCTCCAGTCCGGCCCAGTGCGCGGCGGCCAGCGCGTAGACCGCGCAGTCCAGCGCCTCGTTGCGCTTGCCGGGCGGCTTGATCCACTCCATCCGGGCGTGGCCCTTGACGTAGCGCGTGACCAGCCGCTCACTGGTGAGCTGCTCGAAGACCTCGCCGGGCAGATGCTTCGACAGGTGCACGAAGCCCGGGCCCGGCTGCTCCAGCCGTAGCCGGCCGTAGATCTCGGCCTTCGCGGTGTCGGTGCCGATGGGCCACAGCTTCACGCCGCGCTTGAGCTTCACGCCGCGCCATGACACATCCTGGTCGGTCGGCTTGCCGAGGATGGCCCGGCCGGGCTGGCTGCTGCCCTTGATGCCCATCACCCGGGCGTGCTGGTGCTCGCGGACATAGACGTAGACCGCATGGGTGTGATGGCCGCCGGTGTCGATCATGGCCGCCACGATCGGCACGGCCCGGCCGCTGGCGTGCATCACCGGCGCGCGGCGGTAGGCGGTCAGCGCGGCCCACGGGCTGCCTGGCTCGGACTCGGGCAGCGCCGGGTCGCCGTGGAAGACCGCGCGGTCGGCCAGCTGCCGCTCGAGGCCACGACCCCAGGCCCAGAGGTACGCCTCCAGGCGGTCGCCCTGCACGTCGACGCCCAGGGTGCAGACGAACAGGCCCCAGTGCACGACGCCGAGCGGGATGTCGGCGGCGCGGCGGCGCAGCGCGTGCTGGTCGGCGCGGTCGCCCTGTTCCTCGAAGGTCTCGGCCAGCCGCGTGTTGACGAACACGCGCAGCAGCGACACGTCGCCGGCCCGGGCCTGCACCTGGGCGCGGTGCCACTCGGCAACGATCTCGGCCCAGCTCAGCCAGCCGAGCGGCGAGTAGAGCGACGACAGGTGGAAGCCGCGGACCTTGCCGCCCTGGGCGCCCGGGTTGTCGGCCACCCACCGGCCGCCGGCCAGCATGCCGGGCTTGTGGTGCTCGCGGATCTCGCAGCCGTTGGCGCGGCAGACGTACCGCACGGTCTCGAGCAGCGGCCGGCCTTCGTCGTCGCGGTCCCATTTCACGCCGTGCTCGGTCGTCGCGCCCCAGACCAGCGGCTGGTGCTCGCCGCAGTGCGGGCACGGCACCTCGAAGCGGCACCGGTCGCTGGCCAGGTAGGCCGCCTCGACGCGGCTCAGGTCCTTGGTCGTCGGTGTGCTGGTCTTCAGGCGCTTGCGGCGCGCGAACGTGGTCTGCCTGGCCTCGGCCAGCTGGCATGGGTCGCCCTCGCCGTCGACGTCCAGCGGGTAGCCGTCGATCTCGTCCAGGAACAGGTCGCGCACCGGCATCGACCGCAGGCCCGCAGCGCTGTTCGCGCCGGCCACGGCCATGAAGCCGCCGGGAAACTCCTTGAGCAGCGTGGTGTTGGCCTCGTCGCGGCTGCGGTTCTCGCGCACCTTGCGGCGCAGCTGCGGGGACTCTTCGATCATCGGCGCGAGGCGCTGGCGGCTGTACCGCTTGGCCATGTCGATGGTCGGCTGCACGATCATCACCGGGCCCGGGTTGGTGTCGGCCAGGTAGCCGAGCCAGTTGGATCCGATGGTGGTCTTTGAGGTCTGCGCGCCCCACTGCAGCACGACTTCCTCGACCGGGCTGTGCGCGGACAGGCAGTCCATCGGCTCGCGGGCGTAGGGCGTCCGGGTGACCCTGTAGGGGCCCGGCTCGGCCGAGTCCTTGCCCGACAAGATGCGGTGCCGCTCGGCCCACTCGGTCACGGTCAGGCGCTGCGGCGGCGCCAGGAACTCGCGCCAGATCGCGTCGAGCAGCTGCTCGGCGTCGGCGGTGACGAGGATGTCGCGGGCACCCATGGGCGCTTAGACGTTAGCGAGCTTGCTGCGCAGCTCGTAGCCCATCAGTGGCCAGATCTTCTGAACGGCGTTGGCGCGCGCGACCTTGCGGCCCACCTCGGCGTCGAAGTTCTCGGGGGAGGCGCAGGCGCTCTCGCCGGTGACGGTGAAGCCGTTGCGCAGGACCAGCACGCAGAAGGTCAGCCGGTCCAGTTCCTTCGGGGTGGCCTGCCACTCGGGGCCACGCGTCTCCCCGACGAGTGCCTGCGTGGCCGTGAAGTAGTGCTCGCTGGCAATGTTTGCCTCGATGTCGGCCGGCGTGATGCGCGGCGCGGTCAAGCCCTTGGCTTGGATTTCTTGCTCGATGGTCTGGTCGTTCATGTTCAGCTTTCTGCTGTGGTTTAGGAATCGGTGATCTGGCCCAGCACCTGATGAAGCTCGGCCTGCAGGATGTCGTGGCACTTCGCCTGATCGCCCTCGGCAGCCACGACGGCGGCCAGGCGAGCGGGGATCTGCAACAGGGCATCGCGCAGGCCGGCGGCCCGCTTGGCGTAGGCCGCTCGCACGTCGGCCGTGCGGATCAGGTCGCCCTGCAGCTCGGCCAGCTGCAGCTCGGCCTTCTGCGCCTCAGCGAGCTCACGGCGGCGGCGGGCTTCCTCATAGGTCAGCAGGCGCGGCGCTGTGATCGGGTCGTCATCGCCGGCCGGCAGGCCATGCGTCTGCGGGTGCGTCGGGTTGCGGACCGGCGGCTCCTGGCCGGTGCGCACGCGGGCCCGCGTGTTCCGCGCCCATTGGATGTCGGCGACCTCGGGGTCGATGGCCTTCCTGCCGTCACGCTCCATCGCGCTGATTCGGCCCTCGGACACCGCCTTGCGAACAGCCTTCTCATCGCAGCCACGGTGCCGGGCGTACTCGGCGACGGTCATGTAGGTCACTGCCATCCGGACTTACCTCATGACCGGACCAAGATCCGGACTTTCTACCGGACCAGCCACTAGCGCGATCGCGCGCCGGAACGAACCAGATCGGAAGAGCGTCG
>JACCDR012112823.1_pt1 | contig 22125 bp, 31 predicted proteins | sample 7446431 | NCBI WGS metagenome assembly JACCDR01 (sample SAMN15323443, study PRJNA562643) | freshwater metagenome | isolation source: river surface water | place: USA:Blue River Watershed | collected 2017-08-17 | reverse complement strand
GGCGGAGGCGGAGGCGGGTGGGGTTTAACAACTCAAGGTCAGTATGATTATGCCGGTGGTAACGGGGGTATGGGTGCCGGGTTTGCATCTGGAACTACAACATACTACAATGCTGCAAGTGGTACTGCTGGCTACGGTGGCGAATACTCAGATCCTGTCTACCCACAATTTAATGGGTACGTATACCCAGGAAACGGCGGTTGGGGTGGTGGTGACGGAGCTGCAGGGTCCTATGGCTATCCTGCATCCGGATACACACCATCAGGAGGTATAGATACCGGCTCTTCAAACGGTGGCGCTGCTGGTAAGTCGGTTGACGGTAACTCATATATAACTTGGGTTAGTACAGGAACAAGAACAGGACCAATAGTATAACATGATAATACTAATTATATCAACTATCGCACTAATAGTGCTAGCGGCTTACGTAAAACGTAATTGGAAAAAATGGTACTATAGAAAGGATCTAGTATTTCCAGAAGCACCGCAGCGCAAAGATCTTTACTATGGGTACTATTCCTGTATGGCAGAGCAAGTAGCTGAAACTAAAGATCATATTAGTCTGTTTCATGAGTCACAGTTTAATGGCCCTGATAAGTGTATACAGAATATATTAGATGCGAAGAAAGATACAGCGTTAGATGTATCTTTCCAAGTATTTGCTAAAGATAACCCTAAATCGTATAATAAAGTCAGACCGGACGCCAGAGAAAGACTACACAGTTTCTTTCAGTTATTAGCCAATGCAGATGCTTTACAGTATATTAAGATCCTATACCCTATAGATGAACCAAACAATACTGTTGGTGATGTCAATGAGCTGATCAAAGGCATTAACTTAATTAAAGAAGTAGCTAAAGATTACAAATATGTTCAAGATGCAAAGTACGCCGTAATCTACGCCGCGGATAAACCTTTTATTGCTACTGAGCATTACGATTACCTAGGCTTTGATGATTACGATATGCAGTCGCATGTGCTAACAAGTGACCTGTATAATAATCTAAAAGCGAACTTATTACCACATCAGAAAACTATATTAGTACCTGGTGGAGCATATGGGCAGAATCCTAAACCGTTCCTAGACTTTGCTAATAATAATCAAGAGGTAGGTATTTTAATGCCTTTCTTATGGTTTGATGATCCTTGGGGAAATGTAGGGGCCTTAGGTATTAGATCTAATGCCAATAAGAATGAATATATAAAGACGGGTAAAAAATGTTGCTTCGTATCATAAATATACTATTTGCTTTTGATTGTTTTTTATTCTCGGTATGTACATTAGGAAAATCATATCCGTATGAATCATTCTCTAGTGCGGCGTATAGGGCGGAACTAAAAGGTAGGTTTTATGGTAAGGCAAGACCCTTAATTGATGCATTATTTTTCTTTCAGAAAGATCACTGCAAGATAGCTTACGAACAAGCTAAGTTTAATCTACCAGAAGATATGAGATAGTAAAAATTCCCACTTAGGTGGGAATTTTTTTGTCTTGACTTTTCGGTACCCTTATGATATAATAGTACAAATTCATAGGGTGTGCTAATTTTCTACCCTAATTTATGTAGGGAGGTGTTGCTATGATTTCTATTAGACTAGTGTTTGAAATGTTACCTATATTGCTGGCTATTATATCTACGTTTACTTGTGGGTACAGAGTGCTAATGCTTCGTAGAAATCATGACAGGAGAATTTATCTAGCCATGATTGTATGCTCTCTACTATTGATTATAGCACAGTCTAGTTGGACATTTACGGTATTAAAAGGATTAACTGATGGTACCGATGTAGCTAACCTTATATGGACGTTATTTAACTCGTTAGTAATGCTAACCTTCATTTTTAGTGCTAAGAGGGTAAAATAATGCCATTTACTGAACCAACATGGGATAGGCTTAGATACGTAATACTAGAAAGCGAAACAGTAGCGGTAAGAGCATTTTTTGGTCTTATATCTATTGGATATGCGATATTTATGTTGTCTATTGAAGGCCACACAGAGTATAACATAGCTTTAGCCATCTTTCCTAACTGGCTATGGGCTGCAGGATTTTTAATCCATGGAATATCTGTATGGTATGGTATAGTAGCACAAAAAGCTAATTTAGCTTTACTTATATTAGAGGGCTTTTTAGGGGCAGGCATATGGATAGGCCTTGGTATATGTACCTCCGCCGCTCAAGGGCTACCAGGTCCAACGCTAATGGCATCTTCGATAGCCATTTGGCAGTTCGTGAGGTACCCTAGATGGAAGTAAATGTAGATACACAAACAGTAGGTATAGGCGTAGGCGGAGCATTAATGGCTTTAGCTGGACTTAGAAAAGTTTATTTAGACTGGATTAATTCAAAGCCGCAAGTGGCCTCAGCTACTGCAATATCAGAACAGATAGAGACTCTACGTAAGACGATAGAAGATCAGCAAATACAGATTAAAGAGTTGCGTACTGAGCTAACAAAAATGGATGTTGTACTTCATAGACAACAAACAAAGTTAACTCGCACTGAAATGCTGTTAAGACAGTTCGTTGGTTTAGTAAAGGAACGTGGAGTAGAGACACCCAAGTTTATGCAAGACGAACTAGACGATTTACTAGCTACTAAAGAGTAGGTTAATAATAAAGGTAGGTAAATATGTCTACATTAGTATCTGCTATAGAAAATAAATATGTAGTAGTAACCGGAGGGCTAGGCCCTCCAGGACCTATCGGTCCACCGGGCCCTAGAGCCTTATTTATAATGGATGTACTTCCTATTGGGGCAGGAGTTGTTGGAGCAAAGGTACTTAGTACAGATGGTAAAAGAGTTTTATCATGTTCCGCAGATTTAGGTACAGTAAGATTATCTATTGGATGTGAAGGTGCTACAGACGAATATACTCCAGTATGTACAGTTGGTACAATACCCGTAGCCTTAACAGAATCCAGTACAAAGAGATGGTTTACAGGTACCGTAGATGTGCCTATAGAGGAAGGCGATAATACTGTTTTAGTTACTACTTCCTCAGGCGCACAAACCTCTGTAGATATTAGTAGACTAGGAGCAGGACCCTCAGTTGTTTCTATTGTTATAGGTGCTTATCCTGGAACACAGACGGAACTAAAACAAGGAGATGTACTACCTATTACAGTAAATACGGCTCCAGAAGCTGTAGAAGTGTCTGTAGTATATAGCACAACAGCTAACGCAGTTAATATCCCTGTATTAGACGGAGTAGCTACTGGTGATATTACTATCGGTAGTGCTAGTGGTAATGTAACATTCCAAGTACGGGCTAAAAATAGCTTCGGTACTTATGGTAATAGTTCTACTAGCCCAGCTATTGTTCTTAATCAAACATACCCAAGCTTTAGTGCATTTAATGTTACCTATCCTGTAGGACAAAGTGCACTTAAAAATAGTGAGAGTGCAACAGTATCATGTACAGTTACAAATGCAGATATTGTAGTATATAGCGCTACTGGTTTGGATATTCCTGATCAAATATACAGCGTAAGTAAGACAGTAACTGCAACTAGTGCAGCTTATGTAGCAACTGGTAATAACTACACTATAACAGCAACCAGAGTAGCTAACAATGCCACATCAGTAGGTAATACTTTAGTAAAACTAGCTACTGCTGCACCAACAGCCACTATAACTATAGCAAACAGTCCAGCAAGGCTGCCTTCCAGTCCTTCAGGTATAGACTACGAGATTCGTATTACTCCTGACCAATTACTAATATCCTCTCCTTCGTTAAGTGCTTCAACAGGTACGTGGCAAGGTTTGTGGACTACTAGTGGGTCATATTGGAAGCGAAATCTTCGTATTACGGATGCCTCACCAAGGGGGGTAGCAACATTTAGTTCGTTAAACTTGTCAAGTATATCTAATACTCCAGGTAGTGTAATATCTAGTGGAGCTAATTATACTATAGGCGGACTATCCTCACGAATACTAGCGTTACCTGCATTTAGCCGTGTTGTATATTTAGGTGCCGCGGTATCGATGGAAAACAAGACGACTTGCTCTATTTTAGCAGGTGCAGCTTTAGTAAGACAAAGTAGTAATGCGTATGTATCCAACGGATTCTATATCGCTAATGCTGATGGGTCGTATAATCCTAATGGAGAATATGTTGGGCTATCTAATACGGATCTGACCAGTGCTAATACTTCTGGTACTCTACAAATACAGTTTGAGGAGGTACTATGAGTGGTTTTGAGGATTTCGTAACACTAGAGTTACCTAAACGCCCTTTTACTGCAACAGATGGGGCGGCAGGGCAAGTACTTGTACGTAGCTCTAATCCTTTAGCAGCTAGAGAATTAGTTTGGGCAGATATGTCTACTGGCGGCACACCCACAGTAATAGCCGGAGAAAATATTAGTGGACATACAGCGTACGTAATATCTACTGGTGGTAAAGCTTATATAGCAGATCCCGCTAATCCAACACATCAGTTTGTACAAGGAATTACAATCTCTGCAGCTACTGCGGACAATCCTGTACAGATACAACGTGATGGTATATTAACTCATAATGGCTGGTTTTTTAATGCAGGAGAAGTAGTGTTCTTAGGGCTAAATGGTCAAATAACACAAACTCTGCCTATTACAGCTATATTTCAAAAAGTTCTAGGGGTAGCTATTACTCCTACAGCAGTAAGTTTAAACATTCAACCAGCCATTTTCCTCTAGGAGTAACCAATGGGAACCGCTTCGACAACTAAGTTCATTAAGAACAACGCAGGTGCTCTTACAGAAGTAGCAGCACTAACAACTTCTGCAGGTGCAGGAGACGCACAAGCCCTTGTAGCACTTAATGCCAGTGGCATCTTAGACTCTACAATCGTTAATAGTACAACAACTTCAGCAGGTGCTGCTGACACTGGTAAAGTAGCCGCACTTAATGCATCCGGTATTTTAGATTCTACTATTATAAATAGTAAAACTTCCTCGGCAGGTGCAGGAGATGCTGGTAAGATTGTGGCTCTAGACGGTGCCGGACGTATTGATAGTACTATGCTACCTGTTGGTGTAGGTGCAGATACTCAAAGTATTACTGCCTCAGAAAACCTAGCAGCAGGTGATTTAGTTAATATCTGGAACAACTCTGGCGCTAAAGTGCGTAAGGCCGATGCTACGGTAGCAGGTAAAGAAGCTCACGGATTTGTACTATCAGCTGTATCTTCAGCCGCTACAGCTACTGTGTATTTCGAAGGCACTAATACTGCCGTATCCGGCTTAACACCTGGAGTACAGTTCTTAGCAACTACAGCAGGAACTACAAGCTCTACAGCACCTTCTGGCACTGGTAATATTGTACAACGTGTTGGTTTTGCAACAAGTGCAACCACCATGAATTTCCAGTCACAGCCACCTATTACACTAGCGTAACATGCCGTATCCCCTAGTATTAATTAACGGTCAGATATGTGAGGAGCCTCCAGCAGACGTTGGCCTATATCCCTACTTACAAATATCTTCCGGAGTATTGATAGCTGGGGGAACTTCTGATTATAAAATACATTGTATCAATGGAGTACTAGTACAGGTACTCGATATTGTCAGCCCTGGTGGAGTTATCTGGGATAACATATCTGCCGCAGTTTGGGATAGTGGTGCTACTTCTTGGGGCACTGACTGGGATAAAGTGGCAGAAGCTATTTGGGATTCTGGTAATTCAGCATGGAGTTAATATGGCAAGTTCAATAGACGCAACAAAACCAGTTTCAGTAAATCCCACTACACAGTCGGTCAGAGATAACTTTGCAGCTGCTAAAAGCGAGATAGAAGCGTTGCAATTAAGTATAACTAAAACTCGTACTTATAATGTAGCTGGTCAAATGCCTGGACAGATGATAACAGGCATATCAAGATGGTATCCAGAAGGTAATATACAGGTAACAGGAGTATTCTTCTCCTTAGGATCACCTGGAGTAACTTTAGGGTGCACAGCAATGCTGAAAAAGAATAATGCAAATTTCTTATCAGCTAATATTACTACTGCTGCAGGAGAGTATAAGTCAAATACTGCTACGCCTCCATCACCAAATGCAGTCGCTACTGATTACTTTACAGTAGATGCGCAAAGTCTGGGCGGAGACGCTAAAGATATGGTAGTGCATATTCAATATAAAAATATAGCATAAGGAAATAATATGTATTGCTATTATACAGCAAACGCGAGTTGGACAATTACAGATGTTATAAACGACATTGGAGCACTATGCTCTGGTGCTCTTGTATCTGCGCTAAGTGCATCATGCAACAAGCCTTCTAGCTATCAGACCGGCACAACCATTTCCGCTGGATGGACTTTATATGATGCTGATACCGCGCAGTCCACAAAGGGTGTAGTACTTAGTTGTTCTGATGTAGACGCACTTACCACAAAATACTGTAATATTTGGGGTAGTGGTACGACTATCACCATGCGTACACTAGAGGACTGGAATGCTTCCTTAAATACGACCACTAATGCCGCTACTGCTGCTTCTGGTATGTCAGTAGGAACAGCCGGAGTAGCTTTTAGTATACATGTGTTCTGTACGCCACAATATATTTGGATTTCGAAGACAGATGCATCTAATAATGGTATATTTTGTTTTGAGTTGCTTAGAGATACACCACATCTAGCTAGTGCATCTCCTATGCCACTAACCTGCGTATCTAGTCATGTAATACAAATTCATGCAACTACGGCTACTATATCAGTACCACGAATGAGAAATCCAAGAACTGGGGCTACGCTTTTAACTACTGCCGCAGGTTTCTCTGTTATGACTGTAGCCCCTAGATATCTGAACGCTACAACTGGAGTTGTTCAAACAGCTCAAACTACTCCATTACTTGATTCAGCAGGTAACTCCTTCCATCAAGTAGTGCCTTTTATGTTAGGATGGGTGGATAACGCCTACCCTAATCTAATATACTATGGACGTATAGCAGCTAATTCCTCTGGGTTTGCTCCAAGCCTTACACGATGCGATATTAGTAGCGCCTTAGTCGGAGATACAATGGTAGTTGATGGCCAGAACTATATGTACGTTAGTACCAGCTACGGCGTACTGATTCCTATAATGTGAGGTAAATCATGGCAATTACTGTAGATGGGAAAAGAGGTACATTACTGACCGCAGTTATGACTACCAGAAAAGCTAAGGAAAACACTATACATCGTTATGCTCCTGAAGCATGGAGATGGATACCTGTAGGTGGTAAGACCGCTAATAGTTCTGTACAGCCTCTTTATAAATGCTATTGGGGATGACTATGACACTCGAAGAACTAAAAGCTCTTATTCCTGCGGCCTATATATACGCAAATGTAACAAAAGCGGAAGCTGATGTAGTACCAGTAGACAAATTCTACGTGGACCAATTTGGTACAATGTATTTAGGCGTAGATTCAGAACAGCCGCAGCTAGCAAATAAGTTAGTAACGGCTTAATTATATAATAAAAATACCTCGCTTATGCATAATAGGCGAGGTATTTTTTTGTCTTGACCCTAAATTGCCCTTGTGGTATAATAGTACAAAATCATAGAGACGTGCGAAATTATTTATCAGGAGTTACTAATGCAGGCATTATTACCGTATCTTACCGAGATTTCACTTGCACTGCTTAGTATTGCTTGTGTAACTATTTTAATTAAATGGCACAATAATCCTGCCAACAGATTCGATTTAACCGATGCTCTTATGGGTGACGATAATAAAGTTAGTTTGTACAAAATTGGACAAGCGACTGCACTTATAGTTTCTACTTGGGCATTCATTATTATGGTACAAAAGGATAAGTTAACTGAGTACTATTTTTACGGATATATGGGAGTTTGGTCAGGTATTAATCTAGCTAAAAATATTTTTGGAAAGGCTCCAGATGGCAGCACCAGTAAAAATTAATTTTAAGGTCTATCAAGGCAGTACCTTTAAAGAAATATTGCGTAGAGAAACCTCTACTAAAGTATATAAACCTATAACAGGTATTACTAAATCTGCTCCTATAGTAATTACAGCTAATGCTCACCAGATACCTATAGGGTGGAGAACTAAAATTACTAATGTGTCCGGGATGAAAGAAATAAATTCTTCGGACACGTATCATGTAGTTACTGATACAACTACAAATACAGTTACAATAAACGCTATTAACTCTCTTAGTTATACTGACTATACAAGTGGCGGAGTACTTGAGTACAACCAGCCTTTTGATTTAACTGGAGTTACTGCTAGAATGCAGATACGTGGTAAATTATCGGATACTACAACACTTGATGAGTTAACCACTGAAAACGGTGGAATTGTTATTGATAATGTATTAAAGACAATAACAATTATTATTGATGCTACAAAAACAGCAAGCTATACTTTTGCATCAGCTGTATATAGTATGGAATTAATTAGTGGTACAGAAGTTATACCTTTTATAACAGGTACTTTAACTCTAGAAAAAGAAATAACTAGATAATTATGGAAGATTTAGTAATTAGTACTGATACAGTTAACGTCCTTAATACTAGTGATGTTACTAATACAGTAAGAGTAGTAGAAAGTGAACCAGTACTAATTGCAACAGAATCGGGCACCGTAGTTACTTTGGCTAGTGAGTCAACAGTTGTACTACAGATACCAGAGCCCAGCGTATTAGTTACGGGTATAATTGGTCCTCCCGGAACTCCGGGTATTAACGAGGAAGATATGGTTTATAGTAAAAGAGTAGATTTCGTTACTGACAATGAACTATATAAAGCCGAAGCTACAGTAGGCTCCTCAGAAGCGTCTCCAGTTTGGAGAATACGGAAATTAGTTATTGGAAGTGATGGTGACGTCACAGAGACGTGGGCGTTTGGCAATGCCAATTTTGATAAAATATGGGCGGATAGAGCCTCGTTAACCTATACCTAGGAGATAATATGGCATACTATACATACTCTAACACAACCAGAGAATTACTAGAAGTATCAGACTTTCCACTAGGACCAGGTGACGACTATTCCGTAAGCGAAGTACCTATTAGTAAACAGGAACTAGAAAGCCAGTATACTTGGGTTAAGGAATCTCTATCATTTGAAATACAGCAAAAAAGATTAATAACTAAACTAGAGTACATGAATAAATTTACAGATACGGAATTGGCTACTATCTATACAGTGGCCAAAACCTCAATAGCTGTAGAGATATGGTTGGAAAAATTTAAGTTAGCCAGTGATATTAATTTAGATGATCCAAGAGTTGTAGGCGGCCTCCAGGCTCTAGAGCAGTTTGGTCTAATAGGTCCTGGTAGAGCAGCGGAGATACTTGCATAATGGCATACATTGTTGACTACGCTATAACTGAAAACTCAGCCGGCGGTGCTACATCAGTAACAGCTAACGTACCAGACCATCAGGCTAACGATTACTTGATTATGTTTGGTTCAGTTAACGGCACAGGTGTTCCCTCTGTCACAGGCTGGACACAGATAGGTACTACACAAACCGCTAACTCGGGTATCACTTCAGCCGTTTGGTACTTTAAGGCAACCACTTCTACTACAACAGTTACAGTATCTATTTCAGCAGCAGATGACTACACGATTAAAGTAGTGTCTGTTCGTGATGCAGATCTAACAACCTTCTTAGATTCTGGTACAGTAATTTCTACTAATACTGGTACTACTGCAACCTCTGAATTTACCTCACCTACTATGGTGACAGGGCAAGCAAATTCACTAGTAATTTGCTACCACGCATTTGACGGTGTTGCTCCTATGGCACACTCTGATGCCGGAGCCATGTTCTTAGTAAGTTCTGACTCTGCTAATGCTACGCCATCTGCACAAAACTCTGCAGGTAGTGCAATCGCTTGGACTGTAAAAGCTACAGCAGGTACAACACCTGCGTTGCCTTGGTCTCTGAATATTTCTACACAAAGAACAAATCATGTATTCGCTATTCGCAACGCCTCAGGCGGAGCAGTACCAGCATACATGGACTCTACAGGAACACTTTCCTCTTTAGCAACTCGCGTACATTCTGGTTTGCATATTGGTACTCTGAATAATACTGTTGTTTCAACAACAATGACTTCAACAGCAGCTATTAACGGTAAGACGATGGGCACTAGTACAGCGACACTAGGTGCTGACTTTGGTATCAATCCTTATTCAAATGCTATTGGTAATACTTCAGCCACTGTTGCAGCAGCCAATCTTAACGGCTATAATATAGCCCTAACAAGTGGTAGAAATTGGTCAACTGGATTAATTGTAGGCTCACTAATTGGAGCAACTCCTAAGATTGCTAGATACGGTATTGGATCAGTAAAACAGGGTGGTGTAGTGATGCGTTTTGGCTCATCTGCTACAAACTGGTGTGCTTATCAAATTGCTGCTAAAGATGCTTTACAAACCCTTGAAACTAGATCAGTGTTTGCTATTGAGCCTGGATATACAGGCACTTCTTACGGAACTCCAGGTTCAGCAGTTACAACATCGGCAGTTACGTTTGTACAGATGTACTACAATGCGCCCCTATTCGCATCTATTGTTTATTTAACGGATCTATACCAAGTATTTACTACTATTGCTGTCGGCGGTACCAGTACCGCTCCCGTTGACCTTGAAGGTTTAACTGTTATTGGTAATAGCTATAGACTGCCGCTGATCAGAAAAACTGGCTCAGCTATTCTTTCCTACACGCCAATTCAAATTGGTGGTGGCGCAGCAGTATATTTTAACGTTGATACTGGTACTATACAGTTCCCTAATAGATATAATGCCGCTTCTGGCGATATTTCATACCACGCTAATGATAATAAACTTGGGTTATCTCTTGCAGGTAAGTCTGGTGATACTATTAAGTTAACTAACTCTGTAGTTACATCGCCTATATCGTATTATTTTGAAATAAACTCTACTGCAACATCTGCTGCAACGTGGGACTTATCAGGTACACAGATTGTTAAAGCCGCTGTAACACTACGTCCAGTAACTACATTTACTGCAATGACATTTGCAGCGTTCACAGCGTTTACAACAAATGCTAGTGTGCTAGCAGATTGCACCTTAACTGGTGGGGTAGTAATTACTCACGATGGTGGTACCTTTGGAAATTGCACAATTACAAAAACAGCTTCCACAACAGCCGCTTATAGTATTACTTTAGCAGCAGCTAACCCAACCGCCGCAGGATCGGAACTAACAACTGCTCTTAGTAAGTTATCTACTTCGACATTTGCATCTAACACAGTAGGCCCAGCTCTTAGAATAGTTTATACTGGATCTGCCGGCGCTATCACTGCAGATATGTCCAATGTAAAGTTCAGCGGTAATACCGTTGATATTAGATACGAAGGTACTACAGGTTCTAATTTAACGTTAAATACGACCTCAGGAGCCAATCCTGCCACATCCTCTACTACAAATAGTAATACAGTATTCTTCAACCAGTCTAATACGTTTACTATTACTAATATACGTCCTGATTCCGAAGTAAGAGTTTTTAGAGATTCAGATCAGGTTGAATTATGTGGTGTAGAAGCAATAGGTACAAGTTCACCAAGTAACTGTACTGTAGCAGATGATACTGAAAATAGTACTGCAGGTGCTCCTAAGAAAAAACTAATATATACTCATTCTAATTCTAGTTTATTAGTATACGTTGTTGCTATCAAGGATAACTATCAACATTATACCCAACCCTACACACTAGTTAACTCTACTAAAGAGCTACTAATTTCACAAATCATAGATAGAGTATTCGCAAATCCATGATAACTTATAAAATATTAGAGACGTCAGTCCCTCACTTTAAGAACATTGAAGTGCCTTTCGATTTTTCGCAGACCAAGGTGGGAGACTCCGTTTTCTTTCTTGGTTATCAACTATTTGTAACTCAACTAGGTACAGGTATAGTTTGTATGAGTAGCGCGGATTACGCATTTACTCTACAAACGCTAGATGTTCCTGAACAAGAGACTATAAATATACCTTAATATAAACATAGGAGTTAATTCCAGATGGCTATCATCACTATTCAGGATCCAGATGTAATCGTGGATTCTACAACCCCAGGAGACTATCTATTTAAGGCTCCTATCGTAGTAAACGTTTCCACCAAAACGATTACTATTACTCCAGGTACCGGTGTAATGCCGGATGTTTCTTTAGCTGATGGTATTACAGGTCAAGCTCTGTACTCCGCAATGAAGATTGTCTGGAAAAATTCTGCAACGTATATTAAGTATCCATTCCCAATGGAAGCTATTACGCCAGAACAGTTTGAATTTATTAACGGATGGACCTTAGCTAACGATGTTACGCGTAAGTCTTTACGTACTTGCGGATGGGCTGAAAAGAACGCCGGCGGTACGGTACTACGTTCTTACATGGGTATTGTATCTTTGGGTACTATTGGTGCTTCCGATTATTCTTACTATCAGTGGAATACTGATGCTAAAGCGGACTTTACCTTCCCAGGTTCTATTAACGAAGCTATTCAGATCTATGGTGATGCATCTAATGGTAACTTTAACTATACTGACGGTGGCGATTCGCTAAAACTATTCAACCGTATTCAAGGTAAGCTGTATTCAACTTCTAACAACACCGCGATCGGTGCGACAACTCTAACATATATTACGTATCGTTTCCCGTTGTCTAATGCTACTGACTTGAAGATTTCATCTACTTCCCCAGATACGCATATTGCTGCAGCTTTGTCGTCTATGACAGGTCTGACTGGTACAGGTAACGGTACTGTTTATACTTTCACTAAAGCTGCTCACGGCTTTACACAAGGTGGACGCATTCGTATCACTGGAGCAACTCCTTCTAGCTTAAACGGTGTACACACTATTGTAGCTACTGGATTTACTTCTGGTGTATTCGCTATTGCATCTACTGAAACTACTGCGCTTTCTGCTATTACCTCTATTACATCTATTCATGGTGCTATCACTATTGATTATTTGTCTGGTACAGAAACACATGACGTTAATGAAGATACTACTAACGAGACATACAAGTACATTATTACTGATGCCTCTGCTTTAGCAACTACCCAAGAAATCTATGAGAAGATGCAATATCAGTTGCGTCAGAACTCTGATATTTCTTCAGGTGCAACAACAGTAACTGGAACAACTGCTGATACTATCGCATTATTCGTTGGCGATACATTAGTTGGTGAACCAGGCGTTTATATTAGTGGATTGAATTCCGCTTACCTAAACGCTGTTACGTACTACAGTCTTGCAGATACTACTAAAGCAACCCCGATTCTATATCCATTCATTGCTAATGGCTCTATTACTTTCGGTGCTAATGCTTCTAGTGGTGACTTCAAGTACTGGATGTTCTACAAGACCCTACCACTAGGTACTGATAACGATTACGGACAGACTAATGCCCGTATTGTTAAGGACAAAGATGGTAATCCTATTGCTGGAACCTACTCTGGTACTGCAGTACCTTGGACATTTAAGTATGACGCTGAAACTGCTGATTACGGTGGTGGTGCAGAACGTACTGCTGGTCAGAATGCTTCCATTACCGTTGTTGGTATTGGTCTAAGCGGTGGTCAATTTATCTCCGTTGATTCTACAATCTCTAGAGCTGCTAACCAGTCTATCTTGGTTGCTCCTGCTCAAGAACGTAACTACGCTAACCCAGCCTAATATAGTAATGGGCGGCCTTAACGGGTCGCCCGTTATTCCATAATTATAATTAAGGAAAACATATGGCAGCTAATTCATACATACAAGTACCTCCAGACGGTACAGGTAAAAAGCTACATACACAAACACATACTATAGACGGTGGTACTGTACATACGCAAGTTCTACATATTGCTGACCATTCAGAACCTCACAATATTCAGTCTGTTGATAACAGAGGACAGGCGTATGTTAGGTTCGCCGAGGGCTCACCTACAATGGATGCATTTGGATCTCTAAGAGTATCTGATGCACATATTTTAGGTGGATATGAATATTCTCAATCAGACCAAGCGGGCTTATTTCAAGACGCTGTAGCTAATGGTGGTGCTATTACTTGGACAGCAGGTACTGCTAAAACAGTTATTTCAACTAATAGTAGTAATAACTCTAGTGCTGTACGAACAACTAACCGCTGGCATTTCTACCAACCAGGTGTAGGTAACCATGTTATCTTAACTTTGGCTTGTGGAGACTCTGGAAAATCTAATAATGTTCGTCGTTGGGGTTACTTTGACACTCTCGATGGGCTATTTTTTGAGCTGAACGGCACTACTAAGAACGTAGTATTACGCTCTAGCACACTTGGGCAAGAGTTTAGAATTCCTCAAAGTCAGTGGAATGGTGATAAATTAGATGGTACCGGTATTTCTGGTATGACACTAGATGTTACTAAAGCTAATTTCTACTGGATTGATTATGCATGGTTAGGTGTAGGTACAGTACGATTTGGTGTACTAGCACCGGACGGATCGCGTTGGGTATGTCATACTTTTGAAAATCCTAATACACATGTTGCAGCATATATGCGCACAGGATCACTACCAGTACGTTATGAAAACTATAATACAGCCATTACCTCAGGGGCTTCTGATCTGAACGCTATATGTGCAGCAGTATATACAGAAGCACAAACTGATTACGTATTTTGGCGCTACGCTGATATTGATAGCGGCACAGTAATAGTAAGTAGCAATACTCATTTACTATCAATGAGACCTAAGCTTGAAGTTAATCCAGGATTTGTAAATAGAACAGGCATATATCCTGATAAATTGGATATATACGTCTCTGGCGGAAATATAAAGATCTCTATCTTAGATGATGCTACATTAACTGGAGCAGCTTGGGCAGATGCTACATCTATGGCACAGTATGATATAACTGCAGTAGTGTCCGGTGGAGATCGCTTTAGAACATTCTACCTGTCTCCCGGAGTACACTCAATTAATCTAGCAGATATTTATGAGACAAATGATGAAGGCTACCACGTACTAGCAGATGGTTCTAGTGCTTATACTTTCACTATAGTAGCTACGAAATTAGATGGAACTACTGTAACTGCTGAAGCTACTTTAGGATATAGGGAGCTTAACTAATGTCATGGATCTATTACCAAGAAGATTGGTTATTAAATCATAAGTGCACGTTCGATCCTGTTAATAGATTAATAGTGGTTAGTAGTAATACTACCACTTTTGATATTAAAGGGGATCTATATTCTAGCTGGAAAGAGTGGGTACAGATACGAGATAATGCAAAATATCTGATGGCTATACGTACTACCGGTGGTGACCCTATCGGAGGTGGCCAGTATACTGGCGACGTATACTTTCTAGTTAATAACTGGAAACTTGTAATAGATCTAACCAAAGTAAAAATAACTGGTGTATTATACTCAGACAATTTTGATACTGCGTATTTCTCTACTAACCTAGAACCTCAATATCCAGCTACAGTATCGGCACTAGTTAATACTGTAACTATTAGTACTCCAGGTACTAGTGCAGCAGAATTATGGGCTTACAATAATCGTAGTCTTTCTATTGCGCCACCTACCGCTGCTGAAGTTGCAGATGCTACATGGGCACATACCTTCGCCAACAAGCTACTAACAGTAGCTAAATTCTTAGGTCTCAAATAATGTTTTTACAAGAAGCTATAGTTAAACTAGCTGTACGTGCTAGTATAGTAGCGGCATTCTGTCTATCTCTTTACATGGGTTATACCCATGTAAAGCAGACTGGATACAAAGAAGCCGAGCAAAAATATGCTCAAATTATTAAATCGTATGAAAACGATGTTAATAAGAAAATTGATGCTGTTGTAATGACTTCAGTAGTTCTAATGGAACAGAACCGAGCTAACAATAATAAGCTCAATAGAGACGTCCAAGCAATCCTTGCACTGACAAAAGATAAACCTTTAGTAGTTGTAAAAAATGGTGAGTGTCTCCCATCAGAAGTTTTTTCAGACACAATCCGCGTGTTAAATAATCGTGCGAATCAGAGTATGAAGGATTCCCAAAAGTGAAATTAATCCCAATCTTAATTCTTTCGATTTTTTTGACAGGATGTTCTTGGTTCAAAAAACCAGAGCCTCCACCGCCTGCCATTTCAACTAAGCAGGTTGAAATACGTCCTGAGGCTCTACAGTACTGTTCTCTATTAAAGGAGGACGTAACCATCAAAACTTTTGATAACTTGTTAGTAGCATATAGTGACGTAGCCTTACAATATGCAGAGTGTGCCAATAAACAGACTGCTAGTGTAAAATTACTTAAACAGATAGGGAATATTAAATGAATCTATCAGAACATTTCACCTTAGAGGAAATGACCTTTAGTGAAGCAGCATCTAGACGTAATTTGGATAATACTCCAGATGAAGAAGCTTTAGATAATCTAAAGCATACGGCAGAATGTATGGAAAAAGTAAGAGATCTGCTTGGTAGTGCTATTGCTGTAAATAGTGCATATAGATCACCTGAAGTTAATAAAGCAGTAGGCTCTACGTCTAAAAAGAGTCAGCACCTATCCGGGCAAGCAGTAGACTTTACTTGCAGAGGCTTCGGAACCCCTAGAGATGTTGTAGAGGCCGTAATTGCTTCAGACATTGAATTTGATCAAATTATCCTAGAGTTTGACAGATGGGTACATATTAGTTTTACAAAAGGACGTAATCGTCAGCAAGCTCTCATTATCGACTCTAACGGTACTAGAGAATTTTCTTAACTAACTAGGAAGTATATGGCAAGAAATAGTGGTAAAAATCAGCGCAGCTATCCTGCGAAAAAACAATCGTACAAAGCCAGTCAAGAAGAGAAATCTGCTAGCAGACGGGCTGCTAAGGAAGAGGCATTCATGCCCAACCATAGTTTTAAAGAAGTCCAACCACTAAACTTCATACAGGGAGAATACCTAGAAGCTATTAAATCCAATGATATTATCTTTGGAATCGGATCAGCCGGAACAGGTAAAACTTACATTGCTGCAAGCTATGCAGCATCCGAATTATTTCATCGCAAAGTTGATAAAGTAATTCTAACCCGTCCTAACGTAGAGACAGGCCGAGGACTCGGCTTTCTGCCAGGCACTTTAGAAGAAAAATATGCCCCTTACCTTTTACCTTTTGATGCTATATTTTCCAAAGCTTTGGGCAAAGGATTTTATGAGTATTGTCTTAAAAACAAAGACATCGAACCAACCCCGCTAGGTTTCCTAAGAGGATCTACATTCGATAACTGTATTGTGCTAGTAGACGAAGCACAGAATTGCACTAGAGAAGAAATGAAAATGTTACTTTCCAGAATCGGAAAGAACTGTAAGATGATCTTTAGTGGAGATACTGAACAGGCCGATATTCCTGACTCAGGTTTAGATGATGCTGTAAACCGTTTAGAAGGTATTAATGGCATTGAAATCGTTGAATTCTTAGATGAAGATATTGTAAGATCTAAGATGTGCAAGGCCATAATTATGGCGTATAGAAATTAATAGGAGATAATTATGGCAGCAAACGACCCCTTTGGAAATAGTATAGACGGAACAGGTACACTAGCATTATGGATGGAGAATATTACCCCTAGTAACTCTAATGATCTGCCCTCTATAGCAAGAATGATCTATGTAGGTGTAGGAGGAGACGTTTCATTAGTAGATACACAGGGAAACACTATTTTACATAAGAATGCCGCGGCTGGTTCGTATCTAGGACCTTTTAGAGTATCTAGAGTTAACGCTACGGGTACAACTGCTACAAATATGGTGGCCTATGTATGAGAATGCGTATATCTATAAAGAAGCCTTCTGGACTAACTCTGATACAGCGTAGTCTTAGGCTAGCATTAAGAATAACAGATACTCTTGATGAAAAGATAACATTTTCCAGAGCATCTACTGCTACATATTATAACAGTAGCGGTAATCTAGTATTAGCAGGGATAGACACTCCTAGAATAGAATATAGTCCTACTACTTTGCAAAGAGAAGGACTTTTAATAGAGAATTCTAGTACTAACTATCTATTAAATAGTTTATTAGATGGCTCGGTACTATCTACGCAGTCTTTAGAAGTACTTAACCAGCCATATACATTTAGTTGCAGTGGTAATGGTACAGTAGTAATATCTGGAGCTTATTCTACATCCATAACCGGTTCCTCTCCTACAAGTAGGACTCACATTACTTTTACGCCGACAGCAGATACATTAAATATATTTGTAACAGGAAATATATACTGGGCACAACTAGAAGTTGGTGAAGAGCCGACTAGCTTTATTCCTACTGAAGGTTCCCCGGTAACTAGGGCAGCAGATATTGCCTATGTACACGGAACAAGCTTTACCAGCTGGTATACTACTAGCGAAGGTACTATATTAATAGAAAGTAAGCGTAAGTTCTCAGGTACGGCTGGTAGTGCTAATGTCTCGCTAAGTGATGGATCTCTTACCAATGAAATGAGAGTGCTGTCTAATAACAAAGAGGTATTTCTAGGATTTACTCCAACCGCGGCTGTTAATAATGATGGAGTATTTAGTTCTGTTACTGGAACTATTGGAAGCTCACAAATAGGTACAGTATCTAAACTAGCATTATCTTATTCGGCTGCCGCCATTATATTTGGGTATAATGGGTCATCATCAATAGTATCAGGAACACCCCCTACTAGTATCACTAGATTATATTTAGGTGCTAGAGGTGATGGCAGTAACCAATTCAACGGATATATAAAGTCATTTAACTTCTATAGTAGTGCTTTAGAAGAAGAAATGGTACATGCAATTACTACTTTATAATAAATACACGTAACTATAAAGATAATTTTGGCAATAAAAAAGCCCCTACAATTTGCATTGTAGGGGCTTTTTCTTTACCTATTAAGTATTAGGAACTTCTTCAACAGGCTGCAGCTGAGCATTGGCCATATCTACGATCTTTTTAGATAACGGATTAGCAACACGAGCAGGTAGCTCATTAATAGCTGCTAGAATTGCATTAACTTCTTCTACTTTTAGTGTAAGGGTAACTTCTTTATTTTCCATTGTGTGTCTCGCGAGGGTTAAAGTAGACTATATGCTACAAAGATATTATTATAGCATATAGCCAGAGGTTTTACAAGATAAAAATTTTCAACGTATCGGGCACGCGCCTGTCGCGCACTCGTCGCCCACAATTTCATCAAAACTGTCAGAACCTTCTAGGTCTACTGGCAGTAATGTTTGTACATAGTTGTGGTATGTAGCTTCATCAACTACTTCCTGCGGCAAGTATAAGTATCCAAGATCTTTAGCAGTCTTGGTTGGGTCGTTTCTATACAAGAAACTAACACCTACATATACATCCCAGTTGTTTAGCAGCCACTCAATGATTTCTTCAACTTCATCGAGATCGTAGCTAATAGTAACTGAAGTATTTTGCTGAGTCCAACTAGTTTGAATTAACTTGTATTTTTCAAGCTGTTCAATAGCAGAATCTAGATTAACCTCCTTGCCATTTACTTTAGCAAAAGGTACGTCATCCCATTTAACAGGGAAAGTAACTAATACGCCAGTATCGTCCGTAGGATGGTTAATCACATTGTAGTTAGCTGCACGCAGCTTTTCTACTACTGGATCATACTTACTAAATTGTACGTTATTGAAGATGTACTTACCTAGTGGTTTATGTATCCCTTCTGTGGTATCCATAATCTTAGACAATGTACCGGAAGGCTTCACACACGTAACATTCTTAGGGCGAGGTAGGCCCAAATCATCAGCCATACCGATAGCAGCACTTGTTGCAGTACGCTTAAGGTATTCATAATCGTAACCAGTAAGATCAGGGCGCTTGGCGATACCAGTAAGACCAACTCCACACAAACGCAAGAAATAATTGTTAAGATGCCAGGACTCTTGTAGTATACCGTCATTTAAATTTACACAGGTTTGTCTGTAGTTTGCTCTTGCAGCGAGTCTAATAGCTTCGTGCAAGCCTGCTGTGTCTCCTTTGAACTTTCCAATATCTGTTTCAGTAAGGTTACAGAATGATTTGTTGCCCAAGAGGATCTCAACACAGGGGTTGCATCCTGAAAACCATGGAGCTCGTCTAGTCGCTTCAACAGCGTTGATGAAGCCAGGTTCACTTCCACCAGCATCCTCCATAAGATCAAAGATTCGTCTGAGATCGGCATATAGTGGTTTCTCCTTAAAAACTAGACTATTGTTTGATTGCTGCCTTTGAGCATTTCCATGCAGCCACCAATCTTTCTTAGCTAAGGCGAATTCTTCCCACTCTGGTTGCCCATATTCGAAAAGGGCAATTTCAGCACTACGACGGCTAGATAGAATGGTGCCAAGATGATTAACAATATCAAGAATATCCATTCTAGTAAGCAAACTATCAGCACGCCCATTAAGGATCTTCGCGATTGCAACGTAAGCTGTAGAGATTGCAGAATCTCCACTACTAATCCATCCATAGCCTTTTAGCCTTTCTCCAGCCGGTCTAAGCTGGCTGAAATCGAGGACAAGAGTTTTTGCGGGATACTTACCAGCCATGAGTTTGCCAATAGACTTGGCCCATGCTTCAGCAGAGTCACCCACTTGAATAGTCCAAGTGCCAGTATCAGGATTCCAAGTTTCAACATTGTTTTCATTTCCGCCCTTTTCAGTGCGCGTACTGCGAACTACTTTAATCTCTTTAATAGGCTTGCTAAAACCGTTTAGTGTACCAACTACTGGCTTAAATCCTACACCACATCCTTGCAATAATAGCCATAATACGTCTACTACATCATAAATTGTTTCTACCTGTGTGAAACTACAGTTAAACTGACTAGCTTCACGTTTCTGTGCAACAGTTGTACCACCAAGCCACAACGAGCGACCGCTCATTGAAACTTTACGGTCTAGCATCAACTGCTCGAGATCGTACAACTCTGCAAACTCTAGATCATTCAATTCGCGTCTAGCAGCTCGTTCCCATAGCCATTGCTGGTGGTCAATAACACGTGCTACTGTTTCCTGCCAAGTCTCAAAGTTCTTACCTGTATCGTCTTTGGGGCGATTATAGGTGCGTCGTGTGATAACTTGTGCTCTTGTACTTACTGTCATTCTTTTCCTTAATTAGTGCTACCGAAGCCACCAGAGCCGCGTGTAGTGTCCATCCAATATTCCTCACTACCTGCGTAACCGTAGAAGTCACAAAGCATAATGGGAGTTACAACTAGCTGTGCAATTTTAGTAATAAAAGGATGAATCTCATAAGGATCATCGCCTTCATTAACAATCATAACCTTGATAGGCCCACGGTAGTCAGAGTCAATTACTCCAACACTATTAGCAAGGTGAATACGCAACTTACCTTGACCTGACCTAGAATATACCAAACCAACGTAACCTTCTGGAATTCGCACAGCTACTCCAGTATCTACCATAACCATTTCATTGGGATAGATAATATGCTTTTCTTTACTAAAAAGATCTGCACCTGCATCATTACGATGTGCACGTTTAGGCATTAGGCGTTCGTCATCTAGCTTAACTGCTAGACTAGGTCTATTGTCTAATGTACTGGCACCATTCATTTTATAATTATTCATAAGAGGTGTATATGCTGTCGTAAAGTCAGTATATGTCATTCCGTTAAACATTCAAATAATCCTTCAAAACTTGTTTAATCTTTTCTACGTTTTCAACGCCAATAGCATCTTCACTAAACGTGACAAGATCCATTAATTGATAATTACGCATTAGTGCTTCAGCACCGAATTCATTAAGATTAGCAATATATTTATACTTACTACTAATAGGCAAAGCCGCAATAATATCGTAAGTAGATCCATATTCCTGTACCAGAGCTGCTGCCTTCTTAGGTCCAATACCAGGCACCCCAGGAACATTGTCACCGCTATCCCCCATAAGGCATTTAATGCTAATATAGCTATCACGGTCAAAGTCATAATGTTCGTGCCAGTTATCTACTGTGAATTCTTTTCTAGTAACATATGAAAACTGCGAAACTCCGTCATCTACTAAGAGGTTCCAGTCTCGGTCGGAAGAGATAAGCCATACCTGGCCAACTTCATATTTATTTCTATGTCCGACAATGTAGGCTGCGATATCATCTGCTTCAACACCATGGAATCTAAGAACCGGATAAACTCCCTCGTCCGTGTACG
>JACCDR011397121.1_pt1 | contig 22142 bp, 22 predicted proteins | sample 7446431 | NCBI WGS metagenome assembly JACCDR01 (sample SAMN15323443, study PRJNA562643) | freshwater metagenome | isolation source: river surface water | place: USA:Blue River Watershed | collected 2017-08-17 | reverse complement strand
CGCTACAATGCCCGTGCCCTGCGTCCGGGTGGTATGTCAAAGGGTGGTTCTGTCCGTGGCGATGGGTCTGCCTCAAGGGGTAAGACCAAGGGAAGAATGTGCTAACCAGCCATAGTTATCTATGGCAATTGCGGCAGGCCCTGTCTTGTTCTCGCGTTCCCGCCACTGCGCTGAGATAAGATAGGGCCTCCCGCCTCTAGGTGGAATATGCCCCCGTTTCTTATCCCCCTCCTGTTGGGACTGGCTCCCAAGGTAGTCGAATGGGTCGCTGGCAAGCCTGCCGGTCAGATCGTGGATCAGGTCACAAAGGTAGCCAAGGACACCCTAGGCATTGATAACATCAATGACCTTGAGTCTGCCATCGCTCAGGACCCTGAGAAGGCTCTCCAGTTCAAGCTCGCCATGATCAATGTAGCCAATGAGGCTGCGAAGCGGGAACATGAGCAGACAATGGCTGGTATTGCTGCCAGCATTGACGAGATGAAGGCTCAGCTTGCTGATGTTCAGAACGCCCGTAACCAGACCGTCGAGCTTGCCAAGGCTGGCTCCAGCATTGCTTGGGGTGCCCCTGTCGTATCTGTTCTGGCGGTGGGTGTGTTCGCTGGGTTCGTTGTCATGCTGTTCACCCAGAGCATTCAGGGCGACATGAAGGATGCCCTCATGCTTCTGGCTGGTGCTGCAGCCGCTGGCTTCGGACAGGTATTGAACTACTGGCTTGGATCGTCTGCAGGTTCGGCTCAGAAGACTTCTGTAATGGAAATGATGTCAAGGAAGAAGCAGTGAGAAACAACTTCTATGCTTGTCTTAAGGTGATTCTTGAGCGCGAGGGAGGGTACGTATACCATCCCCGTGATCCGGGTTCTCACACCAACATGGGCATCACCATCTTCACCCTTTCTGACTATAGAAAACAGGAATGCACCCCTCAAGATGTCAAGAATCTCACTGTCGAAGAGGCGGGTGCTATCTACCGTAGCAACTATTGGGAGCCTCTGTCTTGCGACGATCTCCCTCTGGGCGTTGATCTATCTGTTTTTGATATGGGTATTAACGCCGGGGTTCTCCGTGGAGCAAAGCTCCTACAGGAAATCGTTGGAGCAGTTCCAGATGGAATCATTGGCTCGCGGACGCTCCACTCGGTGAACGAGTACGTCAAGGAGCACGGTGTCGAGCACCTTCTGGATGCCTATCGTGACGCCCGCATCGCCTTCTACAAGAGACTTTCCACCTTCGATGTATTCGGAGGGGGATGGATGAACAGGGCTAACCTTGTATTTGTTGAATCCGTAGAAATGTCCAAGGAAGTTTAATGACTACATCCGGCACAACCAACTTCAATCCCCAGCTTACTGAGATCATTCAGGAAGCCTACGACCGTGCCGGTATTGTTATGCGCTCTGGTTACGAATACCGTAGTGCGAGACGTAGCATTGACATCATGATGCAGGAATGGGCCAACAGGGGTCTCAATCTATGGACGGTGGAAGAGGGTTCTCAGGTCATGACAGCGGGAGACCCGACGTATGACCTTCCGGTGGACACGGTTGATCTAATCGACCATGTTATCCGTACAGGAGATGGGTCCAGCCAGTCAGACCTTACCATCAACCGCATGTCTGGCACGGTCTACTCCTCCATCACCAACAAGACCGCTACAGGCCGCCCTATTCGCATCTACGTGGATAGGCAGATCACCCCCAGATTCACAGTATGGCCTGTTCCTGATGCCACCAACACCTACACCCTCATCTACTGGAGACTGCGTAGGATTCAGGATGCTGGCGTTCCCGGCACCAATACAATGGACATGCCGTTCCGATTCATCCCCGCCCTTATTGCTGGGCTGGCCTATAATCTAGCCCTCAAGAACCCCGGTTCCGAGGCCAGATTGCCCCTCCTGAAGGCTGCCTACGAGGAGCAGTGGCAGCTTGCTGCGGATGAGGATAGGAGCAGGGCGTCCGTCAGATTCATGCCGTATGTGGCCTATCGATGAGCATGTATGCCCGTGGCAAGCGGGCTTTTGGGTTCTGTGACTGCTGCGGATTTCGGTACGATCTGGATGAACTGTACCACCAGATGTACGACCAGAAGGACACGAACCTCCTAGTCTGCGAGGTCTGTCTGGATGAGGACCATCCCCAGCTACAGCTTGGCAAGGTCCCTGTGGACGATCCTCAGGCCCTGTACAACCCCCGTCCTGACATCGCTCAGGCTGAAAGCCGTAGGCTCTTTGGGTTCAATCCGGTTGGCAACCCTGCCATCCAGATCACCTCATTCGTGGGTACTGTTAGAGTTATCACTTGACAAAGTTTGTCAAGTAGTACATATTATAAACTGGTCTTCGAACGCATACATTTCTAAATGTATACGAACAAAGACATGAGGAGCGATATGATCGAAAAGAGTGGCGAGAAGTTCGCCGGTTACAACAAGCCCAAGCGCACACCTAGTCATCCTAAGAAGTCACACGCAGTCCTAGCCAAGGAAGGCTCTAAGGTCAAGCTGATCCGATTCGGACAGCAGGGTGTTAGTGGCTCACCCAAGAAAGATGGAGAATCCGAAGCTTATCGCAAGCGTAGGGAATCCTTCAAGGCTAGACATTCCTCAAATATCAAACGTGGTAAAATGAGTGCAGCCTACTGGAGTGATAAAACTAAATGGTGAATAAAGTCGTTAAGCTTGACGACGGAAGATTCGCAAAAGACTGCCCTCAGTGCGGAGAGCAACAGACTTATCTCAGACACAATTACGCTCAGGAAAGTCTTAGGCTTGGTAAGTTATGCAAGGGTTGCTCAGCAAAAGTAATAGATAATTCTCACTCTGGTTATTATTACGATATTCGTCTATCTTGGATAAGAAAGTGCAGAGTCTGTGCTGAGACTAGAGGTATCGAGTGGAATTTGTCAGATGAATTTATCTGGCAGATTTATCTAGCTCAAGACAGAAAATGTGCTCTTTCTGGTCAACCCATAGGCTGGTCAAAACTTGGACAAGTTCACACTGCCTCTATAGATAGAATTGACAGCGATAGAGGATATGTGGTAGATAATGTTCAGTTGGTTCACAAAGATATCAACTTCATGAAGCAATCTTTTTCGCAGTCCTATTTTGTAGAGATGTGCAAAAAGATAGCAGAGTATAACAAGTAAAGGATATACAATGGCTAAGTCAAAGAAGATGTCAAAGGGTGGCGTTACAGGCGCTGCCATGAAGGCTGTGGGTCGTAATATGGCCCGCGCCGAGAATCAGTCTGGCACGATGCGTGGCGCTGGCGCTGCGACAAAGGGCAAGAAGATTTCTTCGAAGATGGGTTAATACGATGGCGCTGACGTATACGGAACTTTCACAGGCTATTCAGGATTACTGCGAGTCTACTGAAACTTCGTTCGTCAGCAACATCCCCTTGTTTGTCAGGCAGGCGGAAGACCGGATCAACAGATCGGTTGTTCTGCCTGCCTACATCAAGAATGTGTCTGGAACGATGACGGCTGGTAGCAGGTTCGTGGCTACCCCCACCGATTTCTTGGCACAGTTTTCTTTCACCGTAATTGACGACGATGGCCGGTTCTACGCGCTGAACGAAGTGGACGCGAGCTTTATCAGAGAAGCTTATGACGACCTCGCTGAGACCGGCATCCCACAATACTACAGTCTTTTCAACGACGAAGCTTTCGTGGTTGGTCCTGTTCCGGATCAGAACTATACTGTAAATCTGGAATACTATTACGAGCCTGCCTCCATTGTAGACACGGAGACTAGCTGGCTCGGTGATAATGCTGATAGCTGCTTGCTTTATGCTTGCCTGATTGAGGCGTATACGTACCTCAAGGGTGAGCCTGCTCTCCTGCAATTGTACGACACAAAGTACAAGGAGAACCTCGCCAGACTCAAGGTTCTGGGTGAAGGTTACAATACGAGAGACAACTTCCGCAAGAGAAACTTCAGCATCCCGGTATCATGATCACCCAGCATATTGGCACTATCAAGGTCAGCACCACAACGAACCGTGGTCACAATGCTCAGGAGCTTTCTGAAATGCTTCTGGACAAAATCATTTCGGTTTCAGAGACCGCCCCACAGCCCATCCGAGATCAGGCCTACCAGTATAGGGATATGATCGGCAAGATGATTCTGTGGTACATGGAGACGGCAATTCGCAATGACAGGGAAACCCTCTGCCATAAGCTGACCGCTGTCGGCCAAACTGAAGCCGCCAATCTAATCAAGAAAATCTAGCCACCTCCGGGTGGCAATCATTGGAGAATTCAATGGCTATCACCCAAGCTATGTGTACTTCGTTCAAGAAGCAGCTTCTTGAGGGAGAACATAACTTCAAGTCTTCTGGCGGTAATACATTCAAGATTGCACTGTATACATCGTCCGCTACGCTTGACTCGTCAACTACAGCCTATTCTGCCACCAACGAGGTGTCTGGAACTGGTTATTCTGCTGGAGGGGCTACCCTCACCAACGTGTCTCCTACTACTTCAGGCACCACAGCCTACATCGACTTCAGCGACGTCACTTGGTCTACCTCAACCATTACAGCCAGAGGTGCCATGATCTACAATTCGACCGCTGTAAACTACACCAATCCCGCTGTCTGTATTCTGGACTTCGGGACAGACAAGACATCCACTGCCGGTGACTTTACAATCCAGTTCCCTGTAGCGGATGCCTCTAACGCGATTATCAGGATCGCCTAATGGCTCTCGTTCTTGCCGATAGGGTAAACGAAACATCCACAACGACAGGCACTGGAAGCTTCACGCTTTATGGTGCCGTCACTGGGTTTCAGTCCTTCAACTCAGCTATTGGCAACGGGAACACAACCTACTACACAATCGAGTGTCCGACGACGGGCGAATGGGAAGTCGGCCTCGGAACATTTACAGCCCCGTCTACTCTTGCAAGGACTTCAGTATATGCTTCGTCTAACAGCGGATCGGCTGTCAACTTTTCTGCTGGAACGAAGAATGTCTTCGTTGCTATGTCTGCCACAAAGTGGCCTGCCGGTATTCTTGGTGTGGCTAACGGAGGTACTGGTGTATCGACTAGCACAGGGTCTGGCAACGTAGTTCTTTCGAACAGCCCGACACTTACTGGCACCCTAACCTACGGCTCCATCACCTTTGCAGCCAGCACAACTGGGTCAGCCAACGGCTCTCTGGTATCATCAATCAGTCCTGCCTTCACCGGAACGCCTCTCTTCGCTGCTGGTACAATCGCTGCACGAAGCATCTCATTCGGAGACAGTGGAACGTATGGTAACGGCATCAACGCCAATGCGTATGGAGAGCTTTCATACATCGTTGGCGGAAGTGCCGTATACCACACAACATTCAACTACACAAACATCGGGTCAAACCATGTTTGGGGATTCACAAACAGCCAGTACAATCCTGAGGGCGCATCAAAGGATATTGCTCTCTCAAGAGAGTCTGCTGGTGTTTTGGCGCTTGGTAACGGCACCCTCTACGACTACTCAGGAACCCTCAAGCTAACCACCCTGAATGCCGTTGGAGCCTCCACGATTGGCGGTGCTCTGACCTACGGTGGAGTCACTCTGTCGAACAGCGTGACGGGTACTGGGTCGATGGTGCTGTCTGCCTCCCCCACATTCACAGGAACTGTTTCTGTCGCCGCTCTTACAGCCACAGGGACAATCAACCTCAGCACTGCTGCTGCCGCCCCCGGCACAATGGGTATGTGGAACGGTGGAGGAACGGTACTGTCGTTTAAGGGCAGCACTGGAGGTGTATCATTTCTAAATAACGCAGTAAGCGCAAATAATCTTACAATTGATGATAGCGGAAACGTCAATGCAAGAGGAACAATTTCAGCGCCAACAGTAAATATAACAAGCAGTCTTTCGTTTAACAGTAACAATTTGTTGCTGATTACAGGTACATATACTGTAATGTATGACGGTTCAGCTAGACAAAATCTATTTCTTGGCGGAACTGGAGACCAGACAAATTACTATAGAAATTCAAGCCACCTTATTCAGTCTGTATCAGGGTCAACCACATATCTCACCCTAAATAGCAGCTATGTTGAATTCAATGTTCCAATGAGATACGGCGGAGTAACTCTTAGTGGAAGCGTTACAGGAACAGGAAGCTTGGTTCTAAATGGCGATCCAACATTTTCTGTTGCCACAAACGCAGCGGCTGGAATCAGAGTAAGAAACACAAGCAACGGCGCTGCAGCTTCTGGCGCTATATATATTGGAAATGATTCTGACGCTTCTGACGGAATCATTGTCATGAGATCGAGCGCTAACTCTGGTCCTGCTGGAACGCGCTCTCTTGATTTCATCAGCAATGTTGGTGGCTTCTCGTTCCTTAGAGGATATGGATCACTTACTCCGACACTGGTTCTAGACACTAACGGGAACGTGGAGATTGGGTCCGCTGCTCTTGCTACAACAGCCACCAATGGATTCCTATATATTGCAACGTGTGCTGGAACACCTACTGGAGTTCCGACTGCAAAGACTGGCCGTGTTGCTACTATATATGACACAACAAATAACAAGCTCTACGTTTACAACGGGGCTTGGAAGTCTGTAACACTCGCGTAATTGGTGACATAATGAACATTATCATCTGGTCTCAGGAAAGCGGGATCATTGCAGTTTGTATTCCGACAGGAGAGGTTGCAATCGAGGATGTGATTGCAAAGGATGTGCCGTCTGGTGTCGTCCACAAGATCACGAATGTCGAAAGCCTTCCGCTTCCACTTGATGACAAATTCTTTGACGCAGTCAGGATGAATGGGAATTCATTGGTTGTTGACTTGGACGCAGCCAAGACTATCGCCCTAAACGAAATCAACAACAACGCCAGAATTGAATCAAGAAAAAGACTGGAGAACGCCAGCATTGGAATTGAAAATTCACCTGACGACAACACTTGGCTCTCAATCATTAACGCAAAGAGAGCGGCAGTAAACAACGCAACTACAATTGAAGAGCTTAGGAATACATAAAATGGCTATCTCATACTCACTCAAGATCACACAGATGGACGTTGAACCTCAGGTTGAGGGTCAGGAGAATGTCGTTGTGTCAGCCCACTGGGCGTACACTGGCACGGAGAACGGCAAGTCTGTTGGATATGGAAACAAGACTTCCTTCACCTACGTCCCCGGATCACCGTTTACACCCTACGCCGACCTGACAGAAGAGCAGGTTGTTTCTTGGGTCATGGCGGCTTGGTCCGAAAAGGAGAAGGCTACCTACGATGACATCGTGGCTAATGCCCTGAAGTCTCAGGCTGAGCCGCTGCCGTGGGGCAATTCTCCTGTTGCAAGTCCCGCTGTTGAAGGCTAATATATCCTTACAGAAAGGAGACATTAATGTCTGAAGTCAAGTCAGTCAACATCAATCTGACAGCCGAAGAGGCCAACTACGTCCTCCATGCGTTGAGCCAGCGTCCGTTTGCCGAGGTTGCCAACCTTATCATGAAGGTTCAGTCTCAGGCCAACGCTCAGGTAAAGTCAGAAGAGAAGACAAGCTGAGAGTAAACATGGAAGCTACGTCAAACAGGATCACTGAATGTTTGGCGTAGCTTCTTTTTCTTCACTACCACTAAGCACATATTTCTTTCCAGTAAATGAAACAATCCCCGTTGTCGGTGAAGCTGCCACTGGCGCTCTTGGAACTCCGACCGTAACAGGGACTGCAAATACCCCAGTAACCGGGGAACAAGCCACCCTGTATCAGGGGACGGTATCTATCACAGGTACAGCCGTAATCTATCCTATCGGCGTATCTGCAACTGGTTCGATTGGCAGGCCCAATGTCTGGGGCCTCATCAACCCAGCACAAAATCCCAATTGGAATACCATCAGTTCAGCCCAGACTCCGGGCTGGAATACCATTAACGACGCACAGTCTCCTGCTTGGCAGGATATCCCTACATAGAGGTATGAATGCCTAGTTCATATTCAACAAATCTTAAGATCGAACTGATTGCCACAGGCGAACAGTCGGGCACTTGGGGCGTTACCGCCAACAACAACATGGGCACTCTCATCGAGGAGGCCATCTGCGGTGTTGGTTCTGTCGCTATGACGGACGCCAACACAACCTTGTCCATCGCCAACGGCGTCACCTCAACAGCCCGTAATGTTGTTCTTTCTGTATCTGGCGCTCTGACTGCCACCAGAAACCTTGTCGTTCCTTCTATCAACAAGACTTATATTGTCTATAATAACACAAGCGGTGGTCAGTCTATTGTAGTCAAGACATCTTCTGGCACTGGGATCACCATTCCCAACGGTCAGAAGAGAATGCTGTTCGGAGACAGCACTGACTTCTATGATGCGATTTCGAGTGTTGGAAACTTCTATGTAAATGGAACCCTGTCATCCACTGGCGCATACAGTGGAACCACAGGAACATTCACCGGACTTCTTACATCCAATAGCTATCTGTATAGCAATACAGGAACTGGTGCAATGGCCCGACTTGGGCTGCAGAACACCAACAGACATTGGACAGTATCAAACTACGGAACATCATATTCTCCCAATGGAAGATTTGCTATTGCGGATGAAACTGCTGGATCAACATGGTTTACTATTGATGTTGGTGGACTGACGACAATTGCCGGTGCGTTGAACTACGGTGGAGTCACGCTGACTAACGCTGTCACCGGCACAGGAAGCATGGTGCTCAGCGCCAGCCCTACGTTCACCGGCACTGTAACCGGAACGGTGATGAACTTCTCCGGTGCTGATGGCGCTGTTCAGGGAAGGTTTTCAGGAACAACAAGCAAGCTTAGAATGTGGGGTTACTATAGCGGCGCTTCTACAATTGATGCTGCTATTATTGGCGAAGGTGCGTACTTCCCTCTAAGACTTATCGGAAGTACAGTATATCTTAACGCAAACGGCGGAACGGACGTACTTGCTCTGTCGGTTTCTGGTGCTACACTTTCTCAGCCACTTACTTATGGCGGTGTGACGCTTTCAAACTCGGTGACAGGCACAGGATCAATGGTCCTGTCAGCTTCACCGACATTTACTGGAACGCTAAACGCCGCCTCCATTTCTGCATCCGGATCAATCACCACCGGATCGATTAGCTCTGGAGGTATTGGTTACTTCGTTACACCCAATAGCGGAACAACTGGTGGCGTTGTAATCAGACAGAACAGTGGTGGTGGATCGTCCATCCTGCAGTTCGTCAATAACGCCATCAATACTGAATGGGGTAACATTTCAGCTACGTCCGCTGGTCTTGGAACGCTGTCATTCTCTGGTGGTATTAGCATCCCGTATGCGCTTACTTACGGTGGAGTGACACTGTCCAACAGCGTTACAGGCACAGGCTCCATGGTGCTGTCGGCTTCTCCGACATTCACAGGAACTCTGTCTGCCGCAACAATCAGTGCGTCTTCTTCAATTACTGGAGGCTCCCTGAATACTGGTGGTGCTGCTTCTATCGGTGGCGCTCTCACGTATGGTGGAGTTACCCTGACTGCTGCTGTGACAGGCACTGGATCAATGGTCCTGTCGGCTTCGCCTACATTCACAGGCACTGTCACATCTCCTACGTTGAATGTCACAAGCTCTTACCAGCTTGGTGGAGCTACGTTCGCGCTTTCGTCTGGTGGATATTCAATCCTGTACGATGGCTCTGCTCGACAGAACATCTTCATGGGCGGGACTGGAGCGCCAGCAAACTACTATAGAAACACGACACACTACTTCCAGTCTGTCGGCGGTTCAACAAGCTTCCTTACACTTGATGCTTCCAATGCTACGTTTGGTACAGCGCCGATGGCAATCCCGACTGGTTCTGCTCCTCTTGCCATGGCTAGGGCTTGGGTTAACTGGACGGGTGGCGGCACTACAATCAATAGCTCATTGAACGTGTCTTCTATCATCAGAGTTGCTGCAGGTCAGTATATTGTAAGCTTCTCCACAGCAGCACCCAACGCCACGTACGCGACTGTTGCACAGGGTGGAGTTCAGGCTGGTGTATTTGTTACATGCTCTCCTGACTCTACGGCACAATCACTTGTGTACAGTTCAAATACCCTTAGCCAGACATACCAAGACACATCGCCGTATTCCTTTGTAGCTTACTGGTAAACCGTAAATGACACCAGAACTCCTTCCTCTACAGATCAAACCGGGTATTGTCAGAGACACAACCCATTATGCCAACAAGGGAGGATGGTGGGATTGTAATTGGGTTCGGTTCAGAAATGGCCTGCCAGAGAAGATGGGCGGGTGGACGACAGACATCACAACCCAGTTCTTGGGTGCCTGCCGTTCCCTGATCCACTGGGTTACAAACGATGGTCTGGACAGAACTGGCTTCGGAACGAACCTGAAGTATTACATCTTCAGCGGTGGTAATTACACGGACATTACGCCGATCAGAAGAACGGTAACGCTGACAGACCCGTTTACGACATCTAATGGCCTTACTACCGTGACCGTAACAGATACGGCGCATGGATGCGTGGAAAACGACTTCGTTACATTCTCTGGCTCTTCTGCCGTGGGTGGCGTTCCTGCCGACGAACTGAATGCAGAGCACCAGATCACAGAGATTGTGGATGATAACAACTACAAGATCACCGTCACAACTGCAGCTTCAAGCGGAGTGACTGGTGGTGGCACTGTCACGGCAGCCTACCAGATCAATGTCGGTCTAGACACCTATGTCCCCGGTGTGGGCTGGGGTGCTGGTACTTGGGGAAGAAACGGCTGGGGAACGCCAGCAGACGCCCCCACCACCAGCACGCAGATTGGTCTTTGGTCCAACGCCCTGTTCGGGGAAGACCTGCTGATCTGCCAGAGGGATGGTGGAATCTACTACTGGGATGCCAGCGATCCGACCGCCAGAGCACTCAACATCACAGACCTTCCTTATGCCTCTGACGCTCCTACCATTGCCACGGAAGTCCTTGTCTCTGACGTAGACAGGCATGTCATTGCATTGGGCTGCAACCAGCTTGGTGAGTCCACGCAGGACTTCATGAACGTCAGGTGGTCTGACACAGAAAGCGCAGTTAACTGGACTCCTGAGGCCACCAACACCTCTGGTGGATTCAGACTGTCCAACGGTTCGGAGATCGTGACTGGCCTAAGAACCCGTCAGGAAACCCTTATCTGGACCGACAGCGCGCTGTACTCCATGCAGTTTGTCGGTGCTCCTTACGTGTTCAACCTGAGCATCCTGTCAGGATATGTAAATATCTCAGGACCAAAGTCCAAGGTTGTTGTCAATGATGCGGTCTACTGGATGGGCAAGGATCAGTTCTACGTGTATAACGGTAGAGTCTCCACCCTAGCCAGCCCTATTCGTGACTATGTTTTTGGCAGACTGAACTTCGATCAGATTGAGAAGGTGTATGCCTCTTCAAACACTGCGTTCAACGAGGTGATCTGGTTCTACCCGTCTACAGACTCGGATGAGAATGACTCCTATGTGGTGTATAATTATGTGGAAAATATCTGGTACTTCGGGTCTATCGTCAGAACCGCTTGGCTGGATAAACACTTCGGGGAATATCCGACCGCCACTGATGCAGACGGGCACTACTTCTACCACGAATACGAGTTTGATGATGGCTCTACGAACCCGCCTTCTGCGATCAATGCGTACATTGAAAGCAGCCCTATCGAGATCGGCAACGGAAATGATTTCATGTTCATTAGACATGCAATTCCGGACCTCACGTTCAGGGCATCGACGGCTACTAGCCCTGTTGTGACCTTCGTTATGAAGGCCCAGCAGCAGCCCGGAGGGTCGTACTCAGGAACGCAGACAAAGCCTGTCACAAAGACAGGCTCTTATCCTGTTGACCAATTTACAGAAAAGCTGTATACTAGAATAAGATGCCGTTCCCTTATCTTGAGGGTTGAGTCAGATGAAACCGGCGTAGGCTGGCGTCTGGGTACTCCCCGAATCATGGCATCTACGGACGGCCTTAGAGGATGAACAGGCTTCCTGCTTTCCCCCCTGCCTATGACATGGCTTGGGGAAACACCTACACAAGAACAATCGAAACAAACTTCACGTTGCTTTTCCAGCCTATCTCCAATGGCTGGAGCGTTTCTCTGGATATACCAAAGAGAAACATTGGATATACATCAGCCACCGGATATGTCGGAACAGTTTCCGTCAGCACTAACGGAGTTGCAAACACTACCGTTAGCGTCACAGGGGTTGGTGGCACAAACACCGGATCATTGGAAAACACTGACAATGTCCTAGAGACCCTAATCTCGGACATGAAGACAAGAGGAATGCTCGGATGAACAATCTCATCGCTCCTGCCGCCGCAGTAGCCCCTGTTGCTGGTAAGTCTATTGATACGTCCGGAAAGGACCCGTCAGCCCAGACCAACTACAAGGAAGACCAGTCGCAGCCGCAACCCAACAAGCAACCCATTGCTGGTATCGATTACAGTCTGTTCAATGCTCAAGGAAGTGCAGACGGAGCTACAGGAACAGAGGGTGGTACTGTTGGTGGAACTGGTGGAGTGGGTGGTGCGGCTGGAGATGGAGTCGGAGGAGTGGGTGAGGGATTTGCTGGTGGTCCTGTAAGGGCTAGACGTTATGCAGATGGTGGCCTTGTGGCTAAGTCTGCCGACTCAGCAACATCTCCGGAAGAGCTTGCGAGAAGACACAGAGAAATATATGGAGACCCTGCTCAGGCGTCAACACAAACAACACAAGCCAAATCTGGCGGGAATCCAAGTGATTACATTGGACAATGGGCACATGATCTGAGCAGCGGTAATATGGGCGGCCTGTTCAACGGACCAGCAATGAGAGCTATCCAGAATGGTGATGTTCTTTCTGCGATATCTCCAGCCATGATGATTGGGAAGTCCATTGGATTGTCTGGTGGTGGTCCTGTTGATTCTAACTACCAGATGGCCCAGCATCTTGCCTCTCAGGGTAGAGGTAGAGACACCACCCTAGTCCACATGTCCAAGCCTGAGGTCGCCGGTCTTGGCTCCCTCCACCCGTCTGGACAGATGCCTATCAACCCGAAGACAGGACTGCCGGAAGCGGACTTTCTCACCGACGTACTCCCCGGAATCGCTGGCACACTCGTTGGTTCTGTTGTTGGTATGCCTTGGCTGGGTGCCGCTATCGGTGGTCTGGGTACTTGGGCTGCTACAGGCAACCTTGGTAAAGGTATCCTTTCAGGACTTATGTCATTCGGTCTAGGGTCTATTGGAGGTCAGCTTGCGGATGCAGGTGCCAAGACTGCTGGAGATGTTGCCGCAAAAGGCGCTGGAGATGTAGTCACAAAAGCGGCTGAAAGCGCTGCTACATTTAATCCTGCTGCAGCAACTGTGGCTGATCCAATTGCACAGGGTGCGGCCCAAAGCGCAGGCATAGGATCAACAGCCCCAGCCAAGGGCTTTATGGATACTGTCGCAAAGGGATTCCAGAACGCTCCCCAGACATTCAGCAACATTGGTCAGGGGATCATGAATCCCCAGAACCTTAGCTTCAGCAATCTTGCCATGCCTGCCATGATGGCTGGGTCTGGTGCCTATGGATTGTATTCAGCAAACCAGCCGCCCGCTCCAGCCCCTAACCCCATGGCTATGCAGCCGCAGGGACAGGCTCCCTCTCTGACAAACGCCAACAATCCCCCGCGCACCCCGACAGGGTATGTCCCTCCTCAGGGGTACGGTACATCCAGAGCGCCGGGAGAGGGATCGTTCTTCCAGCCTAATCAGGCTTGGGGAGGATACCCGTCCTATGCTGCTGCAGGTGGCCCCCAGCACGCCTACATCCAGCCTGACGGCACGCCCTATCACCTAGCCAAGGGAGGGGTAGCACAGCTTCCCTCTGGCATGATCAGAGGCCCCGGTGGTGGTATGGACGACAAGATCAAGGGGACCATTGACGGACGCAGGGATGTCTACCTTAGCGACGGTGAGTACGTTGTAGATGCTCAGGCTATCTCTGCTCTTGGGGATGGATCAAGCGAGGCGGGCGCTGATCGGATGAAGCAGATTGTCGAAGAGATCAGACAGAAGAAGTTTGGAAGCAAGAAGCAGCCTCCGAAGATGGCCGAGCTTGGCGGCCTTGCTTCCCTACGTGGAGTCTGATATAATGAGTAATGCATATTAAACAAGTTCCCATTCAGTACGTGCCATTTGTTTGGCCCGTAATCGAAACATTTGTCAAGAAGGCGGCTTCTTACTCTGGAGAAAGAACAGAGTCAGAAGATATCAAAAACGACTGTCAAAATGGAACAGTCTTTCTTTGGGTTGCCCACGATGATGAGCATGAAACCCATGGGTTTGTTACGGGACAGTTTCTGGAATATCCGGGTATGAAGGTACTCGCCCTCCAGTTCACAGGAGGAAGGAAGCTACGTGAGTGGGCTTCCGACATGTGGAATACATTGGAATCATTTGCTCGGGACAACGGTTGCTCAAAGATCGAGGGCGCTGGCCGGATCGGCTGGCTGCGCTTCATGAAGCAATTCGGCTGCACCCCAGCTTTCTATATATACGAAAAGGATTTAAGAGATGGGTAAAGGTGGACAGCAGCAGCAGCCTCAGCCGCAGCCTTCAAGCTCTACAGTAACACAGTCTAACATCCCCGAGTACGCGCGTCCATATTACGAGAACCTGCTTCAGAGAGCGCAGGCTACAAGCCAGCAGGGCTACACTCCGTACACTGGACAGAGGATTGCAGACCTAGCGCCTCAGACAAATCAGGCAATCCAGAACATCAGCAACAGCGTAGGCTCAGCCACACCGTTCATCAACGCTGCAAGTTCTGCCCTGAGTTCTTCTGGAAACAATCTAGCCAACGTATCTAACTACCAAGCCCCCACTATTCAGAGCCAGTATCAGGCCGCGCCTGTTACATCCAGCTACCAGCCGGGGCAGGTCGGTAGCAACTACACCCCCGGTCAGATCAACAGCACGTATCAGGCTCCTAATATCCAGAATACGTATAACGCTGGTAATATCAATTCGCAGTATCAGGCTGGTGATTATACACCCACACAGGGTATCATGCAGGCGGCCCAGATGTGGGACAATCCCACCGCCCAGAGATACATGAGTCCCTATACCCAGAACGTCACAGACGTAGCCAAGCGAGAAGCTGCCAGACAGTCGGCTATTGGAGGGCTGGGAGAGCAAGCCCAAGCTACTCAGGCTGGTGGGTTCGGTGGATACAGACATGGTCTGGTGGAGTCCGAGAGGGCCAGAAACCTCGGTCAGCTTCAGAACCAGATTCAGGTACAGGGCGATCAGGCTGCTTATAATCAGGCTGCCCAGCAGTTCTCAGCCGATAGAGCAGCCAACCTCAACTACAATCAGGCTGCACAGAACGCCTCCCAGTTCCAGTTCGGTGCCAACCAGTCTGCACAGCAGGCTCAATCTGCACAGAACCTGCAGGCTCAGCAGCTTACAGAGCAGGCCAGACAGGCGATGGGAGGTATGTCCCTCAACGCCCAGCAGGCCATGGCTCAGGCCCTACAGGCTCAGGGAGCGCAGAACCTTACAGCCCAGCAGGCAACTGAACAGGCCAGACAGGCTGGAGGAGCGCAGTACCTTCAGGGTCTGCAGCTTAGGGAGCAGTCAGGACAGGCGGCTGGAGCGCAGGATATTCAGGCGCAGCAGGCTACCCAGCAGGCTTACCAGAATCAGGGTCTACAGTCCTTGCAGGCGCAGCAGGCGCAGGCGGCAGCCAATCAGGCGGCTGGTCAGCTTTGGCTTGGCGCTGGACAGGCTGGTGTTGGACTAGCTCAGGGGCTTGGTTCTCTCGGCTCTACCGCTCAGAAGGCTTCTGCCTTCGATAGCAGCCAGCTTCTCACTGCTGGTAACATTACACAGCAGGCTCAGCAGGCTCAGCTTAATCAGGGCTATCAGGACTTCTTGGCTCAACAGTATCACCCGATGCAGCAGGAGCAGTTCCTCAGTTCTATCCTTAGAGGAACCGTCATCCAGCCCAGCACCCTACAGGCTACCTACCAGCAGCCCTATGACCCTGTGTCTCAGGCTCTGGCTCTGGGTATTGGTGGTGCTGGCCTTGCTAGGGCCTTCGGATAAGGGAATAGAAGACATGGCACTCTCTCTAAATCAGGCTCAGGACATTGTGCAGAAGCTGTCCAATGATCAGCTAATGCAGGCATATACAAGTGGAACTGTACCGCAGTTTGTGGTATTCTCTGAGATGCAGAGACGCCAGAGCATGGCTAACTCTCAGGCTAAGATGCCTACCCAGACCGTCGCAGAGAAGATGGTTGGTGCTCCAGAGCAGGGTGGTATCGCCCAGATGATGCCGGAACCGCAGATGGCTGCTAGGGGTGGTCAGATGCGAGCCAACACCCTAGACATGGGATACTCTGAAGACCTTCCTCCTGAGGCCAAGAAGATTATCTCCATGCGTATGAAGGCCATGCAGGAACTGGAGAGCAATCCTGACTATCTGGCTGAGGGATCGGATGGAGAGCCTGTCCAGAGCTACCCTGTCAACAGCAGGGAAATTGCAGACATGCTGCTTAATCCTGTCAAGATGACAGAGTCGAACGGAAGACAGAGTGCCGTCAGTCCCAAGGGTGCCAGAGGTGTCATGCAGATCATGCCGGGGACAGGGCCTGAGGCTGCAAGATTGGCGGGCCTTCCGTGGGATTACAACAAGTACGCAAAGGATGAAGGCTACAATACCAAGCTCGGGCACGCCTATCTTACCTCCATGATCGACAGGTTCGGAGACACAGAGAAGGCCCTTGCTGCCTACAACTGGGGTCCCACCAATCTCTCCAAGGCCCTGATCAAGGCCAAGCAGACAGGCACAGATTGGAAGTCATTCCTCCCCGGAGAGACATCAGCCTATATCGGTAAGGTGCTGGGACAGAACCAAGCCTACCTACCCCAGAGACAGGAAGCGGAGGGTGCCGACACTCAGGTTCCTGAATACAGCAAGCCCTATACAGATGTCAACTTTGCTGGAAGCAAGGGCAGCGATCCTTCAATCTATAGCAATGTTAACAAGTATCCATACGAAAGGGGTGGACTTGACTCCCTCAGAAGCGCGTTCGGTCTTGCCAGTAACGTGCAAAAGATGAAGTTCAACAGCGGCGGTCCTGTGTATTTGCAGGCTGGAGGAACAAGCGACGAAAGCTCTGGCTCAGGAAATATCAAGAGCACTCCCTATGGAAATGTACTTACTCTCCCCAATGGAGAGGAGGTTATCATTCCTCCCGGCATGAGTCCTGCCGATGCAAAGAGAATGTTCTCAAGAACTCCTATGTCAACCTCCGGTGCCAATACTCAATCACCTACCGTAAGTTCAGATTCCCAGTTCATTCCTGAGAAAATCTATTCTGGAACAAAGGATATCCTTGGTAGAGTTTGGGATTCTCTTCCGTCAAGACAGGAAGTCGGAGAGGGAATTGACAGGTTCGGGCAGTCCGTCAAGAAGGTATATGATGACGCCTCCGCTGGGGCCAAGAAGCTTGAAGGCGCTAGAACCGCCACTCCCAGCGCCCCCTACACCGCTTCCAACGTAGGACTTCCGGGTATCGGAGACGATGAGTCTTATGTACCGGAAGAACCCACAAGCTCAATCGCCGGAAGAGCAATCGAAGGCTGGACTGAAGGTGCATCAAACTGGCTCAAGGGGACAGACAAGCAGCACGCTCTCGCTGCCCTTATGGAAGAAAGAGATAGCTACGGAATTGGATTGTTTGAACAACTCACTGATTCTCAGAGGGCTGAAAGAGAAAGAAAGGTTGCTGAGATTGACGCAAAGATCAAGGCGCTTAAGGATGGTGAAACAAAGACCCAGCCAGCCGAGAAAACAGGAATCGTCTCAATCCCCAACCCCAGTCAGGGCGGTGGACCTGCTGGAACTGAACCTCCCGTTCCTCCTCAGGGAATCCCCGCTGCGCCGGGGGCTAGACCTCCCGGAGTAACTCCGACAGCTAGCGCCTCTGGAGGTGCTGGTGTTCCGCGCTCCAAGGCCACTGCCTCTGCAGATGGAGATAGCAGCTTCTCTTCAGTTTATGGGGAAATCCAGAAGGCTATCGGACCAAGAATCACTGATGCAATTGCAAGCAGCGAGAAGGAACATAAGGAAAGAATTGCCAGCATGAAGAATGACAAGCTGGCAGACACCCTGTTTGCTGCTGCGAAAACACTTGCAAGTCAGAGGGTTGGTAGTGTAAACTATGCAGATGTCGTAGCCAACGCTGGCTTTGCTGCTCAGGTTGCTCAGAAGAGAATCTACGACTCTGAAGATAACATGCGTAAGTATAAGGCTGACTTCCTCAAGGCTCAGGCTGACGGTGATTACAAGGCTGCCAACATCGCAATGTCTCGCATCAACAACGAAGAGACAAACAGAAGAAGCCTTCAGACTGCAATGATGCAGACAAGCAAGATGCTTGCATCTCAGGAAAATTCAGAAAGAAAAGCTAACATTGCATCAGCAACAAGACTTCTTGTTGAAAAGGAATCAAACCTTGACAACCTAAACAAAATGATTCTTGACCCCGGCAAGTTTGGAATCACAGATGTTAAGGGACTTGAGATTGAGAGAGACAGACTTCAGAATCAAATAAACGGATACAAGGCTCAGCTTAACTACTTTCAGGGTGGAAAGTCAATGCCGAGTAGAGACGCCGTCATCGCAGAAGCAAGATCAAGAGGACTTATTCCCTAATGGACCTTTCATCCCTCTCCGACGAAGAACTGATGAATCTGTACAATAAGGGCAACTCAGGAACTGACTTGTCCTCTTTGTCAGATGAACAGCTTATGGCTCTTTATGGTCAGATTTCTCCGAACAAGCCCAAGGCTCCAGTGGAGGAGAAGAAGCCCGAAGAGCCGGGAATGTTTGGTCGCTTCGGTAGGGGTGCGTCTAGAGGATTCGAAGGTCTCATGTCTTCTGCCGAGACCCTCTACGATACCACCCTTGGAGGGAAGACTGACGAGGATGCCTATAAGGCTGCTGCGGAGAGGCAAGCCAAGATCGCCAAGAAGTACCCCAATGCTCCCAGCCTAGACAAGGTTAGTGAGGTATACGACAAGAAGGGTCTTGCTGCTGCGGCTGGTGAAGTTCTTTACCAGATTCCTGAGGGCGTTGGAGCGCTGGTTCCGACAATGGCTGGCGGAACAGTCGGTGGATTGATGGCCGGTCCTCCGGGTATTGTTGCTGGCGTTGCTGGCACGATGGGTCCGGTGCTCATGGGTTCAAACCTTGAGCGTCAGTTCGAAGCACAGGCTAAGTCAGGCAAGGCAATCGAAGCTGACATGGGTGCTGCCGCCCTTGCTGCTGCCAGCCAGACAGGTCTTGAAATTGCTGGCTTCTTCATCCCGTTCGGCAAGGCTCTGATCGCTCCGTTCTACAAGGTTGCTGAAAAGGGTGGGCTTGCTGCGGCAGAGAAGATTGCTGCTGAGTCAATTACAAAAACCCTCGCCAAGGGCACTGCTGTTGGCATGCTTGCTGAGGTTCCTACCGAAGTAGCCCAGCAGATGATCGAGAGGTATCAGGCTGGTCTTGATCTGTTCTCTGACGATGCTATTAAGGAATACGCAGACACGGCATACCAGACTGCTATCGGTGTTGCTCCTCTTGGTGGCCCTGCCAGAATGGTCGAGAGGTCCAGCGCCAGAGGTCAGGTTGCTAAGGCTGCTGCTGATGAGGAGGAGAAAGCCCGCCTCGCTTCAGAAGAGGCTCAGTACGTAGGACAGAGACAACAGGAGTTCCTTCAGTCTGACGCAGCCAGAACCCAGCAGGAAGAAGCCGAAGCCAATGAGGCCAGAACCGCTGCTGGCATGTGGTATGTACCCAAGCTTGAGGCTCCTGCAGAAGGAGTGCCTGCAGAGGATGCTTCTGGTCAGGCCCGCACTGGAGACAGGTTTGCTTCTGAGTCAGATACTCAGGCTCTAATTGACAATCCTCCCGCTCCAATTGAAATGACCGTAGCTGAAGGAAGGGGCAACCAGTTCGTTGTCTCGACCGAAAGCGGAACTCCAATTCAGGGTGGGTTCAGAACAATAGAGGAAGCACAGGCTGCTTCCGATATGTTCAACGAAAGAGTCAAGCAGCACAACGAGCAGCTTCAGACAGAGGAACAGAAGAGAAAGAACTCCGAGTTCGTTGAGCTTGCGAACAAGATCAAGAACGCTGGCAGCACACCCATCTACCTTGATGAGGTTGGTACTGGTATCGCTGCAAAGATTTTCAATGCTCGACTGAACAGGAAGGGGCAGCCCTATATTCTCGACGAAAGCGCGCCGTTCACCACCCCGCAGGAGATCGACGCCCTTGAACTGAACGAGGATAGACAGCTTGCTGTTGTACAGAGAAGAAGGGACGGACGTATTGTTCTTAAGTCTGGCGGTGTAAAGCCAGACGAACTGAACCTGTCAGACCGTCTCCTTCAGGCTCAGGAGCCTAGGATCGACTTCGGCAACGGCATGACCATCCGTCAGGATGGACAGGAACAGGCCCAGCCTGCTCCTCAGAAGGCACCTGACCGCCCTGTTATGCTGCAGGGACAGAGGGATAATCTCGCCCAGAACGCTAGGAACGAGGAGATCGCCGCCCAGCAGGAGGCCGAGCGTCAGGCTAACGATCCCAACAAGCCGCTTATGGAAGCCGTCCAGAAGCAGCAGGATAGGGTTGATAAGCTTACAGAAGCTTCCAATGCAGCCAAGAATAAGGTAGCCAAGGCCGCTCTGGACAAGAGACTTGCCAAGGCACAGGAGATGCTCAAGGGTGCTCAGGACGCCCTGACAGAGGCACAGCAGAAGAATGGCGTACAGGCTGGACCGTACAGACCTGCAGAGGTTATCGGCCAGCAGAAGGCACAGAGCCAGTCTGCCATGAAGGCTGCCCTGAAGAGGGCGTTCGACAAGATGGGCCTGACAAAGCAGGGCGTAACCCCTGAGGTTGTCAGCTATCTCGCAGACGAGACGGGCACGCCCCAGAGAGGTGCCAACGCCGTAGAGGCTGAGTTCGATCCCAAGTCGAAGACAATCACCTTTGCCTCAGACATCTACAATCCCAACCTGTCCGTAGACGAAATCACCAACAAGATGATGGATGTTCTCAATCACGAGATCATCCACTCCCTCAAGGCCGCAGGACTTTTCACCAAGCCTGAGTGGAACATCCTTGAGAACTACGTGAAGACAGGTCATGGAAGAAGATTCCTTGAGCGTGCCAAGATTGTGTACCCTGATCTGGATACAACAGGACAGATCGAGGAGGCTATTGCCGAGGCAGCCAGAGCCTTCAACGATGGTGACTTCCAGCCTGCAGGCAAGCCTAGGACACTTCTTGGAAGAATCATCAACTTCTTCAAGGGTATCTTTTCCTCAGCCAAGGACAACAAGACAACCCATGAGGCTATCTTCGACGCCATTAGGAAGGGTGAGATTGGGAATAGGAACGCCACCAGAGATATGGCTGGCTCTCCTGCCATGCAGGCCAAGGTTGGAAAAGCTGGAACAAGAAACTGGACAAACCAAAGAGGTATGATCCAGACCCTTGGTCAGGGAATGTATAAGGAAAACATTGGCAACATCACAGCCAAGGAACTTGTTCAGAATTCATTCGATGCCATTAAGTCGGCGCAAGCAACTGGAGTTCTGACTGGACCCGGAAAGATTGTTTACGACTTCGACACAAACGAAAGGTCCATTACAATTACCGACAACGGTATCGGGATGGACGAAGAGACAATCAAGAACGCATTCTTCACTGTGTTCGGCACACAGAAAAAGGCTCTATCCCCCAAGGATAGCTCTGGAGGCTTCGGTCTCGCGAAGCTTGCCTACCTTATTGCTTCAGAAGACATCAAGCTTGAGACAACGAAGGACGGAGTTACATATACCGTTAGAACAAACGGAAAGGAAATTCTTGATTTCTATGACACAAGCAGCGACATTGAAGTTGAAAAGAAAAACACTCCGACAAAGAGCAACGGAACAAAAGTATACATTAAACTTCCTGAGTCTGTCGTGGATTCAAATGGAAATGAATACAAGACAAAGGTAGAATTTCCGTCAATCTTTGCGTATCCAGATAGAAAAATTATTGGAAATGTAGTTATATACAAGAGAAGTTCTTACGCTGACAAGTTCATTCCTGTAACTGGTATCACAGACCTG
>JACCDR010448666.1_pt1 | contig 22144 bp, 27 predicted proteins | sample 7446431 | NCBI WGS metagenome assembly JACCDR01 (sample SAMN15323443, study PRJNA562643) | freshwater metagenome | isolation source: river surface water | place: USA:Blue River Watershed | collected 2017-08-17 | reverse complement strand
ATGCGGCTGTCGGTGTCCCACGAGCCGGGGAAAATCACCGGATCGTTATCATACGCGGTGTGGATGTAGTTTGTCGAAACCGTCTGCATGCGCTCGACACGCGGCAGGTTCTGCAGCCTGTCGGTCGATGGCCCGTAGCGCAGGCCCTGGGCGTGCGTGTCGGCCAGAACGACCCCGAGGTGATCAACCTTCTTGCGCATCGTCAGCGCCGAGCCTCCCGACGGGGCGCCGTATGCGAGCTTGCTGCTGACGTAGGTTCCGAAGTACGGCAGCCCGACAACGGTTGTCGTGCTCTCCTGCGACAGCGTGATTGTGCCGGTCGACGACACGGTGTAGCTGCCGAGGTCGGCCGTGGCGCCCCACGCGACAACGCTGCTGCCAACGAGGTGATCCAGGCCGGATACGACCGTCGTTGCCGTCGAGTTCTGAACCAGGAAGCTGTCCGCCATCTTGTTGGCGGCGCCGCCGCGGGCCTCGCTCTCCAGCGCCCACTTTTCGAGGTAGCGCTTGGTCGAGCCGTTGACCTCGCGCTTGACCACGTAGTAGACGGCATCCTCGATTGTGCCCGGGAGCGTGACAACCTCTTCAATCTCGCCGTTTGTCGCCGTGCTCGCGATATCCACCCAGCAGAGGATATTTTCTGTCGGGTCGGAAACCAGCATCGCAACGGTGCCGTCCGACCGCACGAAATGAACCCGCGTATCCGGCTGGCGCTGAGCCGCTGCCCGCACGATCGACGGCTCTCCGATCTCCGGGACAAGCTGCGTCCGGTCGACGGTGGAGTAGTCAAGCTGGCTGTCGGCCAGCGTGATTTCGAAGACGCGCGACTGCGACGCTTGGACGAACAGGCAGCGCTGATCAATCTGCACAGACGCCACCGATGCCGAGCCCTGGGTCGATATGTCGCGGATGGCGAAGTTCGTCGGCGTCAGCGGCTCCTCAAGGCTCGATGTTTTCGCCTGGCTCTCGGATAGCGGCGTGCCCATGAGCAAGCGCGTCAACGACGTCAGCCACGAAACCTGCTCGTTCGATCCGCTGGCGATGTTGAGGTTGATAGGTCCAGCGTCGCCCAGGTCGGTACTGTCTTGGTCGAAGCTCTCGAACGCGTCACTGACGGATCCCCACAGCTTCGACTTGCCGGCCCAGAACAGCCGGCCCTCGTGCAGCGATACCGCCGATGGATAGCCGCGGAACCCAGACCAATCACCCTCGCTCCAGAGTTCGCTGAACCCGGTAGAGCCGAAGGCCTTGATGACCGACGCCGAGCTCTCGGACGAGCTGAGGACCTGCGCAATCTTTGCAATCCCCGTGATGCCGCCGGCCGAGTATGCGAGTTCGCCGGATGACGTGTCTGCGCCGTCCGTGCTGGTGGTGGACGGCCGGAACATCCGGTAGAAGGCGATCTGGTTGTCGAGACCGTCGTTGTAGGACGATGCAGCGTTGGCCGAGAACTTCAGCGCCGATACCGTCGCCCACGCGCCCGGCTCGCCGATCGAGCGCTGCACGTAGATTGCCTCGGACGCGCCAGACACCGCCACGTCGTAGAAGAACGTTCGCCCGTCGCCCACGCCGGAAACCCGGATGTGGTCGCTGTTCTGCGATGGCCCGGTGAAGACCTGGCCGACCTCCTGGCCGATGCTGGTGATTTCCCACAGCGCGCCGACGTGATCTTGAGAGAACACCGGCCGGTCGGAAAAGAGGCTGATCTGCCCGGTAAGCGCCGAGGGCGCGACGCGGATCGCAGCAGTGTTGACCGGGCGGAACGGGCCATCGAGCGCCGCATAATCGACCACGCCCCACGATTGCGCGTTGTACCGCTCGATGCGCTTCTGCGCGAGGCCGGCGCACGCGAGAAACACGACGTCGTTGCTCTGCGCCCATCGCAGGTGGCCGAGGTCAGAGCTTGAGTACGTTGTCGGGACGGCCATGAACCCGGATGATTCGGTTTCTACCGACTTCACGATCGACGGGTGATCTGTGTTGGCCGAAACCTCCACCCAGTAGCTCGTGACGCTGGAGGTTGTGTCAAACGACAGGCTGTACCGGCCCGGACGCATCGCCAGCTCGCCGATGAAATCGTCAGCGCCGGCCGATGAGCCGACACGAAGAACGGGCGATCCGCGCGTCACTTCTATCGCGATGTTTTGCGAGCCCGCGGAGCAGACGACGTGCTGCCGGCGCTTGGCGCGCGCGTACCGTGTCCCCACGAGGACCATCGAGTCATCGGCCCAATACGACGTTGACCCGGCCTCGTCGGCATCGGACCAACTGCTGAGGCTGCTGCCGAAATCGCCGTTGACGATCGTCGAGCGCGGCGTGTCGCGGGAAATAATCGCGTCATCGACCCACACCCGCAACGCGCCGCTTGACATTTCCAGCAGCGCCGTGTCCGTGCTCTGAAAGACGAACGGGATGAAGCGCGCCTCTGCGTTGTCCTTGGTCTCGCCGAGGTATTCGAGGCCCGGCCGCAGCATCATCGAGCCGAGCGCGCGCGGAACCCAGTTGGTTTGCCGCTCGGCCGACATCTTGATGCGGTCGATATCGGTGCGGGCCAGCCCGAGCCGGCTTACCCTGCCCCGATTGAACGCTGAGAAGCCGAACGCCATGGCTCAGCCTATGAGGATGTTGCGCTTGCCTCTGTCCCGGCGCCCCGTGCGCCAGTTGGTGCGAGCGGACATCCACGTTCCCATTGGCGGGAATCGTGTCGGCGATTGGACCGCGTTCTTGCTGCGCGCGTCGATGAGCAGCTTGTTGGTCTTCTCCTCAAGCCGTTCGAGGTTGATTTGCGCCGTCAGCCGCGGCGCAATCTGCGTGGCCATCCAGTAGCCGGCCCAGAGCGTGAACGTCTCGGGCCACTTGCTGAAGTCGGCGCCGTAGTCGGTATCGTCGCTGATGAACCGGATGTAGATCGGGTCAATATCGCAGTAGATGACGTCGGCCTCGCGCTCGAACGACACCAGCGGCTCGCGGAAATACTCGTCGGCGCTGAGCATGTCGAGGTGCACGAAATCGTCCGGCACCTCGAACGCGTACTGGTAGCCGAAGGACGGGTCGATGCTGGCCGAGGAGTCGATTTGCTGCGTTCTCAGCGCAAACGACCACCGGCCTTGTTCGAGGAAGTACCGCAGCGCGCCGTTGCCGAGCGACCACAGCGCATCGAGTTCGCGCCGCGGCTCGCCGTCTTCTGTCAGGCTGTCGAGCGACCGCTCGCCCAGGGCCCGGAGCGCAACGTTGTAGAGGCCGAGCCGGTCAGTGGCCATTTACGCCACGCGGCGAGAGTTGATCGCAACCCAGTGGTTCGCATCGGCGCGCGTCTGCATGTTCTTCGCCAGGATCACGCCATCGCTCACCCGAACCACGCGCCACAGATGCGTCGGGCCGCCCCACGACACGGACATGTCGGAGGTGATGATCTTCTCGTTCAGGTCGCTGCTGTCATCGAGGGCGTGAAAGCTCATCTCGTGCATGCGGATGTCGCGGCCATCGGCGACGGTGCAGAGCAGCTCCTGATACCAGGCGCCGTCCTCGGTCACGACGTTGACGCGGGCCAGCGGCCGCAGCTTGCGGGAGACGTGCACCCAGAAGGCGGCGTCAAGCGGCGCGGATCGTTCGGTGCCGGCGGGCGCGGTGACAAGCCAATAATTCTGCACCTGCTCGGCCGGCTGCATCATGTGCTCGGAAATGCGTTCTGACATAAAGCCTCCAAAGGTGGATGGGGGCCGAAGCCCCCGTCCGGTTAAGCGGTGGACGCAGGCGCGGAACTGCCGGCGCCGAAGTCCGAGGTTGTCGCCCCGGCATTGATGCACATGTGGAACGTCGGGATAGACGAGCCGCAGTGCAGAAGCAGATCGCCGACTGCGAACCCGAGGCGGTTAACGTCGCGCCCGAAGAAATCCACAGCGGTGATATCGCTCGACAGGTGCGTCGAGGCATAGAGCCAGATACGACCTGCGCCATACCGAAGTCCGGCGGTGCCAGTGACGTTGCTGGACGCATACGCCATCGCCTGAGTGACCAAAGCCGGCACATTCTGCGCAGTGCTGGTTGTTCCGAGATAAGCCATTGGGTCAGCCCTCCTTACTGGGCAACGTAACCGGAGCCGTCGTGCTTCATCTGCACAACGCCGGAATTTTGCAGAAGGAGCGCGCCCACGTGGACGGAAACGCGAGCGTAGCTGTATGCCTGTTCCTCGTCATAGCCGACAGCCGTATCGAGGCCGGCGGTATCAACGGCGCAACCGATTGCGTTGCGGTGGTACAGATAGCACTGCTCCGACGTTCCACTGCCGCCATCGCCGACCGAGTTTGTCAGGCGGGGGTGCACCATCCAGTTGACGCCCATCCAGCGGCGGAACTTGCGGGCCGGGCCGGTGAAGGGCTTCACCTCGACATAATCGGCGCTGGCGAACTCGGGCGTCTGCATCAGGTAGCCCTGAAACGCCGGCGAGATCACGCCGAAGATGTTGTCTTCGTCCATCAGGTTGACGAAGTTGTTTCCGAGGATGGTCAGCGCGTAAACCACCATATCGATCGACGCGGGCGCCGCTGCGCCGGTGTCGTTCGTGGCTGTGTCCAGCACGTCGATGATGATGTCGTCCATCTTGCGATTTATGACGCTCATCGTCGTTTCCTGCATCAGCCGGCGCTGGTTGCCCTGAGACGCGAAGACGTTGAAGTTCGTCTTGCGAACCAGGTCATGCCATTCCTGCAGCGTGCAAGAGGTCTGGGTGTTGTTGTCGGCGCGGGCGGCGATCAAGCCTGATACGCCACGCGTGGTTGCGGCCGCTCCACCGGAATCGGATACCAGGAACGTCGCAACGTTGCCCTTGATCACCGCTTCCTGAACGGTCGTTGCCCGGAGAATGCTCTGACGGTCTTCGAAACCGTAGATGAATTCATCCCGGAATTGGGTTTGAAAGGCTGTGTCAGCCATTGTGGGTGCTCCAAACGCGGTTAACGTTCCGCCGCACGCACAGGTAGCAGCCTTCGATTCGTCGGTAGGTAGGGGCCGGGCTTATTGCTTATTGCTATCGGGGTCTTCCGACAATCGCGAGGGGGCCTTGCCTCGGCAATTCTTCCTATATGGTTTCAAAGAATGCGAATTCTGTCAAGCCATGTTATACAATCCGAAGAATGTACAAAGAGCGGCCATTCCTACCGATAGGCACGACGGCCCCCGCGTTCAACAGCAGCGCGCTCGGAACGACGTCGGCGATCTACGTGCTGCAGGCTACCGGCCGCGAGTGGTCGCTTCCCTCGAACCGCTCCGTGCGCATCGTCGGCCATGCCGCGAGCGCTGCCTACTATGCCGAGTTTGGGGATAGCGGCTCGTCGGCATCGACGAACAGCTTTCTGGCCCTGGGCGAGCAACCGTACATCGTCCACGTGGGCGCCGGAATCACCCATCTGGCCCTTGTTTCGACCGGCGCGGCGCCGACGGTCAACGTCACGATAGGGTCGTGGGGACACACAGAAGAGGCCTACCGGCACTTCATCGACACCGCCCCCGCGTCGACCGCGGCCCTGTTCACAATCCAGCAGGCGGCGAGCGTCACGGGCGTTCAGTGGTCAACCGAGGCGACGCTGGTTTGGACCATCGGAGACGCGGCGCACATCATGGGCCTATACCATTACACAACGAGCACTTGATATGGTAGCTTCGCAGCCATGACCAGCAGACAAGGGCGCCCCTTCTTCCCGATCGAGAACTCGGCCGCTCCGAGCTTCAACAGCACGGCGCTCAGCACCGCCGCGGTTTACGCGCTGGAGGCGACCGGCCGCGAGTGGCAGGGACCGAGCAACCGCGCAGTGCGCGTCGCCAGCGTGAACTCGACCGAGCCGTTTTTCGTCAAATTTGGCCCATCCACGGTGGTCGCGAGCACCACGAACAGCCTGCTGATCCCGGGCGCCTGGCCGAGTGTGTTCTACGTCACACCATCGCAGACGCACATATCGATTTGCTCTGCCGTGCTGATAACGGCGAATGTCACGGTGGGCTACGCGGGATGAACGTCATCATCATGGCCGGCGGACGCGGCACAAGGCTGCACCCGATCACGGAAAAGACGCCTAAGAGCATGCTTCGCGTCGGGTCGAAACCAATCCTACGCAGCATCGTGGAATCGTTCGTGCAGCAAGGATTTAGGGACATCTGGCTGTCCTTGGGATACAAAGCCGACCTGATCAAGGGCTACTTCGAAGAGAACGACTGCGGCGCGAGGATACGGTTCCTCATCGAGAGTGAGCCACTCGGCACCGGCGGCGCGCTGCACGGCATGCCGATGGACAAGCCGATGATTGTCTCGAACGCCGATGTTATCACACGCATCGACTATCAGGACCTGGCCGCCAAGCACCTGTCCTCCCGCTGCCTGGCAACGATCTGCGTCGCTCTGCACCAACAGCAGGTGCACTACGGCGTGGTGCGAGAGGATGGCGGCCGCATGGTCGAAATCCGCGAGAAGCCCATCGAGAGCTTCCAGGTCAATGCCGGCGTCTACGTCATCGAGCCGATGGCATTGTCGTTCGCGCCCGGGCAGGCGTTCCCGATAACCGACCTGCTCACGGCGCTGCCGGCCGGCGAGGTGAGCGTCTACCCCATCGAGGATTACTGGCTGGACATCGGCCGGTTCGAGGATTTGGGGCGCGCGCTCGCGTACGCGGCGGAATGAGCGTTCTCTGCGTCATTCCAGCGAGGGCCGGGTCCCGCAGATTGCCCGGCAAAAACATGCGCCAGCTTGGCGACATGCCGCTCGTTGGCTGGTCGATGCTGGTCGCGGCCGCGGCGAGCCCGTACCTCGATGGCATCATCGTCTCGTCCGATGACGACGCGGTGCTCAGCTACGTGAGCCACTTCAGCGGATTCACGGCACTACGGCGCCCGGCCGAGCTCGCGACGGACAAGGCGGACTCGTACTGCGTCCTGAAGCACGCCTATTTCTCGACGGGCCGGACGTTCGACCACATCCTGTTGCTGCAGCCCACGTCTCCGCTGCGCACTCCCCATGACGTTGTGCGGTGCCTCGGGATGGCTGAAACGACCGAATGGCCTGCTGTCGTGTCGTATGCCGAGGGCGCGGATGTTCCGAATGGCGCCGTCTATGTCGGGCGCAGCGAGTGGCTCATTGAGGGCGGCAACTTCGATGCGCCGTGCCACGCCATCTACCGCATGCCCCCCGAGCGCAGCGTCGATATCGATACGCTTGAGGATTTCCAGCGGGCTGAGCAGCACGTCGCGGACGTGATACGGAGGCTTGTCGCATGACGTGGCTCATCAATCTCGGCGACACGGCCGTCACGTTCCACCGCACGCTGCACACGTCGACCGGCGCCTATTCGTCCGGAGACGCAATCCCAGAGTTCTTCGTCTTCCAGGGCTCTGCCACGGCGCCGATCTGGGCGTCAACGATGTCCGTGACGGACTCGACCGGCTTCTACCGGGGCACGTTCACATGCGTGTCGTGCACCGGGTTTACCGCCGGCCTCTACGGCACCGTGCAGGTGCGCGGCGTGGTTGCTGGGACAAGCGGTGAGTCTCTCATCCCGTTTTTCATCGTGCCGACTACGACATCCCGCATCGGGGCCAGGCTCATCTCGGCGAGCAGCGACGGCACGACGGCGGTGCAGGCCGGGATTGCGACGCAGGCGGCGCTGTTCGCGGTGTCCACGGCTGAGCAGGCAGCGTTGCAGGTCTGGACGAGCGGCATTCAGTCGGCCCTGATTGTAGACATCAGTTCCGAGTCCAGCAGCATTCAGACTTGGACTTCGGGCATCCAAACTACGATCCTCACCCGGGTTAGCTCTGAATCCAGCGGCATTCAGACATGGACGAGCGGCGTGCAGACGAACCTCCGCACGTGGACGTCGGGCGTGCAGAGCGACCTGCGCACGTGGACCAGCGGCGTTCAGACGGCTGTCCTGGTGGGTGTCAGTTCGGCGTCGAGCAGCATTCAGACTTGGACATCCGGCATTCAGACCGCGGTGATAGCCGACGTGCGCGCCGTGTCGACTGCAGAACAAGCTGCGCTTCAGGTATGGACGAGTGGCGTGCAGTCAGCCGTTCTCACCGATATCCGCGCTGTCTCGACGGCTGAGCAAGCGGCCTTGCAGGTGTGGACATCGGGCGTTCAATCGGCCGTGCTCACTGACGTCCGCGCCGTGTCCACCGCAAATCAAGCGGCCCTCCAGGTTTGGACATCAGGTATCCAGACGGCGGTCATCGCGGACGTGCGTGCAGTCTCGACAGCGGCGCAAGCGTCTATCGAGAGCACGATTGCGCCGCAGGTTGCCGGGATTGCCGGAACAGACACTACCGGCGTCCCGGCAGCCACCGCGACGTGGGTGCGCAAGCTCGACTGGTTGTACGGCTGGCATTCGTTCCGCCAGACGTTCAACCGCACCAGCGGCGCCGCCACGATCTACAACGCATCGACGATCGCCATCGCCACGTTCAGCGCCAGCGACGATGGCACCACGTTTGTACGGCCGAAAGCTTCGTCGTGAGCCTTCCTGTCTACAGCACGAGCGGCGCCGTCGGCATGGTGCCCGGGAACGTCACGGCCGAGGTCTTTTTCCCCGCTGGCGTCACGGCGGGAGACATCCTTCTCCTGCACGCATCGCACAACAATTCCGGCATCCAGGCAGCGCTGGCATACACCATAGCGCCCGAGTTCTCTTTCGAGCAGGTGATCGCCACAACGTCAACGATCGGCGCGCACCGGTCCTGGATTTACTTGCGCGAGGCGGACGGGACAGAAACGACCACGACATCAATCACGATCGCAACGACGGCCGGATCTAGCGGCGTCACCCATGGAGGCGTGATTCATCGGTTTTCCAACGCCACAACAGCGTTTGAGAGCACTTCGGTATTCAGCGGGACGACCCGTACAGTATTCGACGCGGCCGTGACGACGCTGGGATCAAGTCGTCTTGCCGTGAACTGCGTCGTCATCGGCTTCAACACCTGCTCGACAAATTTCGACGGCGAGACAGGGGGGGATTGGGCGCAGGTATGGACATCGGTATCGTCGGGGCCCGCACTCCAGTTTTCGCTGCATACGGCGGACATGCCGTCCAGCGACACGATCGACGGCGGGTCTTTCGGCTTCTCAGCAAGCGGCCTCTGGATTGCCAGCGGTCTTGCCCTGATCAGCGCCACCGCCGCAGCGCCGGCGGGGACGTTTCTCATATTCGACAGCCGCATTTTCGTCTCTCCACTGTTCGGGATGCCCACTTGAACCCTTTTTCCCCGCTGTATGCCAAGTGCAACAACGGCGCCGCGGCCGATAAGCACGCCCTCCTGTCGGGAGGGCCCATCATCGTAGACGTCGAGCCAGTCGGGTTGTGCAACTTCCGCTGCGTCTTCTGCCCGACCGGGCTTAAGGCGCTCGGCCGGCCCGGTGGGTACATGAGCGAGGAGACGTTCGCATCGCTCATCGACAAGACCCGCATGTGGGGCACTGCTATCCGGCTAATCGGCTGGGGCGAGCCCTTGATGCACCCCAAAATCGTCGATTTCGTCAAGGCGGCGCACGACGCGCAGCGCCTGACGCACATCAACACGAACGGCAGCAAACTGACGCGCGAACTGGCCGAGGAGCTGGTCGAGGCCGGCCTATCGTCCATCAAGTTCAGCTTCCAAGGAATCGATCGTGAGGGCTACGAAAGCATGCGTCGCATCGATTTTTTCGATGGATTGCTTGAGACGATCGGCATTCTTCGTGACGCCCGCGGCGACAGCAAGCGGCCCTGGATCGCAGCCAGCACGACAACCACGACCGAGACGCCCGAGCAGATCGCCACGTTCCGGGCGTTGATGGAGCCCATGGTCGACGATTTGACCATCGGCCACACCATATTCGAGTTCATCGATATGGCAGCGGTGCCGAAGAAACGGCGCGCAGAGCTTGAGGCGGCGGCAGCGAACGAGCAGATCGTCAAGAAACACCCCTCGCCCTGCCCCGAAATCTACGACAAGCTCACTGTGCATTGGGACGGCGCCGTTAGGGTGTGCTGCAACGACTACTCAGGCAAGACGAACCTGGGCAACATCGTCACGGACAGCCTTGAGAGCATCTGGCGCCATCCGACCATCGAGGCGTATCGAGACCGTATCGACGCCGGCGACTACGGCGGGCCGCTGTGCTCGGTTTGCTGGGACTACCAATCTCTTACGAAGGGTGCTGCATGATTTATCCGCAACTCTGGTCCCGCGACGTCGAAGATCGCATCCGGGCAAACGCCGTCAACCTTGACCGGCAGGAGCGTTCGCCCGGCCCGGTGCAGATGTGCGTTCGCTGCGTCGTGACCAATCAACGGCCGCGCATCGTGTTCGACGCCGAGGGCGTGTGCAGCGCTTGCCGGCACCACGAGCGCAAGTACGACGGCTCGATCGATTGGGAAGGGCGGCGCCGGCAACTGACCGAGCTCGTCGACAAGCACAGCAAGAAAGGCGGATACGATGTGATCGTTCCGGCCAGCGGAGGAAAGGACAGCAGCTTCGCTGCGTGGACGCTACGGGACATGGGGATGCGCCCCCTGCTCGCTCGATGGGCGCCCAACGTCTCCACGGACATCGGAGAACGCAACTGGCAAGCGCTGCTGCACTCCGGCTTTGATGGCGTGACCGCGCAACCGAACGGGCTGCTGCACCGCAAGCTCTCACGCCTGGCACTGGAGTTCTATGGCGACAACTTCCTGCCGTTCATCTTCGGCCAGCTTGCATGGCCATTCCATGTGGCGGTGCAGAACAACGTCAACTTCGTGTTTTTCGGGGAGAACGGAGAGGCAGAGTACGGCGGCGACCCATCGGCGAATGATAGGCGCTGCTGGAATAACGCAGACTGGGAGCGCGTCTACCTGAAGGGCGCGAACGCAAGAAGACTGCTTCATGCTGGCGAACAGCTCGGGGCGATGACAAAGGAGGAGTGCGCCGCTATTTCTCCATTCTACACTCTCCCGATCGTAGATGATCGCCCCCAATTCCACTGGCTCGGCTACTACATGCCATGGCACCCGCAGCAGAACTTCTACCACGCGGCTCAGAATACCGGCTTTGAGCCATGCGAGCACCGCAGCGAGGGCACGTTCAGCCGGTACGCCAGCATTGACGATAAGCTTGACGGGCTGCACTATCGCATGGCGTACGTCAAGTTCGGCATCGGCCGCTGCACCTCGGACGCGGCGCAAGAGGTTCGCAACGGATTGCTGACACGAGATGAGGCCATGGCGCTGGTGGCGAAGTACGATGGCGAGATGCCCGAGCGGCACTTGCCGGAATGCCTTGATTATCTTGGGCTGAACCCCGAGCAGTACGCTCGGATAGAGGAGCGGTTCAGGAAATGACCAAGCGCCGGATACTCTACCTCATTATAGATGGAGCGGCTGCAGTCATGGCTGCGGTCGTGTCGTACGCTATCATAGGGCTGATCATCGATTGGTTTACACGCGTCTAGGCCTCCATGAACTCTCTCCCAGGCTGAGCCGCCAGGATTGAAGAAAGGTTCAAATGAGAAGTACGGCACAAAAGGTGAGAGACGGCATCGTATCTTGGATAGCGGAGAGCGGCCGGACGGGAGAGTTCGATTTCGCCGTCATGGAGAATTGGGCGCTCAATGAGATAACAGTCCGCGGCACTCGCCTGCACAAAGACAGCAGCATCGAGCTGAACATGATTCTTACGTTTCCGCTACATGAACTTGAGGGCGGCCCGAGAGAGAAGGGCGCGCGGATCGCCAAGGAGTTTGTCGACCAGTTAGACGCAAGTTAAAACTAAGCCCTGAACTCTCCGTCGTGCTTGTCCCAGACCGGCTCGCCGAACCATCGGACGGCGCGATACATCACTTTCGCCATCTGCACCTGAGCCGGCGCTTTCCACCCGGAAACGCGCTCGGCTGCCAGGCCATCCATCAGCGACAGGAACAGCATGTCCGTCAGTTTGCGGCTGATGCGCTTGCCGTCCGACAGGAACGGGCGCTGAACGAAGCAGAAGTCGTGAACGAGCGACGCCAGCAGGAACACGCCACCTCGGGGAATGAGCCATCCCACGAAATCAGGCCGTGACGCGCCGTCCCATCGGTAGCCGTCGGCGATGAACAGGCGCTCGCTCACCCAGCCGAGCCCGCCGTCCGCGCGCCACTCCCACCGCAGCGTTATCGGCCTGGCCGTCGTCCAGTGCTCGCCATCGCCAGCCGGAATGCTGTCGAACTTGCCCTCGACGGTAACGCTACGCACGTCCACTGGCTGGCCTCATGCGATCGATGCTCGGAGGGAGGTTGACCTGCGGAGCGTGGGGAATCGCGTATGGCCCGACGTGCTGCAGCTGGTATTCTGGCTTCATGCAATCCTCGCTAGTGCTGCGTTCAGGTCCGCCACGGCCTTCCGGGCGGCGCTGACGAGCATCTCGTACTCCCCCGCATCCTTCGCATCGAACGGCCCGACTTTCGCATCAGAGGGCGCAGAAACTGCGCTCAGAAGCATGCCCTGGAACTTCCGCGCATAGCCGGCGATCGTCTCGGCCTTGTCGGTGCCGTTGACGACGCGGCGCGCGTTCACCCAGTCCGTGCCCGCAGCATTGAGGTAGTCGCTGAGAGATTTGCCGGTGAACAAGCCCTTCGCCATGCCGACGCAAGCGATCTGGTAGGCTGTCTGCGGAACCTTCGCGAGATCGGGGCTGCCAACAAGGTCGACGCCGAGCAGGTCGCCCATCACGCCGTAGTTGCGGCGCCCGGTGATCTGCACATAGCCGCGGCCGCGGTACAGATACCCATCGCCTGGGTGAATGTTCCCAAGGCGGGCGCCGATCTTCGTCCCCGGGTCGTACTTGCTGAAATAATCCCGAGCGCCGTACTCGGTTATCGGCATCCACGTGTCGGCGCACTCATGCTTGACGGTTGCCAGCAGGTACGAAATCCACCGCATATCCGGCAGCGGGTCGGCCTCGATGAAGCCGATCAGCAATTCCAGGCCAACGACTTGCGACTGCGTCATCCGGCCAAACGCTTCCCGGTAGCCATCGAAGAAGGCGGTGCGGTCGGTGCGGATCACTGTGAGGTGCCCGTTTCCTTGGCGCGCTGGCGAATGGCGCCCATCCCGAGAAGCGTGCTCAGGATCGCAATCACATCGGTGGTGTTGAGTTCAGGAGATGGCAACAGCGTGCCTTGGTCGATGCACTGCCACAGCCAGACGCCCGTCTGAACGGCGTAAACGACGGTTGTCGAGAAGAACAGCGCCGAGACACCCACCCATCCGGCGGCCGGCCTCCATCGCGACGCGACCTTATCGCCGGACGCCGCCTCAATCTTGTTCACCTCGATCTGGCCTTGCAGGAGCCCGGCCTCGATGGTGAGGCGCTGCAGCTCGCCGCTCTGCTCAAGCTCCCGCAGCGCCAGCTTGGCCTTTGCGCGCTCGGTCGGGTCGGGCCAGATGCGCTCAACGATCGTCTCGACCACTGACGAAACCGCGGTGATGGCCCCAGTGGGGGTTGCGCCGGCAGCGCCGCTGGTCAATCCTCCGACGATATCGCCCACGATGCTCATGTGAGTGTCGCCAGTCCCCACAGGATCGCGGCTGACGCAAGAACCGAGCCGCATAATGCCATACTGAACGCCATGGCGACGCGGAGGAACGCAACGGTAAGTAGAATTGTCTGCATCACTTTACTCGTTGTTGGGAGTTGGGCACGGTACTGTGTCGGAGAGCGTCAAGGGCCTCTTGCTGTTTATCCAGAAGCTTTTCGACGTTCTCTACGCGGACAGTGAGAACGAGCGTTGTTGTCAAGTTCTCCGTCAGACGCCGCAGTTCATTGCTCAAATTCTCTACCTTATTAGCCAATACCGCGACGTCGCGCGCTTCTGCGCGCTGGTCATTGATGTTCGAGAACACCCATGTCCCGCCGATCGACACTCCCGCGACAGCCGCCGAGATCAGGAAGGAAGAAAATCCGTCGCGTTGCTCTGCCACGATCTTGTCGCACCACCTGTTAACGGTCCTACCCACTTGGGTACGATACCTTGTTTTAGGAATATTTGCGATAGTCTCCTGTTCCACAACATGTCCCGCCGGGTAGAGCCGTTGCCACATGCCGTTAACATCGCAGCAACACAGTTATTGTATTCTGTCCCGCATCCACTATCCGATCCCGGTCGGTCGGTCGTGGCCAGGGGCGACCGGTCGCTTGCAACGCCGGTCGCCCCGATTTCAATCCGTCCTGAACGGGTGCGCGATGCCAGGATCAGGCCAACCGCGAGTAAGCGGCGGCGCGTTGGCCAAATCCCGAACGATGTTTTCGAGCGCCCCAACGCGGAAGCGCAACATGGCAAGCTCCTGTTCTACTGTCGTGCTCATATCCTTGGCGCTCCCGAGTTGTGCGCACAGTTCGGTGCGAGCGGCGCACCGCCACCCCACGCCGTCTGGCCTTGCGCGGTGTTGCCGATCATGCGGAGATATGGCCGCATCGCCATGAACGCCGCCTGCAGGTCGGTCTTCATTGTCTGCGTCCACACCCCGAAGCCGCGCGTCGCCGACTTGGGCTCCCCGGTGCCGTCGACCACGAACATGGGATATCGGCGAAGGGTGTTGACGTAGCGCATCTGGCGAAAATTGAGGGCGGCAAACACGCTGTCGGGCGGACCACCGAATTCCGGCATCGGAAGCGCGAACGCAGCGCCGTAGGGGATGTTGCCGTTGTTGAAGTCCGGGTTGCTGAGCGCATCGCCGTCGACGCCGTAAGCCGGGTACTGGAATGTCTTGCTCAACTGCATGACTTCGGGGGTCTTGCGCGCGCAGATCAGGTGCAGAGCGTGCTCGATGTAGGGCAGGCCGCCGGGCGTGTTGTCGCTCCAATCGCCAGCCCAGTATTGTACGCCGCAGTGCGGAATGCGGCTCGCGCTGGTGGACATGACAGGATTGTTTCCTGTCCCGAGCGCGTTGGTCAGGAAGATTTGCTTAGCGTTCGTGTCGTAAACGCCGGTGTTCAGCCCCGTGCGGTTGAAGTGGTAAATGCACCACGCGATGTTCTGCACTGGGTCATAGATCGTGGTCGGGCGGTCGCCGCTGTTCGTCGTGCCCCAAGCCGGCCAGTTCGGCGGCATGCGGATCGTTACCAGGACGGCGCCAGACGTGCGGTGCCGCACGGTCACAAGCGGATCGTCGGGCGCCGCCTGGCGCAGATCGCCAGCATGGACGTTGTTGATGTTGATGGTCATGATCCCGCGGCGAAGGTCGACGTTCGCCGGGGCGTTCTCAGCCGTCCATGCGGCGCCAGAGCCGATCGGCATGTGATTAAACGCGGTAGTCGGGAACGGGTTGAAGATGTCGTTGACGGCAGGCAGGCGGCAAGCAGCGCCATCTGGCACTATCGCGCCCGCCCTGTTCGATGCAACCAGCAGCATGCGTCCTACTCCACGGGGATCGAGAAGCCGCGCGCACGCAGCTGCGCGATCTTGTTTTCAAGGAACAGCGGGCCGAGCGGGGGCTGGCCGTACGGATAGGTCGGGTATGGCGTCGTCTGATTGGCGCGCCGAAGCAGGCCCCAGCCAATGCCCATGCTCTCGTACAGATCAAGGGCATCCAGCAACTCAAGCCGCGGCTCCTCCATCCACCAGTTTGTCTCGGTGTTGAGCATCGGGTATCTGGCCGCGAGCCACAGAAGGGCAGCACGCCCGCCATCCGTCGCGTTAGCCGTATTCCCGGTGAGGGCAAGCCGCTGCGTCTGGTTGTAGTAGTGATGCCCGAAAACAGCCTTGTTCCAGTCGATCGGCTGACCGTTCCCCAGGCTGTTCAAGCTCTGCAGCATGGTGTCGTACTGGGCCGCGGACGGCGCGACGTTGGCAGCCGATGGCCATACGATCGCAGTCTCGGGGGCCGCGGCGCGCATGACGTCGAACACGGCGCGCAAGCCTGATTTCAGTGCCGTGGTGTAGTCGGAGATTTCACCCCAGCGCGACGGCTCGTTCACCATCTCGTAGAAGACGTGCGGCTCATCTCTGAACCGAGCCGCGAGCGGCCCCCAGACGTTGATCCACGCCTGCGTGTTGGCGGTGATGTTGTCGCTCCATGCGCCCGGGGCCGCGGAGAAGTTCCCCAACATCAGGTACATGCGGTTTTGCCGGGCGAGATTGGAGACGATCGCAACGTTGTTCAGCAGCGTGTTGATGGGCAGGGCGACTGCGCTGCTGAGCAGCCCAACCCGCATGCAGTTCAGCCCGAGCGCACGGTTCGCCGCCCACTGCGCGTTCTGAAACACGTTGCCGCTGGCCGTACCGCCGATGTGAAACACCTCGCCCGCACGGATGATCTGCCCGGTGTCCGTGCGGATCGTGCGGACAGGGCCGGCCGTGATAACCGGCCTGGCCCGCTCGGTCGTACTGGCAATAGCCGCCGCCCGGGAACCGGAGACGAGGATCACGCTTAGAAAATCCGCCAGCGATTCGGGAATGACCCAGTGTCGGGATCGGGGATGAGAACCCGCGAGACTGCCGCTGCGTCGGTCCCGCTGGCGAACGTCAGCCCGCCGGCTGCCGCGCCCTTGATGGTCTGGCCAGAGCCTGTCGACCCAGCAACGTTGACCGTGTTCGGGTTGCCGAGCAGCACCAGAACGTGGGCCTTCTTGCTCAAGCCGCTCGACACCCGCACAAACGCGTTGGCCGAGTGCTCGATGTAGATCACGTCGTTGTCGGGCAGGTTGACCGGCGTGGTGTTAGTGATCGTCATCACAGCCTGCGTTTCGCCGGCGCCGCCGCTCAGTGCGCTGATCTGTGATTGCAGGTTGCTGAGCGTCGAGCCCAGGCCGTTCACGTCAGCGATGGGATGGCTGTGCGCTGTGACCGCTGTCAGAAAGCTTTTAGATAGAACCCAGGCCGCATCTACCACCTGCTGGCCAGTAGAAGTGCTGGCAGGTGAAGATGCTAGCGTAGGGGCCGTCAAAACGGCGCTGGAGAGCGGCGCCTTGAGGGCCAGAGATGCCGTGACGTCGGACGAGTCGCTTTTGAGGGCCAGTGATGCCGTTACCGTCGACGAATCGGCCTTCAGCGCGAGGGCCGCGGTCATGTCGGACGATGCGGCCTTGAGCGACACGGCGGTTGTGAGCGTCGCGATCGATGCGGCGACGTCGCTCGACGCTGCCTTCAGGGCCAGTGACGCCGTGACATCCGAGCTCGCTGCCTTGAGAGCAAGTGACGCGTTGGTGTCGGACGGCGCGTTGCCAAGTTTGGTGCGCTCGGCGTTGGTCATCGCCAGCCGGCCCGAGCCGCTCACGTCGTCGTCGGTATCCTCAAGGCCGATGGGCAGGCTGATAGTCCCGCCCTGCACCACGGCACTGTCGAACACGTCAAGCCGCGGAAATGCGATCTGTGCCGTGGTCGACGAGCTGTTGAGCGAGCCGGCCGAGACGAGCACGCCGGTCGCCGAGAGGGCAAGCTGGTCGACCAGGCTTGATGCGACCTGCGCCGAGTAGGTGCCCCACGCCTGAACGGTGCCGACCGTGATGGCAAGCCCGGTGGACAGGATTTGCCATGCGGTGTCGCTGGAGTTCATGTAGATCGGCAGCACAACATGGCTCGATCCGCCAGTCGACGCCGTTGGAATCTTCGCCCAGAACTGGAACTTGTCCACCGTGTCGAGGAACATCGGCTGCCGAAGCGCCACCGACCACTCCTGCAACGACGAGCCGGCCGCGGTGTTGAACGACTGGTTCGTCGGGCCAAGCGCCGGGCCGTAAACCCAGCGATGCCCGGGGGTGCCGCCCTGCAGGTCGTCAACGTCGCTCTCCAGCGCGCTGATCTGCGACGTGTGGGCGCCGATCGTGCCCTCGGCGGTGTCGAGCCGCGTGTCGAGCGCCGCGATGTCGGCCTCCGCCACGTCGAGCGCCGTGCTGACCGCGTTGAACGCGCTGAGCGTCGGGGCACCGACCTCGGCCGCGGTCACCGCATGCGGATTGCCCGTGACAATGACAGCGTGCGTGTCGCCGGTCTTGCCGTCGTTGATCTCGTAGGCCGCAAGCTTGTCCAGATCGGTTGGCGCCACGGCCGCGCGAGTCTCGCCGTCTGGGATTTCATCGAGCGTCGTGCCCTCGGGCAGCCCACCGCCGCCCGTTCCGCCGTTCCACTGGGCGATTTCCTCAAGCGTCGGGACGCGCTTCTCGATACCGTCCGCGACGATATCGGCTGTCAGTTCCTGCTGTGTGTTGATCAGTACGGCCATGATTTACCGACGCTCCAGGCATGAGCTTTGAGGACCCGCGCTCCCTGAGATTGTTGATTTGCCTGGTTGCTGTCGGTGCGCGACTGAGTTTGTAGCACGTTCGTTCCGGTTTCGCTAGCGAGTCGCATCAATAGGTTTTTTCAATCGATATCGCCGGAACGATAGGCAGGGCCGCTGTTTAATGGATTATGGCCATTGGAACCTAGATGTGTCGCGGTCGAAGCGCAATTTAACCTCGCCCGGCACGCCGATTTGGTCATGATACCGTGATTTAGCCACTATGAACCTAGTGTGTGCGCCATCTTCTTCAGTAACGGCTGGGTGTATCACGATTCCGCAATCGGGCTTGTTGGCCCAATGTGCGCTATCAGAAATATCGTACAGGGCCGGCACCGGGAACGATCCTTCTTTGTTTCTGGTCATTTTTGCTGGGTGTGCCACAACGATCATGTGCACGTTCCACTGGCGCGAGAATTTCTTAAGTTGCCTTATGGCCCATCCGACATATTCGGTCATTGGTTGTCCTGGTGGCCTTGCGTGGTCCATCTCGTTCCACGGATCGATTACGCAGATGTCTGCGCCGTACCGGATGACTGCAGCCGCCATCTTGTCGAGGAGCCATCCGAGATCGGCGTCCACATCCTCCTGTGGGATTACGAAGCTGAAGTGTTGGTCAACCCACCGATCTGCCGCTGCGATTTGTTCCTGCCGCATGTGTTTTTCCAGGCATCCGCTGTGCCAGGTTCGGAGTGCGCGGCGGTGGTCGAGTTGCGGGTATTGTTCAAAGCTGGCGAAGCATGTGTTCCAGCCATGGTGCTGAGCCATACGGCATGCAATGTCGTTGACGATCGTAGATTTGCCGCTGCCTGGTATTCCGGTCACGACGGTGAAGTCGGCTTTGCGGATGCGGTAATGTTCGTGAAGGCCGGCGATCATGGTTCCGTGAGGCTTAGAGAACGGCACCGGGGGTAATTCGGACATCAGGTGCAGGCCGGGGACGTGGCACCACCGCGCTGTCGAGACGAGCCTGACGACGGCTTCTCGGCCGTACTGGGCGAGCACATCGTTGATGTCCTTGCATCCGGCAGGATAGGCCACGTGCTTACAGCGGCCCCGGCCGAGGCGGATTGCGAGGTCGTGCATCAGGTTCAGGCCGGGCTGGTCTCCATCGACGACGAGAATGATTTCACGACATGCGCGCAGTTCGTCGATGGTATCGGCCAGAAAGGCGTACTTTGCGTTTGCCTCGCTGCCTTTGGTTGATGGGGCCCCCCCTGGCACTGAGACGGTTCTCAGGAAGCCGCACTGGACTGCGGCGACGAGATCGAGCTCGCCCTCGACGATGAGGAGTGGTGCGTCGCTCAGCCCCGGATCGCCGATTGCGTCGTGGTTGACCCAGCACAGTGGTTTTCCTGCGTCTGTCCTGAAGTCCTTTCGGTCGAGACGGCGGTATTTGTGGTTTACCGTGGAGCCGTGGCGGATGAACGGGACGGCTATCCAGTCACCACCACCAGGCATGATGGCGCTTACGATGCCAATCCTGGCAGCTGTTTCCGGATCGAGGCTTCTGGCTTCGAGCCATGCTGTTGCTTGCGGTGTCAGATACTCCAGAGGCTCCGGACCAGCCACAGTGCCAGCAGTGCCACAGCGCTGTTTCGCCGTCTCTCGTGACGGATAGGCACCGGTCTTTGCGGTTTCGTCTCTGGCTGGAGCATTTGGGACATGTCCGCCTAGTGGTGCCTTGTGGTCGTCGTCGTGCATCGCTGATAACCTCTGCCGCTTCCAGCTCAGATTGGCGGGACATATCCGTACCCTGCGGTTTGCCGCTTGGTGGGTGGCGGGGGTGACGTTTGGTCCATCCACCCGCCGCCGTTAAGCCACGTTGCCGGGTGTGGTATGAACTCAGTTTCGGTCTTCTCGGATTTCCATCGGGAGAGGGAATTTTTCAAGCCTGAGGCCAGCTCTTGCTCCGACGCTCGCTTTCTGGCCGCCGCGTATGCCTTCTCTGCCCTGAGGCGCCGAACCTTCCGTGGGTACAGCTCCCACCAATCGTCGAAGCCATCCGGAGTGTCTTTTTGGCGTGCCTGTTTCTGGGGTTTCCGAGGTTTGGACATGTCCGGGTTGGGAACATGTCCGAGTCCGCTCGGACAATATATATATTCCTTTTCCTTTTCCTTTTCCTTTTCCAACAGTGTGTCCGCCGTGTGTCCGCCGTGAACTCTCACTGCGTCCTCAGTGAGTTCTGGGGGCGGGAACCTGCTTTCTCCCCGGCGATTAATGGTCTGGTGGTCCCACCCTTTTATCTGAATTAGACGTTTCCCACCAACAACATAGCGTATGATAAGCCTATTTTTTCTCAGCTCTTCGAGCATGTGCTCGATTGTGTCCATGGACATGTCATCGGCCGGGAAAATTCGCATCTTGATCTGTTTTGGCTTGTCCTCCATGCGTCCATGGTCATCAGCGAAGTTCCACATGCCGATGAACATCAATCGGGCATTCAGTGAGCACTCAGTGAGTTTTTCGGATGTCCAAAACTCTGGCTTGATCGTCCGGATGCGGGCCACGGTTATGCACCTGCCATTTGGGGGAAAACGTACGACAGAAGCGCTCTTTGATCGGAAGTGATGAGGCCATAACACAGCAGGTTCCCAGAAAGAGATTTCATGCGTTCTGGTGATTCCTGCGACGCAACGACGTCTATAAGAAGCTCATCGGAAATCTTGCGCCCTGAGGCTATTGCCTCTACGAACATCTCTGCTGTGTTGCCGTTCTTGAGCACTGCCGCTACTTCCGTGCCGCGGCGAGACGGTCATCGGACGATATCAGCTTGTGGCGCCAGATCGACTGCAGCCTGGCCAAGTCCTCGGGCGACACGCGCATTGTCGGCGTGACGGTGAGGTTGCCGTCGTCATCGACGAAGATGTGGCCAATGATGCGGGTCATCCAGCCTTGGCCTTCTTCTTTGCGTTCGTCCTTGCAAGCGTGACGATGGCTGCCTTCTTAGCGGCCCGGGCGCGCTTGGCGATGTGTGCCTTGGTGCGGCCGAACAGCATGTTGTAGGGGCTGTCGTTCGTCTCGCTGCTCACCCCAATGGGTATGCGGCGTACTTTGCCTGCTGCCACGTACTCTTCGATCTGGCGCAATTCGTCTTCTCTGGTCAATGGCTCCGAAGCTCTCATGCGTTTGGCATTTACAGTCTGCTGCGCCATCGAGAGCCCGCGCATTGTGTAGGGCAGAAACGAATCCTTCATTTGCAGATCAATCCTTCCAGCTTGAATGCCGCGTAGAGGGCCGGGCGCTTGCGTTCGAGGTGAATGTCAATCTCGCAGTGCTCGCAGTACTCCAGGTAAATAGCCTCAAGTATATCCTTGGGGTGTCCGCAGCGGCTGCAAGTCTCGAACGTGAACGGCGGGTTCATATCAGCGCACCGTGGCACCGGCCGCACATCCACTCGCGGAATGATCCACCGGCCGCATCCTTGACCTCGGCCCAGCCGATGAGGCGCGCTTCGGCGGCGACGGCTGCCTTGGCCTGATCGAGATGGATGGACGCGTGCATCGCAGACGGGCCCGACGTGCGGCACGAGACGCAGATCACCTGCCAGACAAGGTTCATCGGCGGTGATCCTGGCTTGGCGCTCACGGTCAGCGGCATGCAATCACTCCATCCCCCGTTCGCGGTGCTCGCAGTTGGGGCACTCGCACCGGCCGAGCCGCAGATCGACCATCCCCCGCATCGTGTCCTCGGCCTGCTGCATGCGGATGGTGGCGAGCCTGAGCGCCTGCTCGGCGTGATGCGCCCGGACCTCGGCCAGGTCGGCGCGCTCCTCTGCATCCCGGCAGCGCTGACGCAGCGCGATATCAGTCATAGGCGACCCCGTGCTCTCTCGCCCACCGGTGAAACAGCGGTAGCGCCTTGTCCGCGTCGCAGTCGCACCGGAT
>JACCDR012623725.1_pt1 | contig 22147 bp, 25 predicted proteins | sample 7446431 | NCBI WGS metagenome assembly JACCDR01 (sample SAMN15323443, study PRJNA562643) | freshwater metagenome | isolation source: river surface water | place: USA:Blue River Watershed | collected 2017-08-17 | reverse complement strand
GCGTCAGCTACGTTTCGCGCTGCGATCATTCAGTGCCGAAGCGCCACGGTTCTCCAGCCACTTGCGGATGCGGCTGGCATCGGCGAGACGCGACTGCTTGCTCTTGGAGTCGAGGAAGATCATCACCACCGCGCGGCCGGCGACTTGCACCTGCATCACCAGGCAACGGCCGGCTTCAGAGATGTAGCCGGTTTTCTGCAGGCCAATTTCCCAGTCCGGGTTTTCGATCAGGCCATTCGAATTGCGGTATTGCAGAGGACGGCCCCCCGGATCGACCGCATAACGGCTGTCGGTCGAATACTGGCGGATCAGCGGATGCTGGTAAGCGGCGACGACCAGCTTGGACAGGTCACGCGCGCTGGACACGTTGGTGCTGTTGAGGCCGGTCGAGTCGGCGAAGTGCGAGCTGGTCATGCCCAGTTCACGTGCCTTCGCATTCATCGCCGCGACGAAAGCGCGGATGCCGCCCGGGTAGTGACGACCCAGCGCCGATGCAGCACGGTTCTCCGAGCTCATCAGTGCAATGTGCAGCATGTTGGCGCGCGACAGTTGCGAGCCCACGCGCAGACGCGAATGGCTGAACTTCTCGCGATCCACATCTTCTTCGGTGACGGTAAGGACTTCATCCAGGTCCTGGTTGGCTTCCACCACCACCAGGCTGGTCATCAGCTTGGTGATCGACGCGATCGGCAACGCGATGCCGGCGTTCTTCTCGAACAGTACTTCGCTGGTCGACTGGTCCATCACCAGCGCGACGCTGGAATTGAGGTCCAGAGGATCACGGGTCATGTTGAGGCCGGCGAGGTCGCCCGCGGTCAGCACCGGGGGCACGCCGGCCATCGCCGATGCATAGGCCACGCGCTGCGCGACGGCGCGGCGCTTCGAGGTCAGGTCGGCGTGGATGACCTTGGCCTTGCCGGCTGCAACGAACTTGCCCTTGGCTTTAGCCTTGGCCTTGGCATGAACGCGTTCCGATTTACCGCCATTGGCGTCCTTGTGCGCGCGCGCAGCCTCGGCTGCCGGCAGCGCGAAAGCCATAGCCATTGAAACAACAAGCGCTTTGAAAGTGAAACGGCGCATCGGGACTCCAAAAAAAGATGCCAAATTCTGCCTTGCAGTGTAGCAAAATGGTGCAATACCGCAAGTAAATTAGGGAGTTAGAAGCAATAATTAAACGGGTTTATTAGCCCTTATTGCGCCGAATCAACGTTTCAAATTTTGCAAATTGTGCAGGGTCAGAGGTTTGCGGCAATCGCCTTGCCGAGCTCTTGCGTACCTCCCTTGCCGCCCATGTCGGGCGTGAACGGCGCGTCGCGCGGACCGGCGGCGAGCACCTTTTCAATGGCTGCGACGATGGCATTGGCCGCGTCCGCGTGACCGAAATGCTCGAGCATCATCGCGCCCGACCAGATCTGGCCGATCGGGTTGGCCACGCCCTTGCCAGCGATGTCGGGTGCCGAGCCATGCACGGGCTCGAACAGCGACGGATACACACCTTCCGGATTGATGTTGGCCGATGGCGCGATCGCGATGGTTCCGGTGCAGGCCGGGCCGAGGTCGGACAGGATGTCGCCAAACAGGTTGGACGCGACCACCACATCAAACCAGTCGGGATGGCGCACGAAGTGCGCGCACAGGATATCGATATGGAATTTGTCGACCTTCAGGTCGGGATAGCTGCGCGCCATCTCGGCGACACGCTCGTCCCAGTAAGGCATCGTGATGGAGATACCATTCGACTTGGTGGCTGAGGTCAGGTGCTGCTTCGGGCGCCGCTGCGCGAGCTCGAATGCGTACTTCAGGATGCGGTCCGTGCCCTGGCGAGAAAACACGCTCTGCTGGAACACCACCTCGCGCTCGGTGCCCTCGTACATGCGGCCGCCCACGGATGAGTATTCGCCTTCGGTGTTTTCGCGCACCACGTAGAAATCGATGTCGCCCGGCTTGCGGCCTGCCAGCGGCGACGGTATGCCGGGCATCAGCCGGCAGGGACGCAGGTTCACGTACTGGTCGAATTCGCGTCGGAACTTCAGCAGCGAGCCCCACAGCGACACATGGTCGGGCACGGTATCGGGCCAGCCGACGGCGCCGAAGTAGATCGCGTCTTTCGGGGTCAGCAAGTCCTTCCAGTTATCCGGCATCATCTGGCCATGCTGCGCGTAGTAGTCGCAGCTGGCGAAATCGAAATGCTCGAAATCGAGTGCGATGCCGAATTTGTCGCAGGCCGCTTCCAGCACCCGCAAGCCTTCCGGCATCACTTCCTTGCCGATACCATCACCGGCGATCACTGCAATCTTCTTCATCGCCTCACTCCAGGAAAGTCGCAAAGTCGCCCAGTGGCGCACGCTCGGTCACGAGGCTGTTCTCGACCCTGGATGGGTCGGCAAAACCGAGCGCCATGCCGCACACCAGCTGCTCGCTATCGGGCAGGTCAAGGACTTCGGCGATCACCTTGTGGAATTGCGTGAAGGCGGCCTGCGGGCAGGTATCGAGCCCACGGCCACGCGCAGCCACCATGATGTTCTGCATGAACATGCCGTAGTCCAGCCACGAGCCCTGCTCCATCACGCGATCAATGGTGAAGATCAGTCCGACCGGGGCATCGAAGAATGCGAAGTTGCGGCCGTGCTGCGCATGCATGCCGCTCTTGTTTTCGCGCGTCAGGCCCAGCAGGGCGTACAGGTCCCAGCCCACCTTGCGGCGGCGATCAACATACGGCGACACCCATTCGCGCGGATAGTAGTCGTACTCTTCCTTGTGCTGCGACAGCTGCGCCGGGTCATGCCAGACCTCATTAATCGCCTTCGCGAGGCGGTCGCGGATGGCGCCCGTCAGCACATACACCTTCCACGGCTGCGTGTTGGAACCCGACGGCGCGCGTGCGGCCACATTCAGGATCGCTTCGATGTCTTCGCGCGCGACCGGCGTCGGCAGGAAAGCGCGGATGGAGCGGCGGGTAGTGATCGCTTCGTCGACGATCGCCTGTTCTTTGGTCTGGATCATGGGTTCACCACTAAGGTTTGCAGGAGTGCCCGGGCGGGCGAGGGAATGGGAGTCGGCTTGCGGGTCGCGCGGTCGACATAAACGTGCACGAAATGGCCTTGCGCGGACGCGAGCTCGTCATCGTCGCGGAAAATGCCGACTTCATAGCGGACACTGGAGTCGCCGAGCCGCGTCACGCACAAGCCGGCAGTGACGGGATCAGGAAAAGCGACCGATGAAAAGTAATTGCAGTGGGTCTCGACCACCAGGCCGATTGCGCTGCCTTCATGAATGTCCAGCGTGCCGTTCACGATCAGGAACTGGTTCACGACCGTATCGAACCACTGGTAGTAAACGACATTGTTCACATGGCCGTACGCATCGTTGTCGGACCAGCGCGTGGTGATCGGATAGAAATGCCTGAAATGCGAGCGAGGCTTGGGCGTCTCCTTCATCGTGCTCCCTTGTCTTGTTGTACTTATCTTTGTCGATGGTGTGGTGGTGGTGCTTGCTATCCTTGCTTTCGCCGCTGCGTGCCAATCGCACAGCCTGCGGTCAGCGACGCACTACAAAGGCGACACCGGCCACGGCCAGCAGCATGCCGCCAATTCCCGCCAGTCCGAAGGATTCGCCGAACAGCAGCCACGCAAAAAATGCCGTCACCGGCGGCGTCAGGTACATCAGGCTGGAGACACGGGTGGCCGCATTTTTCCGGATCAGTGCAAACAACAGGAACATGGCACCGATCGACAAGGCCAGCACGGACCAGCTGAGCGCGATGATGAATTCTTGCGTCCATTGTACTGTGGACAATTGCCAGTCCAGCCCCTCGAACAGGATCGCCAACGGCAAGGTCACGACCGCCGATGCGCCGAACTGGATCAGTGCGCCGGTACGCAGGTCGAACCGCGGACAATGCCGCTTCTGATACAGCGTGCCGGCCGTGATCGACAACAGCGCAAACACGCACAGCGACACATTGAGCACCGATGCGCCGGTGGGTGTGAGCTTCTCAGACACGACCAGCGCGACGCCGGCCAAGCCCATCAGCAGGCCCAGCCACTGGCGGCGACTGACGCTCTCGTCGACGGTCGAGGCCGCGAAGGCTGTCAGCAAGGGCTGCAAGCCAACGATCAGCGCTGACAGGCCGGCCGGCATGCCGAGCTTGATCGAGCACCACACACCTGACAGATACCCGGCCTGTACCAGCACGCCTGCCACCGCAATATGCCGGGCCTGGCCGCGTGGCCACGGGGCGCGCATCAGCAGTACCAAGGGCAGCAGCACGGCAATCACGCCCGCGTAACGAAGCATAAGGAAGGTCAGCGTCGGCGACGAAGGCAGGCCGAGTTTGGCGACCACGAAACCGGTACTCCACAAGAGCACGAACAAGACCGGCATGCCCGCTTCCAGCCATGCCGAGCGGCCTGGCAGGCGGGCGGTAGCCAGCGCCGCCTGATCCTGGTTGTCAGTCCGGAACTCGCTCATGCAGCCGCCTTTCGTCGATGACGATACGCGGCGGCCAGTGTCACGGTCTGCAGGTGGATGGCGACGGTCTGCTCGATATCGCGCCCGTAACCACCGGCCATTGCGATCGCCACCGGCAGCCCGCGCTGCTGCGCCTGCGCCAGCACGCGCCGGTCGCGTTCAGCCATGCCGTCGCTGCTGAGCTTCAGGCGGCCGAGCCGATCGCCTTCGTGGGGATCGGCACCTGCCAGATAAATGATGAGCTGCGGCGCGAAGCGTTCGAACAATTGCGCCAGCGCGCCATCAAGCGCCGCGAGGTATTCGGCGTCGCCGGTGCCGTCGGGCAGCGCGATATCGAGGTCGCTGGTCGCCTTCGCGAACGGGTAGTTGTGCTCGCCATGCAGAGACAGCGTGAACACCGAATCGTCATTGGCCAGGATGGACGCCGTGCCATTGCCCTGGTGTACGTCGAGATCGACGATCGCGACCCGCGCCGCGCGTCGTTCGGCCTGCATCAACCGCGCAGCGATGGCGGCATCATTGAACACGCAAAAGCCTTCGCCCCGGTCGGCATGCGCATGGTGCGTGCCGCCGGCAAGGTTGATCCCGACGCCGTCGTCGAAGGCGGCGCGGCAAGCCGCGATGGTGGCGCCGGCCGAGCGGCGTGAGCGCTCCACCATCTCCGGCGACCAGGGGAAGCCGATGGCGCGCTGCTCCTGCGGCGTCAGCGCGCCATCGTCGATGCGACGGATGTACTGCGGATGATGGGCCAGCGCGAGCACGCCATCGCTGGCGCGTGGGGCTTCCTCCAGCTGTACGTCCGGCAGCGTGGCCTGCACTGCATCACGCAGCATCCGGTACTTGCGCATGGGGAAGCGATGCCCTTCCGGCAATGGCAGCACAAAGCGATCGCTGTAGAACGCTTTCATTGCCGCGCCTTCACAAGTAAGCCTTCACGAACCGGTGACTCCAGTGATTTCGGGCAAGCAGGTCAGACCGGCGCCGAAACTTCTCATATGAACCATACAAATTTTGATGCGCCGCAATAATTTAACTTGACACCCAATGGGCCTACACGAAAAATAGCGTCTGCTGCGATGCAACAAACCTTCGGGTTGCCTGCCCCAGGCTGCGACCGCATCCCACAACAGCATTTAATTCACAACGAGGACTCATCATGTTCAACACTGCCGAACAATTCACCGCCGCCGCCCGCGCCCAGATGGAAGCCCAGCTGAGCCTGGCAACGTCCTTCTCCGACTCGATGATCGACGGCGTCGAGAAACTGATGGGCCTGAACCTGCAGGCCGCCAAGGCCGGCCTCGAAACCAGCATCGCCAACGTCCAGCAGCTGCTGACCGCAAAGGACCCGCAAGAGCTGCTGGCCGCCGCCTCCCATCAAGCGCAGCCGCAAGCCGAGATCGCACTCACCTATGCCCGCCACCTGGCCACCATCGCCCGCGGCAAGCAGAAGGAATTCGCCCAGGCTGCCGAGTCGCAGATCAACGAACAGAGCCGCCAGATGGTCGCCATGCTCGACGACGTGACCAAGAGCGCGCCGGCCGGCTCCGAAACTGCCGTGTCGATGATGAAGTCTGCCATCGACAACGCCAGCTCCGGTTTCTCGCAATTCTCGCGCTCGGCCAAGGTCGCCATCGACGCCATGGAATCGAACCTCGACAACGCGGTCGCTCAGATGTCGCATGTGACCGCCAAAGCGACACGCGCGAAGAAGTAAACTGCATCTGCGCGAAAAACAGCCGGCCGGGCCTCCCCCGCCGGCTGTTTTTTTAACCTCGACCATCGCCATGGGCACTTACGATGCAAATGCCGGCGAAGCTTCAGCCTAGCCGGTACAATCGCGCGCCCCGGTTGGAATGATAAAGAGCTGTGCACCCTGCGGCGCGCACCCCGGTTTTTTAATTCAGCGAAGGCAGCGTTTCACGAGACCGCTCCCGCTTCAACAACAAGAACAATGTCTTTCACACAGCTCCTTTGCGTTGCCGTGTCAGCCGTGCTGTACTTCAGCTTCTTCCGGCTGAATGCCTACGCCTTCCACGCCTTCCAGGTGCATGCAGGCGCGAGCTGGATCTTCCTGCCCGCCGGACTGCGCTTGCTATGCACACTGCTGTTCGGCGGCGAAGGCGCGATCGGCCTGCTGCTCGCTTCCGGCTTGCTGATCCTGGTGGACTTCCCGCCCATGGATCCGCTGACCCTGATGGTGGCGCCGCTATTGTCGGCCGGTGCGCCCTATCTCGTGTATCGGCTTGCGCTGCGCTCCGGCATGCCCGCATCACTGACCAAACTGACACCGCTGAAGCTGGCACAGTTGGGCGTCCTGTATGCTTTCGCCAGTGCCGGGCTGCATTCGATCTGGTTCTCGCTGCGCGGCGTACACCCGGACCTGCTGAGCGGCTTTGTCACGATGTTCACCGGTGACCTGGTCGGCACGCTGATCATGCTGTATGCAATCAAGATGCTGCTGGCTGCAATCCGCCTGCTGCCGCTGGCCAGTGCCACCTCCCAGCGGGACACGCCAACCGACGCACCCGACTGAGCCTGGCAAAGCAACGACGCAGCATTACGCACCATCATTGTGCATCATCAGGCATTAATGCCCCAAGGTGAAGCATGAAGCGCTGCCCAGCATGATGACAGGATGGCATACAAGCTGCTAATGCTGTACCGGATATTCGCTGCGTAGCGGCGATTGCACCAAGAACGACAGCAAAGCATTCGTACCCGCTTCCAATGGCAAGAGTCATTCCTTCCGAATCCCGTACTGCACCGGCCGAGCCTGCCCGGCCCGGCCACTTGCTAGCCACCTTGTCGCTCGGCTTTGGCCGCGACGGCGACACCACGCGCCTGTTGAGGCGCGAGCACTACGGCCCGCTGCGGGTGCAGAAGGCGCTATATCCGGAAGGACCGTCAGTGGCGCATGCGATCATCGTCCACCCGCCGGGCGGCGTGGTCGGCGGCGACGAATTGCGCATCGATGCATCGGTCGGCGCAGGCGCGGCGGCCGTCATCTCGACCCCCGGCGCGGCGAAGTGGTACCGTGCGAACGGCCATGTATCGCGCCAACAGCTGACGCTGGAAGTGGGCCATGATGCGGCGCTCGAATGGCTGCCGCAGGAAACCATCTTTTTCAACGAGGCCGACGTACAGCTCGACACAACAGTCGACCTGCAAGGCAATGCGCGCTTCATCGGTTGCGACATTCTGTGCTTCGGACGCAGGGCCTCCGGTGAAAGCTTCGACAACGGGCGCATCCGCCAGCAGCTGCGCATCGAGCGCGACGGCAAGCCCTTGTGGCTGGAGCAAGGCCGGCTGCTGGGCGGCAGCGCGCAGATGCGCAGCCCGCTGGGACTGGCCGGCCATAGCGTGTGCGCGAACCTGGTGGCCGTTGGCGTTCCCACCTCGCCGGCGCTGATGCAGGCCGTGCGCGAGCGCTGCACGGTGGTCGCCGATGGCCGCGGCCGCTTCGGCGCGACGCAGATGAAATCGGTGCTGCTGGTGCGTTACCTCGGTGATTCCAGCGAGGTGGCACGCCATGTGATGCTGGCCGCCTGGCAGCTGCTGCGTCCCGCGCTGCTGACACGCGAAGCGACCGAGCTGCGCATCTGGAATACCTGACCCTGACCGCAAGACCCCGACACCGAACCGCCAAACCCGAACAAGCCAACCTGAGAACGAGGACAAGAGCATGGAACTCACCCCACGGGAAAAAGACAAGCTGCTGATCTTTACCGCAGCCCTGCTGGCCGAGCGCCGCAAGGCGCGCGGCCTGAAGCTGAACTATCCGGAAGCGGTGGCGCTGATCACGGCCGCGATCATGGAAGGCGCGCGCGATGGCAAAACCGTTGCCGAGCTGATGTCCGAAGGCACGAAGATCCTCAGCCGCGCCGACGTGATGGAGGGCGTGGCCGACATGATCCCCGACATCCAGGTCGAGGCCACCTTCCCCGATGGCACCAAGCTCGTGACCGTCCACCACCCGATTCCCTGAACGCAGCGGAGAAAAACATGATTCCCGGAGAAATGCTGATCGAGGAAGGCGACATCGCGCTCAACGTCGGCCGTCCCACCGTGACCGTCAAGGTCGCCAACAGCGGAGACCGTCCGATCCAGGTCGGCTCGCACTTCCACTTCTACGAGACCAACCCTGCGCTGCAGTTCGAGCGCGCGCTGGCCTATGGCATGCGCCTCAATATCGCCGCCGGCACGGCGGTACGCTTCGAGCCGGGCCAGGAACGCACGGTCGAGCTGGTGGCGCTGGCTGGCGGACGCAAGGTCTATGGCTTCAACGGCCAGGTGATGGGCAAGCTGAAAGATTCGAAGAAAGGGGCAGGCGCATGAGCAAGATCTCCCGCAAGGCGTACGCCGAAATGTTCGGCCCGACCACCGGCGACCGTATCCGGCTGGCCGATACCGAACTCTTCATCGAGATCGAGAAGGACCACACCACCTACGGCGAGGAAGTGAAGTTCGGTGGCGGCAAGGTAATCCGCGACGGCATGGGCCAGTCGCAGCTGCCGCACAAGGATGTGATGGATACCGTGATCACGAACGCCGTCATCCTCGACCACTGGGGCATCGTGAAGGCCGACATCGGCATCAAGGGTGGCCGCATCGCCGCCATCGGCAAGGCCGGCAATCCGGACATCCAGCCGGATGTGACGATGGCTATCGGCGGTGCGACCGAGATCATCGCCGGCGAAGGCAATATCGTCACTGCCGGCGGCATCGATACCCACATTCATTTCATCTGCCCGCAGCAGATCGAGGAAGCGCTGATGTCCGGCGTGACCACGATGATCGGCGGCGGCACCGGCCCGGCGGTCGGCACCGCGGCGACCCCCTGCACATCGGGCCCGTGGCACATCCACGCGATGCTGGCCGCGGCCGATGCCTTCCCGATGAACCTCGGCTTCCTCGGCAAAGGCAATGTGAGCCTGCCGCTGCCGCTGGAAGAACAGATCCGTGCCGGCGCCATCGGCTTGAAACTTCATGAAGACTGGGGCTCGACCCCGGCCGCCATCGACAACTGCCTGTCGGTGGCCGACAAGATGGACATCCAGGTCGCGATCCACACCGATACGCTGAACGAAGGCGGCTTCCTCGAGCACACGCTGGCTGCGTTCAAGGATCGCACCATCCATACCTTCCATACCGAAGGCGCGGGTGGCGGGCATGCGCCGGACATCATCGCTGCGGTTGGCCAGGGCAATGTCCTGCCCTCGTCCACCAACCCGACCCGTCCGTACACGCACAACACGCTGGACGAGCATCTCGACATGCTGATGGTCTGCCACCATCTGGATGCCTCGATCACCGAGGACATTGCGTTCGCCGAATCGCGCATCCGCCGCGAGACCATCGCTGCCGAAGACATCCTGCACGACCTGGGCGCGATCTCGATGATGTCGTCCGACTCGCAGGCGATGGGCCGTGTCGGCGAAGTGATCATGCGCACCTGGCAGACCGCGCACAAGATGAAGGTGCAGCGCGGATCGCTGAAAGAGGATTCGAGCCGCAACGACAATTTCCGCGCCAAGCGCTACATCGCGAAGTACACGATCAACCCGGCCATCACGCACGGCATCTCGCACATGGTCGGTTCGATCGAGACTGGCAAGATCGCCGACCTGGTGATCTGGAAACCGGCCTTCTTCGGCGTCAAGCCGTCGATGATCCTCAAGAGCGGCATGATCGCGGCCGCGCAGATGGGCGACCCGAATGCATCGATCCCGACGCCACAGCCGGTGCATTACCGACTGATGTTCGGCGCCTATGCAGGCGGCCTGAAGACCTCGTTCACCTTCCTGTCGCAGGCAGCGATGGACGCCGGGGTGGCCGAGCAGCTGAAGCTCAACAAGCCGGTCGCCGCGGTGAAGAACATGCGCAATTTGCGCAAGGTCGACATGATCCACAACGGCTATGCGCCGACGATGGAAGTCGATACCGAGACTTACGAGGTGCGCGCCGACGGCGAACTGCTGGTGTGCGAACCGGCCAAGGTGCTGCCGATGGCGCAGCGTTATTTCCTTTTCTGACTTAAAGACGTATCCGATGCTCACCCTGCATACCAAAGTGGAACGCGCCGACAAGATCGACGGCGAACTGGTCCTGCCCTATGAACTGCGCGAGAAGAGCCGTCAGCGCGCTGCACTGACCTCGGGCGAAGAGGTCGCGGTCTTCACCGTGCGCGGCACCGTGCTGCGCGACGGCGATTTGCTGACTGGCGAGGATGGCCGTGTCGTGAAGGTCACGGCTGCGCCGGAAGCGACTTACAAGGTGTCCTGCGCATCGCCGCACGCGCTGCTGCGCTGCGCCTTCCACCTCGGCAACCGCCACACGCAGGCACAGGTCGGCGATGGCTGGCTGCGCATCCGCAAGGACCCGGTGCTCAAGGACATGCTGGCCGGCCTGGGCGCCGACGTCACCGAGGAACAGGCTCCGTTCGAACCGGAATCGGGCGCTTACGGTGGCGGCCATCATCACCATGACGATGGCCATCATCACAACCCGCTGGCGCCGATTCCGGTGCGCCAGAAGATCCACCGCCCGGGCGACAAGGCTTGAGCGCGTCGACCAGCAATGGCTTGCCCCAATCTGGCACCGCGATGACATCCGAACGTCCTGCCTCTCCCCTGCCCGCTGCTTCGCTGCTGCACCTGCTGCAGTTGTGCAGCCCGTCGCTGCCGGTCGGCGCGTACAGCTATTCGCAAGGGCTGGAAGCGGCCATGGAAAGCGGCTACGTGAAAGACGAGGCCAGCGCGCGTGCATGGATCGTCGACATGCTCGATGAAGTCGTCGCACGCTTCGAGGCGCCGGTCACCTGGCGCTTGCTGCAGGCGTTCGCGGACCGCGATGGGCAGGCCGTCGCTTACTGGAATGCGTTGTTCATTGCATCGCGCGACAGCGCGGAATTCCGCGCCGAGACCATACAGATGGGCTATTCGCTCGGCAAACTGCTGCCCGAGCTGGTACCCGATGATGCCGAACTGCTGGCGCTGCTGACAGCACAGCCTGAACTGCCCTTCCCGACCGCTCTGGCAGCGACTGCCGTCGCGCTGAAGGTGCCGGCAGAAGAAGCCTTGCTCGGCATGCTGTTCTCGTGGGCCGAGAACCAGGTACTGGCCTGCGTGAAGTCGGTGCCGCTCGGCCAGGTAGCCGGCCAGCGCTTGCTGCTGTCATTGCGCCCACACATCGAGCAGGCAGCCAGCATTGCCCGCACGCTGGACGATGACGCATTGTCCAACTGGTCGCCGGGACTGTCGCTGCTGTCTATGCAGCATGAAGTACAGTACTCGCGACTCTACCGTTCCTGAATTCCTGAATTTTGAAAGACAGATCCATGACTACCTCCAATCCCCTGCGCGTCGGCATCGGCGGCCCGGTCGGCTCCGGCAAGACGGCCCTGTGCGAAATGCTGTGCAAGCAGATGCGCGACCATTACGACATGGCCGTCATCACCAATGACATCTACACCAAGGAAGACATGGAGATCCTGCTGCGCGCCGATGCGCTGCCGGCCGAGCGCCTGATGGGCGTGGAGACCGGCGGCTGCCCGCACACGGCGATCCGTGAAGATGCGTCGATCAACCTCGAAGCGATTGCGCGCATGAGCGCCGATTTCCCTGACCTCGACCTGATTCTGGTCGAATCGGGCGGCGACAATCTGGCGGCGACCTTCAGCCCGGAATTGTCGGACCTGACGATCTATGTGATCGATGTGGCCGGCGGCGAAAAGATTCCGCGCAAGGGCGGCCCGGGCATCACGCGTTCGGACTTGTTGATCATCAACAAGACCGACCTCGCACCGCATGTAGGAGCCAACCTCGACATCATGGCTGCCGATGCGAAGAAGCAGCGCGGCGACCGGCCCTTCGTGTTCACCAACCTGCGCAAAGGCGAAGGCGTGGATGAGGTGATTGCCTTCATTCGCAAGCAAGGCTTGCTGGACGCGGCGAAGGCTTGAGGTAAACGACGCTGGGTCCCGGCATGCGCCGGGACGACGTGGCGACGTGCGTCAGTACTGGGAAGGTCATCCCGGCGCAGGCCGGGATCCCCTGTCTTTCAGCTTAGTTAGGAACGTATTCCTGCTTCAACTCGTCGAGACCGGCGAGCATCTTCTGGTAGGCGGCCGCCACCTGCGACGGCTCGCCTTTCACGCCCAGTTCGATATGCCGGCGACGGTTCGCGTCGCCGACGCTGGGCAGGCTGAACACCTTCACGCTACCGAACTCGGCCTCGATCGCTTCCATCAGCGGCGTCAGCCGCGACTCGATGCCGTCATACACGATCACCGATTTCTCTTCGCGCGCGACCTGATGGAACAGGTGCGAGTGATGGGTGTCGAGCGCCCAGGCCATCATGGGCGCTGCCATCACGGGGAAGCCCGGCACGAAGTAATGCGCGCCCCCGATCGCATTGCGGAGCATGAAGCCGGGGATCTTGTTGTACGGGTTGGGCACGATCTCGGCGCCGACCGGGAACTCGCCCATCTTCAGCCGGTGCTGGTGGTCCGGCGAGTTCAGGTCGGCGACCTTGCCGGTCTCGGCGGCCATTTCGATAATGCGCTCCTGGATCTTGGCCTTCGCATCCGGATGCAATTGCAGCGGCACGCCGAGCGCCGCTGCCGCGCACTGGCGCGTATGGTCATCGGGCGTGGCACCAATGCCGCCGCAGGAAAACACCACGTCGCCGCTGGCCAGCGTGCGCTTGAGCGTGGCGGTGATGCGCGCCGGGTCGTCGCCGACATATTCCGCCCATGACAGCGACAGGCCGCGTTCGCCAAGCAGCTCGATGATCTTCGCGAGATGCTTGTCGCTGCGTTTGCCCGACAGGATTTCGTCGCCAATGATGATGATGCCGAATGCCATCTGCTTTCTCCGTGCGTATGCGTGTATTTGTTTGGGGTGAATGGACCTTGCTTACAGCCGGTCCTCGTCAATCAGCGGCGCCGCCGGCACGTCCTTTAGCGGATAGCTGCGCAGGCGCGCCAGCGCATCGAGACAGTAGTGCTGGAACCACAATCCGCTGAACACGAATACCAGCAGGTACAACCAGACCGCCACGGCAGCCAGGATAGGGAAAAAGATCACCGACATCACGCCGCCCAGCCACAGCAGGCCGGGTGCGGCGCCGAGGCTGCCGGTGACGATGCCGATGGCCAGCAAGGGCCAGCGGTGGCGCGCCATGATCTGCTTTCTTTCTTCCTTGTCCGCATAGTCTGCCAGCGCATCGTAGGCCATCACGCGGCTGGCCAGCCAGCCCCACAGCAGCGGTTGCACGAACAGCGCAAACAGCGGGATCAGGTTCAGTGGCAGCGTCAGCAGCCACGCGATGATGAACACGACGAAGGCCGACAGCGACACCCACAAGCTACCGGCGAAAGAGCCGCCATGGCGCATCTCGAGTTGCGGGTACAGGCGCTGGCCGACATGGCGCGCAATCGCCGGCATCGCCATCGAGCCGACCAGCACCAGCGCAGTGACGATCATGCACGGCAGCAGCAGCCACATCGCCAGCAGCGGCACGAGTATGGCACGCACGGAATTGAGGCCGATCGAGTCCAGCATTTCGCCGGCGGCATGGAACAGCCCGTAATCGGCGAACCAGGCGTGCAGCTGGTCGATCAGGGGCTGCAGCCCCTGCCACAGCGCCACGCCCCACAGCGCGACGGCGACGATGAAGGGCAGTATGGTCAGCAGCAGCATGCGGATATGCAGCTGGGAAACCAGGGCGCGGAAAAAGGAAACGAATACGGGCGTCATTGTCTGCCGGATTATAAGAGGAGGGGCCGTGCCGCGTATGGGACAGGCTGTGGCCGGACTATAATGCGCGCTCTTGACGCCACACTTAAAGGAAATGCGATGTCCCTGATCATGACCAGCACCGGTCTGCAATACGAAGACCTGACCGTCGGCGACGGCGAAGAAGCGAAGGCCGGCAGCTATGTCAGCGTGCACTACACCGGCTGGCTGCAAAACCCGGACGGCAGCGAAGGCGAGAAATTCGACTCCAGCGTCGACCGCAACGAGCCTTTCGAGTTTCCGCTCGGCGCCGGCCATGTGATCCAGGGTTGGGACCAAGGCGTGCAAGGCATGAAGATCGGCGGCAAGCGTCGCCTCGTGATTCCGTCGTCGCTCGGCTATGGCCCGCGCGGCGCAGGCGGCGTGATTCCGCCGAATGCAACGCTGATCTTCGACGTGGAACTGCTGGGCGTCTGACGCACCCCGGGCGGCGGGCATCGCAAGCGGACTATTGCTGGCCCATCGTTGGCACGCCGCTGGCCCGCTGCCGGCAAGCCGTCATCGGAAGCAAGGCGCTACCTGTTCGGGTACGCGCCCTTGCCAGCAGTGATCAGGCGGCGTCCTTTGATGCGTCTTGACCTGCGTCGCCATTGAAGAGCTTGCGCATGTTGCGCCCCACCTGCTCTTCGATCTTCGATCTGAATCCCTTCAGCATGAAGCCGAGGTTGATGTCGAGCTGCGCGCGACCTTCCGTCAGCGCCAGCGTGCCGGAAACGCCGCTGCGCTTGAAGGACAGCATGTCGCCCTCCCAGCTGCAGGTCATCTCGTAGTCGGCCGTCATCTGGTCGGCCACTTTCTGTGCTGCGGCACGCGCGCCATCCATTGAAAGCGCATGGTCTTCGACCAGCGTGATATCGGCCATGCGGCCTCCTGTTATTTTTTGAGGGCTTCGGGGTTCAGCAGGTTCGGCGGGGTCTGGCCCGACAGTGCGGCGATCAGGTTGCCGGCTGCGGTATTGGCCATCGCCAGTCGGGTGTTCAGCGATGCGCTGCCGATGTGCGGTGTCAGCGCGACATTTTTCAGCTCGAGGAAGCCGGGGTTGAAGTTGGGCTCGTTCTCGAACACGTCAATGCCGGCGGCGCCGATCTGGCCGGCCTTCAAAGCACGGATCAACGCTGCGTCATCAATGATGCCACCGCGCGCGATATTCACCAGCGTCGCGGTCGGCTTCATCATCGCCAGTTCTTTTTCACCGATGGTGTGGTGCGATTCGGCCGAATACGGCAGCACCAGCACGATATGGTCAGCGGTGCGCAACAACTCTTCGCGCGACACGTACTGCGCGTTGTTGGCCTTCGCTTCGAGTTCGGGCGACAGGCGCGAACGGTTGTTGTAGATGACCTTCATGTTGAAGCCCATCGAACGGCGCGCGACCGCCTGGCCGATGCGGCCCATGCCAATGATGCCCACGGTCGAGCCGTGCACGTCATTGCCCATGTAGCCATCATAAGTCCACTTGACCCATTCGCCGGCACGCAGCGAGCGCTCGGATTCGGTCACGCGGCGGGCCGCGGCCATCAGCAGCGCCCAGCCGAGGTCGGCCGTGGTCTCGTTCAGCACATCGGGGGTGTTGGTGACCATGACGCCGGCAGCGGTCGCGGCCGGCACGTCGATGTTGTTGTAGCCAACGGCCATGTTGCAGATCGCCTTCAGGCCCGGGACAGACTGGATCACGGCGGCAGAGAGGCGGTCGGTCGGGTTCGAGAAGACGCCATCCTTGCCTTGCAGGCGACGGATCAGCTCGGCTTCGCCATAGGTTTCGTCTTGCTGGTTGGACGCGACATCGAAATGCTGCGACAGGCGCTCGATCACTTCCGGGAACACCGCGCGCGTGACGAGGATCTTGGGCTTCATCTCAGACGCCCTTCACGAGGATGACGTGCACGCGGTACGGGCCATGCGCGCCGAGCACGATGGTCTGCTCGATGTCACCGGTGCGGGACGGGCCGGAAATGAAGTTGGTCGCGCGCGGCAGCTCGCCACGCTCGTTTTTCGCGAGCGAGAATGCGTCTTCGATCGAACCGACGATGCGGTCGACCGGCACGATCGCGATATGGGTCTCGGGCAGCAGCGCAGCGGAGGCAAAGGTCTCGGCGCCGGACAGCAGCATCAGCGTACCGGTCTCGGCCACGGCGCAGAAGCAGCCGGTGACGCCGACCATGTCTTCATTGACCGGCGGGCGGAATTCCACTTTCACGCCGGCGCCATCCCAGGGCAACGCGCGCAGCGTTTCCCAGGCGATGGCCTGGTGCGCCACACCGATGCCATCCAGATAACGTGCCACCGCGGCCGGTACCTCATCCAGTGACGCGACTTCATCCAGGGTCTGCGAGGTGCGCAATGCCTGCTGGCGGAAACGCTCGAGCAGGTCGGGACCGAGGTCGGGACGCGGACCGGCGGTATGGTCAGCCAGGTATTGCTTCACCTGTGCGTATTCGGCCTCGGTGGGCTGTGCGGGACGGTTCTGGGCCTTGCGGATGCGACCCAGGATGGCACTGCGTGCGGCGGAGGTATCCATGATCTCCTCTGAAAATAGTTGCCAGATTCTAGCCCAGCCGCCGCCTGAGAAGCCTGCAGGGCTGCGGGTTTCAGCGTGATTTAATTTCAGAGCGCGATGACAAAATATTCAAGATCCGCCGAAAGGCCGCCTTTGCTCCCGCATGAGTCGACAAGTGCGCGGCACGCGCCTGCAGCAGCCGGCTATTTGCATATATAAAATTCATCTAAGCCGGGTTTGTGGGGATAGCCCGCTTTGCCTTAAAATACAAGGCTTTGCAATTGGAGCGCAGGTTCCGGTCGCCCGTCGCGCTGCGGCGCAGCGATCCCGCCCTTACCGCCCCGGCCCGAATGTTTCAAAAATAGATAGGACTGGCCCATATGACCCACGTTGTGACCGAATCCTGCATCCGCTGCCGTTATACCGACTGCGTCGATGTCTGCCCGGTGGACTGCTTCCGCGAAGGTCCGAACTTCCTCGCGATCGACCCGGACGAGTGCATCGACTGCGCAGTGTGCGTTGCGGAGTGCCCGGTCAATGCCATCTACGCCGAGGAAGACGTTCCGTCGGACCAGCAGCAATTCATCAAGCTGAACGTCGACCTGGCGCGCAAGTGGCCGTCGATCACCAAGTCCAAGGCCGCGCTCGACGAGGCCGAGGCATGGAAAGACACCAAGGACAAGCTGCAGTACCTGCAGCGCTGACGGACCGGGCACCTGCGGTGCCCTTGGCATGACCTTTTCCCCGCGCCCCGGCTGATGCCGGGGTCGGCATTTATCCCCGCTGAAACGAATGAATACTTCTGTCGCCCCCATTGAAACCGATGCCGTCATCGTCGGTGCCGGCCCGGTCGGCCTGTTCCAGGTCTTCGAACTCGGCCTCCTCGAAATCAAGGCCCATGTGATCGACTCGCTGAATGCCGTCGGCGGCCAGTGCGTCGAGCTGTATCCGGACAAGCCCATCTACGACATCCCGGCCGTGCCCAGCTGCACCGGCCAGGAACTGACCGACAACCTGCTCAAGCAGATCGAGCCGTTCGAGCCGACCTTCCACCTCGGCCAGGAAGTGACCCTGGTGCAGAAGCGTGAAGACGGCCGCTTCGACCTCGAGACCTCGACCGGTACCAAGTTCATCACCAAGACCATCTTCATCGCTGCCGGCGTGGGCTCGTTCCAGCCGCGTACGCTGAAGGTCGACGGCATCGAAGAGTTCGATGGCAAGCAGCTGTTCTACCGCGTCAAGGATCCGTCGCGCTTCGAAGGTCGCAACATCGTCATCTGCGGCGGCGGCGACTCCGCGCTCGACTGGGCACTGAACCTGCAAGGCAAGGCCGAGTCCGTGATCCTGATCCACCGCCGTGAAGAATTCCGCGCAGCGCCGGCCTCGGTCGCGAAGATGAAGGAACTGTGCGAACAGTACGAGATGCAATTCCTGGTGGGCCAGGTCACCGGCTTTGAAGCCGCCGATGGCACGATGACCGAGCTCAAGGTCACCGGCGCCGATGGCGTGACCCGCCGACTGCCGCTGGACGACCTGCTGGTCTTCTTCGGCCTGTCGCCGAAGCTGGGCCCGATCGCCGAGTGGGGCCTGGAGATCGAGCGCAAGCAGCTGGTGGTCGACACCGAGAAGTTCGAGACCAATGTCCCGGGCATCTTCGCGGTGGGTGATATCAACACCTACCCGGGCAAGAAGAAGCTGATCCTGTCGGGCTTCCACGAAGCTGCGCTGGCAGCCTTCGGTGCGGCACCGTACATCTTCCCGGAGAAGAAGATCCACATGCAGTACACGACGACTTCGCCGAAGCTGCACAAGGTGCTGGGCGTCGAGTCCCCGGTGTTCGACTGATACACATCGTTCACGCCAATGAAAAAAGACACCCTAGGGTGTCTTTTTTTACGCCTGCCGCATGACAGGATTTCCTGTCAGCGCCCTGCTTTCAGCCAGCCTTCCAGCACCGCGGCCCTGGGTTCGCCCAGCACGAATTTCGCGCCGCCCCTGGCGTCGACATAGGCGACATACGGCGTCATGCCGCGCCATTCGGGGTTGACCGCAAACTGCAGCGCCTGCGGATTGCCACGAAATGCAAAGAGTCGATCGGCCGGCGCGTAATGCGCGTCGCGCAGCAGCGAGGCATCGTCATCGGCATCCATCGATACCACCAGCAGCGGCACCTGCGACCCTTTCGCGGCACGCTGCCTGGCGAGGTTGGCGATCGCGCCCGGGCAATGGGTGCAGGTCACCGAGGTGAACACCACGATGGCTGGTTGCCTTGCATTGCGCACCAGTGCCGGCCAGGTCGCCTTGTCGAAGGTTTCGACGGCAGCCGGCGCTGCCACGGCCACGTTGGCGACGGCCACGTTGGCGACGGCTGCGAGCGCTGCCACGACGCCGGCGAACGTCGCAGTGAACGCCTGCGGGCGTTCCAGCAATACGCGCCAGCTGCCCGCCAACGCATCAGTGCAAGTCTTCGACATGGATCTCATTTTCGGTTCTCCACACAACGGCAATCCGGTTGCCACTGGCAACAAGTCGCGGATGATCGTTTTCCAGCGTTGAAGCTGCCAGTTCGCGCAAACGGAAATGGCGACCGCCATCGGCCGACAGCCACGCGCGCAAGTGCGTCGCTTCGCCGTCGTAGCTGCGCCAGACGATGACGACATGCTTGCCGGCGACAGCCACATCCGCATGATCGGCCTGCGCGTCAGGCAACTCCCTGACCTGGCCTTGCGGCTTGCCCTGCTTGCCGAGGCGCGCATAGCGGGCGCGCTGGCGTCCATCGCGCTCGCCGAACCACACCGCATGGTAACGACCCTGCGCATCCCGTGCGAGGCCGGGGCCATGGTGCGGGCAAGCCTTCAGCACCCAGCCATCTTCGCTGGCACGCTGCAGTGCGACCGGCTGCGGCGTGCCGATGCGCGCAAAGGCATGGTCACGCACACTGCCGGGGAAGACGTGGCGCCACAAGGCCGACACGCCTTGCTTCGGTTCAGCCACCAGTGCGATGCGGCCGCATTCGCAGCTGTAGTCAGCGAGCCGGATGTCGTCGCCAAACGTTTGTCCGCCATCCTTCGACACGTTGTAATAGATCGCCGCGCCTTCATACGAAGCGGGATCGCTGCCATTCGCGGCCCACACGCGCTCGGCATCGCGCTTGTCGATCCAGAAGGTGTACAGATCGCCGCGCGCATCGAAGATCACGGACTCGAAGCGATGCGTGATCACCTGCCTATCCTGGTGCACGGTAAAGGGCGCGGAAAAATTCGCGCCGCCATCGTCGGAACGCAGCATGCGGATTTCGCCGGTATACGGCCTGGCCAGCGGACGCGTATAGCTGAGCACGACCTGCCCTTGCTGGCCGAAAGCCAGCTTCGGACGATTGTCGCCATTGGTCGCGACGGTCTCGCCGCCCACATCCACGGCACGCCGCTCCCGCCACGCGCCATCGCTGCCGCGCTGCTGCACGAACAACTGACCATGGTCGACCAGCGCCACCCACAGGCTGCCATCCGGCGCGAACGCTGCGCCGGTCGCCAGCTGCGGTTTGCCATGGCCTGCATGGTGCTGCCCGGCCTGGGCGGCAGCCGGCGGCTGGGCCGAGCCTTTCGGCTCCGCGCCTTGCGGACCCGTTGCTTGCCGGGCCGCGTCCTGCTGCGCGAGCGCCAACGTGGCCGTGCACAGCAGCGCCGCTGTCAGGCCGCGCGTGATGCGGGCGATGCCGCGTTCGGTTTTCACCATTTTCCCTCCAGTCCGAGATAGGCTGCGCGCGGCAAGCCCGGCGCATACAACGCACCGGACGAGGTCGCGGACGCGCTATCCGCATAGCGCTTGTCGGCGATGTTCAGCACACGCGCAAACACGGTCCAGCGTGCATCCAGCGCCTGCGAGATGCGCAGGTTGAACAAGTCATGACCGGCGTACTTGCCATACAGGTTGGCTGCGTCCAGATAATACGAACCCAGCTTCACCCACTCCAGCTGCACTGCGCTGCCCTGTGCCGGCACCCAGCCGAGGCGCAGGTTGCCCAGCAGGCGCGGCGAGGCTTCGATTTCCTTGCCCGAATAATTGAATGCCGTGCCCGTGGACGTATTGCCGGACCAGTCCAGATAGCGATGGGTCGCATACGACGCGGCGACATCGATGCGCCATTGGGCGTTCAAGGCCCGGCCCAGGCCCAGCTCGATGCCACGATGGCGGGTGGCGCCGTTATTGGTCTGCACCACGACGTTGTTCGCATCCTTTTGCCCCAGCAGGTCATCATGCTTGGTCAGCTGGTAGACCACTGCCTCATAGCTCCAGCCGGCACCGTTGCCGCGCAAACCCAGTTCATACTGCTCGGCCAATATCGGCTTGAGATCCAGCGCCGCTTGCGCGGCAGCCGGCGACGCATTGGCAGCGCCGGAACGGAACAGCTGGTTTTCAGACGGCGTACGGAAACCCTGGTTGTAGGACGCAAAGGCATGCGCGTTGCCCGACACGGCCAAAGTCGCACCGATCTTCGGGCTCAGCCGCGAAAAACTCTGCGCGCCGTCGGCTACCTGATAGAAACCGCCGGCGTTGGTGCCCGCCGCCAGCTGGTTGTCCAGCGCGTAGCGCGCATAGTCATAGCGCAATCCGCCAATCAGGCGCAGGCGCTGGACCGGCGAGGTTTCGATATGCACGTACGGGGCGACGCTCTGGTAGTCGACCTTGTAATCGTAGATGCGCGCACCGACGGTATAACCGGTGAAGTTGCGCGACAGCCCCGAGCCGGTCGAGCTCAGCGCAATGCTGTTCTCTTTGCGTTCGCTCGGGCTGTAGTCGAGGTCGATGCCGGCGATCACGCGCGTGCGCTGCGCATCATCGAGATTCTTGCGGTACTTGAGCATCAGTCCGAGGGACTGTACGACTGTCTTTTCGATGCGGCCGGTGCAGTTGTTGCCAGAGCAGGAAAAATTGTAGGTGCCGTTCAGGTCCATCCGGTTGTCGCGGAAGTAAGGCGTGACCGACAGCTGCGCCCCCTGCCCGAGGTCCTTGTCGATCGCCGACGACAGCCGAACTGCATCGACCTTGCGATAGCCCGGCGAACGCAGGTTCACGGTCGGCGTGTTCAGGTACATATCCAGAGGCAGCGCCGAGTTGGCTCCGGTCTGCTGATCGATGTGGGTAGCGCCGACAATGGTCTTGATGACGGTGGTGCTGTCCTGTTCGTAATCCCAGCGCAGGTTCGCGCTTTGCCGGTCGTAGGCGGTCGACTGGCGCCAGCCATCGGTATGGGTGAGGTTGAAGTCACCGCGCAGCGCGCTGCCGCTGGCATCGCCGCCGAGACGTCCCGAATCAAAGCCGCCCAGCAAACGGCCAAAACCGAAGCTGCCACCCTCGAGCGACAGGTCGGCCCCGGCCT
>JACCDR010742031.1_pt1 | contig 22154 bp, 45 predicted proteins | sample 7446431 | NCBI WGS metagenome assembly JACCDR01 (sample SAMN15323443, study PRJNA562643) | freshwater metagenome | isolation source: river surface water | place: USA:Blue River Watershed | collected 2017-08-17 | reverse complement strand
GGGGTGCCTGGGTGCGCGCGAAGGGGGTGGGGGTGCAGGGCCATGACCATCGGCCTAGGCCTTGCCTTGCGGCCGTGTAACGGGTTGTGGATCAACCTCAACGGCTTTTCCTTCAATCTCAATAGCTTGCGGGATAGCACCACCAGATGCCTGATCTGGTGCCTGCCCGATGGCGGTCGGCCGCCGATAGCTGTAGACCCCCTGCCGTTCGGCAGGAATGCTAATGTTAACAAGGGGTTGGCGCGGTTCGCCCGCGAAAAACTCCACAAGCCTCGCCTTCACCTGCTCCGACTGTGCGTTGACCATCAGATCTTCTCCGATCTCGATAGCCCTGGCGCGGATCACGTCTTTTCGGCTGGTAATGCGTTGAATGTATTTGGCTTTGCATTCTTCAAAGAAGGCTTGGACGTGTGGCTGGCCCCATGCCTTCCAGAAACCAGAGTATGAGACGCCGGCCAGGTCTGCGGCTTGTTCGCCGGTGATGCCCTTCTCCGCCTTGAGCTGGATTGCTTTGCGCATTTGGGGCGATATCCGCCCCTTCCGGGGGTGGGGCGGTCTTGTTGTGTTGGGCTTATGGGGTGTGGGTGGGTTGCCTGACATGGGGGCGATACTGCTGGCGGTGTCCATCTGGACCATGCACCCGGCGGGATGGCGCAATTATTTATCGCATGACCGCGCCTGCCCCCTTGACTGTGCGCACAATCTGCGCTAAATGTCAGTCATGGCCGACACCACCGGCCGAGACAGGAGCGAGAGACCGATGCAAGACACGATCACCACAGGCCGCCACGTCTTTTCTGTGACGCTGGAGCCCGACACCGACCACGGCGCCCCGTGGGATGAGGAAGACGGACACGGGCCCGTCAGCGACTGGACGCGCCGCGACAAGATGCCGGGCGAGATGGTGCTGGCCGAAGATCACGGCTGGCGCCGGTTCTACGACTTTGCCGAGGCTTGCCGCATTGCGCGCCGCGATGGATGGGGCTTCCTGCCGGGCCGGCTTGTGGTGGACAGGTTCGCCCATAGCGGCGCCCGCAAGTTTCGCGCCTATGTGGCCGGGCGCCGCGACCTGACCGCATACGGCAAAGACCGCAACGCGGCCGTGTCTGCCCTGTATCGGCTGCACCGGGCGACCATGACCGCGCGGCAGTATGCGGCCGGCGCCGCGCTGGCCGACTATGACCGCTTGCGCCAGTGGTGCAACGACCAGTGGCGCTATGTGGGTGTTGTGGTCGAGATGCTGGACCGCGACGGCGACGGCACCGGGCAGACTGCCAGCCTCTGGGGCATCGAAGACGATGCAGGCGACTATCTGGCCGAAGTCGCGCGGGACCTGGCCGAAGAAATACTGGCCGACCGTCGCCGCGCCGCGTGACCCATCGCAGAGGGGCGAGGCATCGCCCCTTCACCATGCGTCACCACCGCAGCAGAACCTCAGGAGCGAGACATGAGCGACAGACAGACCGCCCGCAAGCTGGCCCAGATCATCGGGGAAAGCGTCTTTGACGGGCACAGCTACGACCCGAAGCGGAACGCGCAGCAGAACCTGAGCGGCCGCACCCACTACGCCGACGACGACACCCTGCGTTTCCACAAGTCGCGGATAAACGACTGCCGCGCCCACTTCGGCGGCCTGGTGCTGACCATCCGCGAAACCTGCGCCGAAGACTGGAACAACACGCGGCGCGGTCATCGGTTCGTCGCGTTCAACCTGTTCGGAGACGTGATCAATGACCGTCTCGGGCTGGACCAGATGCACAAGACGGCCGCCCAGGCGGAGAAGGCTCAATCCGACTGGCTGGCCGGCTTTGACGTGCTTGCCCACTACCGGCAGAAGCTGGCCGAACGCGCCCAGATGCTGGAACGGCAGGCGGCCGACATGCGCGCGGCCGTGTCGCAACTGAGCGAGGCGGCCGACAATGCGCCCGCGTGACCTGATCCTGGACGCTTTGGGCGTCGCCTGCCTTCTGTCTGCCCCGTTCTGGGGCGGGCTCATACTCACCGGACTGGGGTTCTGATCATGACGCGCGACGAAATAGAGGCCCGCTTTCCTCACCTGATCCGCGCCCTTCGCTGGGCGGCCTGCCTCACAACTGGCGAGAGCGTGACCTGCCTGCAGGCCCGCATGGAGCGCCGCGAATGGGCATCCGAGGCGATCAACCATTATGGCGGCGTATCGGCCGCGCTGGCCGGCGCTTGGCGCTGCAGACATGCCGCCCGGGAATTCGCCTTGCGCCGCCCGTGACCCTCTGGTGTCCGCCCCTTGCATGGGGCGGCATCCTGAAGGCCACCACATCAACCAGGAGACACCACGCCATGCAGATCATCGCCGCGATGAGCTTTTATCTCGGGCATCCCGCCCGACCCTATCCGCCCCGGCAGGGCGAGCCCGTGGACATGACCGGCGCCCGCCTTGTCACCATTGGCGAGACGCTGGACTTGCCGCAGGACCAGGCCGCGGTCCTGATTAAGCAGGCCGTGGCGATGCTGCCGGCCGACTGGGCGAAGGCCGACAAGGACGGCACCACGCGGGGCGAGCGGATCACGCGCAACTTTGCCGCCGCCGTGGCGCTGTGCCAGCAGGCCGAAGCCGAGGCGAAGGCATGGAAGGAGCGCAAGGCATGACCGACCTTTTCCCAGCATCCGCAACCGACCTTATGGCCGAGGGGCGACGCCGCGCGCAACATGGGGCGATGTGGCGCGATGGCGCCTGGACGTGTCGCAACTGGCGCGGATGGTTCCAGAGCAAGGAAGACGGCTGCAAGACTTGGCGGTTCCAGATCACCGGCTTTCGCGGAGATGATTTGGCAATGGCCTATCAGATCTGCGAAACCGGCGGGCTTGTATCGGTTCCCGTGCCGATTGACGCTGGAGACAGGATCACCATTGAGGGGAAGCGCTATGGCCGCACACACTGGGACCATTGAGAAGACTGGCGGCATGAACGACTGCGAGAAGGCTTTCGGCATCCTGTGCCAGAGGCCAGACGCAACCTTTCGCAGCGTCACGGGCTCGATCGAAATACGCCGCAAGATTGCCCGGCCCGGCATGGTGTCGGATGGGACGCGGGTTTTCATCGTGAGGCCTTGCGAGCGGATCCGCTGGCTTGTGGTCGAATTCGGCTGGAAGACCCTTGCCGAAATCGACCAGAGGAATTTCTTCAATCAGCCCGAGGCGATGGCCGAGGCCGTCATGCAGGCGATCGACCGCGCCTGTCAGGCATACGAACCCGGCGCCCAGGGCTTGCCGCAGGCCGTCATCCCAGGCGCCGAGCGGATCACCGACCGCGAGCTTGCAGAGCGACGCATGGCCGGCGCGATGCAGCCCCAGACCCGGCAGAAGCCCGCCGATCATGGGTTGTTCGATACCGGCGCCCGGGATCAACTGAGCCTGTTCTGAAGCAACTGGCCGCCCATGTCGGGCGGCCCATCACCAGGAGGGAACGACAGATGCAGATCAAGATTTACGAGGTGCAAGCCGACCGCGAGACGGGGGAATGGCTTCACGAGCCCAAGGATACCGGCGCAGTCACCGACTGGGACGACTGGCTGAAGCTGCAGGACACCGACGCGGAACACTTCGACACCTACGAGGTTCCCGTCACGGATGGCGAAACGGACGGCGAGGAAACCCGCGCGATCCGCGTCACTTGGGCCTGATCCTGACAAGCGACGGGCCGGGGCTCACCACAAGCCACCGGCCCTAGCTTGCAAGCGCCTCAGGAGCGAGGCACTAGAGCCCTAGCACCACACACCCGCAGGAGCAACCACGATGCAGCCCGAAGACCTTCTGGACCTGAGCCCGGCGCAACTGACCAGGCTTCTTCACGCCGTCGCCTCGCAGCGCTACGGAGAACGCTGGCAGACCGCTCTGGCGAACGAATTCGGATACTCCCGACGGGCGGTCAACATGTGGGCCTTGGGCGAGCGGAAACCGCCGATCGAGATGATCCTGGCCCTGCACTACCTGCAGAAGCCGGTGCAACTTGGCGAGATCCGCGAACGGGCCGAAGCGGCGAAACTGGCCGCCGATGCCCTGGCCGCGTCCTCGGCGCAACTGGTCGAGGAAGCTACCCGCCTTGCCGCTTCCTCATCCGGCGCGCGTGGGCGATCCGGTGCTTCCGAAAGTTGAGCCCCGGCCGGGTGCTTGAGATGATCCGCAGCATGTTCTTCGGGATGTCGCCCGGGCGAAGCACGATCTGGAACCCGAGCGACACCGCCCATTCAATGAACGTCTGAGTGTTCGGGATCTTCGCCGGGTCGTCTTTCTCGAACTTGGCGAGGAAGCTGCCCGCGATGCCGGCGCCCTCTTCCACGTCCGCGATCGACAGGCCAAGCTTCTCGCGCTTGTCGCGCAGGAACATCCTCGCATCGTCGAAACTGGTCACGACCTGTTCCGCGATGTCAGGGTTGGGCCGGGACGTGGACGGGAAGCTGCCGCCCTGTTCCAGCCGAACCGTGAGGCCGCACCCGTTGCGCCGGCAGGTGCAGTAGGCCGCGCCTTCCTCGACCGCGACGATGCGCCAGCCTGCTTTCTGGACCGCGGCGAGGAAGTCGGGGTCTATCGTCATTCCGCCCCCATGTCCCAGAAGCGGTTCGTCGCGGCGTGGAAGCCGACCTCGGCCGTCGCAAGGCGCCCGTGCCGGTTCTTGCGCACGATCAACTCCATCACGTTCCTCGTTCGGTTCAGATCGGCCTCCCAGTCAGCCCGCGCTTCCACCGTGACCTCTCCCTTGCCGTTCACCTTGGGGCCGTGCCGCTCCAGATAATACGCCTCCCTGTGGCAGAAAACGACCTGATCCGCGTCGTTTTCAAACTGCCCGCTCTCCTTGATGTCGGAAAGCTGCGGCCGCTTTTCGTCGCGGGTCTGCAAGTCGCGGCCCAACTGGACGAGAACGATCACCGGAACGCCTAGCATCCCGGCCATGAGCTTGAGGCCGATCGAGACGTTGGTCATCTGCTCGTAGCGCGACGTTCCCTTCGCTTGCACCAGCTGCGCGTAGTCCACGATCACCAGGTCAAGGCCCTTTAACTCCCGATCGGCCCGGCGCACGGCGGCATGGATGGCGGCAACGTCGCGGACATGCTTGGGAATAATCCTGATCCTCGCATCGCCTACCTGCTGCGATGCCTCGACCCACTTGCGGAAGGCGTCTTCCTCCATCGCGGAAGCCTCGCGCAGATCGGTGTAGGGCACCCGGGCGATGGCCGAGGCCATGCGCGTCGCAAGCTCCTGCTCGCTCATCTCCAGCGAGACGAAGGCCACGCCTTTGTCCTGCTTCAGAGCGACGTTGGCCGCGATCTCCAGCGCCAGCGATGTCTTGCCCATCGAGGTCGCGCCGCCGATCACCATCATGTTGCCCGGCGCCAGGCCTTTCACCACCCGGTCCAGCGCGCTCAGTCCGGTGCAAAGATACTGGACCTCGCCCCGATAGGACTGCACTGCCGCGTCCACCGCCGACATCATGGCCTTGGCGATGCTCGTTGTGCTCTCAGAACCGGATGGCTCTGGGAGCGCTTGTAGGGCACCGTAGAGGCGCGCAAGCACCTCTCCGCTACCCTCACCTACCTCAAGGGCCTTGGAGGCTTCCTGAGCCGCCTCATTAAGCGCACGACGGCAAGCCTGCTCTATGATCAGCTCGGCATAGTCCCGGGCCGCAGCGCCAGACACTGAAGCGCCGGCCAGCCGGGCGAGATACTTCGGCCCGCCAAGCTTCGCCAGCGCCTCGTTGCTCGCCAGCACCGCGCCCATCGACACCGGGCTCGCCAAATGGCCCGCGACGATCCGCTTGCCGCACATCTCGAACAGGCTGGCATGGAACGGGTCGAGGAAATGTTCGGGCTTCAGGATGTCGCTCACCCGGTCGAACACGCGGTTGTCCAGAAGGATCGCGCCGAGAAGCTGCTGTTCTGCCTCGATCACGGGCGGCCCATACTGCAACTTCGCAATCTGAAGGCGCATCACTTGCTCGCGCTCACTCACCGCTCCACCTCCATCCAGTCAGGCCGCGGTCGATAGCCGGTGTCGCTTCCTGACTGCCGAAGATCCTCGTCGTTCCAGCGCTCGCCGTTCAGCCATCCTTGGGCGTTCTTCGCAAAGCCTCGGGCGACATCCCCGGTTTCAGCGTATCGTTTCGCTGCGAGGATGATGGTTTCCACGTCGGCCTTCGCCACCGCCTTGGGCCACGCCTTCAGCGCGTCAGCCTTCCCTGCCTTCTTCGGGTAGACTGCCCAGAAGCGGTTGAAGGCATCATCCGCCTTCTCAGCAGATGTCGGTGCAGTGCCGGCATCATTTGCGTGAGGCAGCGCGCCGAACGCAAGAGACGCTTGGTCTTCTTCCCTGTTGGTCTTCTTCCCTGTTGGTCTTCTTAAGGGAACGGTTTCACCGGCTGTCGGTTTCACCGGCTGTCGGTTTTTCAGGCTCTCGGCCGAGGAACGGGTTTTCAGGCTCTCGGTTGGGTCGTCTCGGATGATCCAGGTGGTTCCCGCCATGTGCCCGCCGTCGTCGCGGATCGGCACCAGTTCGACATACCCGGCCGCCGACAGTTCCCGCATTGCCTTCTGAAAGCGATCACGGCCGAAGCCTGTGATTTCCATGAGATAATCTCGGTGAAACTGCCAGTCGTCGGAGTAGGTCATCATCAGCGCCAGAAGCCCGCGGGCATCCATGCTCAGATCCTTGTTCCGCATCGCATCGTTTGGGATGGCGGCATACTTGCGATCAGGGCGGTGACTGCGCTCTCTCATCGCGCACCCCCATTCAGGTTGCGAATTCGCGCGCTTTCGGTATGTTCTTGCGAAGCCAATCGAGCCTCCGTGTCAGGGTTCTTGGTCAGGCCTGAGGCGCGGGCACCACCCCGTCCTCAGGCCGCTTCATTTCCGGGTCTTGTCTTTGGCGCGACCATGCACGGCACACCGCCGCGACCTGGCCGGCATTGCGCAGCCGCTTGATCCGCCGCCGCGCGAATTCGGGGCTGCAGCCGAGCTTCACGCCGATGTCCTCGGCGCCGTAGCCTTCGGCCAGAAGCGCGTCGATCCGATCATCCACGGAACAGCCCTCCGACCGATGTCATCTGATGGGCGCGCGAGTGCAGCGAGCAGGCGTAGTCCCACAAGGCCGCAGCGTCGGCCGCGTCGTGGGACTGGACCTCCCACCCCAGGGCGATGCAGCGCGCCATGACCGCGCCCTTGATGGCCTTCTTCGCCGCACCGTGGTTCTTGCCGGGGAAGTCGCGGGCCGTCAGCGCCTTGCCCATGAAGTGCTTCCTGACCGTCGCCGGGAAGTATTCCTCGACACGCAGCCCTCGCCGGATCGCCTCGCCCTTCACGCAGCAGGCCAGCCCGATCAGCAGGGCATTGGCATCGCGCCCGCCGACAGGTGCCTCGATCACCACCAAGTCAGGCGCGAACCGATCGACATAGGCCCCGCACATGCGGATCGCCTTGGCATAGCGCTCATCGCCCGCGCCAAGGGTCACGGCCCACGCCTTCGGCTTGTCGCCCGCAGCGCCAAAGGCGACGCCCGTCGTGCTGGCGATGTCAAAGGCGAGGATTTTCACCGCACCCACCCCATCGCCCGCCGCCGGTCCTCGATCGCCGTGACGGCCGGGCCGTTGAGCCCGCCCGCCGCCTTCAGCGCGGCCTCGTACCCGCGCAACTCGTCCATGCTCGTGATCGTGGCGACGACATCGGCCGGCGTGATCGCCGCGCCAGCCCGCGCCTTGCGCAGAAGGTCAGCCTCGGCCCGGGTCATGCCGCCCGCTCCACCAGCGCGTAGCCGACGTTCCGCTCGCAGTGGATGTCCCATCCTTCGGGGCGAAGCGCATCGCGCAACTTGGACACATGCACACGCAGCACCGCCGTCGCATGGTCAGGGCCGCCATCCGGCCCCGTGTAGACCCTCGCCGCGAGATCGGCGGCGGGGAGAGGCCGCCGCGCCTGCAGGAGCGCATCCAGCACGGCGCGGCGAACCACAGGCTGCGACGCGGCCAGCGCCTGAAGCCGGGACTTGGGCGAGACGGCTTGGCCGCAGCACGGGCAGATCATTGCGCGGCGACCTCCGCCAGATGACGCTCGAACTGATCCGCCTCGGCCGCGATTTCCGGGTCACGCGGCGCCTCGGGGAAGTCGGGATCCGGCCGGAACGACGGCGCCGGCAGATCGCCGGGCGACACCGCGTCCTGATCCACGAACATGTCGGGCGTCTTCTGCCCGTCCCAGGCCGGCTCCATGATCGCGCGCATGTCGTCGAAGGACCGGAAGTAGTCGTCGCGCTTTTCCTGGCTCATCTTGTCCAGCGCCCGAATGTGCGACAGCGCCTTCTTGTTCCAGCCGGTCTGTTCAAGGAATTCCTTGATGTCGGCCCGCTGTTCTCCGACCTCGGACGCCCGGTCGGCATCCTCGCCTTTCCATTGCCCCAGCTTGCGCAGGAGTTTGTCCTCGTTGATGTGTTTTTCCATGTGGTTTCCTATGGTTGCGTGGTGAGTGCCCGTGTCTCGCCCCGGTGCCCGCGCCTTTTCCCGCTTTCGCCCGGCGTACGACCTTGCCCCGGCTGCAAGCGGGATTGACGGCTCAGGACTGCCGTTCGAGGTCGGGGCCGCCGTCTTGAACAGCGAGCGCCGAATACACATTTTGTTTATTCGACGCCTTCATCCGGAACAGTTCGGGCGGGCACGGCTGGCCTGCGTCATCGGCCAGCTTCTTCGCGGTCACATACCAGGACGGGGGGAACGCGCCGCGGACGACCGCGTTGCTGACCGCCGCCGTGGTGATGCCGAGGGCGACCGCAAGAGTGCGCCGCCCGATGGTGTCTGCAAACTCAGAGGTTGTGGTCATGAGCCGGCACTATAAACCATCGGTTAATTGCGGCAAGGCAACCATTGGTGGTTTGCCGCCCGGCCTGCTGCCGTGCGATTACGCCGCCATCATGAGCGACGAACGCCCCGACTACTCAGACATCGGCCAGCGCCTTCGCCGGTTGCGCGAGGCTTTCGGCCCGACCAAGCAGACCGAGTGGTGCGCCAAGCACAACTTCAACCCCGCCCAGTGGAACAACTGGGAGCGCGGCGCGCGACGCATCTCGGTCGATAGCGCCGAAAGGCTGTGTGAGATCTACGGCTTGACCTTGGACTGGATATACCGCGGCAGGCGCGACGGCCTGGCAGACACCGCCTCGAAAGTTCTCTGATCCGCTCGGCCGATGTGCCGAACCACATAGTCCAGCGACACCCCCAGCTCGTCTGCAATCTGGATCATCCGATCCAGCCTTTCGTCCACACTCGTCATGCGTCCCCCAACGCTATGCCGCCACACCGCGGCAGGGCGCCATGATAGCGCGCCTCGTGGCTGCAGAAAAATAACCATTGGTGTATTTTTTGCTTGACCATAAACCATCCGTGTATACTCTGGCCCTTGCAGACACCAGCGAGGGGCCATGCAAATCACCCACATCAAGGACGACGGGCAGGTGGCGCAGAACGGCGCCTACCGCATGTCGATGGCGCTCTACCACAGCCAGCGCGTCTGCCCGGGCCCGTCCGTCTCGTCCAGCGGCATTCGCCGGATCGTCGCGGAGAGCCCGTGGCACTTCTGGTCGCAGAGCGATCTGAACCCGAACCGCTACCCTGAGAAGGAAGAGAGCGACGCGCTCATTCTGGGCAAGGCAGCTCACGCCCTGGTTCTGGGCGACGAGGTGTTCGACGAGCATTTCATCTACGTTCCCGAGGGCGCCCCGTCGCGGCCGACCAAGGCGCAGGTCGCGGCGTTCGAGCGGACGGGCGCATGGAGCGAGGCGGCGGCGGCCGGCGCGGCCTTCTGGGCCGATTTCGACAAGCGGGCCAATGGCCGGGCGATGTTGACGGCAGAACAGGTCACGCGGATCGGCTACATGGCCGAGAACATCCGGCGCTGCCCGCCCGCAGTCGAGGCGCTGACCGGCGCGCTGACCGAAGTGTCGATGATCTGGCAGGACGAGAAGACGGGCGTGTGGCTGAAGTCGCGGCCCGACGTGATCCCCGACAACGGTGCCGACTTCGGGGATCTGAAGACCTTCGCGCCGCGGTCCAAGAGCATCCAGCGCGCGGTCCACCAGACGATCACGGAACATGGCTATGCGCTGCAGATGGCGCTGGCGATCATGGGCGCCGAAGTGGTCTTCGGCTCTGGCGCGCGGGAGTGCGTCCTTGTGATGGCGCAGTCGAGCGCGCCCTACACGGTCACGCCGGTTCGGCTGGACGAGGAAGCCCTGTACTGGGCGCGGGTCCAGGTTCGGCACGGCATCGACATCTTCGCTCGGTGCATCGCCACCGGACACTGGCCGATGCCTGTCGAGGGCATCATGACCTACACCCTGCCCGAGAGCGTCCTGCACCGTTTCGGTGAGGCGCAGATCAAGGGCGACCTTCCCAACATCGAAAGGAGCGCGGCATGAAGATCGCAGACCGCCTGGAGGACATCTCGACCTACTCGTTCGTGCGCAGCCGGGCAAACGACCTTGCGCATGAGGCTGGCCTTGTGGTCGGCGGCAGGGACGAGACGCGCAATTACCACAGGGACGAAGCCCGCAAGACGCTGGCGAAGATCGCGGACGCTCTCGGCTACCGGCTGGAGCCCATCGCGCAGACGCAGGAGGCGGTGTGATGGACGGCGAAACCCAAGCCGCGCTCCCCGCCGTCTCCAAGGCGAACATCGCGGCCGGCGGCGCTCTTGCCGCGCTGGTGCCGCAGTCTCTGGACGATGCGTTCCGGCTGTCCAAGGCGCTGGCGATCTCTGGCGACATGGTTCCGAAGCACTTCCAGGGCAAACCCGAGATGATCATGGGTGCCATCATGCGCGGGATGGAGGTCGGCCTCGCGCCGATGCAGGCCCTCTCGCACATCGCCGTCATCAACGGTCGCGCCTGCATCTGGGGTGACGCCATTCCCGCGCTGATCCAGAAGGCCGGGCACTCGCTGGACAGCTGGATCGAGGGCGAGGGCGACGAGATGTTCGCTCAGGCCGAGCTGACCCGCGGCGACACCGGCAAGGTCTACACCCGTGTCTTCACGCTGGCAGACGCCAAGGCTGCGGGCCTCTTGGGCAAGCCTGGCCCGTGGCAGCAGTATCGCAAGCGGATGCTGGAGATGCGGGCGAGAGCGTGGGCGGCGCGTGACGGCGCGGCAGACGCCCTGATGGGCCTCCAGATCGCGGAAGAGGTTCAGGACGCGCCGCCGATCCGCGACGTGACGCCGGCCGAGGCCCCGCGGGGCCCGAACCTCGCGCAGCGGCTTCAGGCCCCGGCAGCGGTCGAGCCGCACTGGACCGAAGGCATTGCATGGGATGTCGGGGCGCCGGGATCCGATGCCTTCGATGCTGGCGTGGCGGCCTTCGACGCTGGCGAGCCGACGACATCCTGTCCGCACGGAGACGATCCGGCCGCCGCCGCAGACTGGCTGGCGGGCTGGCATGGCGCGGCGAGGGCGAAGGAATGACCCGCCGCATGACGCTGGAAGAAGCGATCGCCATGATCGAGACGGTCTTCGAGACGGAGCCCGAGTGCATCGCCACGGGGCTTGTCGAGGTCACGGTCTGGAACACCGACGCCGGCATGGCGCGGGCCGATCTGGACAGCTTCTTCGCCATCACGCCGGGCGACATCGACCAGACGACCATTCAGGTCATTCCCGATCGCTGCGACGAGGACGACAGCCCCGCCGCCAGGATCATCGTCAGGACCGAGGGATGAAGAACCCCGCGCCGGGCGGGTAATCCCGGCATCCTCCCTGCTGGCACCTTCCCCCGGCGCGATGCCGGGGGACTTTTCGGAGAAGCACATGCACACCCCTGAAGACGCCGCGAACACGCTCTGCCCATTGGCGCGCACCTTTGCCGACGCGAAGGCCGTCAGCGGATGCCGCGGCCCGTCCTGCGCCTGCTGGCGGTGGGAGAAGGTCACGACCGACCGACCGGAATGGAAAGAGGCGATGCGCGCCAGGATGGAGGAAACCGGCGAAAAGGCGCCAGGCTTCAAGGCCGCCGCCTGGGTGGTCGAGAACAAGGTTGCCCTCGGGCTGGTTCCGACGCGCGGCTACTGCGGAATGGGCGGGCCTGTCTGATGTTCGCCAGCCGCGACAGCGACGAGAGGCTTCTGCAAGCCCTCAAGCTGAAGCGGCAGGGCCTGTCGTGGCCCGCCATCGCGGAGCGGCTTGGCTTCCACAACCACGTCTCCCTGCAGGGATCCTGCCTCGCCATCAAGAAGGCCGACATCGCGGAGAGCGGCGAGCCGAAATCGAAAGTCTGGAGTGCCTACTGGTGATCGAGAACCCCATCCTTCTGCCAAAGATCAGATCGCGCGCCCTGCTGGACGCATGCCGGCACATGCCCTGCACCCTTCGCGTGTCGTCATTCCTGCCGCACTGGCAATGCGCGCACCAGTCAACGGTTGTCCCTTGCCACCTTCCGACCATCGGCAAGGGCATGGGGACGAAGGTGAGCGACCTGTTCGTGGCGGCCGGCTGCGTCCACTGCCACGACATCATCGACGGGCGCGACCTGAAGGGCGCCTCCTACATCGCGGACCACTACCCCGCCGCGTTCATGGAGCGCCTGCTGCGCGGCATGTGCGAGACGCAGGCGCGCTGGATCGGCATGGGCCTGATCTCGGTCGAAGGGATGGAGGTCATCTGATGCCGGAAGACCACTCCCTCGACCCCGCCGCTGCCTATGGCTCCGAGCGCTGGTGTGCGCAGCGCCTGGGCAAGTCCTACGAGTGGTTCCGCAAGGCGCGGCCTTCGCTGGAGCAGGAAGGCTTCCCGCGCCGCGATGGTCTGGTCGGCCTGACCATGAAGGCCGATGTCGAGGCGTGGCTATCGCGCCGCTGCGTTCTGTCTCAGGATGGGAGGGCCCGCACCACGGGCCACCACCCATCAACCCACGGAGACAGATATGACCGTCTATGACCTCGACCGCCTTAGCGGCGATCCGACCTATGCGCCCGGCATCAGCAGGACGCGCGACACGCTGTTCTGGAGGGCCAGCCGCACCGCCATCGCCGCGGGCTACATGAAGCAGCCGACCAAGCTCCCCGGCAAGGTGGGCGACGGGCGCGACGACGAGCGCCGGGCCATCGTGCGCGACCTGTGCCGCGACGTGCTGCGCTGGATGGACGAGCGGGACCGGCCGAAGATCGTGCCGAACTCATGGCGCTGGCTCATCGCGCGCTACCGTGGCGACGAAATCTCGCCCTACCGCGACGTGAAGCCGAACACCCGGGCCAGCTACGACGAGACGCTGCGCCGCCTCTCTGATGCGCTGGACGACATGCTGATCTGCCAGACGACCTACGAAGAGGTCAGGGCGATGCAGGCGCGGATGCGCGAGAACGGCCGCTCGCTCCACTACATCAAGGCGACCTTTACGATGCTGCGGATCGTGGCGAACTACGGCCGGGCCCTTCGCGTTCCCGGCGCCGACGACGTGCAGGCGATCCTCTCGACCATGCGGTTCCCGTCCTCGGCGCCGCGGCAGGTATCGCCCACGGAACACCAGATCGCCGCAATCATCGCCAAGGCCGACGAGGCTGGCGATGCGATCTTCGCCCTGGGTCTGTCGCTCCAGTGGTGGCTCACGCTCAGGGCGGTGGACGTGCGCGGCCAGATGCTCGACGGGCAATGGCGCGACGGCCTGACCTGGCAGATGGTGTCGCCGGATCTTCGGACCATCACCAAGACGCCATCGAAGACCGAGAAGTCCAGCGCCGCGCCCTTGGTCTGGGACATCTCCAGCCTGCCAGAGATCGTCGATCGACTGGCAGCGATCCCCGCGGACCAGCGCGTCGGCCCGGTCATCAAGCGCCCGGGCGGAAAGACCTACGACCGCTTCCTCTGGTCAAAGGCCTTCCGCAAGCATCGCGCGGCGGCCGGCGTCCCTGATGATGTCTGGCTCATGGACACCCGCGCCGGCGCGATCAACCACGCGAAGCGGGCCGGCGCGTCGCCCATCCAGCTGCAGCACGCGGCGAACCACGCCGACTTCTCGACCACTCAGCGGTACGTCCGCGAAGGCAGCGCCGACGCGAACACCGTGATCCAGTTGCGGAGGTTGGCGAAATGAGCGGCAGCAAGACACCGGACCCCAAGCCGGTCTATGTCGGCTCTGACGTTGGTGCGTCGCAGGACATCACATGCGTCTGCCTCTGCGGTGTTGACGACAGCGGGCGGCTCATCGTGACGGACCTCGCCTGGGGGAAAGACGCGGAGCGCATCCTCCAAGAACAGGCGCGCGCCGCACCCGCTCAACGCCCGTGATCCACGCTTTTCCACACTAATGCGACAGGAGCGCTAAGTCCTTGAAATTTGGTACCGCCTCCCCGGCTCGAACGGGGGACCCCCAGATCCACAATCTCGAAGATTTCGAGGCTGCAGCGCACTCTGTTGATCAGGAGGCGGCGGTTCTTGCCGCCTTCTGGCACCGCACCCGGCGGGAATTCCTGCCATGCACGATCAACGACATCGTGGATCGCTCGAAGGTTTCGCGCGACGCGGCCTTCTCCGCTCTGACCGTCCTGCGGAAGCGCAAGGAGGCCAGCACGACGCGGCTTCCTGGCGACAGCCCTGTGAAGGGCTGGTTCCTGACCGCGGCCGGCAAAGCGCGGCTCCGCGAACAATTGGAGGCCGCAGAATGACCGACCGCATCCACGTCGAAGACCTGACGACGATCGCGCACCCGTTCGGCCTGCTGGACGACGACACGCAACAGCGGCTGCGGGCGTGGCCGCATGGGGCGAGGATTTTTACCGGCTCAAAATGGGCAGATTGCGTCGAGCCGTGTTGGTTCGATTCCTGCACCTACCACGCCAAGCCCGCCCCGCTGATCCGCCCTTCGTGCGACTGGTCGCATGTGGCCCCGTGGGTGCAGGCGATTGCGTGGGACAAGAGCGGACGGGCGTTCTGCCACGACGCAAGGCCGGTCCGCGGTGACACATGTTGGTTCGCCGCCAACCGTCTCTGTGATGCCGAAGGCATCGCTGGCCTCGTGCGCGGGACGGTCCCGTGGACCGAGGCGATCATCATCAGGCCGGGGGTGACGGAGTGACCGCCCTCGGTATCGCAGACGCTATCTTTGCCCGGCTTGAGCCGTATCGCCATGACCGCGCCCATGAGGCGCTAATCGCCAAATCGTTCGGCGTTGAAAAAGCCGCCGTTGGCTGGATTGACGGCAAGTTTTCATTTGTCGTCACCGCAGCGGCGGATGGCAACATTGAAGCCAGCATCAGCCGATTGGCCTCGCGCCCGACCAATGCTGATCGGCGGATGTTTTGGCACACTATTGGGATGCCAGAACCGCATAAGCCCAGCGAAATCATGACGGGTCGCGGCTTGATGTGGACGATCTGCGAGGGGCGACCGCAATGACCGCTCTCCCCCGTTCTTACGATGCCTGGCGCTTGCGCGGCCCCCACGACGATGAGCCCGACTACGCGGACATGCCACCCATCGAGGTTGATGGCGAAGATGTGGCCCTCGGCTGGATGCAGATCACGCTCGTCTATTGCAGCGACGGCGCGCTGGACGCCGTGAAGATCGGCCAGCGCACGGAAACGCCGGAATGGCTCAAGCAGGCCATCGGTGACGAGGGGTTCGCGCGGTTCGCCCATCTGGACGCCGACGCACTGGCAGAGGCGCGGCAGGGATATGACGCAAGCGAAATGGAGGCGCGCTATGACCGCGATTGATGCCGACGAACTGCGCAAGCTGCTGGCCGAGGCAACGCCGGGGCCGTGGCACTCTGAAGAAAAACCTGCCGGTCCAGAGGCCAATGGCATCAAGGCGTCCATCGGGATTTGGTCGGAGTTTCTTTTCCGCCAAGCGATTGAAATCGCTGACGAAGAAATTGACGCAGAAGACGAGAAGTGGGTGGCCGGAATTTGGGGCGTTATCTCTGACAATGACGTTGCCAACGCCCGCCTGATAGCCGCCGCCCCCGACCTCGCCGCCGAAGTCCTGCGCCTGCGGGCAGAGGTCGAGAAGCTGCGGGCGGCGCTGGCGTTCTACGCTGACGTTTCCGACTACGTTGCGCCCTATACCGGCGGCGCTGGCAAGCTGTGGATGGATTGCGGCGAGACTGCCCGCGCAGCGCTGAAAGGCGGTGCAGCATGATCCGCCCAACCCCCCGCCGCCCGCTGGACGCCTCGCCCGACGACCCGTGGCAGCGCGCCCATGAATTCCCGGACATGACGCCGCGATGGCGGTGGCAGGACTACGCCGCCGTGGCGCTGCTTGCGCTGGCCGTGCTGGCGGCGGTGTTCTTGGCGGGCAGGCTGTCCGCCCAGGCCGCAGAGGCGCAGGCGGCAAGCTGCTGGGAGGGCTGTGAGTGACCCCCGCCGCCCTCGCCCTGCTGCTGGACCTCTCCGGCACCATCGTCGACCTGCGGCCCACGGATGCGCCCGGCGCGCTGGCCGAGGTGGTCTTCGAGAACATCGCCACGAACGACGAGCGCGAGACCGGCGACTACCTGCTGACGCTGGACGGGCTGACGGTCGGCCTGCGGTTCATCTGGAACGGCGCGATGGCCGGTGCCGACGCAATCGAGGTCACGCCGCCGGATGGCGTGATCTGCAAGCCGACATCATGCCGCCTCGAACTGCTCGAAGGCACGCGCGGGGCTGTGGTGCTTTATCCTTGGGAGGGAATGTGAATGACCAACGCACCTGAACGAATTGCCCTGCGGTGGGAGAAGGGCGCAGCGGTCACGAATGGCCCGCTGATGGAGCATCCCGACTACACGCAATTCGTCCGCGACGACATCCATAAGGCCGAGATCGCCCGCCTGACCCGCGAGCGTGACGCCGCAGAGGCTGCGGCGCTGGAACGGGCGCGTAACGACATCGCAGACTATCCGCGTGTTGCCCCTGATGCGACCGAGGCTGCTCACTACGATGAGCAGATCGAACATTCGCAGCGCATTATTGACAACATCCCCCGCGACACTTCCGCCCTCACCGCCATGCTTGCCGAAGCCGAGGCGAGGGGCCGGGCGCAGGGCGAAGCTGCGGCGCTGGAACGGGCATCGGTTACTGTGTGGAATGACAACGAACCAAAGTCGCCGTTTGATGATTATGGGTGGCAGCGCGCCGACAACTCTGACCGCCATGCTGACGCTTGCTCGGATTACGCGCTGTGGCAAGCATCTGAAGCCATCCGCGCCCTGCCCCGCGACACCAGCGCCCTTGACGCGGTGGTGGCCGAGCGGACGAAGGAGACTCTGCAAGCCCGCGTCCAGTCGTGGATGGATGCCTGTTTTGGCTCCGAGATAAGTGCTGACCGTCTTGAGCGCGGCGACCGACTACTCGAAGAGGTATTCGAGTTGTTGCAGTCAGGTGAATACCCACGCGACCGCATCGCCACGCTCGAAGATTATGTCTGGTCGCGTGAGGTTGGCGAGCCGCATCAGGAAGTCGGTGGGGTGATGATCACGCTGGCGGCCTATTGCCTTGCTCATGGGTTGGACATGCATAAGGCAGGCGCAGACGAGTTGGCTCGCGTCTGGACCAAGATTGAGAAAATCCGCGCGAAGCATTCCGCGAAGCCCAAAGGATCGGCTTTGCCGCAGGTTGTGCGGCCATCTGAACCGTCTGACCGCGCCGCCCTCGCCAAGCTGGACCGCGCCGAATGACCGACAACAAGCCTCGCGCCCCCATGCATCAACTCACGCCCGCAGAGCACGCGCCATTGCGCTGGCCGAGGGCGGGGCATCCACGCATGAGATTGCTTCCTGGACGGGGCACAAGACGTTGCATGAGGTCGCCCACTACACCGCCGCGATGGATCGGCGGCGGGCGGTCATGGGAACAACGGAACCACGGAAGGACACGGCATGAGCGGTCGATTCAGTGTGACGGTTCGCGGCAAGGCATCTGAGTGGATTGTGTATGTCGATGAAGCGCAAGCCACGGCGATGCGGGAAGACGGCTTTGACGTGCATGAAGTCATCAACACCATACCGGAGTGGGTTGTTGATGTTGGCATGGCCGCGCCGTGGGCAATGGCGCAGGACTTGTTCGATTGGCCGTCCCGCATGTGGCGGCGCTGGACCAAGAAGGACACGGCATGAATAACCGACTTGATGACCTAGAAGCCGCAATCATAACGATGCGTTCAGGGCTTCTGTCCGCTCAAGCCGAGATTGACCGGCTGCGCAGCCTGTTTGAAGCGGCATACCTAGCGGGCTTCATGGCTTCCGGTGAAGGCTGGAACGGCGAACACCCTTTCCAAGACCGTGGCCTTGACCCATCGGATGACGATTACTGGCGCGAGCGCCGGGACGTTGACCTCGCGCGACTTGTAAACCCGCCCAAGGATCAGGAAACCGCATGACAATTCGTGCGTGTTTTCAACGGCTTGCAGACAGGATGGTGAGCCGTGAAGGATTGCAACTTTTGCGTTTTTCTTCAAGGATTTGGAAAAAGTTTACAGACAGACCCGCAAGAAGCGCGCTATACTTATCAATGGGTTGCGATGCGCGATGTAAACCGTATTGAACCCATGATGGGGCGTTGAGGGAGCGATCATGGCTAGGCCACGCAAGGAAGATGCTACATCGCTTGTCCCGCCAGAGTATGAAAGCACGCGCATCCCTGGGCTATACATCGGCACCATCGGGGCATCGCGGGGGATCTACTATGTCATGCGACATGGGCGCATGACGCGACTGCGGTCAAAGATCAACAGCCCAGAAATGATGCGAGAGGTTGCAGGGTCTGACCTTGCTAACCTTGAAGCCATCGACCTCTCGCACGACATGCGAGATGCCCTGTATCAGTCGCTTCGCCGCGCCAAGTCACGGTGAAAGGAAAAGCGTCTTGTCTGCGACATCACGCTGGATGTCATCATCAACATTTTTTGTCGGCAAGGTGGCCGGTGCGCCCTTACGGGCATTCCGATGACCCTTGACAGAGAGCGGGGCATAGAATTGCGGCGCGGCCCGTGGGCGCCTAGCCTTGATCGGATTACGCCCAGCCTCGGCTACACCGATGGCAACGTGCAGATTGTTACGGTCATTGCCAACTTGGCAAAGTCAGATTTTACCACAGAACATTTCCTCAAGATGTGCTTTGCGGCTGTCGAGAACATGCAAGCCGAAGCCGCTTCGCCGCAAATGACAAAGCCCGCCACGGATGACCGGGCGGGCTTGTGACGGGCGATGCGGGCGGGGCTATCTACGCCTGAACGGTCTACGCCTGGCCATGAGCATGTGCCTGACGTAAAGCGGCCAGCGGCTCAAGTCGGGCCACCCTTGGCCTTGGCGATGCGCGACCAGGCGAAGGTGCCGAGATAGCCAAGCACACCGGCCAGGAAGATCGCCACATCGTCCACCTTGAAGGTGACGGTCTGCGCGCCCTCGTCGAACAGGATCAGCCCTTGGGCCGACAGCATGGTGAAGGCCCAATACAAGCCCATTCGGATAGCAAGCTGCATGGTCAGGCTCCTTTCATGGCGGTTTCGATCTTCCGGCGTAGGGTGTCACCGACCGCAACCGGGTTGCCCGGCGCGGCCATGCCGGGAAGCCAGCAGATGTCCCATTTGCCGCGTTGAGCGATGCCCAAGGTCGGCTGGACCTCGGCATGGGTCAGCACGGTCTGGCGGGTCACGGGGATGCCGTATTGCTTGCACAGGCGCGCTGCGAGGGCGCAGAAGGCATCGACCTGCGCCGCCGTGATCGGGGCCGTCCCGGCGTTGAAAGGCCGCTCCACCGCGCCCGCCATGCCGCACAGGCTGATGCCGATGGACCCCGTGTTGCAGCTGCGCGTGTGCGCTGCATAGCGCCCGTCGCTGGCGCTGATGTTGTCCTCGGGCTTGTATTTCCCCGCGACCACCGCGCCGTCCTGCTGGACCGCGAAGTGGTAATGCTCACGGTCCAGATCGGACGCCTTCGCGCCGCCTGCAGACCAATGCAGAATGATCCGCTTGAGGGTCACTTGCTCACCTCCGCAATGCCGATTTTGATGCTGACCCCAAGCAGGGCCAGCAGCCCAAGCACGGCCACCAGAACGCGGCCCATCCGGCCCATGCTCTCGATCCAGATCGTCGCCAGGGCGAAGCGTTCCAGCAGGCTCTTTTCCTGCCCCGGCTGCGGGACCATCAGCGCGTCGTGGATCGCGTCCAACTTGGCGGTAAGCTCCTTGATCTGGCCGTCGCGCGTCTTCCCCTGCGCGGCAATCTCGGTCATCTGCGCCGCCAAGGACGCGGCGATCTCCTGAAAGCGGTCTGGCGTCGGCATATCCATCACCATGCGTTGTTGTTCGACGTGACGACGCCGGTAGAGCTTCCGAATGTCGTCGGCGCAGCGCGACCCGAATAGCTGATGTCGCACATGTGGACGCCATCGCCGTAGCTGACCGCGCCGCAGACCGTGCCACCTGCCGTGCCCCACCCGTGCAGGTTCGCCCCCGCGATGCGGACGCGCTCCAACCGCCCCGAGGCATTGCCCGAGATGTCAAAGCTGTTTGCCCCGTTCGGCGATCCGCTGGTCGGCAGGCCGTTCACGTCCACCGGGCGGCCTACGTTCCGGGTCTGCAGGCCCGTGATGTCAATGTCAGACCGGACGCCTGACCCGTCCCACAGGATTTTCACAGCGTCCTGGTTGGCATCCTGGCTGTAGAAGTTGGTGATGCGGATGCCGGTCGGGCCGACCGACCCAGAGAACAGCGAGAAGACGCTGGTGTCGCAGCGGAAGCCCCACCCGCCGCCATAGACCTGATCGCCTTCGCTGACGATGTTTTCGGCCACGTCCGACACATTGATGCCGATGCCGCCCTCGCCGTCGCCAGCGCCCGGTGAACTGTCCGCGATGAACCGCAGGAACCTGATCTTGTTGTTCTTGCTGGTGAAGCTGCGGCAACCGGCCTCGATCCCGTGCGTGCATCCGAGGATTTCATTATCCGCGACGGTGACGAGTTCCACGTTCGTATGCGTGGCGATCCCGAAATTCCACGTCGCCATCACGGTGTTGCCGCGCACGTTCATGCGCCGGGTGACGCCCCGGTAAGTCCCGCTCTCCGACTGGACCACCCCATGCTTGCCGCCGACGAGGATGTTGTCCGCGATCAGGCCGTCTTGCGAGGCGTTGAAGATGGCGACCCCATACTGGTTCCGCGCCCGGTCCTTTGCGTTCTCTGTCTCGAACTGGAAGCGGCAGTTGGTGACTTCGTAGTCATCCGACGAGTAGAGCGACACGCCCATGTTGTCGAAGTTGCGCACGTTCAGGCTGCGCAGCCGGATCATGTCGGCATATTCGGAATAGAAGAAGCGGTCGCCGTCCACGGCATCCGCCACGCTGTCCGACCCGTCACGCAGCATCCCCGGCCCGATGGCGCTCACGCCTTCCATGTGCAGGCCCACGTGCGGGAAGACTTCCAGAACCCGCGCGTTGTCCGCGACCGCGTAGCTGTCGAACAGGGGCGGCGTGATGACGAAGCGGTCTGCCCCAACAGATACCACGGTCGCAATCTCGCCCTGCGCCTCGGTGGCCGGATCGCCGCCGCCGATGAACTCCTTGTCCGATGTGATCCGCACCTTTGAGCCGGGTTCCAGCGTCATCAGCGCCATGCCGACCGTGCCGACGATGATCGTCTCAGCCCCGAAGGCCGCGTCATTGGTCAGGTAAGCCGCCACAGCGTTCTGCGTGCCGGTGCAGACAAAAAGCCGCCGCTGCTGGCCGTCCGTGATCTGCGCCGCCATGGACGACATATCCAGCGGCAAGTCCGGATCGCCAATGACCCGCTTCAAGTTGGACGGGATGCGGAAGATGTTGGTTGTCGAGCCGTTGATGCTGGCCGTGCGGGCGACGGTGATGTCATAGGACCGGTCGAAGATGAACGCCTCGGTCCCGGCGTCGGCCATCGCGGCGTTCAGGAACTCGATCTTCGCCACGCTGTCCAGCGGGCCGTTGACCAGGTTCGAGGCGTAGACCACGCCGCGCTTGAGGTTCAGTTGCGGGACAAACAGGGTCATTCGTCGCCTCCGTCGCGGTCATGCTTTCCGGGTAAATCGGCGGGCCAGAAGGCCGCCACCGGCCAGCGCGGCGTCATGTCGTCGGGATAGTTGACCCGGATGCACTGCGCCGTGATTGCGCGGCTTTCGCCAGGCGTGAGGATGCGCGGCTGCGAAGTGTAGAGTGGCG
>JACCDR011343671.1_pt1 | contig 22172 bp, 26 predicted proteins | sample 7446431 | NCBI WGS metagenome assembly JACCDR01 (sample SAMN15323443, study PRJNA562643) | freshwater metagenome | isolation source: river surface water | place: USA:Blue River Watershed | collected 2017-08-17 | reverse complement strand
CTGTAGGTGTAAGGACCATAGCCGCCGTAAGCGGTAAATTGCTGCGTTCCGCCCGACACCACGCTTGAGCTACTGGGCAAAAGCTGCATTTGAAGAATGATGCTATTGGCGGACGATATTAAAAACTGATTTTGCTTCGATAGTGGAGTAATAGCGTTTATGAAATGATAGTCATAAGACACCCCGATTGCTGCCGGCAGAGACGATTGCATGGTGTTATTAGTCATATAAATAAGACTTTGAACGGAAGCCACATCGCTTAGGTCAAGGAAAATAACTTTGGATCCGGAAAGAGTGGACGACACCACAATGTTTTCTAGGCCCGATACGGCCCTGAGTTTCGTTTGGATAGTAGCCGCGCTATCATTATAGTTAATCGTCGCTGTAGAAATACCGTTGTAAACGAGTTTATAGCTTCCGCTTACCGGGAAATCATCGGTTCGAATATCTTGCTGAGTTCCATCGGAAAAGCCGGCGTCTTCAAAGTACGTGTTCGAATCGATTTGCTGAACTATAGTCCCAAGAGTGGTGACATTCATCGTTGCATATACACCGGGTTTTAATAAAGACTGAATACCTTCTCTAATAGCGTTAACGTCTGCCGGGATAGAGGTATCAATTCGTCCGATGGTGATTTCTAAGAACAGGTTTTGAAGGACTACGTTGTCCCATTTCATCGTCGCCGCGCCGCCGCCGGGCTTTGTAATAATATATTCTTCGCTGCCTTTCATACCGGCACCAGCACTTCGGTATTTAAAAATGGTCTCAGCAATTGTGACCGGTAACGCAGATCCCGAAACGATTGTCCATATGGAATGACCGGGTATGCCGTCACTATCTGCCGAGTCGCCATCGTTTTCAAAAACCCTTGCAGACGTCATGCCGCTAATATTCTGAAGCGCGGCCTCGAGGGCCGGCGCATAACCAGACGATCCCAAGGCTACGGATTTTGCCCGGCGGACCTTCAGGGCAACATCGGTCTCTTCATCTTCACCAAGACTTGTGTAGGTTGTCGGGTTATTGACCGAAGTGACGCCTAGAACGATGGTGACAGGAGTGGTGATAGTGTTCGGGGTCGTAAGTTGAGCGCCGGGAATTTCTGCCCTGAACGCTAGGGCATGACTTCCAGGAGCAAGTCCCAATTCGGTCGATATTAAAAACCAACGGTTTCCTGCATTGTCGGAAACGGTATAGACCGGCTGGGGATTTTCAGACGTTTCCTGATCGAGCCCATAAAGATTAATCGACTTTGAATTCGTAATGGTGACGTTCGTAACGGTGTAGGTTCCGCCCTGCCTTTGAACACCGTTAAGAGCTACGCGCTGATCAAGAATGACACCAAAGGCTTGATCGGGATCCATGCTCGCATTGATAGCGACCAGAAGGTCCTGAAGGTCTACTACGTCCTGCGTTATAATCCCGAGCATTTGACCGTCCGGGGAATTGCTTTCTAGGTTTACATCAGCGCCATATATGCGCTGAAAAGTGGCTGTGTAAAAAGCCAGCGTCTCTTCATAGGTTCTTACCTGCAGACCGTTTTCGTCGAATACGTTTGGCATATAGATTAGCCCTTAAAATACGGAGTCTGTTGTTAGGGTATCTTGAAAAGGACCATAGACCGAAGAGACGTTATAAATAATAGACGCCGACCTAGTTTTAGGATTTACAGATAAATCTAGGCTTATAATGCCGGTTATGTCAGGCGTATTCAAAATCGCGGTGCTAATAGAAAGCTTAAGGGAAAGCTGGTCTTTAGCGCCGAGAAGATTAAACCAATCTATGCCGGCCGAAAGATCAAAAAAGCAGTCACCAAGAAAAGATAGAAGTCGGGTTTTGAGATTGAGCATGAGCGCCTGTTTTCCGCGAAGGTAATTATTTTTACCTTTGCCAAACGTCCAGTCTCCATTTTCATCCAATTCGCGGAATATCATTCTAAAAGATCTCCTAAATTGGTCTTAACGGTATTAAGCGCCGTGGTGATACTGTTAATGTTCGTAGCTATAGAAGTAAAGCTCGCAGCGTTAGCGGGCGTAGAACTAGGAGCACCGAACGATCCGACCGTAACGGTTATAAGCTTAATAGCATCTGCCATATCTTTTAAATATCCATTAAGGTCTTTTAGCTTGTCGATTAATCCTTGAAGCTCTTGCTTAAGAGATCGATTGGCATTTTCAAATTTGACCTTACCGCCGCCTACGCCTACCACAGTGTCACCATTTTCAAGCCGAGCATAATCGTCGTCTGCAATGATTTTAAAATTGCTATGCTCTACCGTAGATGCATCGTCGCTTGCGAATACCCGCTTCTCGAGGCCGTAATTTAAAGCGGCCCGATCGGTCTCAAAGTCAGTCAAAACGTTTGGTGTCGATCTAACACCTACCAATGCTATAGCGTCCGTTAAAGCATGAAGGCGCATCGTATTGGCAGCCGACTCGCTATTTCCGCTTGTAAACCACTTATCAATGTCTCGGTCATTTATGAACAGAATACATTCATCGTCCGGCTCTACCGGAAACGTTAGGTTTCCTTTTCCGCCGCCAAGAAATATGCAAGGCACGTCCGTAAGAAGAGGATAGGCTATAAGCTCAGGGGTCAAACCGCCTTTACTGTCGTTTTTAAAAAACGTTCGCTTGTAAGCTATACGAACCGTAGCGGTTTGAGTTATTGAATCGAAGTCTTCAATGACACCAATATGATGGGAATGAAGCTCTAGAAGAATCTCTTTTTTAAGAAGCTGAAGGACGTCTTTTAATTCGAAATTGCTAGGCACTAAATTCTGGACGTTAGTCATGATGCGCTTACTCCCTTAAGAACTTTCGTGAAGAAAAATTCCCCGGTCGTAATAAGCTCGCCGCTCACGGCCTCAGATATAATACCCCGATGCTTCACGGCGGTGACTTTATAATATCCGTTAAGGTTTTCTTCGGTAGACGATTCAAGTTTTATACGAATGCCAGGAGCTAACATAGGCTCAAAAATCATATCAAACCGAACTATAGTCAGCTCTTGAACAGGCGTCCCCAAAAGACCTGAATCCGAGTTAATGACAAGAGTAGAACCGGTCTCTATATATTCATCGCTTCCCAGGACGTTAAACTTTTCATTGTCGATAAAAGACGCGCCGCCGGTAAGCTCGTTTAAAATGGGAAGCGTAGCGCCTGAGAAAGAGTTTCCACGCAGTAAAATACCGTCCATCTTCCCTATAGAGCCGGTCGCAACATAGGGAAGAGTTTCCGCCAAATCACTGACGACAGATTTTTGCGTTGTGCCGGCACTAAATTGAGCGCTTGTCTTTGCATTTACAAAAGCATAGCCGCCGTCAAAACATTCAATTTGAGTTACTATTTGGGTTTTCTCGCGAACCGACCACGCCTGAGTTATATTGCCTTGAAAAATAACCGGCATATTATCGCCGTATCCGGCATATAGTTTTACCGGAAGGTATTTCGTATATTCAGAAATATTGTATCGAATTCTATTTCTAACAAGCCGGCTAAGATTATAAATCCTAAGCTGGCAGACGTTAGCCGTAGTGAGAGTGTTTCGCGTTATATCGAGCTGAAGGGTAAACGGCGGACGAATCTCAATGGTGTCACCATCAATCGTACCGACGAGAAGTTTATAATTCCGGCCTAACTTATCCATTTATGATGCTCACGTATTCCGCGACTTCATCTTCCGTTAGAAAATAAAGCTGAGACGATCCCGACGAAAAGTCTTCTTGAAAATTCGGATTACGATTATCGACCGTGGCGCATGCAAGGCCAAAAGGAAGGACGTTTCGCCATTGATAAAGGATATTCGGATAGGTGGTTATTCGAATATTTCTCAGAGTGAAGTCTTCGTAAATAAGCTCGCGCAAAAACCAGCTCGCTTGCTGAACGCTGAAATACAATGTCATAGTGACTATAGAACCGTCCGGAAGAACCTGCGAGGTTTTCTGAAGCGGGGATTCTGTTAGACCTTGAATGAGCAGCATGGTGTCACCAATCCTTTAGCCGAAAACCGATCCAAATGCGCTTGTTAAGCTTTTAGATTGGATCGGGCTAGATGTCCCTAGATCCAATAATGACGCCGCTTGCTGAGCGGCACGGCCGTCTAGAGCTCGAATGCCAAACCTATTCGAAATTTGAGTTTTTGCTGTTCGAATTCGTTTAAATGATACTTCGAACGTAGTCATTTGCCGGGTAGTCGAATCCTGCACGGGGTGAAGGCGAATCAATGCCATGTCTTGAATAACGCACCAAGGCGTCTGAACAGTGAAAAGCGTTCGCGATTGCATGTAGCCGTAAAACTGTTGGAAGGCGACTTGCTGTTTATTCTGGTTTTCTCCCACGACAAGACCGTTTTCACCAATGGTACTTATGTTCGACGCAGGTTTTCCGGATAGGCTACTCCATGCCGATACGGCCGAATTAGCAACAGTCTTTGCAAGACTGAAAGCCGCTGAAGCCTGATTAAAAACATTTTGAGCCGTAGCAGAAAGCTTCGGAGCAAATGCAGTTACCGTAGTCAGACGGTCGGCGACCTCTTTAAAGACGCCCGTGAATTTATTCGGGACGTTATTTAATTCCCCGATGAAGCCTTGTGTATTTACTATTTCCGGCCGAAGGGCGATATGGTCCTGAACGGCCGTATTGTCCTCTACGTAGTGGTCGGTAACTTCGGCTTCAATTGTGATCGATTGCTCGCCTTCATAATGAAATAAAAGGGCCGGCGGCGGCTCTGCTTTGGAAAGAGTACCGTCCGGGTTTTTAGGGTTTTGCGGCTGAAAACCGAGATCTTGTGGTGTCACCAGCACAAGGTTTGAAAGCGCTAGAGCCGTATTCTGGGCATTGCTAATATTGGCCAAAGAGATAGGCATTTTTTAATTACCCCATCCACGAGCAGGACTAGAGAAAAACGCATCGGCAGCTTTTTTCTGACTCTCAGAAGCCTGTTTAGGGTCCGCACCGTTGCCGTTAAAATTCAAAGTCTGCGGAACAGTCATGTTGACGTTATTATTCGTCGTTGTTCTCGCAGGACCTGCCGAAGCGGGGACGCTCGGAGCGATAGCTGCTGGTGCCGGCTTAAGATTCGGGTCGGTTCCGAATATGACTTTTCGAAGGCTTGTCGGCTCGTCACCATGCAGAAGATTAAATAGACGGTTAGCAAAAGCGCCGGTTCCAAAATTCATTGCCGATTCAGTGTAATTTTTATCCTTGATTTTTTGGCCTAGCATCATGGCTGATAAAAGCATGGTGAGCTGATTTTCGGCGATTGTCGTAGGGCCGGTTTTCGACCCCGCTGCAGCTGCGGCCGGTTCTGGGAGAAAATAATTGACCGTCTGTTCTGGAGTGTCCATTTTCTGAATATCTTTAATGGTGCTCGATATAAGGTCGAATATTAATTTCCATCCATCAAAAATCTTCGTAATTTTATCAAATAGTCCTATACGTTCAGCAAAGGTCATGAAAGATTCACTAAGTTTGATTACACTTTTTACGATTTTTTCAATGTTTGCTACAAGCTCTTCACCATGTTTCGCATTAAATCGACCGAAAGCCATTTCAATAGACGTGCCAAGGTTTTTCCAGGCAGCGTCTGCACGCGATAATGACTTAATTTCTGAATCTGTATAGACAGGAGCTCGGTTTAAAACTTCTGGACGAAAAGCGTTTTGTCTCATAGCTGCAAAAACTGCATCAGAGACACCAAAGGATTTAAGCGCCTCACGCGCTATACCGGTATTAGTTTCCCTCATGGCATAGGCTTGAAGACGCTGAATGAGTTTTTCCGGGGTTTTTTGATATTCGAGGATATCAAAGTCACCAAAATCGCGGGTAAGCTGGTGAACTTGAGCTAGGAGCTTAGGAGCGCCTTCGTTCAAGATGATTTTATTCATCGCGTCTTGCATGGAAAGGAACGTTCCGGCCATCTCTTGATTACTGACACCAACTTGCTGCGCGGCCCATTGGTATTGCTGAAGGGTTTTTGTGCTGGTATCGACGAGCTGGGAGAATTGATTTAGATTAGTTCCGGTTTGCCCGCTTGCAGCGAACATTCTTTGAAGGGCATACATAGCACCGATAATTGCAGCTTTGGCCTCGAGGGATGTGGAACTTAGGTCCCCCATTCCCTTTCGCATGCCAGCGATAGCGCCGATACTTTTTTCGTTTCCAGTGACACCAAGGTCAACAAATAGATCGGCTATCTTCATCGGAGCGGCCTCCTTAGCCCTCAGGTGAATTTATCGCTATGTAGGCTCGTTCATAGTCCGAGCAAAAGGTCTCAAAAGATAACGCCTGTAAAACTTCTCTAACGTTTAGTTCGGCGGCCTCTCTTACTGACCGTGCATACCCTGCTTTGCATAATCGGAGGTAGACGATGAGGGGGTCATCGTCGATTTCGATTTTCGGGTATTTATAAGTGTCAAAATTACCCCTTTCATTTGCTGAAAGTCGGGCAAGAGGCCGTTCAAAAAAGGCGTTATGTTCTCTTCGATGACTCGATAAAGAGCGATAACATAATCGCCACGTGCTTCCACCGGTTCCCAGGTATCATTATTGATGCGAGAACCGTTGTAGGTGCATCGGCTCATACATTTTAAAGCGCATTTTTCGATTTCTTTAGACGATAGAGCCGAACATATAATGTCTTTTGTCAGGCCCAAATGGTCCGTATCTTCACCAAAAGAAATGCCCTTGGCTTCGACTAATATAGCCTGAGCCAAGGCTTTTGCGTCCGCATAAGGAGCTACGTTCAGACCGAGAACGGCACCACTAGGCAAGGTAAATTCTTTGATTTCGTCCGACATAAATTAACCTATTGCCCTTGGAGCTACGGAGAATCGCATGCGGTAGACCGATTCGCTCTGTTCGGTGTCGCCGTCTACGTTCGATTTAGCCTCTACCTGTTTTGCGAATACACCGCCTGTTAAAACGTAAGTGTCGTTAATTACTTTTCCGTTTCCTTGGCCGATCTTTTTTACAAGCTGACCGTTCAAAAGAACGAAGGTTTCAAAGCTATTATTCTGTTGCGCGAGAAGTCCATTTAAAAACTTATCGTCCGCCGAACCTCTAATTACTTTCACCATAAAATCGGCGTTACGGCCGGCCTGGTTTTGGCTGTATATCGTATTATTGTTTTTACCGGTCTTAACCGCCGAGCTATCGTTAGGGTAGGTGAGTTCTCCCCAGGTACCGGTCGCTAGATCGGCAAAAATCCGATTGTTAAGGGTAAAGGTATCGTTTCCGCTCATGGCTACAGCTGGCATATTTTACGCTCCGTTTTATGCGTTTACGTAGATGGTGACACTTGCATCGTTAATAGCACCGGCTTCTTTAATGGCGACCTGGACCAAAGGAGCTTTACGCGCGGCCCGGTCTACCTGCAATTGCTCCGATATCGGCGCGGAATAAATATAGTAGCCGAGCTGGGCAATGTTTTCTTTCAAGTCTTCTGTATTTCCAAAAACGTCTGGAGAAGTCCATCGACCGGGAGCGGCATAGCCGTTCGTTACGGCTTGCTTGCAGACTTCCCGAATAGCGCCTTTGAGACCGTCCATACCGGCTTCAGTTTGAGGGATTTTGGTGCTAGTAGTCGCGAGGTAATTAAACGATGCGACTTGAAGCGCGGCTACAAACCAAGAAAGATTCTGAACTTGATCGACAAAACTATTAGCGCCGGACGTAAAGACTTTAGGGACGCCTTGAATGCTCGGATAAATATCGGCACCAGCCGTGACGGCTTTACCTTTAAGAGTTTGCGTCATGCCTGTATCGGGCTGAACGCCGGATAGGTCTTTTAAATGCATGCTGAGAGTTGTGTTAGAGCCGGAAAAATCGACTCCAAATAGACGCGATGCATAAGCCGCTTGAAAACCGAGCGCTTCCGCATCGTCACCAGAACCAACGTAAAATAGGCCGCGCGATCGGCTATAGTTTCCTGTACGGAGCTTATCAAGCTTTCCGTTTGGCTCGACCGATGCAGGGTTATTATCGACGAAAAACCCTATTTTTGGTGACGCTGAAGACTGTATAGCGGCGGCCGTTGCGAGCATATCGGCCTGGCTGACAATCTGAGTACTCATAAAGCCGAAAAACTGAATCTGAGACGAAAGCCTTAGAAAGGTATCGTCGATAGTCTCGCTCGCTTCAAGAGGAGCTATGATAAGACTGCCGCCAGGAGTCAGAACGTTAAGAGATTGAGCGAAAACATTGGCAGCCATGGCGTAAGTGATGGAGTCTGATCCAAAGTCAGTTGCAACTTCCGAAGGCTCTTTATAGATTTTATAGTCGTCCGAATATAGGGGATCCGGCGTTTCATCGGTAACAAGCAAAAGATTACCTGTGTTAAAAGCATTTAAGCCGGCACCAGCTTCCGCGACCGATACGGTAATAACGTTTGATATTGATAAATCAGCCATGTAAAAACTCCCGCTCTTTACGGATTGGTGAAAATTTCGCTTGCTTCGAACGTATCGAAATAATCGATCGTCGAAGTTTTTGCATATGCATATTGAAGAACGAAATCGAAATGGAACCTATACGGAATATGAGTACCGTCAATATTCATAAGGAAAACGGATGGGCTAGAGGGAATGCGAGATATTTGAAAGCCGTTAGCGTTTTGCTGATATTCGGAATAAGCGCTTCCAAGCGCCAAAGGTATTTCGTCCTTTCGCCATAGAGCGCTGGTATCGACGGAAAAAATATCAATGCCGACCGTCATCGCGGCGGAAACGTAGTGTTCATTTAAAGAATCGTCGGCCGTTAAAATATCGCGCGAGCTATTTCCAAAGTATTTTGTAGACACCACAGAAAGAACGATATTAGGGCCCGTAGCCTTCGGAAGCTCTTTTTTCTGACCCCATAAATATACGTGATCGGACGATAGTCCCATTTCCTTTTGGATAATTTCCAAAATCAAAATTAAAGGCGGACCAATTAGGATTTGGGCCGTAACGGTATCGCCGAGCGAATCTTCAGCTTGAATCGTATCGAAAGCGTTCCGCGGGTCTGGATTAAAGACGGCCGGCGCGGTATACTTACCAGACACCACATCAATCGAACCCCCTGCCGAATTATCGGATATCACCGAATAACTGTATGGGGGAGTTCCGCCGGCCGCTTGAAACGAAGCAGTCATGCGAGGGCTGAGGGCCGTTGCGGTCTGATAGAGCATCATGGTGTCACCTGTTCGGGCCCTGCGCCCGTCCAATCCTCGTGAAGCTCATATTCGAGGTAGCCATATTCGCTGTAATCTTTGAACGCATGAACTCGATATTGGACCCCGTTGTAGATCACTACGTCATCGTTTTTAAGCTTCAGGCTTGGATCACAGTGAAGCCATTTCCATCGCCAGCTTCGCTGGCCTTCAGGCTTTAAAATAAGACGCGAAGCGGTCAGCTCCTGCATCACTCCTCTAAAGCTAACAGGGACGGTCGTCTCGATAACTTGACCGGCTTGAGTGATTTTAGTAACGACACCAAAGGTCATCGGAACAAACCAAGAAATAAGGGCGCTCGTCATGTTTGGAAGTCTAGGATTTATGGAGCTCATTGGGATGCTATTTCCCATAGGGATTTTATTCGCCATCGACTACCTCATAGGTAATCGAATTCCTGAGCTGTTGGGTTTCGACGAGCGTTTGATGGTTTCGTTTCCGGGACATGTTGGACGGCTTCCATTTTCCAAACCCGCCCGTATTAAAAGCGTCCTGTATGACACCAACAGCAATCGCTCCGCATTTTTGAAGCCACGGCCTAAGCTCGCGCGTTTTAAAAACCTCTTCGGTGACGTCCTTTCGAAGACCGCCGGCCGATTTAAGAGCCGAATAGAATTTTTCGTTTATTGGCATCCTGATAAACGAGCGAACCGGGAAATTTGGATCTGATAATTTTCCGTATTCATGGATAGCGCCGATTTCAGCATTGCTTAATCCCGAGGGACTTCCATCGGCGTTCGGATGTGCTGCTGAAGCATTTCCGCCTAATATACCGACCCGGACTTTCATTCGGCTTTCTTTTAAAAGCTTCAGAAAAATATCTAGGTTTTTCGTATTCATCGATACCGTCATGGCCTTGTACTCCCTCGCACATAAGCCATGCGGCCGATCATATATGGTGAAATCATTTGAAGATATCGAAGGCCGTATGGAGTTCCGGTAAACGAAGCGTACATAGGATTTTTTAAATAGATCTCAGGAATCTGAAAGCTCTGCGAAACCGACCCTACCGATTTACTCGTTTCAATTCCACCCATGGCACCAGTTACGTAAAGACCCGCGCCTGATACCTGAATCGCAGTCACCAAATAATGAGCGGCTAAATTGAAATAGCCGATATTATAAGATCCCTGGTTTTTAAAAAACGTCTCGTTTATAAATTCATTGGTGAGCTGATAGGCTTGAGCGATATCGGTGTCGGTTACGCCTTCGGAAGGGTCGCTACTAAAAGGAAAAGCCCGCGCGAAATAGGTTTTAAAATCGTCAACAGTAGGGTTTATATATCCCATTCCGCATTGCCTTTAGATTTTAGAAGCGGCCGCCCTAAGGCGGCCTCTTTTAATTAGTACCTGATTCACGCATCTAACGGACTATCCCTAAATCCGACTCCTCTTAGGACGCAGGAGTATAGCGGAAATACTGAATTTCAAGCGGACGATAAGCCGTGACACCAGTAAATTGGCCGTAGCCGACCGATTGGAAGCTAAAGCCATCAATCGTATTCTGAGCCGTGTTGGTGTAATCGACAGGAATATTCATGACGATGCTATTCGGGTCGAAATTATAGAGCGCGTAAACGTTCTTCCCTGCAATGCCCGGAGTATTCGGATGGAATGCAGCGTCCGCATAGGCGACCGGCAGGATTTTAAAGCTCGGATTCATCGTAATGAGCTTAAACGCCTCTTCCAAAAGACTGATTTTAGTTCGGAGAGGATAGGCGACGGACATTTGAGAAGCCAGGCCGTTAAAATCGGATTCTGGCATGATCAGGTGAGTCGGATAAGCCGTCCTCTTGGTGCGAAGACGATAGCTTTCGATGAGCTTGGTTACGAATGTATTAAATTCGGTGTCGCTCATGCCGCTAATAGGCTCGGAAATAATGTCCGTAGTAGCAGGAATGCCCGGCTGATTTAAAAGACCAAAGCATTTTCCATTTCCATCAGCCGAATTTTGTCCTTCGAGGCCGAGAAACGCGATTTCCTGAATACCAAGGTCCCAGTTACGCTTACGAGCCGTTTCTTTTGCTTCCACAATGTCCCAATTGCCAGCGCGAGCCGCGATATAAAGATCGATAATCGACCAGCCCATGCCTTTTGCCCAATTGAATACAGGCGTGGTGACGCTATCGATACCGGCCGTTACGCTTGCAAGGCGAGTATTATCGGTTCCCGTGTCGATGATACCGGTCGAAAATTTATCGGCACCATCGAAGCTTCTAAAGCCGGTTAGAAACTGACTCCATGCGCCTTGTCCGACTTTAACCGGAATGTATTGTGCAAATGGAATCGTAAAGAACTTCTGTTCGGCTACAGTTTTTAAAACCGTGGTGAGGGCCGTAATATCTACGTTATAACCAACGGCGTTCGACACCTTACTTATGCCGTGCTGTTTAAAAACATGGCCGCATTCTTGATTTATTCGGCGCGTTAGATGCTCAGCATGCCGGCGTTCCCAGGGTTGAAGCTTAGCAAGTTTTGGTGTTTTAAATGTCATAAGAATTTTCTCCAAAATTTTTAAATCGGTTTTTAAAAGGCACCATCACTTATTAAGCATCGGTAGCGAACGTTGGCGTTTCGATATAAACGCGCTTAACGTCACCAGCGGTAGAGAATTTATCGTAAGCCCAGCCGACAATACGTTCGCCGCCCGCGCCGGAAGCAGGGCCAACAGAGCCGGCGTTATCGACTTCCAAAACCACGCGAGAGCCGCGAGAGATAGCTGCATTGCTCTGCATGTACATAACGTTTCCTTTTAGGGAAACCTGCATGCGATCGCCTTTGATATAACGATTTTGCTTCGGGTTAAAATTGATAAAACCGAAGACTTCGTTCGAGTCGGCCGAACACTTGGTGACGGTAGGAATACCGTTGGTGTTATCGACGATCTTAACGGCTTGACCGGCTACCAGTGTCGAGCTTTCGCTCACGTCTACCTGAGCGGCCACGGTATTAAAATTCAATTGAAGATCGAGCTGACCGATAAATGGTGTTTGCTGCATCACGTTTTCAGAAACGCTTTGCTGTGCGCTTGTCAGCGTGGCTTGGCTAGACGTTTGCTCAAGGTTTGAGTTACCAGTATCGATCGACACCAGCTTGTAATAATAAATCGTGTTTGGTGTCAGCCCGGAGTCGAAAAGCTCAAGGTCTTCTGCACCGGCAATAGCGTTACCGCCGCCGGGCGTAAAACCGTTCGTAGTGCTTCGGTGCCATTGATATTCAAAAGGCCCTACGCCGGTTGCGGCCGTTCCTTGAAGTTGAGCTTCAGTAGCAAATGTAGCGACGACGGTAATGGTTGGAGCTGCCATAGTTTTAAATCCTTATCATTTAAAAAATTCGTCTGCGAAAAAGCCAATACCGAATGGGGTTACAGTTTTCCGTAACGATCCATTCCTGTTTGCAGTTGATGAGCAATCGTGCTGATTTTAATTACGTTGTCATCTTGGTTATCGCGGTCATAACGGTCCGCTGCATTTCGAGCCCTATCAGCTTTGGACTTCGACTTGCGGCGATCACCATTTTCATCGCGCTGGTTTTTCGCGGTTTGGGGTTTTTTGCTTTTGTTTTCAATTCGGCGGTTAGTGTTTCTTGGTGAAATATCGGAATCGTCATCGCTTTCTTCATCGTCATCATTGCTTACGCGATTACGGAAAACATAACGCTCTTCACGGCTATTTTTAGCCGACTTTTTGGCAGCTTTCTTTTTTGGTTTACGCTCAGTTTCCTCTTCGCTATCATCGTCTTCGTTTTCTACTTCATCGCGTTCGTAGTCGTCATCCTCGTTTTCCACGTCATCATCTTCCGATTCCTCTTCATACATATCCCCTTCAATCTCCTGGACGCGAGCGCGAAGGTCCTGAACCTCTTCCCAAAGTTCACCAACGGTAATTTCCTCTTCGTTACCTTCATCGTCTTCGGTAATGACAAGGTCAGAAGCGTTACAGATATGCGTTTTGTTTTTCGAATTCATGACACCATCAGCTATTTCGACAAGCTCGGCGATGGTCATTTCCTTTTTGGAGTCCGGCAAAAGAACCGACATTTCTGCCAGGTCTTTCGAGTTTTCTACTTTCGTCTTTTTGAAAAGCGAAATAGAAAATTTGCTACCGGTTTTAGAGCGCTTTTTCATCGTAAATCTCCCTCTGTCATTAGAATTTGCGACACGCTTTAAACCGGCGCGTTGCTCTTCGTTATATCGCTTAAACTCTTCAGGCGTTAAAAGAACAGAATCGTATCGAGGATTTGGCACAAGAGCCATGTGCTTATATTCGCCGTCCAGGACTTCAAAATCGTAGTCCAGGCCATTGTAAACTCCCGGCGTTTCATCGACTCGTTTAAAATCATAGGCATTAGAAAGGCCATAGCCTTCCTCTTGCGCCTTAATCGCCCGGTCAGTTACTAAAAGGATTTTTGCCCAATGAGCACCATCGGCTTCGTTATAAAAGGAGTCGCTAACCCAGCCGTCCGCTTCGGTTCGGAGCTTGTCGAGCTCGTCGGAAAAATGTTCGTTATGGTGAACGAAAAGAGGACGGCCTGGAAACGTGGTACCCATTTTACGAATGGCCGGCTCTTTAATGAGTAGGCGAAACATTTGGTGACGCGAGGGACGATATTCAGCTACACCAGGGTACATGTGACGGCCGTAATAAACTTGGCCGCGAGAATTTTCAACTTTTCCGGGCTTTCGTTTTTTAACCGTCATTTAAAACCTCACAATGGGCCGCGCTCTACATCTACAGTTAAAATCTTCACCAGGATTATTTCGCCGCTCTGCTTCTCCCGGGCCCGTAGTAATTGGCGGCTCATCAAATCGGAAAATTTTTCCGTTCAGCTTTTTATGAGATGGCCGAACAGGATGGGCCGGGGATCCCGCTACACATTGCCATTCATATTCATCGATACCGGACGCTTTATATTTTGCTTCGGCGAATTTCGCTAAAAGCAAATTTGACTCTTGCCTAGCGAGGAATTTCGCTTTATTACTAGTGACACCATATGAGTTCTTGATAGTATCAATAAGCGACTCGTAACGGTTTCCTGCCAAAACGGATTTTTTTACCTTTCGCCTTAGCGAACGAATTTCTTCTTTCGAAAAATCCTTAATCCATTTATCCATGTTGTTTGACCACTCACGAGATATCTTCTCGCGTTCGGATTTACTCAACATGGGACTAACCGTAATTTCTTTTAATGTAGAGTAAATATCTTTGTCAACTTTCCATAGTTGGGTCGCAAAAATATTAGATGAATCGATCGATTTTGCAATTTTTGCCGGTAAATTTTTCTTTAATTCTTTTTCCATCCGATCGATACTGAGTTGAAAGCGCTCTTCGCCGATAGCTATCGCGTTCTTTATATTATCTGGCAAGGCTTTCCGGGAGAGATGAAACGCTCGCGTCTTCGAGTTCCATGTTGCGAAAAGGTTTTGGAGTTCACGGCTGATTTCGGCCGTGAATTTTCCCCGGAATTTTCCACGCGAATAAGTGATGGTGCCTTCCTTCAAGGCTTTCACCAATGCTGAGTCCCTAGCATTTTCGATGGATCGGAGCGGCTCGCCGAGGGCTTTAAGAAGCGGACGGTAGAGGAGCTTTCGAAATTGACGTTTGATAAGCCCTTCAATTTTATCCCACAATGACTTATCGATACTGAAGGGCCGCAGCGATCGATATTTCGTCCGCGCGGGCTTAGCGGCCACGGCGGCCGCCTACAGCTTTTTGCGGCGACGACGATGAATCGTCCGCTTGGATTTCGGCAGGAGCGGCTTGAGGTCTTCTTGGAAGGGACACGGCGTAGTCGTCAATAGTATCTGGCACGTCTGATCGAGTAGGCTGATCGATTTCGAGAAGTGGCTGACCGCGCTGCTCGCGTAACCAATTTTCTCGGCGTAGGGTTTCTTGATTTTCTCGCTCAGCTTTAAGCTCGTCCTCTTTGGCATATTCTTCGAGCTTATTATAGAGCGTTCGAACGCTAATGCCTAAAGCTTCCGCAGCGTCATTACGTCTACCTTCATAGAACTTCATCGCATCCAAAATCGCCATTTTTTCAAGGTCTGCTATCGTAGTGCCTGGGATCCATCGCATTTTAAAACCTCCTATGCTGTAAATCGGCCGCCGAGCTTTCGATACATCCAAGCAACAAATTGCCAATGAATTTCACCATACGCTTCTTTGGAAGCGAGCCGCGCCTTAGCCCAAAGGTTTTGATCGACCCCTACCGGGTTTTCAAAAAAATCCTTTCGGCGCGGATCGATCCAGTCGTCACCGCCGTCCGCTTCATAGCTTTTTAAATCGAAGGCACGAGAATTAAGAGCTCTGCGAATTTTCTCAGCGGCTGAATAAGGCTTTGGCAAAGTAATTATCTTGCTATGGTGCCGTTTGCGTAAGCGCCTTCTTAGTTTCTCTTCGGTACTAGCTGATTTTTTCGGCTTTGGAGACCTTTTACTTTTTGGTGACTTTAATACCGGCGGCTCTGTCTCATCTTCATCGGCATTGGCATTGGCAACACGTAGCTTGGGTTTGAAAATCACAGGGTCCTCGTCGTCTTCAATATCATCGTCGTTCGTATCCTGTCCGTCTTCAAAATCCGTTTCGCTTAAGCTATCGCGATCAGATTCAAATTCGTCTTCATCGTCACCAGCTAAAAGGCCCTCTTCGTTCGCTTCAATTTTAATGGGGAATAAATTAGCTCGATTGCATATATCAGCAAAAGCCTGAGCGCTTATTTCGCCCGCTTGACGTGCGCTCAGAGCCCTTGAGAATTGGCTTGTTTTAACCGTCTCTTCATCGGTGCTAGACAATACGCGCAACGGCTTAAATTCGATTTTCAGGTCGTCGGGAATAAATCCAAAGAGCTGTTGGCAGCGAATTTTTACCATCGTCATGATCGGCCTCTTGAGCTTTGCCCGAATAGAGGATTCGATCATGCCGTTATAGACTTCGATATCGTCTTCACCGCTATTAAACCCGGCCGCAGACATACCGAAAAGCTTTGTAAGCGGCATGCGCATATCAGAAGCTATCTGCATGCGAATACCGGCTTGAGCTTCTGCCAGCCCAGCAAAGCTTAATTGCTTACTTTCATAATCGTCGTCTTTATCAAGAACGATAGCGTTTTGAAAGTTTTTCATAAAGTTAACGATTTCAATTTGATCTTTAATCGATTGCTCAGAGCCGCCGTTAGGTCCGATCGCCGCCGAAGCAAAATTAGCGATCTTATAAATATCGAGTTTAAATTCATCTAAAACTTCGTAGGTGAGTGATGAAGCTTTTAGGTATTGGTTGACACCAGATACAAGAGTTTCAATTACCGATATTCCCCATCCTCTAAGGCGTGGACGAATATCGGATGGCGCTTTCAAGCCTTTTAAAAGGATGACGCGCGAACGATGAATTTTCTCCCCATAATAATCAAAATAGGGCGACATGGTGTCGATCATGCGATCTTCATAATCATTAATGTCAGAAGCCTTGTGAAAAAGCTCCCAAAGATCGACCGCTCTAAATTCTACGTTTTCATTGGGACCTATGCGATCTATATCAAGCGGGGTTTCCGGGTCTTGATCGGTAAATATAATAATTCCTGCACCGCCGTAGAGCCTATTCCATTGTGCAGCGTCACCAGCCTCTTCATCGTCGCCTTGCTCTTCGCGAAACGAAACGAGCTCGGCTATTTCATTTTCATCGAGCTGAGCGGTCGATATAGTTATTCCGCCGCGCAAAGCGTCTTCGACAGGCACTTTACAAATGGTTTGAATAAGACCGAGCTCAGCATAGGCTTGAGATAAGGTATTTCGAAGATTAGTGACGAGCGTATAGCGAAGGTTATGAAAAAGGCTTCCCGGCTGAGAAACGTTATTACCATAGGGTATCTGAAACCCAGGCCAATTAAATCCTAGGTTAGCTACATTTGTAGCCGGAAAGCCGCCGTAGCTTGCATTAGCATCGATGGCATTGGTGACGCTTGAAGTCGTTTTAGCGGTTGTTGGCAATACAATTTGTTTTCCTCGTTTACCCCTTCGGCCCATATTAACCTCTCCGCCTTATAGAATCTAAAGTCGAAAGCATATCGATAAGCTCGTTATACGCGCCAGATAATGCATCGACAATATCATCGTGACGGCCTTCTGGAAAAGACACCAATTCCTTGAAGAACTCTTTATTCCACGGTGCACGCAAAACCTTGATACTGCCACGTTCCGCTTGAGCAGAGACCGGTTTAGCGCGCGTGACCTTGTCTTTACTGTAGGTAACCGTTCGAACGTCATATCCTCGAAGCATTCTAACAAAATAGTCGGCTTCCTTAACCCCTGCCGACCCGGGGTCCTGTTGAGCGACAATTCGCACCGCTCGGCCGTCCGCTTCGGCCACGGCTTTGATAAACGCTTCAACTTGACCGGGTGTACTCCGAATCGATTTGAGATCTCCGACTACGGCGTCACCATTCGGATAAAAATACATTTTAAGACCGCGCGACCAATCGGGGTCTTTATTTGTAGGATTCGGCTCAGTAGCTGCTCGATCCCAAAATCTAATAATCCGAATATGGCCTTCGGGGATATGCGATACGAGCGGAAACCAGCCTTCCCTGAAAATCATGCCGGCCGTTGCCCGAATGTCCCAATTACCGCCGCGATGAACATCGCCTAGGAGTCGCTCGCGATCAATAAGCGGCAGAGCTTTCAGCGATGCGAGGTAGCTCGGATCTTTTTTCATTAATATCTGATTATCAGTTAATTTCGCCGCGATAAACGTAAGAGACTTCGGCATGCAGTCTTCACCGTAAATCTCTTCAAGTTCCTCTTTGCTATCTGCCCATATAAGCGAATCATTTAAACGAATAAACCAGCGAATAACTCCTGATCTTTCAGGAATTGCATAACCATCGTCACCGATCCACCAATCGATTAAATTCCGAACCCATGAATCTACATCGGGGTTAGTAGTAGCTCTAATGTAACCTGGAACACCGGAAGTCGATCGATTACGCGATAGCATGTAAAAGAATTGCTGCTCAGTAAAATGCGTTAATTCGTCAAAACAAATAAGCGGTATCTGAGCGCCCTGCCAATTCAAATAATCGCTTGAGTGTTCCATATGCTCGAAACTTATGGTGACACCAGAAGGAAAGGTCCAGTCAAGGTTTGACGGGCGCGGGTAGCCGTCTACAAGCGGGTAGAGTTTTACAGATTCATCCCAGAGGCCGCCTTCGATGCGAACCTGTTTACTCGTCCTTCGAAATATAACGCAACCGAATTCGGGATTTTCATAGTGCCTGAGAGGTTCTAATAAAAGCGCGAAAGTCTTCCCTCCACCGGCAGCTCCTCCATAAATGGCAATGTCAGCCGAAGTCGAAAGAAAATCGGTCTGAGGGCCTGGCTGTGGTGAAATGCTTTCCGCTTCCATGGTCTTTTTTATTTAATACTCCAATGCCGAGCGCATTCATCGCTGCAAAACGTATCGAAAACTCTTTTAACGGGTTTACCGCAAATAACGCAGCGATCTCCGTCACCGAAGGCTTTACGAAACCATGCAGCGACTCTTTCCCAAAAACTCATTGAGTCACCACAAGACAACGTTCAAGTCGAACCTGAGTGAGACGCTCTGCTTTTGCAATTGTAGAAAACGAGCCGCGACCTTCAAGGTATTTAGGGTATTCGTTAGGAGAATAAACCTTGAGCCCTTGAAAACGGTCTAAGGCGAGCGTTCTTTCCTCTACATTTACCGATATATCTCCATCGTCCCCGACTATTTCCATATCTTCAGGCAATTCGTTTAAAAGCTTTTTAAGGTCCGAGACTTTCATTTCGTTTTTTTCCTCGCAACTATTTATCGTCATCTTTGCTTTTCGATTTTTCAGGATGCTTTTCGAGAACCGAAGTCGATCGGCGGTCATTCACCGCTTTTCTCCGATCACCGCCAGATTCCATAAGCGCCGCACCATCTTTCAATATTTGCCGAAGCTCAATATCCTCTTTCGTTAGAGTCGGCTGATAGAGCGGGTTTACCATCATGTAATTCGGAGCGTTCGCATCAAGGAGCTGAGCTACGATGTAGTCTTTCGACAAGGGAACTTTAACAATGCCGCCTTTTCCAAAGTGAATCACTGATATTTTAGGACCGACTGCTTCGATATAATTAATATCTACTCCCTGAAGGTTAAGAGAGATATTTCGGCCGCAAATAAGATCCTTGGTTTCTAGGAATTTCATGGTGTCACCATTTCTGTGTTTGAAATATAAGGTCCGGGATATTCAGATAATCGCACACAGAAATCAGTGTAATTTTCTTTCACGTTCATTTGCTTTCCAGATGCAAAATGAATAACGACACCATCGTTATACGGCTCAATCAATTCAAAGTAATCGGGGTTGACCGTAACTAGCATTCCCCGATCGTTTAAGACTTCGAAGTATCTCACTTTTTAACCTCTCGACCGTTGCTCGGCATGATCACCGATACCCGGCTCTTTAGTTCGCCGAGCACGCCCAGGTCAAGCGATATATTCTCTTTAGGCTTCCCGTAGGTTCTTGTCAGGAATTTTTCCCATGCTTCGGCGTTCCCAGTAGCAATTATTTTCAGCGCTACACGTGCCGTCATGACTTGGAGAACGCTAAATTCTCCGGTAGGGCTGTTAGCTTCATTGGAAATCTTTTTGAGCGCTTCAATGTCACCATTGATTAGAAGATCCATCAGCTTTCTGAATTCGGCATCGGTAGCGGCGCGAAATAATTTTTTAGCCGGATTATGCTTTTTACCACCGTCCGGATTTCCGCTTTCACCTTTTTTAAAAGTATGACCGAGAAAATTTTTAGGTATTGGATTTTTCTTTTTCTCTGGCGGATTTTCTAATTCAATATCTTCATCTGATTTTAAAAGTTTTTCAGATTTCGGAATTGTTTTTCCCTTAGGCCGACCACGCTTTCTTTTAGGTGGTTCCTCTTCAATTTTTACCTTAGGTGGTCGCCCGCGTTTTTTCTTCACTGCATCTCTCACTGTATTTACAGTCTATGTTTTACGTATCGAAAGCAATACGCCCATCGCCTGACAAGTTGCAAGGTATGCGATGCAAATTGATACCCAAGCAATAGGAATAACGTTCGCTAAACTCAAAACCAAAAGGATTGCGAAGACGATTAGAATTGCTAGTTGGATATTCATAGCCTTGACTCCATAGGTTTTTGAATTTTCTTTGGTGTCACCAATATCGCATTACAATCGAAGCATTTATTAAGTTCGGCAAAGCTTGTCATATAAGTTAAATGGCAAGAGCTGCAGCGAGTCATCCTCGGCACATGATCACGCTGTTGGTGTTCTACATCACAATACGGGCAGCGAGAAATGAAACGGATTTTTAAATAGGCTGTTTTCATTTCTTTCTTAATTCCTCAAGCTCTTTATAAGCGGCTTCGAGTTCATTTAAAAGATTGATAGCATATTTATAAGCCCAGTCATTTGCATTCAAAACGTTCTCCGTAAAATCATATCGAGCTTGTTTAATGTCTATTTTCATTTCTTCACTCGCTTTGCATTAAGCTTTCTATCCGTGACTTTATATTCCGCCATAAGTCTATCGTAAGCGAGCCCTACAAATTTCTTTTCTTGATCAATGCCGAAGAATTTATAGTCGTTTCGAATCGCGGAAACGCCGGTAGTTCCAGAGCCCATAAACGGATCGAGAATCGTCCCACCTTCTGGTGTCACCAATTTAATAAGGTATTCCATGAGCTTTGTAGATTTTACCGTGGGATGTCCGTTTTCGTCGCCTTTATCGGATTTACTGGCTTTTGCCACGTAGAAAAATCGGGATGCACCGCCTGAATCATCATGGCCTTCAGTCTTTTTAATCCTTTTAGATTCTTTCCATCCATTAGGGTTTTCAACCGATTCACTTTGAGCCTTTCGAATTGAGCCGCCTTCAATTCTTTTTGATTTACTCACTCCGCTCTGCTCATCTAAAATTCTAACGGCGCAATCCTCAGAGCATTCCCAAGCTTCAACGGTTTCGGTGCCGTCTTCCGATGCATAATCGGTTAGCTCGTTTACGCCTTTTCCTTTTCCATAAATCTTAGTTCCCGTTGGGTTAAACCCTACCGAGCTATTTTTATTGCCAGGGCTATGCGCTTTAACCTTTTTCGTCCCAACTAATTTACAATCCGGAGTATGCGAAAAAACTACGTTGGCAGGGAAACGGCCTTTATTAATCTCAAGAATTTCATGCCCGGTAGTCCATCCGCTAAGGGTTTTAGTTTTTTCCTGACTTGCTCGGGCCGTAGCACCTTCATTTCCAATACGCGCACCATCAATATTAATACCGCCAACGCCGTGCCTCAGCGTATTGAGCGCGATCGATGATTCACTTTTTGGCTTTCGAATTAACCAATAGTCTTCATAAGAAGGTCCCTTGTTCAGAGCGTCTTCTACCTGATGATATTGATACGCTAAAGGACTTGATAAAACTGCTTCGCTTGTAGCAATCGCGGGAACAAAAAGCGTTAGGATGTCTTTGAGCCTCTTTTCTACGTCTTTGATATAAGATTCCGCAATGGTCACAAACGGCTTCGATCCAGGTTTGTAAGTCTTTTCCGGGATGGTGAGATCGCGTATGATCCCCGATATCCATAAGCTCAAGGTTTTCAATTCGGTTATCTGTTTTGACAGCATTTTTGTGGTGAACGTGTTCTGATTTTTTGAGCTTCCTTCCAAGATACAGTTCCATAACGAGACGGTGCTCAAGAGTATTTCGACCATTTCCCGTGATTTGAATATATCCGTCATATCGAATAGACCGATGTTCGCGGCTGTATTCGATACGTCTACATCCCATCGAACAAAATCTAACGTTCCCGCGCCGAAGTCTTTTGGGTTTAACTCTGAAATTTTTTCCGCAAATTTCGCAGGTAATAGAGACCATATAAATTCCCCAAGAATTTTATGAGCCTCTTCCATAGCACCGTTAGGAACGGAACTCAAT
>JACCDR011318966.1_pt1 | contig 22173 bp, 29 predicted proteins | sample 7446431 | NCBI WGS metagenome assembly JACCDR01 (sample SAMN15323443, study PRJNA562643) | freshwater metagenome | isolation source: river surface water | place: USA:Blue River Watershed | collected 2017-08-17 | reverse complement strand
AGAGGCAGGAAGAAAACTCGGCTACACCTACAGCCTAGTTGGCTTGGAAAAATTGGGAATCCAAGAATCCAACAGGCTTGAGTCCATCAAAGCTGATGGATTTCTTGAGGAAAAGCCAGCACGAAAGTCTGTGACCAAAGTAGAAAAGTCACGTGTACAAAAAGTTTTGGCGCAAGTTGACGAGAACCTTGACCCCGAACTCGAGGCAATGCGCTGTGCTTTCAATGCCCTGAAAAATTTACCACCTGTAGTGATTGCGCGAGTGTTGTGCTGGCTCGGGGAAAAACTCAATGATACTGATGCTTCGGGAGGAAACTGAAAATGTCACACAAGAAGACAGAAGCCAACTTTGAAGATATTCTGACCATTTCGGCGTTTGGAGGCAGTCATGATTAAAATGTTAGGTGGTAATTTGAGTCCTCAAGAAGAAAAGTTTCTTGAGGAAATATCACAAAAATCATGCAATCAATTTGCTGCTAGGCTTCAAAGAAAAGAAATTGTCACGTTCTTTGTCCCAAGTACAGTTCTAAATCCTAAGCGTACAGGAGTTGTCGGATTTTGTATGTTTGAAATTGACAATGATCAGGTTGCCAGTTGTGCTTGTGAGCTTAAGGACAGCTTTGAATATGGCAAGTGGTCTTACGCTCTTAAAGAAACACACAGAGTCTTAAAAGACGGCATACATAAAGACATATCGGTCAGCATTCAATTGATGAATTTTGCCTTTGATATGGTCAAAAACGGTGTATACAACGGCAACAAAATAGCAGACAGTGTGCTGGAGCAAATACGCCAAGCAACCGAAAACCCACCTCTTATCACTGGGGTAGTTGAATTCGGAAAAAAATCACCCATTCAGGCATAACCACAAAGGGTTATTTCAAATCATTAGACCCAGCCACGTTTTGCGCTGGTCGTATTGCAAATCCAACACTCGAGTTAAAGGAGTTGTCAAATGCCTCGTAAGAAGACAGAAGTTGCACCGCAAAAAGAAAATGCTATTCCTAGGGTCAAGCATGATCCTGCGCTAAGTCAATATCGCTTTTATTTTTCTGAAGACAAAATCGTGGCTACATATCAAGGTACTGAATTCGCTAAGATTCTCTATGTAAAATGGGATGAAGAGTTTCAAATCTTTAGCACAGCCACAACCAAGCAAGTAGCAAGCACAAAAATCCAACGTGATGCAATGTGGTTTGCACTTCTGATTCAACAACCCAACCTTTCAGAACCAATCGATGTGAATGTCATCGAGTATCCAGCAGAGGCTTACGCCTATACTGTTTATCCTCCAGCAATAGATTCCGACGATACTGACGCAGTACAAATCATCCCACAAGCTGCCCAAAACGCCACCGATGCCCAGAAAATCCCTTGGAAACTACTTTTCGCTTCACCCCTCGACCCTCGCAAGTCACGCAGTGAGGAGCAAATCCTCGAGCTGGCAAATAGCATCTTTGAGAAGGGCATGCTTCAAAACCTGACGGCTCGAGCGGTTGGCGAGCGCTTTGAAATCGCGGCAGGAAATACCCGCTACCTTGCCGTGGGTCGCCTGATTGCACAAGGTCGCGCTACCAAGGATTACCTTGTCCCAGTCCAAGTCCGCGACCTCACCGACCGCGAACTCCTCGAGATTGCACTGACTGAGAACAGCAAGCGCACCAACATGCACCCACTCGAGGACGCGGACGCATATGCTGAACTTGAACGCATGGGCGCGAGCCGAGAAGAAATTGCAGCTCGAGTTGGTAAAAGCGTCCAAACTGTTCATCGTCGTATAGCCCTGTCCAAACTCGAGATAAGTGTCCGAGCCGCCTTCCTTGCAAACAAAATCAATACCAGCCAAGCCGAAGCCTTCACTATCGGTACGCACGACCAGCAACGTGACTTGCTCAAGGTAGGCTTAAGCAACGGTGGAATGCCCAATTATTCAGGCAATTACATCCGCAACCATCTCACCGAAAAACGCCTTTTGGTCGAACATGCCCGCTTTGACCTTGGCAAATACACAGGTGAAATCACTCAAGACCTGTTTGGCGAAATTAAACCCTTCTTTACTGATGCCAAGCAAGCCGAAAAGCTGCAACGGATCGAAGCAAAAGCCCTCGTCGAGCAATACCAAACTGAATGGGCATGGGCGCGAGTAGTCGATTCCTACGTTTATTCTGGAACCATTGAAATTGACGGTACTTTTAAGTGTCTCGGCAGCAGCAAAGATAGAAAGAAAGCTGGCGTGATTGTTCAGGTTAACCCAAAGACGCTCGAGATTACAGAACATGTTGGGTGTGTCATTCCAGACGCAAAGTCTAAAGCTGTTGAAAAAGCAGAATCTGCCGAAGCGAAAGCGAAGCGAGATAGAACAGACATTCGAGAAGACCAATTGGCGTTTGTTCTTTCAAATGCCATTGGGCAGCCAGTAAAAATCTATCCCTATGCCCAAGCCTACCTCGAGAGAATTCCTAGACGTTGCGAGTTCGACCCCAAGCAAAACACACGCAGCGCTCGGTTGGACTTACTCTTGGTAGCCATGCGCCCACAAGTGGCTCGAGTGTCTCTGCTGCGGCTGCTGGCGCGGCAAGAAACCGGCATTACTGTCTTTCGGGCAGACGTACCCAACCCGTCAGCAATGGACAGTACAGGACGCTTCTGGCTTGCATTTGATGGCAGTGTATACCGACTTGGGCTTTGGGGTTGGGATGCCAAAAATCAAGACATTATGCCGACAGTTTACGACGACAAACCAACAGCAGAAGATGTGACAACCGATGCCATCCTCAAAGCTAATCAGTATGCGTCGCGCACCAAGCTGCTCGAGGTACTCAATCAAAGCATTTCGATTCTTACCCACGACTATGAAAAAGTTTATCTGGACAATAACAACTGATTGCAGCAACTTACGCAAACTTTCTTAAAGCAGGAGAGCTCAAATGTCTAATTCATCTATCCAATGGACACAAAAAACATGGAATCCCACTATTGGCTGCACTCGTGTGAGCCAAGGCTGCAAAAACTGCTATGCTTTCGAGCTTCACGACAAACGCCATAAGGGATGGCAGGATGGCTGGGAGGATGCCCCCAAGCAATACCACAAGCCATTCACCACGCTCCAAATTATTCCAGAGCGGTTACTCGAGCCGCTACGCTGGAAAAAACCATCTCGAGTTTTTGTAAACTCGATGTCAGATTTATTTCATCCAGATATTCCCACCGAATTTTTAGACAAAGTGTTTGCGGTCATGTTTTACATGGCAGAAGTCCATACTTTCCAAGTTTTGACCAAGCGTCCTGAACGTATGAAAGCCTATTTGAAAGACCCAGAATTACCTAAACGGTTAGTTGCTGAAAGTTTGGCAATAATTGATCAAACTTTTAAGCCTTCAGCAGTTTGGGCAAGAGAACCTTGGATTCAAAAAAACGGGCAAAAAAACACAATTGAGGCAAGGCTTACTCAACTTTTTGAACTGCATAACTCGGTAAAACACCCCAACATCTGGCTTGGGGTCAGTGTAGAAAATCAAGCGGCTGCTGAGGAACGTATATCTTTGCTATTAGATACTCCTGCTGGTATTCGTTGGCTATCTTGTGAGCCATTACTCGAGGCTGTGGATTTGTCTAAATGGCTACTATTTCTTGACTGGGTTGTGGTTGGTGGAGAATCGGGCGCAAAAGCTCGAGATTTTCAAATACCTTGGGCATTAGACTTGCTAATGCAATGCAAAGCCTATCTAACACCATTTTTTATGAAACAGCTTGGCTCAGTTACAGTAAAACGTTCCAAAATACTTGGGGAAAACGGCATTTTGCACGGCAGATTGTCTGATAAGCACGGTGGCAAAATTGAAGAATTCCCAGAATTTTTACAGGTCAGGGAGTATCCAAATGGCTAATTTGATTTTAGGACATTTGGCAATACTTCGAGACAAAAAAACTGGCTTATATCATGGTGCGTTCTATCGTAATCGCCCAACACCAAGTGGTTTAGATCGGTTTTTACTTGATAAAAGTACAATTCAAGGTTTTAAGACCCCACAAGAAGCGGCTGCTGTGATTAACGCGGATTTCCCACACCTCGAGCCAATAATTATCATGGAATCCAAACCATGATTTTTCAGCATACTTGGTTGGCTGAAACATTAGAGGCAGCCATATGACTAAACTATCAATCACCATTCACAGCACAGATGATCCGTTTATCGCCCTCGCCCAAATCACCGAGGGTAGAAGCAAGAAATTGCTTGCCCGAATGACCGAATCATTGAAAAAGAATGGTTCGGTAAGTTTCAAAGAAGCAGGTAATCCGATTGCGACGATTGAGCTAATTCCCGAGAACTGGAAGGTGTGATTGGGATTTAGAGCTGTTCAGCACTCATAAAACTCGAGTGTATTAGTTATGAGTTTTGACTGGAACTTCTTCAAAAAGCTCGTCTTCATCCATATAATCATCATAGGTAGTGGATTGAGCAGCCTCTTCGATATCGGGTTCAAAATTAAAGCTGGGCATTGGAACTTGTCCGTTGTAAATGTTATTGTCGTTAAAAGAGTCTACATCAGTTTTTAGACGCATTACATCTCGGAACACCATTTGTCTTCGCTGCTGTGTTGCCACTTCCATTTGACGAGTAGTAGCGGCTCGAGTATCAACCCACAATCTAAGTTGCTCTCCCACAACATAAGGCACTTTTGAACGCACTGTACGACCTTGTGGGTCTACATGGCGTTCTGCTCGAAGAGCCTTTCCCAACTCCTCTTTAAGTATTTGTTTTTGCGATTTTGGTGGACGGTAAAAACGATTGTTTGCGATAGCCCATTCTGAGACTTTATCAAGGTCAATCGTATCTGTATTATGCTCGAGGGCGTAATCTTCAGCAATTTTGATCAACTGCTCAGGATATCTGTTTAGTTTTTTGCTCATCTTTGCACTTCCTTATATGTCAAGTGGAACAGTTTTGCCATAACCATCAGTCAAAGCTGTTTCAATCGCCGTATCTCTTACTTTTGGAATAAGCTGTTTGTGTTGGCTGTAGGGAATCTCACCTCTCTTTTGAAGCTGACCGACGATAATTCCTGGGTGCATTTTGATTCGATTGGCAAATTGCACTATTTTATCTTTCGAGTAAAGTGGTCTTACTCGGCTGATAAACGAATTCAGCTCTACTGGGTCAATCAATGCTCCAGCAGCTTCTAGGTTTGCACGATGTTCCACCTCATCAGTTGATTCATTGTTTGAATCAAGTTCGCTGTCTAGTGAAAGCGCATCTCTGTGGCGAATGTGGCTGATTTCGTGAAACAAAGTAAACCAAAATGACCCTAAATTATCAAATCGAATGCTCACAGCAATTACTGGGGATTGCTCATCAAGCCAAAAAGCAGCACCATCAATTTTTGTCCCGACCAATGGCTCAATTACCAAAAACCGTACCCCACAGTTTGCAAGTATTCGCGCCACTCTGTGGACTTCTTTAGAATAGGCAGCCACACGGCGCATTTCTTTTACGGCATCATCCAGCTTTTCAGGTTGAAACTTTGCTGCTGGAAGTACTTTTGCAAGTTGTCTAGCTCTAAATAGCCAAGCACGTTCCGCACGATTAAGTTCAGGTTTGGTCAGTGTTCTCTTGTATACCGCATCAAAAAGCGTTGTTTTTTTCAGGTCTTCTGTTTCGTAAAAAACTTTTAGCTCGGCTTCGAGTTGGTCAATGTCATCCGTGATTGGAATCCAACCACGTCTTTGCATTTCACGCACTGGAGCGGCTTCAAATATTGCGGAGCGCCTTTGAACTTCACTAGTATCATGATTTAAAAGCGACAGTCTGTATTCTGCATCGCGGCGCAACCATTCATTTGCAGGAATGTTTAAAGCTGATTCTAAAATCTTGGCAGTTTCGGGAGTGATTTTTGTACGTCCGGTGGCAATATCAATGATTGAGAGTCTTGATCGACCTGTGATAATTGCCAAATCTTCGTATCCGAGGTTTTTTTGCTCGAGAAGGCTTTTCATAAATTCGCCAGGGCTTTGTGTGGCTAGTGATTGACTCATCGGACTGCAAGTATAAGCACTCATAAATTAAAAAGTCAAGAAGTAATATACTTCTTGACTTTTTAATTTATGAGTGAAGTCTGATTAGTCAAGTTTCGCAACCAAACGTACGGAGTTGCTGGGCAACTCCGTAAAAGCGACTGGGCGTTTAAGGATATGCTCGAGGGGAGATACATTCTCGAGCGTATTTACGTTTTCAACCTACTGGATTAGTCCCACTAGGTTCTCTGCAATCAACTGGTTTTTTCAAGAATGAAAGTCGCTGTTAGAAAACGGGTATTACCTTTAATGCTAATTTGTGTTTTTTCGTAAGGAAAATTTGACACAAAGTCGGAATTCGTCGATGGTTTATGCTGAAAGATTAGGGCTGCTTCGCATCGATTTAAGTCTTTTCTTGCTACCTCAGCATAAGAAACACACAGGATTTGCTGTCCCTTCAAAAGTTTTTTCCAATCTTCAAGTTTTTCATGAGCAAGTAATCTCTTTTGTATATTTTCTGCTTGACCAATGTAAATCAGTTGTTGCAAGCTCACTTTTTGTGCTACTGCATCGCGAGTACAAGTGTAGACAAAATAAACACCCATTGACTCAGGTAGAGATACAAATATTTCTTCACGGTAGTAACCATCTACATAGATCTCAATTTGATATGGCGCATTCTGCATAAAATCTCTCTTTCTCCTATCGTGACAGAGTACAAGCCAAGCGTCACACAGGCATCAAAAACCTAGCACAGCCCTGTCGCCAATTCGTCGCATTTTTATAAATAAGTGTTTTACACTCAATAAATCTGAGTGTAAATATAAAAGTGCCTCGAGCGGGAGGTCTCGAGGCACTACAGTATAATCCATCATGTCTCGCCCACTGCTCTACGCTTTCATCACCATCGAAGTGCTAGGCATCATAGCTGGCTTTATTCTGGCAATGTTCAGCGCAGCCATAGGCAACCATATTCACGCCACAATTATCATGGCTGGTGTGGTGGGACTGTTTTGGCAGGCGGGTAGGCACTTGCTGATGCTGTTGTAAATAAAAAAATACCCCCGCTTTGGCGGGGGTATCGTGTGCGTTGTGTCAAAAATTGTAAAGGCTATCTACGATTGGTGAAAACTTGAAGTACAGAGATGTAATCTGTATCAGCTATATTAACACTGGCTGTACCTGCTGAGCGCTGGGTGTAGACACCATACCCCAACTCACGCCCCGAAGCCGTTGGGATATTTGTAGTACCTGTGGCAACAAGTGTGTCACCAATATAGAACTTGGCTTCTGTACCATTTGGATTTACTTCAATGAAGAACCGTTGGAACGTATTTGCTATAGCAGTGCCGAATGCCGCGCCAGTGTCTAGTGCGGTTTCTGTACCATTGGCTCTACAAACCGCTTGCCAACGCCCGCCGTTTACTCCGTTGGTGTAGCGGAAAAATACGCCGTCTGTACTCTCTGCGGTGATGGAATCAATAAACCCGATGCGAGTAGTGTATGTGTTGGTTGCATCCGATAGCACAGGTAGTCTATGCCTTGCCATAAATCGCGCAAGCCCTTTGGATAATCGCAAAATAGAAAAGTTTGGACTTGCAATGCTGCAACGATTAGTTGCAACAGTACCAGCAGCCCAACGCAGAATGCCTACCGCATCATCTGTACCGATGGCTAGGCTCGAGAATGCCGCGCCAGTTCCTGACACCGTGAAAGAAAAATGCTCATTATTGACGTTTGCCACACAATCGGTAAATGCGGTGAACATTGTCGAGGGATTGCCTAGAATAATCTCATCGGTGGGGTCTACGCTTTTGAATCTCAACGTTTTTAGCGTTTGATAGGCAATTCCTGCTGGCGCTGTGGTTAATGCTGCTGCCTCAGATCGTGTAGGGAAAACATTTTTACCCGCCGCGAAAATATCTGCATATAAGTTTGTTGTATCAGCTAATCGGTATGAACTTTCTGTAGTAAAAATGTTTCGTATACTAAAGATATACAAAATATCAGTGGTATCTAGCAAAAGAATTGACCCTTGAGGACGTTCTGATCCTATAGTCCAAACACGTGTCCAGTCCCCAGCAGTGTTGTATTGCCAGACACCCGCATATCCGCTTTCATTGTTAGAAGCGGTTTCTAGGAAGACGTGCTGACCATTAACTGGTGTGCCTATATCAAATACCTGCGTCCCCGATGGCGTACTACCGCCCCCACCTAGCAGTGACGAATCATAAATAAAGCCGTAAATTCTAGTTGCAACTTCTCTGTCTTGCCCAATTTCAAAAACTACATTGCTGGAGTCCTTAGCAAGCAGTTTTCTATCGGCAAGTTGTAAAATAACTTCGCCATCAAGGAATTCACTTGCAGCAGGGACTAGATTTGCAGTAGATGTTCGTTTTAATTTTACTCGAGCAGTCATTAGAACGTACCTCCATCAAGTACGACACCATCAATCGTGCCACCTGTGATGTTGACAGCGTTAGCATTTTGTAGTGCCATACTGCCTAATCCTAAATTGCCTCGAGCCGCAGCCGCGTCGACCAAATCACTCAAGTTTGAGGCTTTCGCCAACTTGGCTGCCAGACCATTATTGATGGTCGTTGCAAAGTTCGGATCATTGCCCAGCGCTGCCGCCAACTCATTGAGTGTATCCAACGCGGTTGGACTCGAGGCAATCAAATCACCAATCACGGCTTTGACAAATGCCGTTGTTGCCAGCTTTGTGCTGTTGTCAACATTTGTCGGTGTTGGTGCTGTTGGAGTTCCAGTCAGTGCAGGCGATGCAAGTGGCGCTTTATCATCCAATGCCGTTTGCAGACCCGTCACATCTGCAATTACATGGCTATGTGCCGATGGCGCGAATGTGGCAGGCTTGCCTGTGATGCCTGCCCACGGTGCAGTGTCAGCGAGTACAGCCCTATCAACATAACCACGGTTCACAGTGTCGTACACTGCTTTAGTCATATCGCCAGCACCAAAACTGGTAATTGCTGCTTGGACAAAGGCAGTCGTGGCTACTTGCGTGGTGTTTGTGCCGCCTGCTGCGGTTGGTGCGGTTGGCACACCAGTCATGGCAGCATTGTTTTTTGGCAAAAATCCGCCAAGCCCTCCAATGGAAATCACCGATGTGGCGTTGCCATTGCCATCGTCACCGAATCCGTAATAGAGAATGTTGTCATTTTCATTGAATGCTAATTCGCCATTTTTGAGGGCAGAGGGCGCACCAGCAAGCCCCGCGCTTGAACGCCGCTTAATTCTTAATATGTTTGCCATGATGTATGAACCTCCTAGAAATTGCCGCCGTCAATAATTTCGCCATCTTCCACAAGGTCGGGCTTTGCAGTCACATTGCTCCACGGCAATGTTGCAGCCACTTCGCCAGGCTCACCCTTATCACCCTTATCGCCCTTTGCCCCCGCCAACCCCTGCACCGCCACTGCCTCGAGTTCGACAGTCTGGCGAAGTACCTCGAGTTGCACGGGCGGCGTACCAACAATCTCGAGCAGTACAGGCTGATTAACCACCTCGAGATTAACCATAAGCCGCACTCTCCGCCGCGAACACAGCCTCACCAACGATAAACGTGTTGATTGCTCCTGCGCTGTCCGTGATGTCCAAATTCCACAGCGCCAACTCGCCAATTGCTCGAGTGTCCGCCTCGAGCAGATTGAAGGTGATGGTTGAGTAAACCGCTACAGGCGGCGCGGCTGGTGTCACCACAATGGACAGAGAGCGCTCTGTACCAACTGGGCTACTCGAGAACACCAAAAATGGTGTGCCGTTGGCGGTACGCCTGAACTCCACTCGAGCCGAAGCGCCTGTGAGGTCAGTGGCTTTGATTTTAATTGGTACACTGCGAGAATTGCCCTGTACGCCGCGCAGACGATGTTTAGCTGGCACGAAGCCTGATTCTGTCCAGTCTGCCATTCTTACCCCTCGAGTCTGCCGCGCAGTTCGTGAACTTCTTTTTCTAGTTTGCCTTGGCGCAAAGTTACTTCACCCAAGCCATCAGCTACATCGCTAACGGCGGTAACAATCTTTTCGTTATCACGCCTGTGTGTGTCCACAATTGCGTTGACAATCTTTTCGTGGCTTTCGCGCTCAAGCCGCATTTCGGCACGGTACATTTCCCGATCTTCGGCGGCGCGTTTCTCCGCGCCGTCAATCATTTTGTCTATAGTTTTCTTATTCCCTCTGACCACCCAAACAACTAGTGTGATAACTGATAGAAGTACAGTACCTACCAAGCCTAGCAAATACGGGTCTGCACCCGTTTTGCTGATAACTTCCGCCTGATATGTTGGATTCAATGTGGCTGCTGGCGTATCAGGTGGCTCTTTGCCAGATGCCAACACCGCGACACTGAGCAGGATGAAGGCAGTCATGATGTGTCGCAAAAGGGATTTCATTCTGACTCCAAACGCCGCGCCGTAGTCTCGAGTTCTTCCCCTGCCCTCGAGTCTGGTGTCTGTGTAACTCGAGCCGCGACAGTACCAATGGTCTCGAGACTGACGACGAAACCGCGTTTAACATCACGGCAAATAACCCCGTGTGCCTCACCCTTGTACGTGGACTCGAGTGTGCAGCCAAGAATGTTTTCACCCCGCAGTTTGGTGATGCGTTCGGTACTGGCAATGGTTAGCAGCCCAGAGGTGAGTGTGGTGACTTTTACTTCGTTGGCTGCGGTCTGTTCAATGGTAGCGGTATTCAGGCTTTGCACCACTGAGCAGGCAGAAAGTAAAAGGCATAGCGCAAAAAGTCGTTTCATAAGCCCTTCCTTGGTCGCAGCATGCCAGCAAAGATGTGACCATGCCAATCGCATCCAAGGCAATGTACTGATGGTTGCAGTGTTGGCTCTTCTTTATTGCCATCCCAATCCCAGCCATCTTCTCGAGCGTCCTTTGTCGGCACAGTGCAGACACGCCCTTCTTGACGTGGACAATCCCATTCGACATATGCGCCCTTGTCGTTTGTGTATTGAATAACTCGTGCATCAGACATTATTTTTCACCCATTCCTGAATCGCTGCCAAAATCGCAGTAATCTCGAGTTCGGCTTGCTCTGCGGTCTTAGCGTTCAAAAGTGCGTGAACCGCATGTGCAATAAACGATTCACGCACATGAGTAGGCATCGAACCCATTGCGGCATCAAGCAAGATGCGAATACCACCACGCAAAATGTGACTCATGGCTGCCTCGAGTCGGGCAAATCGCCATCACCAAATTGCCCTTCGGGTGTGGTGTAAACATCTACACGGCGACTAGCATCATGCAGCCCACCTGCCATTACACCAAACGCCAAACCAAGCCCTACGATTCGCAGCCACGCGGGAAAGGTTTGTAACTCTGCTGCTTGGTACATTCCAAGTGCCTCGAGCAACGTGGAAACACCCACACCTGATGCCAATCCAAGTAGTCGCATTCCTAAGCTGTTTAGCTCTATCCCTGCATCAGTAAAAAATTCTCGAGCATACTGTGTTGCCCAGCGTGTAGCAGGAATACCACCGCCGACTGCTAATGCCAAAATCAGCAGCACAACAGGGTTTTGTGCAAGCAAAGTATTTTGATTCGCGTCAGTTGCTGGTGGATTCGGCAGCAAATCAGCACTCGAGCGAATCAGCAAGTCCGCGCCCTCGGCTCGAGCCGCACCCAAAAACAGCATTGCAAATAAGATACCCAGCCCAAAAATCACAATTACAGCAATCCCGATAAGCCATTTGAGCGCTTTCATGCTTGCATCCCAATCAGAACTTGACCACATACTTACCTCTTTCCTCGCGCCAAACGCTGACGCAACGCGGCATTTGATTTAATTGCTTGTTTTTGTTGTTCGGCTCTACGTTTTGCACTCCAACCTTCGTAGTCGTATTGAATTTCATAAGCTGGCATGTAAACCTCAATCGTTCAGGTAAGCCAAAAGGCGTTCAAAGAACTTGATCCGATTCGCTCGAGACAACATCAGTGCGCGGTCGCTGGCATTACTGATAAATCCAATCTCGAGCAGACACGCCGCTCCCTTAAAATCAAGCACCGACAGGCGCAGGGGTCGGTTGTCTCGAATGATGCTGGACTCTTGCTTGATTTTGCGGTCTCGAGTCCCCAGTGCATCAAGCGCCGCCGCCTGCACCATCGCCGCAAATTTCATGTCGGCTTGGTCGCGGTAGATGGTTTCTGTACCGCGCACGGATGCACCCGCCGCGTTGCAATGCAGACTCAGGTAGTGTGTACACCCCGCAGCCTTAGCAAGCTCGTCCCTGCTGCCAAGTGGCGCACTGTCGGTGTCTGAGTCTCGAGTCAAAAAGGTTTCAATCCCTTCCCGCTCAAGTACCCATTTGCCAGTCAGCGCCCACGCCAAGGCAATGTCGGCTTCGTGGATACCGCCACCAACCGCACCAGAGTCATAGCTGTTCGCGTTTCGATTTTCCCAGCCGTGTCCTGCGTCCAAAGCGATTCTCATTGTGCCTCCTGATTTATATCTCGAGAAAGCAAAATCCTCGAGTCGTTTGTTCGTCTCGAGGGTATAAATTTGGGTTTGTATGTGTAGTTGGTTACGTCACAGAACAAACAACGTCACATAGATAAGTTGTGGGTCGAGGTCGCCAATGCCACCTGCATTAGTATCGGTAAACTCGAGGTGTAGATCGTGTGCTGCATTTGGCAATGTCATAATCACAGCGCCCGAGTACGATCCAAAAAGTGAAGCTGATTGTGGCGCATAGCTCGAGACTTCTGCAAAGCTCCCAGCAGGATATGGACTCGAGACACCACTATGTCGCACGTATAAGTGCGAATTGCCAAAAGTTAGACTTCGGACATTAACACTCGAGACTTGAATCAAAACACGCTTGCCCCAAAACGCTGCTGGTACAACAAAATTTCCCAGTGCCGTTGTGGTGTTGGCACTGTCGCCATAGCCACTGCTGCCAACATAGCCAGGATTGTCCGCAACCGCAATGCCAAATGTTTGTGCTGCTCGAGCAGCTTCAAGTGCAGTTAAGCGACTTGCTGCACCAATCCCTTCCAATACACCAATTTGTCCGCGCAGATTCTCGAGAACTACCTGTGTATTGCTGCCAGTCACACCAGAAATCGCCTGCACTGCGATTGCGGTTGCTTGGTGCGCGGCGGTTAGGTCGGCAACGTGCGCCACAATGTCTGCCAAGGCACTAGCAGTGTTGGCATCATCATCTGAGTTTAATACCGTCAGTGCATTGAGAGCGGTTTGGAGTGTTGCAATGTTGCCCAGTGCAGTCACCAAATCCAAACGGTTTTTTTCAATGCGGTTGAATAAACGCTGTATGGGAGTCTCGAGACTGGCAGCACTCCAATCGTCGCCGTCTGTGCCGTTGGTGGTGTCCTCTGGAAATAAAATCGCCAATAGCAACGCGGCTGGCGAGGTGTCTGGTGTCAGCGTTTTCACAAAATCACTCCTTGCCGCCACTTGCGGCTTACAAATTTCCACTTTTGCCCAACAGGACGCTCACCCCATCGAAGCTGCTTGTAAAACAAAATGTCACTCGAGCCTGCCGTAATTGCCCTGAGTTTTGTGTGCGCTGGTTTCAGGCGCAGCACCGCCAGCACCACTCGAGTTTTGACCTCAAGCGTCAAATGGGCTGCCCAGTTGGCAACGCTTGCGGAATTGATTCGCACCGTCAATTCGCTCCAGTTGCCAACATCTGTACGCTCGAAAACAATTGATGTCTCGTACCCCATCGCCAGCAGTTCATCGCGAATGCCCTTCACTGTCCCAGCAAACTGTTTGCTTTCCCACACCGCCAAAAGTCTGGCTCGGTACTGCTGCATGGTTTCGGCAGGGTAGCGAGGCATGGAGCGCTCGAGACCGATTTGCAGTGCTGCATCGTCGGTGTTCAATGCTAGCGAACGCGCACGAACGGATTCGGCAGCACGGTCAAGCAACACATCTTTTGCCCTGCCCAATTCAGCGTTCCAAGCGCGTGCTGTTTGATTCTGTAAAAATGCAGGTGCTCGAGCAGGTTGGTAGATTTCAAATTGCCCAATCGTGGCTGGCTCTGGAGATATATTGGTTTCTTCACTCCACTCGAAGCGGCTAATAGTTGCCTCGATAGCGGCAGGATAGCCGCCTACAAACATCCCGAATACACCTGCTGGTGCAGAAAAAATGCTGTCGGAACACGCACCTAAAACGGCGTTTGTATCTGCGTTTTTTAATGTTGCCGTGACAGTTAGACTATCTAGTTCTACCTCGAGTCGTAACCGTGCGGGAATTGGGTCAATGACCTCAAACGAACCATAGGTAGCACAACCCAAAGTGCCAGTAGAGTGATTGAACGATGCAAACTCAACACCGTTGGCACGAATACCAACAATGATATTGTTAAACGCATTGTTGTCTGGCGCTTCAAACTCGAGAGCGGCACTGGTAATAACAGCACTTGAGCCTGTTTGCAGCCATGTGAATGACGGGTATGCTGGTACATATAATCTGCGCCCTATGGTTGGCACATCAACAATTTCCCAGTCAGTACCTAACCCATCGCCGTTATAGCCAGCAGGAATGCCAAGTGCGAACCCAGTGAAATCATGTGTCGCCACTGATTACACCTCCACCCACGTCAAGTCGGGCACAATAACCACGTCATGCCCGACACTCAACTGCACATCAGCAGTTGGACTGCTGACCACAACCGCCACAGTCCCCAATGCGCCCTCGAGCAGCGCGTCTATGATGTTGTTATAACGCAACAATCCGCCAATTTCGAGGCTATTTTGTAGCGCCGTTAAGTTTGCCAAAATACGCGGCTCCGCCTGCGCTTGAAATCCAGCTAAAACCTGAATCGTTGCTGTGATAGTGATGGTAGTGATGGTGGCAGGGTAAGCGTAAATACTCGAGCAGAGTCCACGTCGCGCTTGCAGGTAAGCATTCACAGCCCCAGCCGAGAACACCCCGTAAAACGGCGCTGTGTTCGATGTCGGTGGGTTCACACGGTCATCAGTGCAATCAGTTACCCCAACCCCGCCCGGTGCAGACACCACCACATCAGCCGTACCAGCGCCGCGTGGATTGTTGTCTGCTACGCTGATTTTGGTTACGGCAGGTGCAGCCGCCAGCACATACGCTTTGAGGCTGTCGCTTGTCGGTACTGCCGCTAATTCTGCCCATCGCAACTTGCAGCGTTGCCGCAGCCGAGCATCGGATTCGGTGTCTGCCCCAGCCCGAAATCGTGCGCTCGAGTTCGAGATGGTCACACCAGAAAGCGGTGTCAGCAGTTTAGTTAATACTCCACGTGGCAGGTTGTATTCAGTGCCAGGATGCTCTGCGATAAATTGCAACACCAATGTGCCGCCTGTCGGCAACGTTCCCCCGCCCATGCTCTGAAATTTCAAGCCGTTGGCTGTCACTGCCCAGAGTTGGTTGTCTGTGATTGTATACGGACCAGAACCCGCCTGTGCCGTCAGCGTCACGCTGTCAATCGCAAACACGCTGATCGCTCGAGTCAGGTTGTATTGGCTTTGCGCCAAAAAATCGAGCCATGTACCTGATGCCAAATCCACAAACCCAGATTTCGCTAGTTCTGGCAACAACTGCTCAAACCGCCAAAAAGTTTCTGCATCCAACTCGAGCAGCGTTTTGAGTACCCCGCCCGAAACCCATTCGGTGATTTCTGCCAACTCTGGCGCGGTTGCGGCTCGGGCGGTCATCCATGCCGAAAATTGCGCCCGCACCTGCTCGAGTGTGCGTGTTCCCAAAAGTTCTGCCAAAGTCTGAATCGCCATATCACGCCGCCTGTAAAATAATTGTGTTGGTGTCTGCCGTTATGATGCCGCGCCACGGTCCCTCGGTGGATTCGATTTGCATAAAAAGTTCAATCGTTCCAGCCGTGCCTGTTGTCCATGTCCGTAATTCAATCAAACCGCCCAAAACTCGGGGGTCTTGCAGCACTTCATTTTCTACGCCACTTACAAGGTTGTATTTGGTTTCGTCGTTGATGCGGCTGTTCAAAAATGCCCGAACGTCAAACCCGTAACTCGGATCATAAAAAAGCCCACCACGAGGTGTGGACAGTCGCCGTGCAAGCGCTTCAAGCAGCACCCGAAACCCCCGCACCGTGCGGTTCTCGAGTCCGTAGGGCTGCACCGTCAGGTCTGCCCAGTCGGTATTGGCGGTCACAACCATCACTCACACCTCACTTTGCTCGAGCCAGACGTAATGCTGCCGTCCACTGGAATCGGCGAAGGGTTTGGAATGGGAACACCGTTTGGCGACATCACCAGTACCGTACCCACAGGGATGTATCCCCGTGTGGTGTCGGTCACTCGTGCAACGGGTTGCGTGTTTTGGCTTCCAATACTGAGTGCAGAAAAGTTTCCAGCACCCCAGAGCAGTGCTACAGGTTTGGTGCGGTCGCCACCCTCGAAACCTACCAAAACCCGCGCACCTGTTTCCACCAAAATTTGCACCTCTGGCGCAAAGGTACGAATTGGCACCGCCACCAATTCAGGCAACCTCGAGTTATCAAAGCGCACATCCACTTCGTTTACGCCAGCATTCAATACTGTGGCAGGGTGCAGAGCGTACAAGTCAAAATCTGGCAACAGCGCCGCCAAAACTCGCCTGATGGCATCAGTAAACCGCTCTGTCATGCACGCCCCCAAATGTGGGTTCGCATTTTGCCATTGCAGATTTCGTGCTGCATCCGCTCGACAATGATTTCCCGAGTCTCACCGTATGGTTGCACCTCGAGTTGCATCCCTGCTTGCAAATTGGACTGCAACAATGCAGTGTATTTTTCGCGCACAGGGTCATACTCGAGCAGGGAGTCGCCCCACTCAAGCGCGGTGTCAAATTTGGGCAATGCCAATTCATCGCCGCGAATCAGCACATATCCGTCTGGTCGTGTGCGCCATGTGGCATTGGTGGCGTGGCAAATACCGTTCAGCGCTTGAATGGCAGGGCTTGCCATGCGTGTGTACCGCTCGAGTTGCCCACCAAACTGCACTTCGCCGCCCAAACCACACGCCTGCAAAATGTCCACTGCCACCAGCCCAGCTTGTACATTGGCGTAGCTTTTGGCAGGCAACATGGTGTCCAGTGCTTTTGCCTCGAGCGCCCAAACTCGAGTTGTGCCGCCAACCCGCCCAATGCGCCAAACGTTGCCCGTAAACACCTGTGCCTCCCCCGCTAAATCAAGCACAGCCGTGCTGTCATTTTTCAGCAATGTGTCCTCGAGTGGGTCAGCCAGCGTACACTCGAGCATTGCTCTACCCCAGCGCTCGCGGGTCAGGGTCAGGGTCAGCACATCCAAGCTGTTCAACAGCGCAACACTCACGGGCTACCTCGGGGCGCAGGCGGAATCGTCGGCACTTGTAAATCGGCGGGTTTGGGTTGCCCCACAATCGCATTGCTGGTGGGGATGCCACTTTGTCCGGGCTTGCTCGAGGTCGGTGGGTTGGTGGGTTTTACTGTTCCGTCTGGGTTTGTGGCGGCGCTCTTTTCGGGCTTGGGCGTGATGTTGGTGAATTCCACCACTACAGGAATGGTGTTCTTTTTGCTGTTGTCCCAATCAATCCGAAACATCTTAAAAATGGCTTTTTGAATGCCCATTTCGCGCAACAACGGATGCCCAACCGTGATCGGTGTGGGCTTGATGCCTGGTTTGTTTTTGTAGGTATCGCGGATACGTTTTACATTTTTGATTTCATTTTCTGGCACCAAAAGCTCAACCGTAAACGTGTCCTCGCTCCAGTCTGCATTAGCCACCACCGTACCGTCCTTGCCAGCCACAGACGCGGTGTCCATCAGCAATGTGCCGCCGACGCTGATGCGCTGCACGATGCCGGGTAATGCCTCAGCCCCAACCACCAGCCGATTCCACGCTGCCGCATTAAGTTTGGGTATTTCCATCAGCTAGCACCTCCAATTTTTGCAGCCATGCGCTCGAGCGCCTCGAGTATTTGCATTTCGATGTTTTCGGCAATCGCAGCACCCACGGCTTGTGGTGCTGCGCCGCCCTGCACCACAATGTCACCAAAGGTGATGGTGATTGGTGGCAGGTTGCTGCCTGCTCGAACTGGCGCAGTGATTGGCGGTAGGTTGCTGGCACTCAATTGGTCAGCAGGTTTTGCCGTGGGCAAAACGGGCGCGGTTGCCACAGCCACACTGGCAGCCAAAACCGCCGCCGCACGTGCCACAGGTGTGGTTTGTTGGCGAAGACCTGCCGCCATTGTTTGCCCGTAATTTTTGGCAATGCTCATAGCCACTCGAGATGGCGATTTAATTTGTAACTCGTTTTTTACACCAGTATTGACAGCGTTGCCTAAGCCTTTTCCAGCATTGCTCAGGGCACGATTGGTACCGTTTGCACCTGCCTGTAAACCCTGCCCATACGCCCGTCCATTTTTTTGCGCCAAGGCTTTAAGGCGGGCAGCCTCGAGATTGCTTTGTTTGAGTTTGGCATCCAATTCACGACCACCAAATAGGTTGTCGTAAAAAAAGCCTTGGATGTCTCCACCAACAGTTCGCCCTTTGCCCGTTGGGATTTTGTTTATGGCGGAGCCAATGCCCCAACCAACACCAAAAGCCGCTCCAGCCGCACCCAACTTAGTAATTATCGATCCAGCCAAGCCAGCCAATGACCCGCCAATTTTTCCAGCCAAGCCTATGAAACCACTGGTGACGCGCCCCAGCATGGTAACTGCTGCGGTTTTTGCGCCACCCAATTTGGTTACAGCCTGACCTGCAAGGTCTTTAGCACCGCCAATCAGTTTCCCAAACCCTTCTTTGGCGCGTTGTAAAAGTCCACCTTTACCACCACCCACATCAGGTAAGCCACCACCCAAGCCGCCCATGTTGACCACAAAGACTTTTTGGACACCCAGACCTCCACCCAAAACTTTGCTCGGTAGACCACCGAGAAGCCCGTCTAAAGCCTTTGCCCCCATCAAACCTGCACCTACAGCACCAGCAGCCCCCAGAACTGCCCCAGATCCGCCGCCAATGCCTAACTTGCCCAATGCGCTGCCAGCCCACTCAAGCGCACGACGCACAGCACCTATGGTGTCGCCAATTCCGCCAAAAAAGGCTTTAGCATCGGCAAGGATTCCGGGTCCGTTTGTTTTGAACCATGCCATTGCGCTATCGAACTTATCAAAGACCTTATCCAGTGTCTTGCCAATCGCCTCGGGGTCAGTAGTCTTAGCAAGGTTGCCAAATACGCCACCAAACAAGGTGTTCATGCTCGAGACAAAACGACTGCGAATTTTGCGCCCAACAGGATTTTTGTCGAAATCAGTGATGGCTGCTAAATTCTCGAGTACATTTTTGACAGGTCGAAGTTCCTTGTCCGCATCAAGGCTTTGAAACAGTTCAAATGGGCGGGATTTGAGGGTACTGGCAAGCCCAAAAATACTCTTGGATTGCTTTGCCATGCCACCGCCAAATTGTTTTTGCAGGTCAGCAACGATAATCCCAAGAGCATCTTCGCCACCTACCTTGCCCTGCTCGAGCAGTTTGCGAAATGCGATTCCTTTCACGCCGTATGCTCGCTCGAGGGCAGGAATCACCGACACACCAGCATCGGTCAGTTGATTCAAATCTTCGGTGGTCAGTCTGCCAGCCCCGCGAATTTGCCCAAAGGTACGGATAAGGCTGTTCATACCATCAGCGCCCAAAGACAAACCACTAGCGGTATCCCCAATGGTGGTGAACATCGTTGGAATCTCGCGCAGGGTAAATCTCGAGGCAAGGAGACGTTTAGTGGCATCTAAAACATCGGTGGTTTCAAACGGTGTGTCACTGGCAGTTTTGAGCGCCCATTTGTAGGTAGAAAGTGCTTTCCCCGAGTCTTTGAGCATGGTGTTGAACGCAATCATCTGCTGTTCTTTGTACCCAACAGCATCTAACACGCTTTTGCCAGCTATGCCAGCCACACCTGTTGTTAAGCCTGCCATCACCGTGTTTGGTACGTTAAATACACTGCGAAATACCCCGCCAGCACGCTCCCATGCACGACTGGCAACAGATGCACCTCGAGCCATCAGGCTACCAGCACGCTCCCCACGTTCAGCAGCCTTTTTAGCCGCCTCTGAAGTTTGGATAAATTTTCCGCGAACATCAACCAATTTGCCAGCCGCATTGAGGTAGCTGTCGCCCAGTTTGTCGGTGGCTACACCAGCTTTAAGCGCTGCTGCTCGAGCAGTGGTTAAAGAAGTTTTGTACTGCTCGACACTCAAGCCTGCTTTTTTGGCAGCTTGGGTTTGGCGCAATAAGCCACGTTCAGTGTCCTGAATAACAGATTCGGTTTTTTTCAGCGTTGCTCCGACAGCATTACCGCGCTTTTGCAGCATGCCTAATGCGTTGCCAACATCACCAAGAAATTTCTTAGCGTTGCCTTTTAAGCTGAATTCACCGCCAATTTTGAACGCCATTATCGCCTCGAGAGTGCTGTCGCCAGCGCAGTTAAATACTCATTGGTGTTTGTTTGGTGTTGCTGTTGTTCACGCTCGAGCAGCGCCCCCGCGTAGCCATGTTTGCTGTTTTCGCCGCGTCGGGCTGCCAAGATGCACCGAGCTGCCAAAAATGGATCTACTTTGGCAGCTCGGTAGGTGGCTAAAAAACTTCTAACTCCTGCGCTTTCTCGAGACCCACCAGCCGCCCAATCACATCACCAAGCGGCTGATGGATGGCATAGCGTTCGGACATGATCCGGTCAAATGCAGCTTCGTCTGGGTACACCACACAGTTTTTGACTAAAATTTTGGCGGTTTCACCAGATTTGTCGTCACTGTTTTCAGATTCGTACCTTTCCCATTCAATGTGTGTTGGCTTGCGAAGCACAAAAACATCGTTACCGATTTTCACCATGTGCAGCTTGGTGTTTGGGTTGGCGGCTTTCAAGGCAGCTTTGGTTTCTGGGGTCAACATATATCTCCTTTTAATAAAAGCGTCGCACGGTCAACCCGCTACGACGCTTGAGGAAGTGCGCTTTTGTGGGTTTAGGTCGTGCCAGTGGCGACAGGCTTCTTGCCGTCGCGCCAGATGCCACCAAGTGCCATGCCTTCAATTTCCACCAGTGTCTTTTTGTCGCCAGTGGCGGACTTTTCACTGATTTTCTTGATGCGGACACCTTTGATGTCGCGCTTGGTGATGTTTTTTTGCTGACGCTTGGCGTAATTGGCATTAAAATCAAACGGATCATGCCCGTACACCGTGCCATCACCATTGCTGGTCAGTTGCGGCAAAATCACGGTATTGAAGTCCTCGAGCGTCACAGACAGCTTGAAATTGGCGCTGTAATTGCCTTCACCAAAACCAAGTGGTGCCATATTTGCCCCGTACTGCATCTCGAGTTCAATCTCATCATCGTATTCAAGCGATTCAAATGCAATCAGCTTGCTGCCAGCAAATGAAAAGCCTGCTTTGGCAAACGTGTAGAACTCGCTGTTTACAAAACCGCCTTGTGTGCTGTCTGCCATAAAATCTCCTTTATGCGGCTGGTGCGAGCGCGGCTGCTGGTGCAATTAAGCGCGGATTGATGTACCCAATCACGACCCGCACAGTGCGTGCGATGCCAACAGGAACACAATCCACTGCAACCTCGATGAGTTTGGTTGCTAAAATGTTTTGGTCTGGGTCAATCACCACGGTGTAGCTCGAGAGATCACCAGCCGCGACAATCGCATCCAGTGGTGTATTGAAATCGCTCACCAGTGCGCCTAAATCTCGAGCGTCCAACTGCCCTAAATTGTTTACGCGGAAGCGATAATTGACATACTTAATCGCCACATTCCGCGCACCTCGAGCCACTTTGTTGATGACCCGCACCGCTTCAAAAAACTGGTAATCGCTGGTTGGCGCTGCCAACGTGCGCCCATCGGTGATATAAAAGCCAGGATACCCGTTGAAGGTTCGCATGGTCATAAATTTGGCGTTTAAGCGGTCACGCCCAAATTCATCATGGTGCAGTTTGATGATTCCGGGTACTGCCCCCCGTGCCACTTCGCCCGGACTCTGGCTGACTGCCCCGCCCAAGGCATGGGTCAGCATTTCGGTCATTGGGTTGCGGCGCTCGATTTTGGCGGTCAACTCGGACAGCACCTCGGCTTCGCCTGCGCCAATCACAGTCCATTGGTGTGTGGTGTTGGCGTAATCAGTCAGGAGCGCGGTTTCCCAAGTGGTGGTGT
>JACCDR011659944.1_pt1 | contig 22184 bp, 16 predicted proteins | sample 7446431 | NCBI WGS metagenome assembly JACCDR01 (sample SAMN15323443, study PRJNA562643) | freshwater metagenome | isolation source: river surface water | place: USA:Blue River Watershed | collected 2017-08-17 | reverse complement strand
TTTGCGTTCCATATCTGTTTTGCGTTCCATATCTGTTTTGCGTTCCATATCTGTTTTGCGTTCCATATCTGTTTTGCGTTCCATATCTGTTTTGTATAATATCAAAATGTAATAATATGTTTATATTAAAATTCACATTTTATTAGACTTTTTAATAACGATATAATTTTGTAATGTCAAAAAAAATATTACAAATCTGGTAGGTTTGAATCTACATATTAAAACATTCTAATTTTCGTCTTCAGATGTAATATCTGTTTCGTCTTTATCTACCGAGTCGTCTTTATCTACCAAGTCGTCTTTATCTACCGAGTCGTCTTTATCTTCATCAATGCCGTCACCTGTAGTAATACTACGAACATGCTTTTCGATATATTCATTATTTTGTGCATGCCATTCATCTATAGCAGCTTCTTGTAGTTCTTTAAAATATGGATCTTCACTCGCTTCTGCGATGTCTTGTAAAGATGCATTCCATATAATACATGCAATATATGCGCATATTTTATCAAATAAACAATGCAGTTCTAAAAAATCGGCCTGCGCGAGTAATCCACTTAAAATCTGTATGTCTATTACTTTTTTATATGATGGATTATTATTATATTTACTTTCGTTATAAGTATTCGAATAATTTGACAAATCAGGCATATTTGTATTATTTGTTTTGGATGTTTTTCCCGATTTACTTTCTTCATTACAGTATAATAATTTAATGCCTGATGTATTATTTTTAATTTTATCAAGTGTTTTCGCGATAAATGACTTTAGAAATGTAAAATCATCATTGTTAAGAATTTGTAAAGGATCGCCAAATTGAATATGTTCATCTTTGACGTATTTGCTTTTTTCTGGCTCATTCTTCCAAATATCTAAATATTCTTTGATAAAAGATAACATTTCATCAGTATTAATGGCATAGATTGTTTTATGTATATTGTTATTTTCTGATTTTTTAGTAGATAAATCATATACTTCATATAATACTTTGAATGATATTGCTTTTTCTTCACTATCAGATTCGCATGGATTGTTTTCTATCATAACGTTAAAAAGTCCAGATAATTTTGCCTGATTTTCGGTAATTGAATAAATATGCGAGCCATCAAATGATTTAAAATAAAACATTTTTTCTTTTATATCTTCCTCATCCAGAGAACCTGATTCTCTAATATATTTATTTGAATCAGTAGCATTTAATGGTTGTTTTTTTGGAGGCATAATGATATTATTTATATATTATTCTTTTTTCAAATTTAAGATATAATTCTGTGTTGATTTTTGTTTGAATAATGACTGATATAGAAGTTGCATGTATGATATTGTTAATATTGATAGGTATGTTATTATACTGTTATAGTAATAAAAAAGAATATTTTGGTATAGATGAAAAACCGTTCGAACCTGATGGTTCTATGTCTATGAGAAATCCATGGGATGATATAGATTATATCGTTCCAAAATATTTAGTCACGTATTAAAAATTGTATTAGGATATATCTAGTGTTTTTTTTAAACTTAATTTAGCATTTTTAGTCTTGTATTGGCGTGATTTTTTCGAACAATTAAAATATTTATTTCATGATGATCTGATAAATTTAATAGGCGAAAGGATGATCTATAATTTCTACTAAATCACAGTAATAATTATTAATTAATTCACTTATGTTACACACATAAGTAAGATGATTTAGCCTAGGTATATCATATTCGCTTGTATCTATTAATCCTAATTTGATCAAACACAGAAATACTATTTGACCGCAATCTGTTTTGCAATCACATCTTTTAATTCCTAAAGCTTTTTTGAATCCATTAGAAAATACATTATAATCATATTCAAAATTAGCCAAACAAAACTCTATAAACTGATGAAAACTCTTAATAAGAATTGGATCTATGGAGTAAGCAAGCGATTTTAAAAAACAACGACCTTTATATTTTTTTAATCTATCAGCTAATGGAGTGAGAAATACTCCATTTTTTGAATGATGACTTTTAAGCGGAACTCTTTCAATGCCATTTGCTTCAAATAACATAGGCGTTTGTGATGGATCTTGAGGATCTATATAAACTATTCCTATATGCCCAAAATATGATCCATGAAAAATAGAGTTAAAGTTGTTATAGGCTTTGAATAATATAAGATCACCTGTTTTTAAAATTCTATTGTTAATTAAATCATCTATGAATATCTGATCTTTTGTTTGTATTTTATAATATTGCATAGAATATATCCAGTAAAAAATAAGTATAACTAAAAGTCCTATTATTTGTTTCTTCATGAATAATAATATATATTATAACAGATCTAAATCAAAAAAATAGATATTTACTATATGTAATAATATATTATCGTGTTGTTCCGCTGCATATATTTTATAAATAATTATAATGCAAAACTACCTGTTCTTACTCTTTTAATGTATCAGTATATGAATTCATTATATAATCTAATTCTGTAGTTGGTATGTTTTCTTCCAATAAGTGCTGCATTACTTGTTGTTTTAGATCATTTGTATCAAGTATATTATCGTTTGTATCATACGACTCAATATCAGATTTCTTTTTTCTACGTCGAATTTGCTTTATATATTTTTTTAACGAAAAATCGTTTATAGATGCAATTTTATTTCTAATTTTAATATTGTGTTTATCCAAACGTTCTTTTCTGCGAAAATTTTGGAGTTGTTTGGATTTTCTATGTTTTTTACTTTTCCAGGTTTTATTATGATAAAGTATTTGTTTATGTGGGAAACCAATGTCATGAGTCTCATCGAAAGGTGATCGTAAAAATTTTTTACGATAATTATCTGGTTTATGATAATCAGGTGTATTTTCTACTATAGCTGAATTGAAATTAACATCAGCAATTTCATATGAATCAGCAGTATAGCGGCTATACCACGAATCAAATTCAAAGTCATTGCTATATTCAAAGTCATTGCTAGATTCAAAGTCATTGCTAGATTCAAAGTCATTGCTATATTCAAAGTCATTGCTATAATAACCGCTAAAATTGCATGACATTTTGTATAACTATAATGTATAATAAATAGATAAATAAAATAAAAAATTCATTTTTAAAAAAAATGTTAGTGTTGACATTTCCAAGTTTATTCTACTTATCAGCTGTAATTGACGTATGAACTATAATATGATCAGTTGTTAATTTCAAGATATTTATAATTATTATTAATGGTTTTAGAGACATGCGTATAGTTTTTTTTGGAGACACTGGAAAGACTTTTCATGTATGATTTATCTTTATTTTTTAGCGGTATGTATTATTCGCTAGAAGTATTATTCATTAGAACTTTCATCACATGTTTCATCTGAATCAGAATCTTCACCAGATTTTGTTGTATCTATACTTTTGTAGGATAGATTAACACCATCCATAAACCAACCAATTTCTTCATATGGATTTACTCCTATGTATACATAATTATTATCTTTAATTAGTGTCATGTATTTTTTATTTTGAATAGGATTATCCACAATGATTGAAGCTATATTATCTAATAACATAGTTTTTCGTAATTTACTAGATAATATTAATGTTTTTGCAATATCACTAATGTTTTTATCTCGGATTTTCTTCTCTCTTTCCTTAACTTCTGTTTCAAGAAATAACTGCTTAAATTCATCCATATTTTTTGTTCCCATTGATAAATTGCATTGTTTACATACAGGACGTAAATTCGAAATATCTGTTTTACCTCCTTTTGACTCAGCAATTATATGACCACAATCGAATCTATTGATAGATATTACATAACTACATATAAAACATTCACCATCTATTTCTGACTTAAAATACTTTCTCCATACTGATTCTTTAAGAGATTTAGGTATAGTTTTCTTTTTAACTCTATTTTTACATTTAGCACATGTTCCGTGCTCTGCTAACATTTTAGCAGTTGTTTTTGTTCCACATTTGGTACAAAATACCATTTTTATATATAATATGGAACATAATGTATGCTTTATATAAAATTAAACATTCATACAAGTTAGTTAATTATGAAATAATATCCGTTATTTGTGGACAAAATACAAAATGTTGAAAGAGAGTATAGTATTTTTTTAAAGTTAAATGTTATATGTAATATACGGCAAAATAAATGTCTCTGCCAACATTATTAAAATCAGGAAGTATTGTTGAACAAAAATGGATGACGTCTGAGCAAAAGAAAAAACTTAAATCTATGCGATCTATAGATTGGATAATAGAGTATCTTGAAGATAGAAGCTGGAATAAAACGCAACCACCAAAAATTAAAATTAAAGGACCTGGGTCGCGCGTTGGTGTATTCAGAAGTGGTACTGGAACTGGTAAATCAACTGTTTTTCCTCCATGCATTTTTGACAAATTTTTCTTGGAGAGAGGACTCAAAAAAAATATAATATGCACTCAACCAACAGTTGCTACGGCTACTGATATTCCATATCAAATTGTACAAAACTATCCAAACATGAAAATGGGAGATACAATCGGTTACCAGACTGGTAACTTGACGAGAAAACCGGCAAAGGGCGTTCTATTTGCGACTGTCGGAATTCTTTTGCAACATTTAAAATTACTTACTGATGAAGAATTTATGCGCAAATATTCTTTTATCATTCTTGATGAAATTCATGCTAGATCTGTTGAAGTAGATACCACATTATTTTATATCAAAAGATTATTAACTAGAAATTACGAAAATCCTAATTGTCCATTCATTATACTTACTTCAGGAACATTTGAACCAGATATTTTTATGGACTATTTTGGATGTCCAAAAGATGCGTTTTTAGATATTGTAGGATCATCTTTTCCAATTCAAGATAATTTTTCTCCATTTAATATCACCGATTACATTTCTTATGCAACAGATCTTGCAGAAAAAATACATGTAGAAAATATAGCCGATATAGAAGAAAACAAGAAATTTAGAGATATATTAATATTCGTGCAAGGAGGATCTCAAATAAAACAAATTACTGAGCGAATACATAGGCTTAATGCTGAAGTTTTTGCCAAGGGAATTACTTTTGCCAAAAAGCATTCTGACGAATTACAAAGAGAACAGAAATGGTATGGAAAAAATAAAAAAGGTGGTAATGAAAAAGAAGAAAAACAGTATTATATATGTCCTATATCTGTTACTAGTGATAATATGCAAAAAGGCGCCGAAGATTATCAAAATCTATTTGCTGATATTTCTTCTGTTACTGTTCCAATATATGAAATCAAAGGAGAAGAAGTTACTAGTAATATAGTTGATACAGTACCAGCAAGCAGACGACTCATATTGGGTACTAACGCTATTGAAACAGGACTTACTATTGATACTTTAAAATATTGTATAGAAACTGGAAAAGTAAATGAAAGTCAGTTTAATCCTAATTTTGGAGCAGGTATATTAATTAATAAAAATGTTACGCAAGCCAGTTCTAGACAACGTAGAGGACGTGTAGGTCGTAAGGAACCTGGAGTATTTTACGCTTGTTATACTAAAGAAACATATGATGCGTTACCTCCATTGCCATTTCCCGAAATAGTTAAAGCAGATATCACTATAGCACTTCTTGATATAATTATCAGTGAAACAGAAACAACTTTAATTGAAGTACCACATGAAGAATTGTCAAAGTATCCTGATGCATTTCAAATGAATCTTTTCGATCAAAGATGGTATGCCATAGAGACAAAAAAACCATTTATAGCAAGTTCATTAGATTTTATACAATATCCAGCAGCTGACAGTATAACATATGGAATAGAAAAATTACAAACATTAGGATTTATCGATCATGAGTACAAGCCGACTATTATCGGATGGTATGGATCAAAATTCAGAAAGGTACAATTAGAAAATATTCGTATGATATTAGCAGGGTATCATCAAGGTGCGAATATTTTAGACTTAATAACTATTACTTGTTTTGTTGAATCTGGTCATAAACTGGGGGTCAAGAAAAATAAATATATACCTAGAAATCCACTTAATTTATCTGACATTCAAAAAAATTACTATTATAGCATGGTATTTTGTGATGAATTTATTGAATATTTGTTCATATGGGACACTTTTATGAATGAGATCAAAAATCTAGGAGTCAAGCTCAAAAAAGTTGTTGGTAGCATAAAAGGCAGAGGTAGTGCAAAAACCAAAAAAACAACATCAGCAAAAAAGAAAACTACAAATATTACAGATATAATGGAACATCTTGAAAATTGGTGCAATGAAAATCATTTTAATTACGACACAATAATGAAAATTGTTGTTGCTCGTGATGAAATGATTTCTGATTTATTAAATATAGGTTTAAACCCATTTTATAATGGATTGAATATGTCGAGGGGTAAGTATAATTTATCTAACATTTTAAGAAATAATATCAGTGAAGGTCTTGAAGAAGTAAGAAAAATAAAACAATGTATATATGAAGGTTATAGGATGAATTTATTTGTATGGAATGACGGTATGAAAGCTTATATTTCGAACTATGGTCATTATCCAGTATCATTGGAAAGTAAATTACTACGACCACTCAGACCTGATGTCGATATAAAACAACTTCGACCACAAAAAATAATAGTAAGTTCAGTTTTATTAGGAACTAGTAATATTGATAAAGGAATGTATGAGTTTGTCGGTGCTGATATATCGGTATTAGATGGCTATGTAGATACAGATCTAGAATTTATGATGCATTAGTATGATGCATTAGTATGAACTATATGCATGAACTATATGCATGAACTATATGCATGAACTATATGCATGGGTAATACTAACTCTGATAATAATTATAAATTGTCATCACGTTCTTTTAGTTTCGGTGTTTTTTGAGAAAATACTGCTTTATAATCCGACATATCTAATAAATTATTATATATGATTTTATTTTGTTTTTTATCCGTCATTGACATAAGGATATCATTCATGAACTCATGTTCTACTTTAGACTTTTGCAATTTATTATCATCAGTTCTATTATGATTTTGTGATTTATGTATATTAATTTTTCGTGTTGGTAGTTTTTTAACTTTTTTTTTAAATGTCAAGCCGTCGTCTGTGTCAGAGATATCATGTTTATCATTACTTCCAAACAAATCTTCTAATTCTTTGAGTTCTTCCATTGTCATTTCGTCATCTGCCGAAATTACGCCGTCGTCATCTGCCGAAATTATGCCGTCGTCTGATTCTTCTCTTTCAGAAGTTTCACTATTGCTGTCCGGTTCTTGAACCCTTGTCCATATTTCTTTACTTGGATCGCTTTCTTCATCACTATCATGTAAAAATGACTCATCGAGTTCATCTCTAAACATAAATCTTTTTGGAGCATTGTCTTCTTCGAATACAGCTGTTTGTTTATCATATTTATTATCATCCTCATATGTCAACTCATCATATTCCAACTCATCTTTACGTGTTAATATCGGGCGAGACAAAGTATTTTTTTCATTAAATTGAATAGTATTAGACGTATTACTACATGGCATAACACGTTGCATAGTATTATACATAATTGTTAAGTTTTCTGGAGCCCATCCATAATCTGCTATATATCCGTATTTATGATACGGATGGTTATGACTGACGAAGAAATCTTTATTATCATTATTGGATAATATTGCTTGAATAATCTTGGTAGGATCGTATGATCTAACTACAAAACTATGATCTATAGGAAAATATCTTACGGATATAGTCACTTTTTGTGCATTTGTATCAGCGATATTTGTTGCATTTTCGTACACTAAAAGCGTAATATCGAAAACATATTCCTTTCTTGTAATAGAACATACTGATATAACAGGTAATACATTTATTCTGATATTATTTTTATATACAGGATGCATCAAATGCTCATCTATTCGCATTCCTAATCTTGTATCATAATAAAACTCAGAATTAGATATTTTAGATTCTACTCTATCATTGATAATAGTACAATGTTCTATACATGTGCTCAAATCTTCTAATGAGCAATGTAAATTCTGTGTTATATTCATATGTTTATATTGCAATTGTTTTGTGATACTATGTACGTATTTTTTAATATTTATAATTTCAAATTTAACTAGAACTATGAAAATCTTCCAATGTTTCGTCAAAATAAGGATTATATGACACTTTTAAGCTACAATATACTATTGGATCATCCTTATAATTAATAGATTTATATAAATTTGCGTCTTCCGCTTCTTTTAATAAAAATCTAAAATTAGTCCAGAAATCTTCTTCATGTCCTATTCCTTCTGTTGCCATATGTGCCATTTCATGCAAAACAACAAATTGAAGAGTGTGCATAGAATGAAAACGATTTTTACCACTTTCTTTTTCTCTTAGACACATAGCCAGAACTCTGCCTTTATCATCGACGTAACTAGTATTAACATCAGACGTTGGATCGTTTTCTATAATACCATTTGGATTGTAATTACTAAGTAAAAATAAAGTTATATCCCTAGCCTTTGTATTATCAGTATAATTCCATACATATTTATTTCTCAAGTGTCGCATTACTTTTATAGCGAATATATTTAATTCTCCTAAGATTTCGCTGGCACGCTTACGCTCTTCATATTTAGATACTACCGGATAACAATGAAAATCTTTATCGTTACACGTAGTTTTTTTTGTAATGAACGATTCTACATCTTCAGAATTTAATATTATATATATCAGTAATATTGCAGTTAAAATTAATATACTCGTTTTCATTATATATTTATATAAATATAAAATGGGAGCAACTGAAAGTATACAATATAAAAACGAAATAATTAAATCTGATATATGGCCAGGTTGTAATATATATCAACTTGAAACACCATATGTATACGATGAATATAAAGTCAGAAATACATATAAATACAGTATAGAATATATTAGTACCGGTGATGATACCTATTATAATATACCTAAAAATATACTGTTTATCAATAAAATAGGCAATGATTGTCATATGATTATGAAACCAGATATTGCTAATTTCACACAAACGTGCATGTATATGTTCGTAGATTTTAATGATAAAGAAGAGCCTATATCATCGGCCTCTATTCGAGGAAGTGAATGCTTCACAGAATATAAAGGCAAAAAAGGAGTAGAAGGAATTATGAGGTTAAGATATGATCTGTTAAACTACGTGACTAACGTATTAAAATATACAAACGCGCATATTAAAATAAAAGATGTAGCTGAAGTACCATTAAAACACGCTCTTAGTAACAACTGCAAAAAAAGATTGATAATATCTAGAATGATGAATCCTCATATGAGACATTTTTCTATATATGATAAATACTGCGAACCTGTCGTTTATAGTAGAGAAATGCAAGATATAGCCGAAAAAATGAGAAATACTAGATTTGATGATGTATCGATAGAGTATAACTGTATAATGGAAGAAGATAATAATAATTATGCAGGAAAATTATTATATGCTGTATTAGACGAATCTGAGGCAATAAAAGAAAATGACGAAAGATATGATTCAACAAATTGTAGTTATAGATTTGTAGATCTGTATTACTGCAGAATCGTTCAACCAATTGATAAAAGTATCATATATATGGAGATGAACAATAAAAGTACGACCACTCATAGGCAGTTGACATTTAATAGTTTAAAAAAATATTTTGAATCCGTATCGTAGATAATAATAAATTTCCATCTTGTTTTTATATGACTTAAAATATTATTCCCATATTTATTATCCCACTCTATTGCCATTAAGCCACCATTCTTCTGCTCCTTCATGATAAATAATGGCTGGTTTATCTTTTCTATGTAACTTGTCATTTTTATAATATGCATATTTTATTCCTTCTTTTGCATTTTCTCTAATAAGAGCTGGATAATCACCATTACGATGATATCCTCCATGAATGCACCAGTGTTCTTCGCCATCATCAAATCTTATGGCAGGTCCTGTGTCGCAGTGATATTGTCCATTTATCAAACAGGCATAGCCTCCTTTATTAAATTCTACGTACTTATTTTCGTCATTTGATGCTTTAACTATATTACCTTTTTCATCATATATCATACGATCTGATAAATATCTTTTTGCACCAGCTTTCCATGCCATAGCTGGCCCTTTGATTCTGTGTAGAACGCCATATTTTCTCCATTCAAAACTACCGTCGGGATATACCAATGCAGGACCATCATTATTATGCAATAAAGCCCCTACTTTCCACTCAACTCTATTTTTTTGACTGTTGTATGATCGTATAGGAATTTCTTTATCTATTATATTAGTATCTATCACGTTTGTATCTATCACGTTTGTATCTATCACGTTTTTCAGGGCAGGAATATTTGCTTGATCTGTGTTATTTGCTTGATCTGTATTATTTAATTCTATATTTTTAGACATGGTATATTCTAAATCTACAACATATTTAGATCATTTAAAAATGATATCTAAATACATTGAATGATTTTGCTTTATGTATAGCAATAATAAATTCTTTAACTCTACCAAAGAAACTATTAAAAACGTCTCGCATAATTTTCGCTACATCATGTGCTGGTAGTTGATTATCTTCTATAGCACGATCATCTAGAACGATTACATCATAACCAAAGAATAAACATACTTCTATAGCGCCAGTAAGTGATTTTTTAAATGTAGCCTTATCTTTTTCATATTTAAAATGTGTTTTTGCATGGAATATACGTTCATCAATTTCACCTTGTTTCATATCTTCTATGTTTAATATTGGCCGAAATCTAGCAGGTGCATTCATTACTGCAATGCGTTGCCATTGATTTAATGGTTTAATTTTATAATTTGTATCTTTGAAAACTAAAACATTTCTGCATAATAATATATGTGATAGGCTTAATGGATAGGCATGTAATGCTCTTGCAAGTCCAGCGCTATAAGTAGATGTCATCCATAACATACTTTCTGTACAATCTATGCCTTGATCTGCATTTCCACCTGTCACCATTTGCGACCCGGTACATATATATATGCACTTTATTTTATTTTTTGCAAGCCGTACAGTTTCGTTTATAGGATGCGTATTTAAAAGTCTCATTTCTGTTTTATATTGATTATTTGTATATAACTGTTTGAATTTTTCTACAGGCAGAATATCGATTGTTTCTTCAAGTTCTACAGTCTCAATTTTTTTAGTATTTGACGTTATTTCATTAGTATCAATAAAGAATACTTTTGATATTAGTTCAGCCCATACATCTTGTTGCATTAATTCCTGACATTTAGATTCTGTATCTCTCCATATATTCATCATGTCGCTTCTTTGTCCAAAAACTAGATCTGGTACAGCTTCTGGTAATAGTCGCGCGTCTTCTTGTATTTCTTCACCATCAATATCTATAAAAGTAGTACCTGCTGAAATATCGTCCATCATACCACCAGAAGCTTTTTCTTTAATTTTTTCATCTTCTTCTGTAGTTTCTTGTTCAGGTTCCTCGTATGTCATAATTTGAGATTGCTGTATAAAAGCACTAAGTACTTGTAATGCCTTTTCCTTGTCTAGGATAACTTTTTTCTTTTTTCCTTGAACTTTGAGTGTATCTTGAGTTTCGTCTGTATCTTTACTAGTATACATTATATCTTTTGTAGATATTCTATCAGTCGTATCTTCCGCCCTACTTTTTAAATCTCTTAAAGTTTTTTTATCTATAGTTTTCTTATCCATTTTTTCCATTTGATCTTGTATCGATTTAATAGTTTTTTCGTCTCTGCCTGCTCTTAACATGGCGCGTTTCTTTTCTTCCTTTGTAATAAACCCCGTATTTATTTCATCATCTATTTCTTTGTACAACATAGTGTCTACTATTTCCTTATATAACCTTTTTAATTCCATACTACGTTCATTATCATCTTCAAATTCTTTATTACGAACAAGATAATCCGTATAACATACAAACAAACTAGGAGGATTATCCCTAAGCTTTTTGATTACTTTACCAGTGCCATTTTTATCACTTATTATAATGTATCTTTCTTGTTTATAAAACTTATATACTCCTTTTAAAAATTTGTCCTTCTTAAATTCTTGCGGTGATAACTGATCGAAGAACTTAATTAAAAACTTTTCGGATGCCATTTTTAATTATTACCCTTATATTCTATAATATTAGTATATCTTTAAAAATATATAACATACAATGGATTTAGTTAAAACAGTTAATAATATATCAGACCATTCAAAAGTAGTAATAATTTCATAATATACAGATAATAAATTTAATGTTGATTTTTTTCTATCACCGAAACTTAATCAAAAAAAACTTTTCTATCACCGAAACTTAATCAAAAAAACTTTTCTAGTACTATATAAAAAAATATTCAAAAACTAATAATATCATTATACGTATATGTCAACAATAATACTATTATTATCTTTGGAAAAACATACAATTTCATTGCACATATTATTCTCCAAAGATAAACTAAAGTAATACAAAGCTGTGTCAAACCATAAAGTATCCAGTTTATTTTTGTCGCCTTTAATTACAATAGAATAATTTTCCACAGTATTCACTTGTTCTAATTCATATTTATGTATTTTTTCAATTAACATTGTTTGCTCAACAATATCTTTGTTCAAGTATTCATAAAATGTAGGATATCTGCCATCATATGACATGAACAATATCATTAATATTTCGTCATTTGAGAGTAACGAAAGTGTCGGATATTTTAAAATATGCATTATATAATTATATAACAACTATTAAATCAATTTTATAATATAAGATGAATAATATGATGAATGTAGAAGAAATAGCGAATAAAATAGCAATAGAATCTAGTGGTATGTTTAAAAATATAGCTAATCTTATGCTATCACAACAAGAAATAAATAGAACGCCTTTATTTGCACTATTTAAATCATCTGGATTTGAGCAGATAGTTGATAAAAATGATATGCTGCAGAAAGATATGAAGTTCTCAAATACTACTGATGCATTAATTGTCAAAAACGATAATATAATACCATCAGCTCAGCAAATATTAAATGGAGTATATGAATTATTAAATAAGATCCCGAGAGATATATGTTATCGTATGTATGTCGTGTTAACAAATATAACACAGGTGTTAATTAAAGTAGAAAATGAATATAAAATTAATTTATCCAAATACAAACCAACTGTAAATGATTGGCATAAAATACCACAGCTTTTCCACGTTAATAACTTTAAAATATCGAAAAGAAAAAGTGGTAATATTTTTCTTTATACTATTTATTTAGATTATAAAGGTTTGAGATTTAAGATTTTAAGCATATATGAAACTTATCAAGACAGAAGAAAAATATTTATAGATAGTGTTATTCCTGTTATTAATTATAAATGTCAACTAGAATACATCATGTTATTATTAAGAGATAATACTTTATCTTTAGAAATGAAACAAAATATCGAAAAAGCAGCAGAAATATTGAATATGCCAAAATATGCAAATTTGGACAACCCCGTATTTATTTTGCAAAATCACTTTGATATCGATTATCAAGATAGATATTTGATATTTAATAATTTGGGAAACAACGATCAAAGAGTTATGACAAGTATCGTTAATCATTATGAACATAGTATTGCACGTAGTAGAAGTGGAACAAATTTACCAACACCTAAAGAAGATGCTGTGATATGTTATACTCATCAAGGTGATAGATATATAAATAGTTACTTATTATATAACTTACTATTCAACGTTCAGTTACAAAATAACAATGATTTTAGAAATTCTATTACAGATGAATGCAAACGTTTTAATAATAGTTCTCAATTTGCCAATAATTTACGATCAGCTATGACGGGTCATAATTATGGATATCTTGCAGGTTTGAGAGATGATTATGTTATACGATTATATAGATTTACTAGACCTTCGGCATACGGTCATAAAAGTATAGAAAGTTTTAATAAAAATGATGATATCGTAATACCCACATTTGTGTCTACTTCTAGATCTATTACAAATGGAATAACAAAATTTACAGACATATACGATCCGTTAGTAATATTTACTTTTTATATAAGTGCGAGTTATATGAAACAAGATGGAAATTTAGTATTTGTCGAAAAATACTCGTATTGGACTCATGAACATGAGGTAATATTATGTAACAACAAAACATACAAGATAATAGATAAAAAATATATTACTATTAAAATTGGTGATTGTGTGGTGCAGAAATTGTTGTATGTATTAACATTTAAAGAAGATATTACTGCAGAGATGCATTATAATACACGTAAAAATAGTAATGAAACAAAAACAGGAGGCAAAATAATAGAAAATAATACACAGCCCAATCTAATAGAACATATCACTACAGTCAAGAATAAAGAATTTAATTTATATGATGAATTAGATGTACGTGGTTTATATAATGAATCAGATGCATATAGTTTAATATCGATAGAGAAAAACACAGAGAAAAATGCTATAGTACTTTTACAAGATAATGCTGATAATAAAAAAATTAAAAATATAGTTATACAAGATACAATAATAGAAACAGATAATCCAGATAAATATATAAATGATAATTTTATAACTTCTGATCCATACATTAATGTACGATATTCTTTGATACCTGTAGAAAATGATTATGAAAATATGATAAAACAATCATACTTGTATAACAATCAAAAAGAAGTTAAATATGAATCAGATAGCACTTATAATATACTTGGAAATATATTGTTCTCAAAAAATATATCACAATATGTCGGAAACTTAAATAAATATAAATTAGTAACATATTATTATGAAACCGATTTGGAATGTATGCTATGCAACCATATTACTGACTACTTAACTAACGGCGAACCGACTAAAAACAAAATAAAATTAAAAAATAAAATTAATGGATGCGAATATTTGGATAAAAACATATTTAAAATAGTTGATGATGAAGTATATTCCTTTTTAAAAGATAAAGAAGAATATGGTTATTTATTTGATATAGATGAAAACTCTGATTTTAAGACAATATTAGATGCTTCTATTAAAAATGATATTATAAAAGGAGTTATCGATATTAAAAATAAATACTACTTTGTCGATGAAAATTATATAGATTCGCTAGATGATAGAGGAATACTTTCAAAAATAGGAACATTTATATCTGATTTATTTGTTGGTAATGAAACATCAGAAGATAAAAAATATGATTCCGTAATTAAAAATGACTATGAAACAAATAACAAAATTGTAACATATGGCGGTAATCAAAATAAACGATACAGTATTATATGTATATTTATTGCTATTATTATTTTCTTACTAGTAATAGTTATGTTTATATATTTTACAAAATGTAATCATCTATATTGCGCGTCGCTTTGACATATAGTTACATAAATCAATATTTATTGATATTTTTTTGACTTTTAAATATTTTGAAATTCAATCTACTTTATGTAATATAAGTTTCTATTAAATAATATAATAATCATGACTCATGATTTTTCACATGATCCAGTGAAAATACGTATAATAGATATTAAAACAGGTAAGTGGAAGCAAACATATGTTTATGTAGGTAATATTCCAACTGCTGTAGAAAAAGAATTACATAAAATAGAGAAAAATCCAATACAAAAATCAAATCCTATACTTAAAAAATTCTATGGATCTGGATGGCAAGCCAAATTAGGTATAGAATCTCTCGCTAATAAAAAAGGAGGCAAAATTAAAAAAAATAAGCCTTTAGATTTGCTTAAAATAGCGGGAGGATATGATGACGAATCAAGCGACGAATCAAGCGACGAATCAAATAATATACAAAAAAATAACAAAACTACCAAAAGTAAACACATAAGATCCACATCTAGCTTACATAAAAATATTATACAAAAACAAGGCGGTGAAGACGATGTGTTTGAGATAGATGATGATCTACTTAAAGATTTAAATGAATTAGATATTGGTCAAAAGTCATTAGATAATAATGTAATTCGAGATAACATCGTTGAATCCTCTCAAGATGGCACTGTCGAAACAGCTCAAGACGATAGAGAAAAAATATCAGATCATGATATAAATAAGGATCTAATCGAAATATCAGATATAGATACTAATAAAGTACATGACAACTTTTTAGAAGAAAGAGAAGAGACATTAGATATAAAACACGCTGGTGGTGTGAAATTTATTACGCATATAAATGTATATCCTATTGATAATTTTATGGATTTGAAATACAAAATTTTTCTTACTACAGGAATACCTATTTACAGGCAACACTTATGGTATAAGTATAAATCTCGTTCATATCCTGCAAATTACATCATGTCAATACATAATCACACCGAACATATTGATATAGAACGATTAATATCATTTTATAAAGTACAAAATGATGTTATTAAAGGCAAATCTGAACCAAAATATGCCGGAAGCAATCCAATTAGCTCCATAAATGATGTTGAAGGTGTTCCTGTAGAAACTGAATATTATAAAAACAAAGATTTTTTACATGTGTCCGCGCAAGATACATTTGCATTACTACAAAATATATACTATAAATATGGTACCAATGAATATTATTTAGTGGATTTAAATGATATGATACAACCTAATGTTTTGTATGAGAAAATACATAAAGATAAATATCAATTTGAAGTTATATATTATGGATTCATCATTCTATATTTTCCAATGATTACTATTAGCGTATTTCAAGATTATCTTAAAAATGAGAGAAATATGAAGCAAATGTATCCAGAACTATTACCAGATAGAAATGAATTATATAAAAGATATGAATTGCAAGGAGATATTACAGATGAATCATATGAAAGTATAGATGATAAAGACATAGATAAAAAATTATTCAGCTCAATTACACAAACTATAGTGTCTGTTAATGATTATAATCAAGATGTAGACGTTGTGTTATCCTTGAGAAATTTATTTGATGTTATAGAATTAAATGATACAATAACTTACTGTAAAGCAAATGTGTTACATGAAACACATAATATTATATTTAAAAAAAACTATATGAATGAGAGAGAGCCAAAAGATATAATACCTATTAACTCATTATTAATCAAAATTAAAATCGATGCAGACACAAATGAAAACATGAGAATAGTTTTGTTTAAAAATGGAAACTATGTTATTAAAACCGAATGGAGAGAAGAAAATCACATGGATTTTAAAAAAATTACAAGAATAGTAGGTGAAAAAATCAATCCTATCATTAAAATGATAAACAGAATGGATGAACATGTCAAATATCATTCTATTCCATTAGTTGAAGTTAGTTCACGTAATATTGTATTTACAGAGACTTCTCTAACATTTTATTTTGATAACGATATTACTGAAGCTAGATTTAATATTCTTAAAGGAATTCTAGATGATTATAGAAGATCTGGTATAATTACATCCAAAGAAAATGTATCCCTAGGATACGAATTTTTCTTTAATAAGGGCATGTATAAATATGATCCATCTCGAATAGAAAAAGCTATATCAGTGGACAACTATTATGATTATTTAAGTAATGGTATAGTTAAACAAAAATGGGAAACTGTATTTGAACGTACTAGATTATTTCAGATATTAAATGTATCAAGCAAATTAAAAATTAATATATCTGGTATAAGAAATGACACAGAAATGGAAATTTATCATATGTACTTAAAAGGTTTATTGGTCACATATAGTGAAAACGCCAAAAAAATTAAAATAGTAGGAGATGAAACAGTACAAGCTAAGTCTAAAAAAGCTCTTAAAAACTTAAAAATACAAGATCCTTTGCTGTATGATTTTAAGAAAATTTATAACAGTAATATCGTATATTCAAGGAAATGCCAAAAACAATATCAGCCTGTTATTTTAACTGATGATGAATATAGTAAATTACCAAAAGAAAAACAAAACAACGCTATCAAATATTGGAATTTTACCAAGCAGAAACATGTATGGTATAGCTGTCCGAATATTAAATATCCATATATAAAATTTATAACTAAAATGCATCCGAAAGATTTTTGCATTCCGTGCTGTAAAAAAGTAGCTATGAACGAAAATGTAAATAAAAAAAAACAAGAAATACACAATGCATGTATGAAAGATCATGTTTATACTGGAGAGAAAGTTAATCTTACTAAAGGCAGCCACTATATAGCTAGTTACGGTAAGAATATAGAAGTAGGTAGAATAAGCAGATTACCAGAACATACATTAGAACCATTGTTTTTCGACACTTATTCACCAGAAGGTGGTATTGATCAAGAATGCGCTACTGCCGACGGATATTATTTATTTGGCGTAGATCAACATGTTTTGCAAATCAATGATGTTGGGATGTTATATTGTTTATCACATTCCATGAATATTCCTGTTGACACATTCATATATGAATGTAATAAAAGAATTAAAAAATCTCCGGATAAATTTAGGGTTATACTAGATGGCAATGCAGGGCTTTATTTTAATAATGCTGGAGACTTAGCAGATACTTTATTATTAATAAATAAAGATGATACGATGATTTCTACAAATTTAGAAAATCTTCCATGGAACATGTTATTTATGTCTATTGCATATTATTATTTCGGGATAAATATTATTATGTTTGACGATCAGCAAAAAGAAATGATTGAATTAGTGTTGCCTAAGGGGTTGAAAAATCCCGATGAAATGTTTCCAGAAAGTCATAAAAATTTGGTCGTTCTCAGAAAGAAAAACAAAATATATCCAATATATCTATTTAATACCGAAATATTTAAGAGAACTGGAATTATAGACACAAGATTATTTTTGAATGAGTCTGGTCTTGTAACTATAATTAAAGCAGTTGTTAGAAAAACATTTTATACGCAGAATTATGAAAAAATTAAAAATCTAATAGATTTATCCATAATTAAAGAGTTTGTTAAAGACAATTCTATGACTATAGAACATTATTATATCAATTACTCTAATTTATGTTATGCGGTTGTTATTAAATATAAGAATAAAAATATTTATTTGCCTGTTCATGCATCTCATTATCCTTTACAAAAAGACATAAATTTGATATTTATGCCATATAAAGGAGAGTATAATGCTGACTTTGATACTCTGAATCGTCTTATAGCAAATTATAATAGATGGAATAATGAGAAATCTAAGGAAGCAGATTTAGAAGGAGTTAATATATATCCCAAAATAGAAATACAACAATGGTTTAAAATACGCGGTAGTAAATATATATCTGGTTTTATTTTTAATAATACCAATTATTTTTGCAAAGACATATCTGAAAAAGAAGCCCTAAAATACACTAACAAACCTATACAAACACTTTTGTATCATCCATACAAAATTAATGAGTTAATATATCTTGTCAAAAATGGCACAAAAAAAATAGAAGTTGACAATATTATTGATATTAAGTTACAATATAGTATGTATGAATACTATTTATATAATTTAGTGTTATTGCACCTTATAAGTATATTTAATTCTCAGCGAAATACAGTATTGCGTAAAAAAATAATTCTTATATTATCAAAGACTGATTTTAATAAAAACATAGAAAATGTTAGAGAATTTTTAAAAGAAGTAGAAGATCCAGAAGATAGCAATAAACTTAAAAAAATAATAGGCCGATATATAACGCATCACCACGACCGCAAACAAATGATATTTGATATAGACAACACATATTTTAATTTTGACAGAATTAGTTTAGAAAAAATGAAACATATGCCAGTAAAAAAAGTAAATGAGGAATTGCATAAATTATCTAAATCATTTGTTAAAATAGGTAAAATAAACAGAAAAAATTTCAAGTTTCCGAATATACTGGTAACCTGTAATAATAAAAACCCAGCGAGTTATTGTGATAAAGATAAATTAATAATAGATAAGGAAAAATTAGATGATATTTTAGATATTATTGCATACGATATTATAAATCCGTCCAAATGGAAATGGATATTCAGCAGTATTTTTATAGATAAATTTGTTGATTATTTCAAGTTTATTCGTAGAAAAAATGAAAATATAACTATCGAATTCTTAAATTAATTATTTAAATGCTTGAATTGAGATAAATTGTATATTTTTTTTTAGCAGTAGATGGTAATCATTGTGTGACATCTACAAAATCTTCATCTTTACTTTCTTGATCAACTATATCAAATTTTCTTTCAGCTGCATTATATTTAAATTTTGTATTGCATTTATTACAAGTTAATGATAAATTATTTGTTACGAAGTTGAAATTAAGATGTTCCTTAATATTACATTTATTACACTCAAGTAATATTGTATTAGATTCTGGAGATGTTGATGCAGTAGTTGATGCAGTAGTTGATGCAGTAGTTGATGAACAATTTGCCTCGTTAATTTCTTGTTCTTTCCTGTCCCTGCAACAGCATCCATGACTTTTGTGCAATGGTGAGCTTTTTTCTTCATCGAATAAAGTAGCAACATCATTTGCTGGTTGTGGATCAATGGAATTTAATAAATATTGTTTTTGATGAGCAAGTTCTTCTTGATGTTTTAAGTTTAAATCGCTTAATAATTGTTCCGCACTTCGACGTTTTCCAACAATAGGAACTTGATAAGTGTTGCCAGGAATATGTATAAGTTGAATTGTTACTGTAATAGTATCTTTCGGAATAAAACGATCGTTAGTTTGTTGAGTATTAACATTTGAAACATATGTATTTCCTACTTCTGTTCGACCGCTTACTGGACCACTGGATGTAACTGAACTACTGAATAGTAGATCATATTTACTAGATTTTTCTTTATAAGTATTGGGGCCGCGAGATCTAGAATTACTGTAAGATTCCGTAGCAAGTAGACTGTATCGTGGTTGATTACGCTCTCTTTCAAATTTGTTAATTTGTATCGTAATAATATTAGAATTTACATTAGTTGTAATAGGATTACCATTACCGGGAGTATCAGCAACGAATTTAAAACTTTCATTAGTTCCGGTTCTAAATCCACAAATAGTTGTTTTACCACGATAATAAATAGTTTTTCCATCATTAATAATAACAGGTCTATCTCCTACTTTCATAGAGAGAGTATAATATTGGTTATCATTAAATCTTGACACCGGATTAATACTAACAATATATTCTTGAACTTCTGGCATCTCAACAATTAAAACACCGTGTTCTCGTGCATCACTATTTTCTGGTCGAACTAAAAATGGTACTTTCTCATCTGGCGAAACAATTGAAAATTCAAAATCCTTGAAATTCATACCTGCTACTCTCATATCAGTAATTGAATCGCAATCGATTCTTCCTGAATGACCATCGCTATCATCATAAAGAGAATATAAGTCATATCCTAAACCCATTTTGATCATATGTTGATGGCAGTACTCACATCGAGTATCTTCAGATGTTGGTTTAAAATGTATACCATACCAATTAGTTTTATACACTAAGTCATAATTTTTTTTACCAGCACAACGATTTAATGTTAGCATTTTCTATATATTTGATTATATAATATTTTCATTTTTCATTTAGATTAAAAATATGTCAGTGCATAGAAATTTAAATAGTAAAAATAAATATATTAAAAAACTATGTAACTTTTTTCATATATCTAATAAAAAAGACATTATATTACGTAATGTAAAACAGGATATTAATTGGAAACCAGCCGGTATATATATGGCGAAAAATAATACATGGAAAAATTACATCAAAAAAGAGATTGGAGAAAATAGTAATATATATAAATATAAGGTGATTTTTGATAACAAATTGAACTTATGTAAATTAAATAATTTTAAAGATGTAGAATATTTTGTAGTTAAGTATGGAAATAAGAACGATAAAAACAAGACGAAAAATAAATATACATTAATTAATTGGAAGTTAGTTGCTGAAGATTATGATGGTATTTATATTACTACAAAAGTACTTAATACATCGAATAAGAAAAAAGATTGGATTACAAAACATCTGTTTATAACTATGTTTGATGTTGAAACAATATGTGTATGGAATATAAAGAAGATTAAACTTGAAATTGTTGAGTAAAAATTCTGCAATTTATGGTCGGATAAATTAATTTGTTATATATACAAGATTAATATGTCCGAAAGTATTGATGATATTGAAGATATTTCAGAAGATGAACAGGATAATTACAAATCAAAAAAGAAATCAAATAAAACAGACTTTATGAAAATTGGAGGT
>JACCDR010972086.1_pt1 | contig 22184 bp, 43 predicted proteins | sample 7446431 | NCBI WGS metagenome assembly JACCDR01 (sample SAMN15323443, study PRJNA562643) | freshwater metagenome | isolation source: river surface water | place: USA:Blue River Watershed | collected 2017-08-17 | reverse complement strand
GTTCCACGTCCTCACCGTCGAGATCCCGGAACTGCTCGGATGATCGTGGACGACGTGCTGACCTGCCCGGTCTGCGGCACACCCAACCGCGCACCCGACGACGCGACCAACGGCTACTGCGGGCGGTGCCACGACTTCACCTGGCCGGTGAAGTTCGTCGACATCCACGGCCACCCGATGACCCTGACCGGCTGGGCGAAGCTGTGCGAGGCCATCGCCGTGCGCATCCTCGCCGACACGACGATCGACTCCTATCGGCTCCGCGCGATCTGGACCGGGGTCTGCGATGGCCTCTGCGCCATGCCGTTCGGCCTCGCGCTCTACCCACCGGACGGGCGACGCCACCTCACCGTCCTGGAAGAGTTCAACAGCCGGGCCGAGGTCGACCTCGCATTCACCGCCGTCGCACTATGGATGGGCGCCCATCCGGGCACGCTGCCCACCGCGGCGGTGGTTCACGATCTGATGGAGGCCCGGTGAGTGAGCACACCTGGCGCACGTGCCAGCCGATCCTGCGCCGCGTCGGCGATGTCACGATCAGCGACGAGGACCGGGAACGCTACGACGCCGCCGCGCAGCGGGTCTGGGCGACGCTGCCGCCGGAGACCCGGCAAGCCTGGCACGCGGTGTGCTGCCTGCTCAGCGGCAACCACCGGACCGTGCAGACCGTCGCGACGGTCATGGAGGAGATCCACCGCCAGGTGGTCCGGGACGCCCTGCGGCACGCTCAACAGCACGACGCCGATTAGACCGGGATGACCCCGGACCCGCTCGACCTGAACGCACTGCGGATCGAGATGATCCGCCTGACCCACATCCTGATGATCAAGAACGCCCGCTACGCCGCGCGGGAAGCCGAACTGACCGCCCAATACGGCCACGACCTGACGGTCCTGCGGACCAGGCTCAGCAAGGACTACGAGCTGAACAAGGCGAGCGGGGCGGCGAAGACCTGCGCCACCCTCATCACCGGCCTGGCCAACGTCATCGTCGCCGAACTCGCCTGGGCGACCTACCGAGGAGAACCTGGATGAGCCGCACCCTGTCCCGCCGCAACGCCGCGATGCTGCTGCACCACGCGCTGGGCCACCTGTTCTACACCAGCCCGGACGCGGCGACCGCCAACGCCGACCCCGACGACTACCTCGGCTGCTGCCCACTCTGCTGCGCGCCGTGCGTCGTCCTCGCCGACCTGCTGCGCAAAGGTGACCTGGACCAGCTCGTCGCGGCCTGGCGGCCCGACAGCCTCCCGGGTACGGCTTGGTGGGACACCGAGAACGACCGTGTCGACCGCGCCTGGCTCACCCGGGCCTGGAGCCAGACCGAGCGGCTCGGCTGCGCGCAGACCCACACCAAGGACGTGCGCCTGTTCCTGCCATAGCCGTAACCTTCACGCCGACCTCGTCGTTGCGTTGCGTGTGCGACCTGAAGACCCCGATTCGACCCTCGCCTACATCGTCTCGGCGCGAGTTGCCGCACACCCCGCGGGCGAAGGTGATGACCTGGGCACCTGCGGCGTCTGCGGACAATACGTCTGGCTCAATCCACGCGCGGAGGCGTACCTGCGGATGTACCCACAGACGCCATCGGTGTGCTGCTGCTGTCACATGGTCCCCACGGTCCGCCGGATGATGGAGAGCAATCACCAGAGCGCCCTCGTCAGCCGGCACGACGTGCCCGACCTCTCCCGCAGCTCCACCTACAACTGAGCAGGTGAGCGCTGGCGGCAGACCAGTGAACAGCTCAAGAGCCAGCGCTCGTAGCTCAGCGGATAGAGCGGGCAGCCTTAAAAGCCGAGCCAGGCGCGGGTTCGAATCCCGTCGGGTGCACTCTCAACAAAGGACCGGCTTGTGCAACATATCGTGCTCGACCCCAGCAAGATTCGCGACCTCGCGCCGCTGGTGCTCGACGAGAACCGGCGGATGCGCATCCTGCCCGCCGCGTTCTGGGCGACGACCACGGTCGAGGAACGCGCGCTGTTCGGCAACGTCCACGGCATCTACAGCTTCCCGACCACGGAGCTGGTCGAACGCATCCGGGAGATCATCGGCGCCCGGACCGCCATCGAGATCGGCGCGGGAAACGGCGTCCTCGCCGACGCGCTCGACATCGTCGCGACCGACACCCGCGAGCAGGAGCAGCCGGCCTGGCGCGCCATCGTCGCCCTCTCCGGCGGGCGGCCGGTGCGCTACGGCCCGAACGTCGTCGAACTGAGTGCCGCGGACGCGGTGCGCCACTACCGGCCCCAGGTCGTCGTCGCGCAGTGGGTCACCCAGGACTTCGACCCCACCCGGCCGCTGGAGGAGGACGCGAAGTACGAGGGCGTCGACGAGGACGACATCATCGACCGCTGCGAGACCTACGTCCTCGTCGGCAACCAGAAGGTCCACCAAGGCAAGCGGATCTGGAAGCGACCCCACACCGTCGAGTACCCACCGTGGCTCTACTCCCGGGCCTTCAACGGCACGCCGAACTTCATCGCCACCTGGCAGGGACGTGGCGTGCGGCGCACCCGGACGAGGACTCGCCGTGGCTGACGCGACCGCGGGCGACCTCGCGCAAGCGGACCAGGTCGTTGCCGAGTTCAAGGCGGTGTTCGAGGGCTACGTCGAGATCGCGAAGATCGCGCTGGCCCGCAGCAAGGACAGCACCGACGCGGTCGCCCGGCTGCACGTGAGTAACCACAAGACGCTATGCGAGGTCTACGGCATGGACCTTCCACAGCCGCTCACGATGATGCTCACGATCGCGGCGATCATGGCGGCACAACAGAACACCGCACCGTGCGAAACCTGAACGATCAGATACTTCCGCCACTCTGGTTGACGTTCGTTCTGCTCGCGTTCGTCTTCTTCCTGCTCGACCTGTTCATACTCGGGATGATCATGGTCGTCATTCTGTGCGTGATCGCCGTCTGGGCAGGTACGTGAGCGGCCAAGAGGACGAAGGAAGACAACACACGTGAGCTACCCGGAGGCGATCTGCGTCACCGGCCGGGAGGCGAACGCCGGCCACGGCCTACGCCCCGGCGGTTGATCAGGCCGCCTGCTCGTCTCGCCTGCCGACACTCGCACCAGAGCTACCGTCTTGGTACCGAGGTGATGCTCGGGGAACGGTAGCACGTGCTACCGGGTGCTCGCGTCAGACGACCGGCCAGTTGGGCGGACCCGGTGCTAGAGCGACTTGATCTCGGCCCAGACTTGGCGGCGCGCTTCTGCCCAGAGCGCCGAACGCTCTGCCGCGAACTCGGGCGGAAGGCGCTGGCTTTCGTAACTGTATGTCTCAGGAATAGTCGCCTCGAACCACAGTCGATGGAAGGTCCGGGCAGCTCGCCGAAGGCGACTGACCTGCTCATCCCGACCCTCGCGCTCAAGTTCGTGTAGCTTCCGCTTCACTGGTTCGAGTGCAAGCTGCTGACGGATGCTTGCGGCGAGGCCAGCCACCGACGGGCGGTAGGAAAGCTGCACGTAGGTCTGCATGTCGTTCCGGCTGAGCGCCCCCCGAATCTCGTGCGTGTAGCTGAACGGAAATCCGCTGTCGCCGAGCCGACGGCAGACCCGCACAATCTCCATCCCGACCGCATTGGTGTGGTGGGCGTATGTGTTCCCAGCTTCCCAATGATTTCGAGGTTCGTGGATTGGGTGCCCGAGTTCGTCCTCGACTTCGTCTCGGGCCATCTGGCCCGCAGTCCAATACAGGTCGGCCAAGCGCCCCAGTTCCTCGATATCCCGAGTGAACTTCGAGTTCGATCTCCAGGTCATTGTGTTCCGTTCATGCAGAGGTAAGGGAAAGGGACTACTTTCGTCGAGCGCTGCGCGCCTTCTTGCTCGCCAGAGCCAGGCGGATGAAGTACGCCTTGCGGTGCTGGGCAACTTTGTCCTGGAGCTGGGAGATGAGGCGGCGACCCTCCGGTGAGCCGTCGCCTCCGGCTGAAGCGATGGCCGATTGGAGGGCGCCGTCCGGGTCAGCAGCTTTCAGGAAGCGCGCCTCGAAACCTTGGCGCATCGGAGCGGTTGCGGCGCTGCGGTCGTTGCAGCGCGCCCACTTTTCGTGGGCGCCCAGCGCGGCGATCATGGAGCGGGTTGAACGATCGGTCATACCGACTTCTACAGCCAACCACTGTGCTTCTTCCGCTCGTCACAGACCGGTCCCCATGATGCGGTCGTAGTTGGTCTGCATCCGCCGGCTACGGGCAATCGCGCCGTAGCGGCGAGCCATCTGCGCCGTCGTCCAACCGGTCTGCTCCATGAGGTCACCCTCGGCCCCGCCGCGCTCCAGGAAGTTGCTGCAAAACGTGTGCCGGAACATGTGCGGATGAAGCTCAAGACCGACCGCCCTGGCGCGGCGGCGGATCATGTGGCGAATACCGTTGGTCGTCAACGGTCGACGCTTATGCATCGTCGGCAGCCACAACCGGGTGCTCTCGGCCGCGAACCGGTGCTTTCCGCGAATCCGCAGATACCGGTCAACCGCCTGTGTGGTCTTCAGGTCGAACCGGATCACCCGCTCTTTGCTGCCCTTGCCCAGGACCGTAGCGCGGCTGTGATTCAGATCGAGTCGGTCCAGCTCGATCATCGTGAGTTCTTCGATTCGCAACCCGGACGAGAAGAACATCCGGATGATCGCCAGATCCCGACGCGAATCGAAATCCTTCGCCTTCTCCAGCGGCTTGATCAGAAGCAGGAAGTCCTCGTCGGAGATGAGCGGGACCATCTTCAGGGTGACTTTCGGCGCCTTCATCTTCGTCATCGGGCTCGGGATGTCCTCCTCCTCGCACAGCCAGGTGAAGAAGGACTGGAGCGCGCGGTACTGGTTACTCACGTAGCCCTCGGAGAACGGCTGCCCGTCGCGCTTGCGCGCCTCGGTCCGCATCCAGATGACGTACTCCTCGATGTCGGCCTTCGTCAGCTCCGTCAGCGCCGGCCGGTGCGTCGCCGCGGTCCACCGGGCGAGCAGACGGACGGCGAGCCGGTACACGTTGACCGTGTTCGCTGCCCGGTTCTGTGCCCGCAGGGTGCGCAGGAAGGACTCCAGGAGAACGGCGTCGCCGGGGGCCGGCTCGGGCAGGTCGGCGTGGGCCAGTACCATCTGGGACGGCATCGAACGGCTCCTCAAGGTCAAGGATGAGCAGGTATGTGGCGATTCAGGCAGCGTCTAGGCGAGTGCTCGACGAGCACTGTGCTGAGGGCCTACCTGTATCTACGCCGTCACCAGCCTGTTATTCTCCCTGGTCAGAGGGCCCGCCGAAGCCGCTAGAAACGGGGTGTGGCGCAGCTTGGTAGCGCACTCGCTTTGGGAGCGTCTCGGCCCCACCACTGTGCTTCCCGCTCTTACGATCTTCGATACCTAGCCTCTGACCAGGGCATCCGCTAACCCATCGACGGTCGTGCTTAGGGACCGAAAACGGGTTAGGCGAGTGCTCGGCACATCGACCAAGCTAGGTCAGAACCACTTGTCCTGGTTTCCACCGAACGGTTAAGCTTTGCCTCGTCGTTCGGTCGAACTCTCACTCGCAGTCCTCGTCAGCGGCATCCGTGACGCACTACGTGCAGATGGGTCATGGGGTCAAGCGGGCTCCCGAAGGTCACCGCGGATGATCAAGCGCAGGTGGGGCTCGCAGAAGTGGCGCACCTCGTTGTTCCACAGGATGCGGACGAGGCAGATCGGCTCCGTGCAGGGCGGGCCTACTCCGGCACCGCGGCCGACGGCGCAGGTCCCCTCGATCGGGACGCGCCATTGGGCGACGCAGGGGAGCAGATTGAGAACGACGGCGTCGGCGATACTGTCCGCCATCTCGGCGTCCACGTCCTTGTTGGCCGCCGCGTCGCGCAGTACTTCCCGGGCGGCCTCAAGCACGCCGGGCGGGACCAGGGCGAGCGGATGCGGTGTCTCGTAATCCGGGTTCGTCGTCACCGCGACACACTACGGTGTGTCGCCGGGTGATCTGGCGTGAAACCCCGCGTCGGCGCTTTACTACTTGCCGTGAGTAGCGATCCGTATACCGGAGTGATCCGTTGGGAAGACCCACCGCCGATCCTTCCGGGCGGCAAACCGCACCGTCGTGCCTGGGCGCTCGTCGCTCATGCCCTTCGGGAGCGTCCCGGAGAATGGGGTCTCATCGACACCGGTGTTGACCTCTCCCTCGTGTCCAGGATCAACGCTGGTGTGTCGTGGTGGGGGCCGCCCGGTTCATTCGAGGCCACGTCGCGCTCCACCGCGGACAGTGGTGTCCGTCACACGTACGCCCGCTACGTCGGCCACTTGAGACCGGCCCCCGACGCCACCGAACCTTGATTCCAATCATTGTCCGAGGGGTTGCCGGACCGGTCGTGAACAAGTTCCAATGACGCCGGTTCTCCCTCTGAGGATCGGACGAAAACGCACGGCAAGGGGGTCGTCCTGTTTAGCGGACGGGACGGCCCCGCCGGGCCGGTCACGGGTTCGTGCGTGATTCGCGTCCTCACTCATGGTTCATCCTGTAGCGTCGGTGCGTAGTCATCGCGATGCTCGGGGTGTGGGGAGAAGATCATGCGCGGGCGCATCCGCCATTGGTGTCAGCTCTGGGCGTTGCCCGTCGGGTTGATCCTCATGTCGGTGGCCGTCAATCTGCTGTTCGGGACGGGGCTCGCGTTCTGGGTCGGGTTCATCGTCGGCGCACTGGCGATGTTCGGTTTCCTCTACGGACAGCTCCGCCGCGCGGTCGCCGTCGCCGAGCGGGCGGACGCGACCAGTCGCGCGCTGCGGGAAGACGAGAACGCGCTGTTCATCTTGAAGATCGTGCCCGACAAGCACGGTGGTCATCTCGTCGCCTTCCACCAGACCGCGGCACTGACGCCCGCGAGCAGCGCGGCCATCCTGCGGGACGCCGCCGACCGGCTCGACGCGCACGACCGCGCGGTCAAGGCCAAGATGAACTGAGCCGGTGTCGGGTGGTCGGCAGAATTATCCGGACCGTCCAGCCGACTGTGGGTACCCCTCGTACATCCCTACCGTGGGCCGGGTGAGTGATCTCCTTCCCGTGCTCGTCCCGGTCACGCTGCTCCCGGCGGAGCAGGACGACGACCGCTACGGCGTCGCCGCGTTGACCGAGGCGTGGCTCGCCTCCTACACCTCACCGCACACCCGCCGGGCGTACCGGCGTGACCTCACGGCCTACCTCGCGTGGTGCCTGCGGCAGCGTCTGCACCCGCTCAAGGCGCGGATGGTGGACGCCTCGCGGTACCTGGGCGCGCTGGCCGACCAGGCGCCGACGACGGTCAACCGCGCCGCGTCGGCCGTGTCGAGCTGGTACCGGTTCCTGATGAACAACGAGATCGAGACGGGGAACCCGTTCATCTCGGTCCGTCGGCCGCGGGTGGACTACGACGCCTCCACGACGGCCGGGTTGAGCGTCCGCGAGGTCATCGCGATCCGTCAGGTCGTGGACGAGCTGGCCGCCAACACCGCCGGCTGGGCGCGGTTTCGGCGCTACACCGCGCTGCGCAACCGGGCGCTCGTGCGGCTGCTCGCCTGCTCGGGGATGCGGGTCGGCGAGGTGATCGCCCTGGAGGTCACCGCGATCGGCGCGAACCAGGGCTACCGGACCGTGCAGTACCTGGCGAAAGGTGACAAGCGTCGGGAGCGGTCGGTCGCGGCGTTGTTCCTCGCCGCGTTCGACGAGTTCCTGGAGGTGCGTGGAACGGACCCCGGGCCACTGTTCGCCGCCCAGGTCCCCGGCGGCGGGTACGGGCCGTTGGACCCGGAGTACGTGCGGCGCATGGTCCGCCACGTCGCGCGGTTGGCGAAGGTGCCGCACGCGGATCGGATCTCGCCGCACTCGTTCCGGCACGCCTTCGCGACCAACGGACTGGAGATGGGCATCGCGCTGGACCTGATCCAGCGGGCGATGGGACACGCCGATCCGCGGACGACGATGCGCTACAACCAGGCCCGTGAGCAGCTCCACCGCGAGCCCGGCCTACGGCTCGGCGAGGTGTACTCAGACTGAGGGAGAGGGGCCGACCGTGCCGCGTCGACGGAAGATGCCGTGCCGGCACTCCCAATCGTAGATCTGTGGCGGGATCAAGTCCCGCTGCTGGTTGTCCCGACCGGCGCAGAGGCGCATCCAGCACGGGAACGACGCTGCCCAGGGAAGGTCGACCAGCTCGCCCGGCTCATCGACCCGGTACTGCCAGAGCGGCCGTGTGCCAACCACGTCACAGGCGCAGTAGAGCGTGATCGTGACGGGATGATCTTCGGCCGGGAAGGCGTCCTGGAGGAGGCGGATTGGGACGGGCGCGCTGGCGGCCCGGACCAGGCGGCGGCCACGTCGCCACGCGCTCACAAACCGGTAGATGCCTGGAACCGCTCCGGCCCCAAGCGCCGCGTCGATCACGGTCCAGGCGGTGAGCGGGACGCCGACGATCCAGGTGACCACGTACGCGGCGAAGGCGCCGAGAAGCCAAAAGAGGGCCAGCTCTTTCACATAGCGCAAGGAATGCCACCGCTTTGTCGGGTCCGCCGAGTCCACGTGCGTGGTAACGAGTGACACCCCGGACGGGATACGGGTTCCACCCAACCAGATGACAGATGATTGCCGAGGTGAGCCCCTAGTCTAAAGGTCGAAGGAGGTGCCGCCGTGACAGACGACGAGAATCCGTTCCGCGAGCCCGATCTCCAGTACACCTACGTGCCGGAGTTGCCACCGTGCGACCTCCACCAGGCGCGCTGGGAGTACCGCGCGGCGAGCTACGACGCGAAGACGCGGTTGGGACCGTGGGCGAACCTGTGCACCGCGTGCTTCGTCGAGCACGGCGTCGGGTTGGGCCTCGGTAAGGGGCAGCGACTGTTCGTCGGCCCGCCACCCACACAGCAGGGAGAGACGGAATGAACCAGCAGATGACCCTCGACGACCTGATCGAGCGCCTCAACGAACTCAGCCTGCGGGGCACCGCGGGACCGGTCACCTTCGAAGACGACAACGGGCAGCCGCTCCGCTTCGTCGACGCCTACTGGTACGGCGACGGTGAACGGTTCGTCATCCACGTCAGTGCCGAGGAACCTTCCCCGTGAGCCATTCGCCCGCTGTAACCCCACACACGAAGGAGACCCCCATGTCCGATCCCCAGCCCGACCGGCGTCAGCCTCGCCCGTCCGTCCCGGACGGTAGCCGTACCATGAACGACGAGGAGCTGCCGGACAACGTGACGCCGCTCCCGCACCGCCCGACCCAGCGTGTCCGTGACCTGCCGCGCATCAACCTGGAGAGCCCGATGCTCCGACCGGAACCGGTGACCGTCGGCCCCGACGACGCCGTGACGCTATCCGGCGCGAAGCTGCTCGACATGCTGGCCGACGCCTACCACGCCGGAGCGGTCAACAGCGCGGCAGTGTCGGACGAGCGGGAATCGAGCCGGTTGAAGATCAAGCTGGAGACCGAGCTGGCGGCGCTGGGCCTGTCCTGGGTGAGCGCTTCATGAGCACCGAGCCCGACGGGAAGCCCGAGGCTGTCACGGAGACGTGGCTGTACGGCGGGGTCCGCGAGTTCAAGGGCAAGCGGCTCCACGCATGGACCGACGGGGACGGCAAGGAGCGCCTGTATGAGAAGGGTGCGTTCGGCGTCGGCAATTACTACCTGATCGATGTCGAGCGGTCCACCGACGACGACGGCCGCCCCCGTGTCTCCATCCTGGCCTCAACCATCCGGTACACCCACGAGCGCGCGGACGACGAGACCCGGCAGGAGCTGTCAGCCGCGGACGCCGCCAACAAGGCGATCCTCGCCAGCGCCGCGGCCGAACGGAAGGCGGCGAGGGAGGAACCCCTCGACGATCTACTCCAGCCGCTCGGGAAGATCTGGCGGGGGCTGAAGACACGCCCGGAGCGGGACGCCTTCATGGCTCTGGTGATGCGCACGATCATGTCACCACCGAAGTGAGTCGTGAGATGCAAGAGCAACTACGCAAAGCCGTCGCCGCCCTGATCGCCAAGGGCATGACGATGGGCGACACCGGCCAGTTCGTGGTGCTGAGCATCGACCCGCAGACCGACAACAGCAAACACGCCTACGGCCCGTTCGGTGGCCCGGAAGCCACCGTCGTCGCCGACCAACTACGCCGCAACCTCGACGCCGACGACCTGAGCGACGTTCGGGTGGAGGTCGTCCCGTGGATGACGTGGTCAGGATGACGCCGCGACGTTGCGTGCGGTGCGAGACCGCCACGGACAACTGGTGCCAGATCTGTAAGAAGACCATGTGCCGTGATTGCCTGACCGACCACAGTCACGGCCTCGACGGGAAAGACGAGCTGCGCTGATGAACGCGGAACTCGCACTGGCGAATGCGCTCGGATACGACGTGGTGTGGGAAAAGTTCGGCAAATGCACAATCTTCGAGCCGACTGTCGTGCAATTTATTCGTTGCTCCGCCGACTATCAGTTCGCCCAGAGTACGGTTCGCCATGAAGGCGCCATTCTCAACGAAGTGATGGACGAGGCGACCATTGGTACGGATTCTGAAATGGCCGCCGCGATGCATCTCAGAATCTCCGCGGAATACACGACCCGGGCGGAAGGTGCACTCGACGAAGCGCGTGGACTCGTCGACAAACTCGTCGCATTGGGTGTACTCGTGAAACAGGAGAGCGAGTGAAATCGGAGTACCGGCTGTATGACTTCCACGAGGGCGATGAGGTGTACCTCGCTCTCGACGAAACCACCACCATCCGGGTCCGGCTGCTCAGCCAACCGAGCAGTTTCGCCGGTTACCTCTGGGACACCAAGTCGGTGGGGTTCACCAACGTCGAGGTGATCGACAACGACGGCAACCCGAACGCGCCGACGGTCGGCAAGGTCATGCCGGTGTCCTCCGACACCCGGTGCGCCCCCGCGCCGGCCACAACCCCGGAACCGCCGCGCAGCAACCCGTCGACCGAAGCGCAGCCGGTCTGCGCGGTCTGCCGCGAACCGCTCTCTCGGCGGACCAACCTGTTCGGTGAATCGGAGCTGGTCCACGCTCGGGGGCTCTACGAGACGTACGATCACGAACCTGAACCGATCGCCGCGAGCCAACTCCCGTCAGCTCCAAAGTATCGATGCGACTACTGCCACGCGGACAATCCAACGTGGTACCACTGGGGCAAGGCGGTGGTGCTGGCGGGGTCCAATTTCGGGGAGCGGTGGGCCGCCTGCGACATCTGCCACGTCGCGGTGCAGCGCCGGCACGTGATGGGCGTGATCCGTCAGATCCAGCGCGTCACGCCGAATCCGGCCCGGACCGAGCGGCTCCTGCGCGAACTCGGCCCCGAGGGCGCCTTCCCGGTCCTGTTCGCCTACATCCCGACCGTGAACTGGTGGGCGCCACGCCAAGACCCGCACCACCCGCCGCGCCTGACGGCCGCACAACTGCCGAAAGTTCGGGCGCGGCTGGTGAAAATGTGGGACAGCGATTTCGGCGCCCGTCTGGTGAACGCGGCTGTCGTCAGCGACGGTGCGCCGCTCCCCGGAATCGACTACCACAACGAGGACATCTTCCAGGCGCGTATCCCAATGGTGTCCCGGGAAGGCGTGACGCAATTCTGCAAGCGTCAGGCGAACGGCATCAACGTCGGCGAACTGTATTGGATGTCGGCGGAGTTCACCGAATTGGCGTTACGCGCCGGGCGTCGCATGACCGACCTTTCCCTGGCCCGGGAGGATCTTCCGGCGGCGTCCGGACTGATCTATTTCGACACCCCGCTCACGGAGATGAGCGTTTCCGGCGGGGAGCTGACCGTGCACCTGCAAGTGCTCTCCTGGGTGCTGGTGCCGCGCGGGATCTGGGTCACGACCTACGGCCTGACCGACCGGATCTACGGCGGAGATCCGCGCATGGTCGAGGGATTCGGCCACCTGGCGCCCTGGAACACCGGCGCCGGTGCTCCGTTCGGTTCGCACGACGCCGCCGACGCGCCGAACATCGCCGTCCTGCTCGCGGCCTGGGCGCTGATGCAACAGGAACGCTTCGCGACCATCCGCGTCGAGCGTCCCGCCCCCGCGAAGTCCGGTCGTAGGAAGCCGTCCCGGAGCCAACGCGCCGCGGCGGACACCACGGTCCAGGTCGTCGACATCCGCCGACGTGAGCGCACCGTGGAGGAAAAGGCTGCCGCATCGTCCGGCCGGAAGATCGACTACCAGCAGGAGCGCGCGGGCCACTGGAAGATGCAGTTCCACGGACCGGGTCGCGCCCTCCGCAAGCGGATCTGGATCGACCCGTACTGGGTCGGCGCGCCCGGAGCGCCCGTGCGCTACAAGAGCGAGAAGGTCACCCGGCTCCAGTGACCGGACCCGGGCACACCTCAGGATCGGCGACTTCGGCATAGCGCTGCCCGCACCACCGGCAGTGCACGTCGTCAATCGCGATCAGCGTCTCCGGCGACAGGATCACCACACCCGGCGGCGCGGCCGGGTCCGCGACCGCGTAGTGAAACGTCACGGTCCACAGATGTCGGCCGGCGAACACCCACCGCGCCCGGAGTTCGTCGTCGGTGACCCGGTGCATCGCTCGAACGCCCCCCATTCTCCAGGCAGGTGGCATCTCCACCACGTCGGTCAACGTCAGCACGCGCCGCGCGGATACGTCACAGCCGATGGAAACTCCGTGAGCGAGAAGAACACGCACGCGCGTCTCGGCTGGTTCGACCGCTTCGCGTCGACCGCGGCGGCGTGGGCGTCACGCGCCTGGTTCTTCGCGGCGTGCGTCGCGCTGGTCCTGCTGTGGGCGCCGAGCTACGTCGTGATCGGCAACGTCGACACGTGGCAGCTCATCATCAACACGGCCACGACCATCGTCACCTTCCTGATGGTCGCGCTGCTCCAGAACACCCAGGCCCGCGACATCAAGGCGCTACACGCCAAGCTCGACGCGCTCGCCGAGGCGCAGGCCGACCTGATGGAAGCGCTCGCGCCGACCGACCCGACCCTCACCGAGGACATCAGAGCCCTGCGCGCCGCGGTCGGGCTGGAGGAACGACAGGGCTCGACATGATCGTGTGCGTCCACTGTGAACAACCCTTCGACCCGGAACGGAGTCGATGGCTGTGTCCGCACTGCAAGACGAAGAACTCCTGCTGCGAAGGCGAGCCTCAGGCGGTCGATCGGTCCTCCTGCTCCCCGCCACCGCCGACCGCTAGTCGTACCAATGCCGCGCGGTCATGAGCTGGTCCACCAATTCGCTCAGCTCGTCCATCGACACGTCCAACGCCCCCGCCCGCCGCATCGCCCACAGCCGTCGGACCGCCTGGAACGTCACCCGGTCGGGCGGGGTCAGGTCGACCAGGCCCTCCGCGGTCCGGGTCACCAGGACGCCCTCAGGGCGTAGCAGCGGCGGCTGGCGACCCGCCTGGGTGAACCGGTGCACGACCGCCGACCCGACGCCACCGGTGATCAGATCCTGCTCCAACTCCTCGACCGCCGGCTCGGACACCCGCACCACGACGTGTGTACCGAGCGTCGTGTGCACCCAGAGCGCGATCAGCCCGTCCGGGGTGTCGACCCGGTAGCGCCCCGTCGGCATCACGTCGAGCAACTCGGCCAACGTGTCGACGAGATGGGCGTGCTCCGGGTGCGCCCGCCACCACAGCCAACGCCGCCACGGCATCCGGAGCTGGAACCCGAAAGACACCGCCACCCCGAGGTAGAACACCTTGACCCAGACCGAGTGGTCGGACATCCACATGACCACCGTGAGCCCGATGAACGTCAGCACCCACGCGGTGCTGAGTACCAGGGCGAGGATCGAATCACGCGGCGGGATCGCCCTCATGCGCCTCCTTCTCGTTCTTCTCGTACTCGGGGTCGGGGGCCATCGTAGAGGTTGCGGTCCGTGAGGAGAATCGACGATCGCATGTTCGCTCTGAGCGAACAGCGCGAAAAACTGAACGACGAGACTGTAGGTGATCGGTAGGAGGCGCTCACCGGATCAGCCTCGACGAACGATCCGGCCGGCGGAACGCCGGTAACCACACCCTCGGCCGCCGGGTCCGATCCCTCAGAAGGTAGACACCACCGGTCACCGATGTTCGGGGCAGCCGTGTGAAGGCGTACCCGGTGCGGCGCGGGTGAGAGTCCCGCGGTCGGTGCCACGCGCCACGTGCGGATGGATGGCCCGACCTCGACCCCGAACAGTTTCCCGGTCACGGAGCTACCGCGTAACGGCGCAGCTCGGTGGTGAAGGGGCCTACTGGAGCGATCCGTGGACCTTGAGCTATCTCCTGAACAAGGGGATAGCTCTGCTAACCAGTAGGAGCCAGGGGGCTATCCCGTCAAGAGGCGGAGCCGATGATGAGCCGCTTCGCGGCTGAAGGATCGGAAGTGCCGAACGACCGGATGAGCCGCTTCGCGGCTGGGAACATCTTGGGTGCTTAAGCAGGGGTCTGTTCGCCGTGGGGGCCGCAGCCGAGCCGGCCGGTCTGACCCCAGGCTCGGGCGAGCCATGCGCGGTCGCATCAGTCGTGTCCGTCGCCGCCGGGGCAGACCAGCGGCCAGTTTTGCTGTTCTTCTTCGATGCGCTCGGGGCTGCCGTCGCCCATGCACCAGCAGTTCGGCGAGTGATGCGTCCACGTCGGCTGGCAGGCGCCGGTGTGGCAGTACTTGTGGTCGTCGTACACGCTCACGTCGGGGCTCCTGTGGTTGGTGCTCGCCGCGAACACTCGGCGCAGGGTGCTGATCTGGCCGTCGTCGAGCGGCGGTGCCGCGTCGACGAGACGCCGGATGAGGTCGTCGTGCATGTCCGCGCTCCCCGGGGGCCGGCCGGAGTCTCAACGCCACTGGGCCGGTCTTCTGCCGTCCCGACCGACGGGACGTTGACCGAAGCCGTGTCGTCAACAGCGCGCCAGAGCAGCCGCGCTGGGCAGGTCGATCGTCGAGTACTAGCGGCGGGGGCGCTCGACGCGGTCGGGGTTCAGGTTGATGAAGGGGATCGTGTCGTCGCGCTGCGCGGCCTCCTGGACGTATCGGCCGGCGCACGGCCAGTAGCAGACGAGCCGGCACTCGCCCCGGAGTGCGAGTTGGCGCTTCATGGGGCCGACCCAGATGTCGGTGCCGCAGTCGGCGCAGGTCATCTTCGTGTCGTCGGCGAGGCCGTCCGGGTGGGGGAGGTGTGGCCGGAGATCGGCCGGCAGGCGGGTCACGTCGACGGGTGGGCACGGGGCCACGACGGTGGGGTTCACGGGTGTCCACGGTAGTAAGTGCGCGGCGTGTCCGGGGCCGGTTTCCCGGTAGAAGTCGGCATGGTGCAGTGCGTTCGCGCCGCCGTTCGAGTGGGACGAGTACCCCGAGGAGTGACGCGCGGTCCCAGGCGTCCGCCGGGATGTCATGATGGCGTTCTGGTCGGGCACTGAGGGTCGGCCGGGATAAGGGACGGTGCCGGGCCGCTAAACCGGTGCCGTCCCGCTCGCCGGCTTCCGGCGGGCTCGTGACACAAACGTCCAGGGCACCCGCCGCATGGGTGCCCTGGAGTGTTTCTGAAGGAGCCGTGCTCCGGGGTGGTCACGCTCACCCCGGTCCGGGTGGTGGGGCCACCGCTGTCCCTGTCGCCCGGCACTTCTCAGGTTACGGCGTGAATGTGGTGACGGGTCGGTTCACTCATGCCGGTCGTGGTCGGGGATCTCGGCGCACGGCCCCATCCAGATGTGGGTGGCCGCGCCGAACTGGACGTAGTGCTGCCAGGTTCCGCCGGGCGGCCTGCGGCAGATGACGGCCGGGGTCAGCCCGGTGGGTTCTGTGGGTGGTTCCGGCGGCCCGCCGACGAGGCGGATCTCCAATGCGGGGTGGACGGCCGGGAGGCGACGCGGCGACGGCATGGGCGGCAGCCTAAACGGTCGCGCGGTGTATCCGGAGCGGGTCGAGCCGGTATCACTCATTATGGACGAGTTGTGTTATGACGATCATCCGATCGCGGCGGCGTTCCCGCTGATGGCCGAGGACCGGTTGGCGACGCTCGCCGAATCGGTCAAGATCAACGGGTTGCGGCATCCGGTGGTGCTGTTCGAGGGCCAGATCCTGGACGGGCGGAACCGGTTCCGGGCGGCGAAGCTCGCCGAGGTCGAGCTGACCACCGACGACTTCCTGCTGTTCGAGGGTGACTGGGCCGACGCGGTCCGCTTCGTCACCGACGAGAACCTGGAGCGGCGGCACCTGACCAACAACGAGCGGGCGTTCGCCGCGGAGCGGCTGGCCAACCTGGCGGCGGCGGGGCGGCCGAAAATAGGCTCCATGGAGCCTATTTCCCTGGCGGCGGCGGCCGAGCTGGTCGGGACCGGCCGGGAGTCGGTCAAGCGCGCCCGGGTGGTCCGTGAGTGCGGCGTGCCGGAACTGATCGAGGCGGCCGAACGCAACGAGATCGCGGTCCGCGCCGCGGCCGAGATCGCGACGTTGCCGCCGGAGGAGCAGCGGGCGGTCGTGGCCGCCGGCCCGCGGGCGGTCCGTGAGGCCGCGGCGCAGGTCCGGGAGGGTCGGGTGGTCCGTCGGGTCGCGCCCGTCGACGACGCGATCAACGGGTTGCCGCTCGCGGTCGCCTCGTTGAAGGAGGTCGTGATCCGGCTGGTCCGCGCGAAGGCGCCGTTCGGGGCGAACGAGAAGGAGCTGCTGACCGTCACCGCGGGTGAGCTGCGTAACGTCGCGGCCTGGATCGAGACCCTGGCCTCCGGCGGCCCGATCACCGACGCGGCGCTCCTGGCGCTGGTGAGCCGGGGTCACCCACACGGGTGACCGTAGCCGCACGCTATGTGTTGGAATGACTGCGGAGCGGAGTTTCTCCTGGTTAGAGTCAGTCCCCAAGAGGGAGGCGCCGTGAGCGCCACGACCCGCCGCTGGTCGGTCGGCGGCGGGCCGTTCGCGAGGCGCTGAGGTCGCCGTGTTTCTCGTCCACGGCTGCCGTCCGGCGCCTCCCTCGCCTGGATCAAGGAGGCAACCCAATGATTGACCTGGACTTCATCCTGCGGGTCCTGCGGCTGGTCGCGGCCGGCGACATCCGCGAGTTCGTGAACTGGCGCTGCGACGGCGGCTTCGCCCCGGTCACCTTCGCCGTGGACTGCTCCGACATCCTCGACTGGGGCTCGGCCGACGTGGAGCCGATCACCCCCGCCAACGTCGACGAGTTCGAGCGGGCGCTCCGCGAGGTCGCCGACATCACCGGCGGCGACCACACCTACGGCCCGGTGCTGTTCGCCTGCCGGATGCGCCGCACCCGCCCGCAGAACGCCGCCTACCCGTCGGACACCCGGCTCCATCCGCTGTTCGACGCCTGCGGCCCGGCCCGCTCCGTCGACCTGCACAACCCCCAGCAGACCAAGGGCCAGCCCGCCCCGCCGCCCGAACGCGGCTACACCGGCGCCGTCACGGCCGTCATCGCCTCGATCACCGGCGACCCGCCGTTGCCCTGCTGCGACGCCGTGTCCCTGGCGGCGTCGGTCGCCCGCGGCGGCCCCGACCACTGTGGACTGTGCGGCACCCGGCTCGTCACCGTCAACGACCAGCAGGACGAGGTCACAGCGTCATGAGCGAGCCACACGCCGGACAACGCACCACGGCCGGAAAACTCCCCGCCGAGTCCTACCTGCTGGTCAACCGCGGCGACGAATACGTCATGGCCTGGGTCCCGCGCGCCCCCGTCGTCCTCGACGGCGTCGCCTTGATCGACACCGTCATCGGCACGGTCTCACTGCCCGCCGACCGTGAGGTCAGCTACCACCGCGTCGAGACGGTCGATCCGCTGTGAGCGACCTGGACACCGAGACCCCGATCGCCGCACGCGCGGCGGAGATCCGCCGCCGGCTCGCCTCCTGCTTCGACGCCGACGCCGCGATGGCGGCGCTGTCGTATGCCGATCTAGCAACGTTGCGGGAGCTGGAACCGGAGTACACCTTCCGGCCGTGGCCCGTCACGGTCCTGCGCGAGAAGATCGCGCAGGCACACGTCCGCATGGTTCGGGGGAAGGTGCTGATGAGCACCCAGGCGGTCACCACCGACGTGGTCCGGCGCTGGGCCGAGACCACCCTCGGCGAATGGTTCGCCGGCTACACCGACTTCGAGGAGACCCTCGGCGGGCAGTTCCGCATCCGCCTCCTGGAGCCCGAGCCGGAGCACCCCGACACGCTCCACGCCGAGATCGTCACCGCCAACGGCCACGACCCGCGCCGGTTCCTGCTCACCGTCACCGTGACGGACGCGCCGTGAGCCGCCCACCGTGTCCCGGGCCGATGATCTGGCTCGACGACGACCCCGACGGTGTCCTCTGCGAATGCGCCACCTGCGGCCACATCGTCCTCACCGGAACGTTCAACGACGACCCGGCCCACACCAACGTCTCCATCATCCGCGAAGGGCAGGCGGCGTGACCGCGGTCATGGACACCATCAACGCCACCGGCCTGCGCTCCGTCGTCGTCGCGCTGGAACACAACCCCCACCGCTGGGACCAGAACACCTTCTACTCCACCGGCACCGGCGCCATGTGCCTGGCGAGCTGGACCTGCGCCCTCGCCGGCCTGAACGTCCGCGACCTGCTCACCCGCCCCGGTGGCGGGTACCGCATCGTCCGCCACGCGCAGGCCCTCCTCGGCCTCACCGACGACGTGGCCCAGGCCCTGTTCGACTTCGGCGTCGGGTGGGACGAGCACCCGAGCGTCGACCAGATCAAACACCACATCACCGAGCACACGGGGGTGACGTTCCCATGAGCGTCGACGAGGACTTCGACCCACCACCGACCGGTCTGCGCCGCGTGTTCCGCTGCCGTCACTGCACCCGGCTGGTGCACACCGCGGAAGCCCGCGACCCGGAAGGCGTGGCGGCGATCTTGCTCGCCCATCTCACCTTCAACTGCCGCACGGACCCGTGGGACTCCCTACTGTGCCCGACCGGCTGAACCTGCTGGACCTGGCGCTGATCGGCGTCCCCACGGTCGTGTCACTCGTCATGGTCTGCAACGGCTTCTGGATCGTCGGCCTGTTCTTCATCATCGTCGCCATCGCCGTCACCACCATCACGATGTCGGAGTCCACCGAACCGTAAACGTCAGTGTGTTCCTGCACTACGGCGACTGTCCCCTGTGGAGCGACGACGCGGCACGCTGCGCCTGCCCCCGCGAATGGCGCATCGTCCGCGACCGCAACCCCACCGACCCCGAATACCCGTGGCTGGTCCTGCGCCGCGTCACCACGCACAGCTCCTACGAGCTGTTCGTACGCGCCAGCACCCACGCCAAGGCGCTGTCCCTGGTGACCGCGCTCATCGCATTCGACAGGAGCTACCTACATGGCGTCTGAGGGCCTCACCACGCTGCTCGCCGACTACGTCCGGACCCTGACCCGCCAGGGTGTGCCCGACGACGCCACCTTCAGCCAGCTCCTCGACATCCTCGCCACCCGCTACCGCTTCGTCGAGGACGCCTGGCAGCGCACCATCACCCGCGTCTTCGAACAGGATCGACTCCTCGCCGCGATGGAGGGCCGACTGACCGTCGCCCGCATCGTCGCCGACAGCCTCGGCGTGACCACCGACCACGCCGACGCCGATGTTCACACCGCCGCACCACGTCACGAGGAGGTCACACCCGCCCTGAGCGCCATTGGGTGTGCCCCTGCCGCTTCGTCGGAAGGACATGTGTGAGTACCACCGTCATCAGCCCGCGGACCCGAAAGATCAGCGTCGGACAGGTCCAGCGGGCGCTCGAAGCCGTCGCCCGCGAGCACCCCGACCGGGTCGACCGCCGCGTCACCGACGGCCTCCCCGCCCGCTACATCGACCGTGGAGCCCCGAACTGCCTCGTCGCCCTGGTCCTGACCCGCCTCGGCTACTCCACGGGCGTCCTGAAGGCCCTGGACCACGAACCACCCGTCGGCGGCATCTGCCAGAGCCAAGGCGGTGTCGCGGTCGCCGAAAGCCGCCACCCCGCCCTCCGCCGCATCGACCCGGCGGCCCGCGCCCTGCTCGACTGGGTCCAACGCCACCAGGACTGCGGCCAGCGCTGGGGAGCCATCGTCCGCGACGCCTTCAAGACCCGCCCCCGCTGGCACGCCGAACGACGCGACCGGGAGCGCCGACCGTGGCTGTACGCCTGAGCCGACGCACCCGAGGCACCGACATCCACGGCCGCACCGTCTGGCTGCCACCCGGCGACTACGTCCCCACCATCGGACTGGCCGACACCCGCAGCGGCAACGGCGACTGGATCTACGTCACCCTCCCCGACGGCCAGGTCGCCGGCCTCTACAACGACGAACCCGGCGTCGAGATCGTCGAGGAACCGTGACCGACGACGACACGGCACGACGGGAGAGAATCCGTCAGCTCTCCGCCGACATCGGCGAGCGCGACCGCGAGCTGTTCGACCGCCTCGCCCAAGGCCCCGACGCGCCATCCAGGACGCGCACCTGCGGCCACTGTGGACGCACCGACGTGGGCACCTACGAGGCCGGCTACGGCGGGATCAACGACATCGCCCTCTGCCATCCCAACGTCTCCGACCGGCCCGACTGCTTCCGGCTCGTGACGCTCTACAAGCACGCCATGCCCTGCCGCTGCGAGAGCCTGTTCCCCGCCGCCGGCAGCGTCGACGCGGCCAGGGGCCGACAACCCCACCCCGCCGACTGACCGGATGGCCCGGCCTCCCTCACGGGGAAGCCGGGCCATTCCGCGTCACCGGGTTCCCCGCACCTTCGTTGACGTAGTCGTGCAGACTCGATTCCTCGAAGCCGGCCACCCGCCCTACTGGGGCCGGTTCATGCTCGGCCGCTACACCTCGGCCCAGCTCGCCGAACCCGCCCGACTCCCCGGCTGCGAAGACTACGAACTCGTCAGCACCACCGGCCCCGGCATCGACCAGCTCTGGATGCACGACCTCGTCACCGGCGAAGCCGCCCGCTTCACCATCGCCACCGCCCGCCCCTGGGACGCCCTGGAGCAGCTCCAGCACCACCGGCCCTGGGTCTGCCCCCTCTACGCCCCCACCGTCTACTGGGTGTTCAACCACATCAACACCCACCCCCACCGCGAAACCTGGTGGGACGACCTGCCCCGCACCGTCGACCTGACCCTCGACGACATGGACATCCTCAGCCAACTCCCGCCGAGCTGGCGCGTCCACGGCCCCACCGCACTCCAATTCGTCGACGCGATCGGGCTCGTCAACCGCAGCGCGGAAAATCGCGCCGCGGAACGGTAGATACCAGTGTCGGCGGTCGTACGACTCCTGGTGACCCACACGCGCTAGGTGTCGGGGGAAGGGACGACCGCCGTACAAGCTCCGCGCCGGGGCTGGGAGAAATCCACGGGCAGCCCCGGCGCGGACCCAACCGGGTTCGAGCCCCGCACCCCGAACCGCTTCCCCGTTGGCGACGGGACCGCGAGGCTCGACCCCGCCGACTCCACTCTGGGGGGTTGGAGGGGGTGCGTAGAGCGGGTCGGCCGGGTACCTCACCCGCTCTACGCACCCCGCAACGTTTACCGTCCGATGTAGAGGATGCCCCGGCACGGCGAGCAGCCACCGTCTCGACCGTCCGGGGCACCCAAGCCAAATCCGAGAGGACCCGTTCGACATGATCGTCATCGCCGCCTGCATCCACATCTGCGTCTCGATCTTCGGCTACGTCGGCCTGTGAGGTCGTAGCTCATACGCGAGTGGAGGGCCGGTGCCGACGCGACCTGCGTTGGTGCCGGCCATTCGTGTCTCATGAGCCGGCGCCGGTCCGTCCCCGGGCCGCAGCCCGTCCTCGTCCCTGTCGCCGGTCGGGGCTGGTTCCCCGGCATGATGTGCGGGATCTGCTGCGAGTTCATCCGTCCGTGGCAGCCGTACAACATCGACCACGAGGTCCCGATGTCGCGCGGCGGACGCCGGGGCAAGATCAACAAGCAGTACGCCCACCAGCTCTGCAACTCCGTCAAAGGCGACCGCTACCCGTTCTCCCTGCGCACGCCAGAAGAACGAGAAGCCGTTCGTGCCCTCGTGCAGCCCGCCACCTACTGCAAACTCCAGCGCGTCTGGGCCGGAGGGTGAAAGCCGCGACGCCGGGCGCCGCGCAGTTTTGGTCTCTTGTCTAGGCGACTCCCACGGTCATACCATGACGGTATGACTATTCAGATCACCGTCCGGCTGCCCGACGACGAGGTCGCATTCGTCGATCGCCTCGTCCATGACGGCGTCTTCGCCAGTCGCGCGGCCGGCGTCAG
>JACCDR010403465.1_pt1 | contig 22209 bp, 25 predicted proteins | sample 7446431 | NCBI WGS metagenome assembly JACCDR01 (sample SAMN15323443, study PRJNA562643) | freshwater metagenome | isolation source: river surface water | place: USA:Blue River Watershed | collected 2017-08-17 | reverse complement strand
TTAGTATCTCTGGCAAAGATAGAGCAAGCGCTCCATTACTTGAATGAAATACCAAGGCAATGTTTGGGATACCGGACGACACTGGAGGTTTATCAACAGTGTCCTAGTTGAGGGGTTAATTAACCAGATCATGGTGTCTGAAATTATGTTACAACAGACGCAGGTGGCAAGGGTTTGTCCCAAATACCAGGCGTTTATTGAAGCGTTCCCAACAGTGACTGATCTTGCAAAGGCACCTTTGGTGCGTGTTCTTACGTTGTGGCAAGGTCTGGGATACAACCGTCGCGCTCGCGCGCTTAGAGCAGCTGCTCTCTGTATTGTTTGTGACCATAATGGTGTATTTCCAACGACGTATGAAACGATTCTCGCTCTTCCAGGTGTTGGTCCGTATACCGCAGGAGCAATACTTGCATTTGCATACAATAAAGGAGTGCCGATAATTGAAACCAATATTCGAACTGTTTTCAAACACTTCTGCTTTAGAGATACCGAGGTACCAGTATCTGACCGAGACATTTTGCCACTTGTCGCATACATTCTTCCTTCGGATACACCACGAGACTGGTATGCAGCACTAATGGATTATGGATCGATGCTGAAGCAAACGACACCTAATCTTCAATCAAGACGCATAGCTGTAAATAAGAAGCAGAGCCCGTTTCGAGATTCGGCACGATATTGGCGGGGAAGAATTATTGCTCTCGCGGTTTCTTCCCGCGATTCGATATCAACAAGTGTACTAGAATCGACATACCCGCAATTATCTGCTGTGCGTCGACAAGAAATTCTCGATAGCCTTATTCGTGACGGACTCCTTGAAGTGACGCGACAAGGGACGTATCACATTCCTATCGAGAGTCGGTAAGAAATAAGGTGCTATAGACACCGGTAGCAATAATGACAGAAAGGACAAGAAATGAGAATGATAAGGGCATAACGAGAAGGGTGAGACTTCCAATTGCCGCTCCAATAAAATTAGCGAGCGGACGGGTGATTCTGAAGAGGGTAATGAGATGAGGGCTTGTACCGTCAACTTTCTTGAAGTAATAGCTTTCGGTGGTAACCTCACAAAGACTGGCGCCAATCCGACTCACAAACATGACCAGCATCCAAAAGAAAACAGATGCGCTACTCATTGCGCTCATAAGTGCAACGGTAATAGTAATGACAGTAAAACCAAGTGCCATCATTTCTTTTTCGCCGTACCGGGTATCAGCCAGAATTCCAATAGGATACTCAAAGAGGATAAACGCAAAGAGTCCAGACGCGATAATATAACTGATCTCTTCCCAAGAGAAGTGTAGTACTGACGATAGGTAGAGTGGTATGTAGATCACTGCCCATGTAAAAAAGAACTGCAAGATGAACTGACCATAGAGTGCGATGCTAAGGTCACGATTTTTGGTGAGTGATCGTATCGTAGAGAGAAAAGGTACAGATTGATACGACGGGTCGCGGAATGTGGTAAAGCCCTGTCGAACGATGACGGTGAGACAGAGACCAATAAGGGCCGCTCCGATGTAGACACTGGCGAGTGACTCGGTCACGTTGACAACAAGCCCCATTGCAAGAGGTGCTAAGAACGCAGCAATGCTTGAAAGGGTAAGGAGAAGTCCACGTTTTCTTCCTGTACTACCTTCTTCTACGTCGAGATTTGCTTCGAGGTAGACATCGATGACGGCATACCACTGTGGATTGATTGCAAGATACACGATGAATGCAATGATGGTCACGGCGAGGGATATATTTGCTCCAATCAAAAATAGGCAACCACACATGAAGAGCATCAGTATGCTAGCTACAGTCGTATTACCTGCGCGCCGCAGAAAGTAGGGAAGCGCGATTGTTATAAGTATTGCTAGAGCGGATCCGGCAGTAAATATCCATCCAACAAGTGAAGTTGGTACCATTGAGGCAAGGTATGCTGAACTGCTATACGCAGTAAAGAGGGTGAGAAAGGTAAACCCAAGCGCGATCGCATAAATGAGAGAGTAGCGTGATGTTGCCTTTTTTACTGCAGGGAGTGGGTGACGATAAAAATCCATAGTAGTAGTGTACTATGGATTTTTATTTACTCGTGAAATGCTCGGGGGTAACTAGATACCGATAAGGACTGGGATAACCATCGGTGTCTTCTGTGTCTTTTGCATTAAGAAACTACTCATGACATCGGTGAGCTGGTCCTTCACGTATTCAAGATCAAGAGGATTCATGTGCTCTGTATGCTTTTCGACCGTACGCTTGATAAGGACACGAGCCTCTGAAAGGAGTTGCTGATTTTCTCGAAGATAGACAAAACCACGTGAAATAATATCGGGTGACTTTCGGAGTTTTCCAGTTTTGCTGTTGACGGTCGCAATGATCACAAACATGCCATCTTGCGCAAGGGTAAGACGATCGCGTAAGACCACTTCCTGCTTAGTACCGACAGTAAATCCGTCGACGAGGACGAGCTCTGAAGGTATCTTCATAGGGTGCTTAATTAGCTCAGAGCCGTTTTTGATATCGATGATAGTACCGTTGTCAGGTACGACGACGTTGTCTTTCGGGAAGCCGTTTTCAATGGCGGCGTACATGTGACTCTTCAAGTGGAAGTGGTGACCGTGGACAGGTACCAGGAATCGAGGCTTCACTGTTTGATGGACCCAGACAAGCTCGCCCGCGTTACCATGACCAGAAGAGTGCACGTGTGACCCCTTATAATTAATAACTTTGACGTTCTTTCGGTAAATATTATCTTTGAGTTTTTGGACCGCTATTTCGTTTCCAGGAATAATAGAAGAAGACAGGACGACGGTATCACGTTCATTGAGAATGATGTACTTGTGCTTATCAGTTGCCATTCGCATGAGAGCGGCATACTCTTCACCTTGTGCTCCTGTTGAGAGAATGACAATCTTGTCATTCGGGTAATCACCCATGTCTGTGACATTAATGAACGTGTGAGGTTGTACTTCGACTAGCTTTGCAAGTATCGCAATGTCGATGTTGGTTTTGATACTTCTGCCTTCGAGGACGACTTTTTTGCCAAGGCTCTCACACGTCTTAATGACATTGATGAGACGATCAAACTGTGACGCAAAGGTACCAATAATGAGACGTCCGGTTGCTGCCTTAATGATGTTCTCGAGTGTTTCGTAGACTTTTGCCTCAGATGTAGAAAAGCCATCACGGTCAGCATTGGTCGAGTCACAGAGAAGTACAAGGTTATTATTCTTTCCAACTTTTTCCCATGATTCTCGCTCTTCGACGACAACCTTTCCTTCTTCGTGGATCAACTTGATATCTCCAGTAATGACGACATCACCGTGTTTGGTTTCGATGGCGATACCCATCGCGTCTGGGATTGAGTGAGTAACCGGGAAGGTTTTGATGCGGGTAGTACCGACAGTGAATGTTTCGCCTTCTTTTATGACGTTCATAATGACAGGCTCCATTTGTGGAAATTCTTCCTGTCGTTTCAAAACCATGAGTGAAGTCAGGTATTGGGTGTAGATTGGCGGATTACCGATTCGTTCAATGATAAATGGGATGCCGCCGATGTGGTCAAGGTGTCCATGGGTGATTACAAGAGCGCGAATTTTGTGACGTCGCTCCTCGAGGTATTGTGTGTTCGGAAGGATGTAGTTGATACCTGGAGCATTACTTTCTTCGGTGACAAACTGAAACCCAGCATCAATCACGATGATGTCATCTTTATTTTCGACAATAATCATGTTGCGACCAATCTCTTCAACGCCAGAAACCGGAATAATGCGGACTGTATCTTCATCTGATACTTCAGGGATGATTGGGTGCTTATCGGTTGTGACCGACATGCGATGTGTAAGAGCGGGGGCAGTTGTGCTGCGACGTCGTTCTCGATTATGGTTGTTGCTAGGCTTACGTCCCTGGCCACTAGGGCGACGCCCTCCGGTCCCTGGGGTATGGGTTGATCGTTCGACGCCATTGCTGCGTTCGCGACGACGGTCATTTCGTTCAAAAGATCGACGAGGTCGAGGGGATGCTGATGATGCTGGTGTGTGAGGGGTAGTGTTGTCCATACGTGTGTACTAGTTAGGGTGTGTGTAAATGCATGAGGTTAGTCAGTAAATAGGGGCCATACAGAATCTGTTCGTGCGTACCAAGTGTTGATATTGGCAAAACGATCAGCTGGCTTGCCAAGTTTTGCAAACGGTGCGGTCACAATATCTTTTGCAACAACGTAGTTGATAGTGGGGGCATAGAGGAATACGGCCGGATATTCTTTTGTAATGATTTGTACAGTCTCATCAAGAAGACGAGCTCGTTCGCTACTTGAGGTGGCAATGCGAGCTTCTTCAAGCAAGCGATCGACGTTGATGTTGGTGTATTGCGCGACATTGAGTCCGGGGTCATCTTTTTGTGAAGAATGCCAGAATGGGTAGAGGTCTTGTTGTCGACTCATGTCAATCCCAAAAAGTAATGCTTCAAAATCTCTCCCACGTACAACGGATTGCACAAGTCCTGTTTGCTCATACTGTTCCACTGAGACGTCGACTCCTATGGCACGCCAGGCATCAGCGACAAAGTTTACTGACGAGGTAAACAGGTCCGTATTTGCTGTTTTTATGACGACAGAAAGGGTTTCAGGAGTAGCGTCGATGCGCTTTTCCCATTTTCCAGTCGAGCCCTTTTTCCACCCACCTGTCTCAAGAATTAGTTGTGCTTTCTCTTGAGGAAGGAGGTTTTGTTCGGTGTCAGTGGCAGTATTATCCGATGGTACCGCATCTTCTTTGAAAATGATAGTGTCATCGATGGGGATGCCGAAACCAGAGAGTGTTGTAGCGACGAGTGCATTACGATCAACTGCGGCACTGAGTGCTTCCCTCGCTGCAGCATCTCTAAGAGCCGGTGATTTATTTTGGTTAAAAAAGATACCAAAAGCGCGCGGTAGGGGACTCGAGATGAGGTTAAAATCCTCGGTCGCCATGAGTGTTGCAATATATTCCGCGCCGAGTGAAGCAGTGCTATCTACTTCGTGGTCTAGGAGTGCCGTAAGGAGCGGTTGTTCGGTCTGAAAGAAGCGAAGACTGATCGTATCGAGTGTTGAGTCTCGATTGTCAAATGGATGAGGAACCATTCGATAACTACTGATGAGACCTGAAGTGTCTCGTTTTACTTCAGCAAGGGCATAATTTCCAGACCCGATCGGCTCTGTATTACTTTGGCTAAAAGGTAACTGCTCGATAGGGAGATTGTGCCAGATATGATGGGGCATGATCCCAAGTGTCAGATTTTCGATAAATGGTGTATATGCTTCTCGTAGGGTAATTGTGAGTGTGTACTCATCAATAACGTTGACAACAGCATCGCTCCAGTTGCCGCGAAGGGGGCTCTTGAGTTCGGGATTTTGAATAAGTTCAATCGTAAAAGCGACATCCCTTGTTGTGATCGGCGTACCATCATGAAATGAACGGTCCTTACGTAGGGAAATCGTATACATTGTACCATCTGGAGCGAGTGTCACCGATTCAGCAAGGTCGGGGACAAGCTCACCAGTTTCGTCGATCCGAAGTAGTCCACTGTAGAGCAGTGCAATAATATCTTGATCGGTTCGAGTAATGGCAAGTGCTGGATTGACGAAGCGGGGAATGCCGATTATTCCTTCGGTAAGTGTACCGCCAGAAGCGGGTACGGTCGTTAGAAAGCGTTGGTTTATTTCAAGTAAGAAGAGAATACCTAGAAATACGACCAAAAAAAACATGACTCGTAAGAGCCAGCGGTCACTCGTGGTAGAGACCTCGATGTGTGAGAGGAGACGATCGAAAAGGGATCGGAAATACATACGTAAGAAGCTATTTATAAGATAGACAGGCACTCATCCAAATCTTGTAATAACCTTTGTTGTGGATCAAAAAAGGTGGCGTTGTTGCTCGTCGTTAGACAAGCATATTTGCAAACGAAGCAAGAGCGAACAAGACTGCTGTCACAATGGAGAATTGAAACAAGAATAACTCTGCTCCACGACGCTTGTGGAATGCTGAACTGAAGTTATCGCCGCCAAACGCACCTCCGAGGCTAGATCCTCGTTGCTGCAAGAGAATGGCACCGACGAGTAGTACAGAGAGTACAATCTGGACGTACGGCAGAGCTGGCTGTACGGTGTGAATAATTTCCATGTCGCACGATAGTACCAGATAAATGACCGTCATGCAATACGACAGGTGAATACCTATCCTGTCGTGACGTATTTCTCGTACGTTTCGACATCAAAGGCCTGGTGTGAGTATAGAGCCTATGCGAATGCTCAGAATATGTCATGTCGGGATAGGGTGTGACAGGTGAGAAAGTATGCAGACGGGTATGTGTCAGTCACTATTGCTATGGAATGTCGTTTAGTAGATGGTACTATGTGACATATCTATAGATACGAAGCACATGATCTCAGTTACTCGTCATTTAGAGCGTGAGGTGACAATTCTTCAAAATGGTTTTTTGTATACTGCTCTTGTCGCTTTACTTGCACTCGTTAGTTTGGGTTTTTTGGTGTACGAATGGCTACCAGGAGCGAACGAGGCATGGGTTGAGTTGGGTGATGAACTTGATTTGTATGTCGCGTACATTTTTTTGATTGATTTTGTTCTTGGGCACTTCTTTAACAAGCACTACGTCACAAAGCAACTATATTGGCGGGATAATTGGATGAATCTCCTCTCTTCAATTCCGGTGAATTCGGAACTAACGCAGATGTTGCGTGTAGTCCGTCTGTTGCGCGCAGCTCGGGTACTCCGTGTTATTGTGAATGTCTGGACGACCAAGCAACAATTTGACCAACACAAGGCGTACCAGAAGTCCAAAAACAAAAATTTGACAGAGTGAAAATTATAATGTTCTATATAACTCGTTCCTGACACCCACACATGGTGTGTTGGGTTAGTTCATTCAATGTCAATAGAGGGTCCATGGCCAAGGAGAGTTCTTATGAACGGAATTTTGCTTGTTCTGTTGGTGGTGCTGTCAATCTCAACAGAGAGCCAAGCTCAAGAGAGAGCTCTTGTAGGAGACCTTGAACCGGCAACAGAAGAGAATGCCGCCAAGTTCGAGTGGATATGCAGACGATCTACATACTTCAGAGGCCCGCCCATAGTATGTGAACCGCGCCCTCTCCCTCTCATTCCTGAGCCAACCTGCCATTCAATAAAAATAGAGGAGGTTTGGTATGAGAGGTGTGAGCGAAGCGGGACATTTCTCTACCTCATTAGACATCCCTTCACTCTGGAGTCGAGTTACGGAGCAGAAATCGTCCGCTGTGGTCCGGTTGAGACCTACAACGTACGAGTACTGTGCTCCCAGGCACAAAAAAGACAGGTCCCCGACAGCAACCCACCAGAATTCCCCCGCTGCGGTCAGGTCTTGAGAGACCGTAAGAAAGGTATTCAGTACAAGGGATGCTTTGCGCCTGGAGACACCCTGCTCTATGTTCTTCGACTGCCGTTAACAACTACTGGGAATGATGGGATCGATATGTACTATTGTGACCGGCCACTCGGACTCCCGGGCACAGGAAAGCTCTGTGCAGAGGTAAAAGAGAAATCAAAAACATAACCCTCCCGACGAGCCACTCGCTCGTCGGGAGGTTTCGTTTTTTTTATATTCAACCGCACAAAGTTGTCGAATCAACTCCAGCTCTGCGAGCGCATTTTGACTCTAACTCTTCCTGTCGTATAATATGCCCGCTCTTTTGGTTGTGACGGTTGTATAAAAAGGGCGAAGAGGGATTATTTATTTCGTCTAACTAATATACTTATGACAGATCGTAAAGAAACAGGCGGAAGTCCAATCACTCCTCTTGGAGATCGAATTATTGTCCGTCCACTCAGTGATACTGAACAAGGAACCACCTCACCGTCTGGAATTATTATTCCGGATACGGCGAAGAAGGAAAAACCCGAACAAGGTGTTGTCATCGCTGTTGGACCCGGAAAATGGGATGAAGATGGTGAGAAGCGACTCCCGCTTGATGTGAAGGTGGGTGATCGAGTTATCTTTTCAAAGTATGGATACGATGAAGTGAAAATTGATGGTAAAGAATACTTCATTGTTGGTGAGTCAAGTGTGCTCGGTGTTATTACTCAGTAAGTCTCGTTCAATATTCTCGTTATGGCAAAACAAGTACTCTACGGAGAAGAAGTAAAAAAGAAATTACAGAAAGGTGTTGATACTGTTGCAAATGCAGTGAAGGTAACCCTTGGACCGCGTGGTCGTAATGTGATTCTTGATAAAAGTTACGGTGGTCCAACCATTACGAACGACGGTGTCTCTATCGCTAAAGACATTACGCTCAAAGATCGCTTTGAAAACATGGGCGCTGAGATTATCAAAGAGGTCGCCAACAAGACAAACGAATTGGCTGGTGATGGTACAACAACGGCAACTGTATTGACGCAAGCACTTGTGAGTGAGGGGCTGAAGCAAACGACGATGGGATTAAACGCAATGGCAGTACGGACTGGTATGGAGCATGCTGCAGCTGATGTTGTCGCGGCACTTCGAGATATGGCCACGAAGATCACGTCAGTAGATGAAATCAAGCAAGTTGCGACGATCTCAGCCGAAAGTGTCGAACTTGGTGAGAAAATTGCCGAAACCATTGATAAAGTTGGCAAGGATGGTGTCGTGACGGTTGAGGAGTCACAGTCATTTGGTATCGAAACAGAACTCACCGAAGGGTTGCAGTTTGATAAAGGATATGTGTCACCATACATGGTGACGAATCCTGAGCGAATGGAGGCTGAATACAAAAATACCCACCTTCTCATTACTGACAAGAAAATCGTTTCGGTACAGGAAATTTTGCCTCTCTTAGAAAAAATTGCTCAGACTGGCAAAAAAGAACTCGTCATTATTGCTGACGATGTCGAAGGCGAGGCACTTGCGACCTTTGTTGTTAACAAGCTGAAGGGCGGATTTTCAGTATTGGCTGTCAAAGCTCCAGGGTATGGCGATCGAAAGAAAGAACTTCTTGCTGATATTGCTGTCACTACGGGTGGACAAGTTATTTCTGAAGATGTCGGTTTGAAGCTTGAAAACGCAGAACTTTCACAGCTTGGTAAGGCGGATCGTATCGTAGCAACGAAGGATACAACGATTATTGTCGGCGGGCAGGGAGAGAAGGCGAGTATTGCCGAGCGAGTGAAGGCGCTCAAGGTTCAACTTGAGAGTACAACCTCAAAGTTTGACAAAGAAAAACTAGAGGAACGAATCGCAAAACTTTCCGGTGGTGTCGCGGTGATCCGTGTTGGTGCGGCAACTGAGACGGAAATGAAGTATCTTAAGCTCAAAATTGAAGATGCAGTCAATGCGACGAAGGCTGCAATTGAAGAGGGTATTGTACCTGGAGGTGGTACGTCACTTACTCGTGCGGCAGCAATCGTTGAGAAGAATCTTGCTTCAAAGACTACGCTTGAGAATGAAGAACTTGTTGGGTACAATATCGTTCTTAAGGCGCTCACTATGCCACTTCGTCAGATCGCTGATAATACAGGCAAGATCGATGGTGCTGTTGTCGTAGAGCGTGTGAAAACAGCTGGTGGTAATGCTGGCTTTGACGCAGCAAAGGGAGTGATGGTAGATGATATGATTAAGGCAGGAATCATTGACCCCGTGAAAGTGGAACGAGCAGGAGTGCAACACGCTGTTTCCGCAGCAGGAATTCTTCTTACCACTGAATGTGCGATCGCGGATGAGCCAGAAGGAGAGAAGGCTGGAAGTGACGCTGGAGCTGGAATGGGAGGTATGGGGGGAGGAATGTACTAGCGACTGTTGAGCTAGACAACATGAAAAATGTCCATCAAGACGTCTTGATGGACATTTTTCTTGACAGAGTATGGTATAATATCATTACCAATTCAAAGAAATAGTTAGTCATTTGGTGAGTTGGTATTATTGTCAATTTTGTTACATTCTTGAAGTATGATTCTCATCCTTAGTATTATCGTAGGAGTTCTCGTAATATACGGCATTTATGCGTATAACACTTTTATTAAACTGACGAAGCGGACAGAGGAAGCTTGGGCAGATATCGATACGCAGTTGAAGCGTCGGTATGATCTAATCCCTAATCTTATTGAAACAGTGAAGGGGTATGCTGCTCATGAACGAGGAGTGTTTGAAGAAGTAACAGCCGCACGAGCGAGTGCCACGTCAACTCATGTGGATGCCTCGAGTGTGACGGCAGAGCAAATTACTGCAATGGCAGCGACCGAGTCAGCTCTTGGCGCGTCTCTTGGTAAACTTTTGGCAGTAGCTGAAGCGTACCCAGATCTCAAGGCAAACCAGAATTTCTCGCAACTTCAGACCGAATTAACCGATACCGAAAATAAGATCCAGGCCGCACGACGCTTCTACAATGCCAATGTACGTGACTTTATGATCGCTCTCGAGTCATTCCCGTCTAACGTGATTGGAAATATGTTCAAATTCACACCGCGCGCATTCTTTGAACTTGGCGATGATGAGGCGGCGGCACGACAACCCGTAAAGGTGTCATTCTAAATCAGTTAACTTTAACCTATGAGTACAAACGCTCGCGTCTATTACAACAAACTTGTTCGCGACGAAATTCCAACAATCATTGCAGCTAAAGGTGAAGCGTGCGGTGTGCGTGAAATAACTGATGACCAAGAGTTTACCCAAGAACTTCTGAAAAAGGTTCGAGAAGAAGCTCAGTCGCTCTCGATGGCAACGACAACCCAAGACTTCCTTGAAGAGTATGCTGATCTCATGATGGTGCTCGAGACTCTGACTGACCGTTTGGCGATTTCGGATGCAACTATCGAAGAGGTACGACAACAAAATCGTACACGAAAGGGAGGGTACCAAAAAAGGAATTTTCTCGAGTGGTCTGAGGATGGTACGTACCATTCAAATGAGTCACCGCAAGGTATTCGGACATCGTAAGAATAGTATGATGACGTGGTGTTTGTAAGGTAAGTTTTATTCTATGGCGACCATCTACACCCATCAAGGTGAAAATATACGTAAGACATGGATGCTTATGGGGTTTTTCCTCGTAGGTGTCGTGGCAATTGGTTATGCGCTCAGTTGGTATCTTGGTGATACGTCGATTCTTTATATTGCGCTCGGATTTGCGCTCCTTATGAATGTTGGTAGCTACTGGTTTTCTGACAAACTAGTGCTTCACATGACAAATGCTAAGCCGGTGACACTACAAGAAGCGCCAGAGCTCTATCGCATTGTCGAGAATTTATCGATTGCAACTGGGCTACCAATGCCGAAGGTCTATCTCATTAACGATCCAGCACCGAATGCATTTGCAACTGGGAGAAACCCAGAGCATGCCGTTGTTGCTGCTACAACCGGCCTTCTTGAGCGACTTGATCGTAACGAGATCGAAGGAGTCATGGCGCATGAGATGGCGCATATCGGTAACCGAGATATGCTCGTTATGACGGTTGCTGTTGTTCTGGCTGGTTGTGTGGCCATGGTCGCGGATATGTTGGCCCGAACGATGCTCCTCCAGAGTGGTGATAATCGTGATCGACATCCGGCTTTTCTCATTCTGGGGGTTGTGGGAATTATTCTTGCACCGATTGCGGCACAAATGATCCAACTTGCGATCTCACGAAAACGAGAATTTCTCGCAGACGCAACGGCGGCTTTGATTACCCGCTATCCTGAGGGATTAGCGTCAGCACTTGAGAAAATTGCTCTTCATGGCGAGCCGGTTCGGAGTGCATCACACGCAACGGCTCATCTCTTTATCGCTGATCCGCTAGCGGTGTCAAAAAAGGGAATCGGGAGCAAGCTCGGTTCGCTTTTTGCGACGCATCCGCCAGTAGAGAACCGCATTCAAATTCTCCGTGAAATGGATAAATAAACATGACGGCAATTACCACTGTCAACAGCGAAGTCCAGTTAAAACAGTATGTTGAACAGCACAGCGCCACGTTGTCTGCTCAGGTGCAAACAGAACTAAGTGCACAGGAAACTGAATACAATAAAGCCCGCCAGAAGCGTACCGAGGGTGTGTATGTGTTGGTGTTGGGTTTTGTCGGTATGCTTCCATTTACCTTCGTGCCGTTTCTCAAGATTGTGGGAGTCGGCTTATTCTGTGTGGCAGTATTCTACGGATTAAGATTAATCCTTATCAATCAGCATACTATTTCCAAATTTCACCAAACGCTTGATAGAGTAATTTTCGAAAAAGTCTTTGCTCTCTTAGGGATTATAGGCTCAGTGCAGCTCCAGCCAACTGGTGCTGATCCAGCTGGACTTTTTGCGGTTCGTAGTTTTGCTTCGTTCTATAGTGTTCTGCAAAATTTAAACCGTGATCGTGAAGTACGAGCTCAGAGCGTGCTACAGCGGTTGGCTGGTTCTGAATTAATTACTGAACCCTATAACCGATCCGAGGTAGATACAGAAATGTCAGTACTGGTAACCAATAAGCAAGTCACAATCACTGAACTAGAAATTAAGCAGGTAACCGGTAGTGGTAAGAATAGTCAAACCAGACAAATATTTCACGGATACTTTGTTTGTATGCCACTTGAAAAAGCGTTGTTTGGAAAGACTTTTGTCACTGCGGAGGGGGATACGCATGGTTTTGGTGGGGTTGGTCATTGGGGGAGTACTACCAACCAAGGTCCCAAAGAAACAGTTTTAGAGTGGAATGAATTTGAAGACAAGCTTCATGTAGCCACCACCAATGAGACTGAGGCTCGGTATGTACTCACACCTGATTTTATGCAATGTCTGTTTGACTGGTGGAAGGAACACGATACCCGTATCAGGGTCTCATTTATTGGACGCTACATGTATGTTCTTTTCCCTGATGATAAAGTCCGCATGGGGTATGGTTTTAACGCAGAGTTAAACAAAGAAAGTCTGGCTGAGTATGTATACTCAATTGCGCGACCACTGTGGCAGGTCATACGTTTAATCAATAAGGTGCGGTTGTAGTAGTTATTTTGTGGTATAAATAACAGTTACCGGAGTTAAAGAAGGAGAGGGGAGGCAGAGGGTAAAACGGAGAGATGGCAGAGCGTTCAATGAGTACAGGAGCCCTTGTGGCGACTAGTACGAATTAATGGTTTATACTCTGATTTGGAACAGGTAAAAAGGCGAGAAAGTACAAATAAACAATTACGGAGAGATGGCAGAGCGGTTGAATGTACCGCCTTGGAAAGGCGGCAGGGGTGAAAGCTCCTCGGGGGTTCGAATCCCCCTCTCTCCGCCAAAAAACGAAATCGGATTTTAGAGCCGAAATGGGGTCGCGCCGAAGGCGCGACACTAATGCATTCCCCCCGCCGAATTCTGAATCTGAAAGGATTTTCCACGCTCCGCGTGGCTCAAAAAGTACGGTTCGATCTAAAATTTTAAAGTTCGAACCTACTTTTTTGAATTCCCGAAGTATTTCTTCGGGAATTCCCTCGTTTGCCAATTTCGTATTGGTAATATTGGTTTTTAAAAACTTTTCTGTAAGTTCGAACCGATTATTCGCTTTTTGTTCAAAAGATGATAATTTTTCTTTGAAAAGCTGTTTTTGGTTTACCAACTGATTTTTAGTGTCCCCCACGGGGATGGTTGAAACCCCTCGCCTTAAGGCGAAGTGAAGGTCTACGCTACGTGCTATCATGGTCGCGTATGCGTACCTACCGGTTAGGAGCGCACACGAAGACTGACCTCAAGGTCCATCTCGTGTGGATACCCAAGTATCGAAAGAAACTACTCCAAGGCGCCGTGGCGACTCGTGTGCGTGACGTTATCCGTCAAATAGCACTCGAGCACGACCTCATCATTATCTCGGGCAAGATAGCGAGCGATCATGTGCACGTGTTTCTTTCATATCGTCCCAACCAAGATATCTCCAAAATAGTCCAATGGCTCAAAGGTATCAGTTCACGAGTGATTCTCCAGGAGTTCCCGCATGTGAAGAAGCAGTGTTGGGGCCAACACCTCTGGGCACGAGGCTATCTCGCGGTTGCGTCAGGTACGGTGACGGATGAGGTGATCCGTACCTATATCAAGGAGCAAGAAGGCGAGCCGATCGAAGACGAGAGTCGATTTCAAATCGACAGTGGAAGGTACCCCAAAATTGGCACACCTTTTCTAAAGTCCGTTAATAATACTAGTGGGTCGATTGCTCCGCAAACTGCCGTGATGTCAGTTTGAGTGCGGAGTGTAACCGAAGGTGATTGTAGTAGCTAATGGTTTGGTAGATAGCCGCCACCAACTCACCGAGCGTCTCAAACCGATTCGGGTCACCAAGGTCAAGCTTGAAGCCTTTATAGAAGGACTCCTGGTACCCATTCTCCCACGGACACCCCGGAGCACTCATCGACTGCTGTATGCCGAGTGATTGTACGAGATTCACATAGTCAGCACTGGTGTACTCACTCCCTTGATCAGAGTGAGTGATACGTGGCGGAGGCCGATACAACACTGCATTAGCGAGTGCATTTAGCACGAGCTGCGTGCTGTGTGTGGTGAGCACAGAAACACCAACAATCTCTCTGCTGTATACATCAATAACGGTCGCCACGTATACCCAGCGTCCTTTGTGTTTGAGGTACGTGAAGTCACTGGCGTATATATCACCTAAGCCGCGCGGTTCCTCAACCATAAGCAAGTTCGGAAACACGCTGTCCTTGGGCTTTTTATACAGTTTTGGAGTGACGAGACGATAGGGCTTAATTCCAAACAACTTCATCACCCGCAATATACGTTTCTTGTTGAGCTTGAGGTGGATAGCCAACCGCTTGTGCCCATAGCTTGGGTGGTCACGGAGAGTGGTTTCAATGAGTTGTTTGGTATACCAGTCCTTCTCTGGTTGCTTTGGGACATAATACAAACTCCGTCTGCTGATAGTGGCAGACTCCGCGAGTACGGTTTTGTTTGGCATCCTCAGCCCCTTTTTTCTTGAGCTGAGAGCTTCAAGGTGATATCGCCGGTCAGTTGTTTAAGTTGATCATTTTCTTTCTTCACTCGATTTAACTCAATTAAACTGACTGAACCCTTGGCTTTGGTACCGAGCCAGTTATAGATGGTCTTATCACTGATGCCGTATTGTTTAGCGGCATCCATCACACTCAATCCGTCACTGCGGAGTTTGGTGATAATCTCGTCCTTGATCTCCTTTGCAATTCTAAATCCTTGTTTTGCCATAGTTAGTTTCTAAATGATAATACTTTAGAAACGGTGTGCAAAGAAAGGGGTACCTTTCAAGAAGCATATAAAACGCTTAGCGCCATGTATAAAGGTGGAGACATAGTCCGAATATTTACAAGCATCACCGTCAGAAGAGAACTCTTTAAGCAATGGCCACAACTGCGCAAAGACTTATGGGGAGGAGAGTTCTGGAGCGATGGATACTATTTAGCCACGGTGGGTGAGCGTGCCAATTACAAAATAATAGAGTGCTACGTGGCGAATCAAGGAAAGACGATGACTATACCACCACAACTCTCACTGTGGCTCTCGTCATACACCGCTGATACCCCGTCGACTTGTCGAAGGCTGGTTCACTGTCGCAGGCGAGCTGGGTCGCTACCAAGATACGACACAAACATATGTACATTCAAAATTTCACAATCGAAGAGAATATCTCCACGACCCATACGAGACTTAGAAGTCTATGGAGGCATATTCTCTATGCACCTAAATGCAATTGTGTGTAGTTTATTCAGCGTATACTACAAGTATGAGTATTAAAAATTACATAATAGTTGGATTATTGCTAGTTACGTTGTTAGTAGGTTTGTATATTTATTTAATTGATAATGTAGCTGGCGGCGGTTTAGATGTTCAGCTCCCAAGTGAAATTGTCGCTGGTGAAGTGACAAATTTTCTGATTGTAGCTAGTGTGGGGGAAGGTGATGAGCCGATTTATGGTCGCTTCACTGATCTGACATTTGGTTATCGGTTATCGAATGACAGCGAATATATAGTTCTGACTCCTGAGCGAACTGAGCTTCCTGATAACTATAAGCAAGTAATGACTGAACCAGCAGCTGCAAGTCAATACGAAGCTTATCTATTTTCTATCCCTGCCTTTCCGTCTGACACTAATGGTCAGCTAGAGTACTATGTTGACTCTACATTCGACGGGCAGAGTAACTATAGTACGGGAACCCGTTCCGTGGTTGCGCAGACTTTAGTACTAGAGATACAGGACCACCTTGACTTAACACAAACGTATCAGAATGAAGAAATGGGTTTTGAGGTTATGTACCCATTTGGTTGGGAGATAGAAGTTTCGGGTGATTATGCAACAAAAAAGTCAAGTAGGGTCCAGTTTCATCCTTCACGAGGAGTAGTAGATGCTTTAATGACTTTTGAAATTTACCGAGGAACCATATCTGAAGGACAAGATATCGAGACTTGGTATCGCAACCATTATCCAGAGACGGTCATAACTGATGATATGCGTATAGTGATTGATCATGAACCATCACTACTAATAAATACCGGAAATGCTTTTGCACTTTACACTAAAACCAAAAAGGAAGATATTCTTTTAGCAACGTTCTCTAAAGAAATAGTTAACAGAAAGATAATTGCTTCATTGAAACTTAATGTTTCAAACTTTGGTATTGTCTCATTTACTCAAGATGATGAGACAACAGGAGAGGCTATGTGGCGCATCTTGTTACCGGAAGAGCTCACGCAATCGAGTCGTTACCAGATTAAAAGTCGTTTAGTGGAAAATCAAAATAATGCCCTCTCAGAGTTAGTGCCAGAAGAATTTAGTAGTTCTGTATTAGTGACTCCAGAGCAAATACAAGCTTTCCCTGGTGACTCAGTATATTTTACCTTTGTCTTGAATTATCGTGATACTAACATTAATCCAAGTGGACCAAGGCCGTACGTTTATACAGACGTAGGATTTAACTTCTCTCGACATCATGTGAAGTCAACACGGATTAATAGGGAGGTCCAACCATATGCATTGGCTAGCGCTGTATCGGTTTTGGGTTCCAAAATTTCATCGATTCAATTTAGTCGTACCGGTATGCTTACAGATGGGACACTACATTTGGCAACATTCGTGATAGATGACAAATTTCAATATGAAATTCTTCTTGAGGAATTGTAGATTAAATATATGTAGTATGGGGAAATAATGGAAGATTCATTATGAATTAATCTTACTGTTTTATGACTCTGTTCAATTCAATGGTGTTATTTTGACATTACCATAGTTTGACTTCTGATTTCATACATTAATTTTTTAGAACAGTACAAGGTCGTGTACAATGAATGGATATGACTGGGCAAGATAAGGTAAGCATTCTCGTAACCCTCATTGTCGGAGTGGCAGTTGGTGCATACCTCTACACGATGGGGTTCTTGCAGACGTTTGCTATTCCTGAGGTAGGGACGGGTGTGGAGTATGACGGACTTGTCATTACGCTTGACTCATATGGGGCGTGTGAGCGTGATGCAAGCTGCCTCACGTTCCAAGTCCTGGGAGACGGATCGTATCGAGCTCTCTATACTGCGTCAGGGACACGGGTGACGCGTGAGGGTAGTATCTCTCGTCCGCTTCGCAAAACCTTTGCCACCGCCTTTGCGTCCTCAGCACTCACACCACAAACAGCTCCGCGTTCGGGTACATGTCTCTACACTCCTCCCCTCAGCAATTACCGGGTCTCGATCTCATACCTGGAGTCGTCGGTCATTCTTGATACGTGTAAGACAGATATAGATCCCGAGAGTGCGACGTGGAAGACGATACGGGCACTTGTTCTTGAGATTCGAGGTGACTCGTAAACTACTATGAGATTGCTAGTTGTCTGTATTCTTTTTGGTATATCGTTTGCAACGGTGGCAGCTTCTGTGACTGAGACTGTGAAGCCCGTGACGCCGTACGCACCTATTCCGTTTGATGCGGTTGGTACGACAGAAAGGATGTATCTTGGTGCACTTATCGGCGACCCACATCTCTATGAGTTTACGATTGGGAATGAGGTGACAACAACCACAATTGAACTCTTACAACACCGTGAAGCTACTGTTCCGTATAGTCTTTTATTGGTTCGAGTGAATGATAATGAACGAGGGGTCAAAGAAGTGTTGCGAGTCGATGGACGAGAGCAAGTATGGCATGATCAATTTTCAGCTCGGTTCGGAATGACATTTCGGACGACTGACCCTATTACATTTGCAGTTGGACGTGGTACATATCGTCTTGAAGTGAGTACTCCTGACAATGACGGGAGCTATGCCCTTCGGGTCGATGGCGGGCAATCATCGTCATATGGATCTGTCGTCGCTAGTGTGCATGCTGTCCAGGCACACTTTGGTTATCCACTCGTCGCTATACTGCTCACGCCGTACGTCTACGTTCCGGTTGCGTTGCTAGTGTTTGTTGGTATCTACGGAGTATGGCGTTGGCGACGATCGCTTACTCACTCCTCTGTATGACACAGTGGTACACGTATATCCTACGGTGTCGAGACGGGTCCTTGTATTCTGGATGTACGACAGATGTTGCAAGGCGACTTCATGAGCATAATGAAAGTGTGCGCGGCGCACGGTATACCAAGAGTCGTCGTCCGGTTGAGATGGTCTATACCGCGATGCATGCGTCTCGGAGTGCCGCATCGATCCATGAACATTACCTAAAATCACTGACGCGCGAAGAAAAACAGGCACTCATTACAGAAGAACGATCGTCATAGTACTCTAGACAAGAGAGGAGATAAAAGGTATGATATCGCCCGTGCTGTCATCTCGTCGGCGCCCATTTCTTACAAATGTTTGGCGCTTTATTTGTTCTCATCTGAAGAACGTTGCGAGTGGGGGACGCGTATTACCTTACTAACTTTTATTTGAGCAGTATGCAATCAGAAATCCGAAATATCGCCATTATCGCGCACGTTGACCATGGAAAGACAACTCTTACTGATGCTCTTATGGAGCAGACGGGGGCGCGTGAAGGTGAAGGATCGATGGATAGTAACGCGCTTGAAAAAGAGCGAGGGATCACCATCTACGCGAAAAATACCTCAATCGAGTACAAGGGAACGAAAATTAATATTGTTGATACCCCCGGTCACGCCGACTTTGGTTCTGAGGTAGAGCGTGTATTGCGGTCAATTGACTCTGTCTTGCTCGTGGTTGATGCTCAAGAAGGACCGATGCCACAGACACGGTTCGTGCTGAAGAAATCTCTCGAATTAGGCCTCCGACCGATTGTGGTGATTAACAAGGTTGATAAGCCAGCCGCGGATCCAGCTCGGACTGAGGAACAGGTACTTGAGCTCTTTCTCGAGCTTGGTGCAAATGATGAACAGTCAGACTTTACCTCAGTCTATGCGATTGGACGCCAAGGCGTCGCGAAGCGGAATATGGCTGATGAATTTAAGGACCTCTCACCACTCCTTGATGTGATTCTTGAAAAGGTACCACCCGCGCGAGCATACGTTTCAGGTGAATCACTTCGCGCCCAAGTTTTTAACCTCGGGTATGACAATTTCCTTGGTCGACTTGCCGTTGCCCGCATCTATGAAGGATCAATTAAGGCAAATCAATCGCTGCTCATCAAGCATGAAGGTGAGGAGACGCGAAAGGGGAAGGTCGTCAAACTTTCAACGTTTAAGGGGATTCAGAAAGTAGAAGCTGATGAGGCTTTTGCGGGAGATATTGTTCTTATCGCTGGTTTTTCTGATATTAATATCGGCGATACCATTACAGACAGTGAATCAGCGGAACCACTTCCAGCGATTAAGGTAGACGAGCCGACGATCGCGCTCCAGTTCATGCCTAACTCATCGCCCTTTGCAGGCCGAGAGGGTAAGTATGTGACGTCACGCCAAATCAAAGAGCGACTTGAAAAGGAGCTAGAAGTGAACGTTGGTCTTCAGGTAGATTTTGGTGCTGGTGACAGCTTCGAAGTTCGCGGACGTGGTGAAATGCATATTGCTATCTTGCTTGAAAATATGCGTCGAGAGGGTTATGAGCTCGCTGTCTCACAGCCACGGGTCATCATTAAGGAAGAGCAAGGTCAGAAGCTTGAACCATTTGAAGAAGTGACAATTGATATCCCAAGCGAGTACCAGGGGGCGGTGATTGAGCGTCTCGGTAACCGAGCGTTCATCATGAGTAACATGATGGTCCATGAAAATCAGGTACGTTTGATGTTCGAAGGACCAACACGAGGGCTTTTGGGCTACAAAAACCAATTTATTGTTGATACCAAAGGTGAGGGTATTCTCGCATCACGGGTTATTGGCTTTAAACCATATGCTGGCGAGATCAAGAAGCGACAGGTTGGATCAATGATTTCGATGGTGCAAGGAAAAGCACTTGGTTTTGCGTTGTTTGGTCTTCAGGATCGTGGACAACTGTACATTTCTCCTGGTACCGAAGTGTACGAAGGTATGGTGATCGGTAACACGAGCAAGGGTGAAGAAATGGTAGTGAATCCGACCAAGGGAAAGCAACTTACCAACATGCGTGCCTCTGGTTCAGACGAGGCGATTGTTCTCACTCCACCAAAGGTAGTGACGATAGAGACTGGTCTTGAGATTATGACCGATGATGAATATCTCGAAATAACACCTGAAAGTGTACGGTTGCGTAAGGCAAAGTTGAAGGAAGGTGATCGAAAGCGAGGGTAACTCGCTTGTCGTCTCATGAAATCTAAAAAACCGCTGCGGCGGTTTTTTAGATGGTGACACCGAGTGACGTTAGCAATGTATCAGTTTCTGGCTTTGTCAGCTTACGGAATTGATTTGGTTTGAGGCTGCCGAGATTGATGTGCATAATACGGATTCGCTTGAGTCGCTTCACTTGATAGCCAAGCGCCGCACACATTCGTCGAATTTGGTGTTTTTTTCCTTCGGTTAGGGTGATGGTGCATTGTTGATCATTGCGAGGATGGAGACGAACAGTTGCTGGCTTCGTTTTGTAGCCTTCAATCAGGACACCAAGAGACATGAGCTTTGAAAAAACGGGGGTGATTGGCTTATCAAGCGTCACTTCGTACTCCTTTTCGTGTCCAAGTTCAGGATCGAGGAGTGGACCGGTGATTCGTCCATCGTTCGTAAGGAGAAGTAATCCCTCTGAGTCTTTGTCGAGTCGTCCGATAGGGTAGACGTTGGTGAGTCCAAAATCCGCCTTGAGACGGCTGGCGATATCAACCTCACCTTGGCTTGGAGAGTGGGTGATGATGCCTCGTCCTTTGTAGTAGGCGAGGTAGATATATTTTTTTGTCGTTTGACCTACCGTGACGGTGTCGGAAACGCCAATGAGTTGACCAAGAGTTGCCTTTTTACCATTCACCAAAACCTTACCAGCTGTAATGAGGGTATCGGCTTCTCGTCGCGAGCAGATGTGTCTATCGGCGAGATATTTGTTGATGCGAACACCAGCTTTGAGAGTAGTCGTAGTCATGAATTCATATTATAACATAAAAAATATGTTATAGCAATGTCAATACCCTGAATTCGCCTCTGAAGTGCAAAAGAAAGAACCGCCGCACCGAGGGGGAAGTCAGGACGGTAGTCCTTACTTCCACCTGGTGCCGGCGGTTTGCTTCAGCTCGAGCAGTACAGGGTCTGCCGAGCTTGTTCAGGAACGAGGCAGAAGCCCCTTCCGTCACTTGTGCCGTAGTACATGACCACGACAGCTTCACAGACAGTCTCTCGCCGACTGAGTTTGCCTCGAATCACGACGACAAACGCGGACGGCATCTCTTCGACTCGTGTTGCAGAGACCACCTGTCCGTTCAAGGTCAGTGTGTTCTCCTTTCCGTCATTGATCATGAGTTCCAGAGGACTGTAGTTCATGAGCGACTCTGTGATGTCTGCATCGGAGTAACCTTTGTGATCGAGTCTGAACACTCTTCCGTTTACAAACGGGAATTGACTGCGGTGGTAGCTCTCGTAGAGCTGTTGCATCAATCCGCCGTAGATTGTCCACACCTTCAAAGTGTGGAGTGAGTCAAAGTATCGAGGCATGTTCATGCCATTCTCCAGTCGGTTGCACCAGATTCAAACTGGCGTCTTGGGGGAAATCCCAAGTGTTATTATTATACATATAAAAATGGAAATGTCAAAAAAATGCCCTCACCCATATTCTACGCGTACATTTTTATTCCATCTTTACCCCGCATGCTTGCATCGGGGGAATCTCTGTTATGCTAGGCAGTAATGTCAGGTAAACCATCCCACATCAACAAACCACATAACAAAACTCTCTTCATCTACCACCTAGTCTGTC